>WNGH01004944.1_pt1 | contig 12700 bp, 17 predicted proteins | sample 5400631 | NCBI WGS metagenome assembly WNGH01 (sample SAMN13153373, study PRJNA577476) | soil metagenome | isolation source: 115 cm soil or saprolite under Garry oak tree replicate 1 | place: USA:California | collected 2016-06-15
TGCGATGAATTGCGTTCTCTGGTCCATAGGCGACGTTTGGCTCCACGGCATGGGCACCTCCTGCGGTGCCCGTTAGTGTGTTCAAACTGTTACCTATGTCCCCCGACTATACTGTTACCTATGTGTCCAGACCGTACCGGGCTCTATGAAGATCACGCCTAACCCCTCAATCCAGCGCGGACGGGCCGTAAGCGGCGATCCTTCGGGCTGGCTCCGCGCCCGGCCCGCCGTTGATTTCCGACGTTGGGCGTCAGGAAAGCCCTGAGGTCAGCTGATAAGTCGAGAGTCCATGGCGATTCGAATTGTCCAGCTAGGTACCGAGAGAGTTCCGGACGAAGGGTTGCGAATCGGTACTGTGAGGCGTCCGCCGCGCGGCGTTCCGAAGTCCAAGTTCTCATCGGGTAACTGGTACGACGTTTGGCTTCCGAACCTAGCGCCTGCGCCGGAGACGGTCAAACTGGCCCTAGCCTCTGAAACCCAACGTCAGTGGAGCGGCTTTGTGAAGCGGTACCGCGCCGAAATGGCGAGTCCTGAAAACAGCCGAGTCCTTGATGTGCTGGCTGCCCTTTCACGCGAGGCGAACTTCTCGGTGGGCTGCTATTGCGAAGACGAGTCGCGCTGCCATAGGTCTGTTCTCCGGCAGCTACTGCTCGATCGAGGGGGTAAGGTGGTATGAGCACGCTCCTTAGCGGAACGTTGACGCCCAAGCATTTGTTGGTACGGACCGACCGGAAGCGTCGTCCCATTTCTTCACATCGCGCGGCCCGCCGCACAACGATACCTTAGGTTTCATATGGTGTTCTACGGAAACAGCGAGTCAGGGCATTCATACAAGGTTCGACTCTTCCTCTTGCTCGTGGGAATCGAGCACACCTATCGATGCATCGACCTTGACGTAGCGCGAGAGGCTCGGCCGCCAGACTTCATCGCTGCCAGCAAGTTCGGTGAAGTTCCTGTGCTCGTATGCGATGGGACTAACTATTGCCAGTCAAACGCTATCCTCGCTTTCCTGGCTCAACGTTTCTGCCGATATCAAGGCCTACCATCCGAGTGGCATTTGGTACTCGAATGGCTGTCTTGGGAAACAAACCGCATTGGGTTAAGTGTCCCAAATCTTCGTCACGCTCGACGCTGGGAACCGCAGCCGCGAGAAGTGCTTGAATTCCTTGAGCAGCGGGCGGCGCTCGATCTTGGTACATTAGATAAATTCTTGTCCCTATCCGAATTCCTTCTGCCGTCCGGAATGTCGATTGCTGATCTGAGCTGCGCCGCCTATCTCTACTGGATCGACCAGGCTGGGCTTTCGCTTGATGAATTCCCACATGTGGATCGGTGGCTAAAGTCTATTTCGGCGGCCGATGGTTGGCAGCACCCCACTTACGCGATGCGGGCATGAAACCCAACTTTGGTTCTTGCGGACGCGCTAAAGCGCGCCGCTCAACAAAACGTTAGGTTGCACCACACATGGATCCCGTGCGAATCCTCCTGTTCGTAGCACCACGGCTAGGAGAGCAGAGTTGTCTATTCACCTTGATCACATACTGATTCCGGTCCGGGACAGAGTGGCCTCAGCTAGGCTACTCGCCTCGCTCCTTGGCGTTCCTTGGGCTGAAGCAGGAGTCGGGCCGTTCTCACCGGTCTATGTGAATGAAGGCCTGACCCTTGACTTCGACCAGGCTGATTCAGCCTATCCCGTTCAGCACTATTGCTTTAGGGTAAGCGAGGAGGAGTTCGAAGCGATCCTCGGAAGAATCAGGGGTGCAGGCATCAAATACCGCAGCACCGTGCATGGTCCAGTGGACATGAAAGTCGACACGCAGCATGGCGGCAGCATCGTGTACTGGAATGAGCCTGACGGCCATCAGTGGGAACTCTTGACGGTGAGCTACGCTCGTGAACCAAAGTCACAGGGGAACGGTTGAGTGACGCCTAAGCCTTCGGTCGAGCCGACAGCTGCCGGCAAGCCGGTGTCTGCGGCTCACCTCGAACGTTAGAGGTCACGAGTGAATGTCGCCGCGCCTTTCGCAGTAGGACGTACGTGGCTTACGATTCTGGCTCTGTTTCTGATTTTGCCCATCGCCTGCGTGATTTCAGTCGCCGTCTTGTACGGGCTCGCATGGCCAGATCACCCAAATGAGGTGTTTTCGTGGGCAACGTTCGATGTCGCCGAGTTCGTCCCGTGGATCTTGGGCCTCGCGATGTTTTCGTTTACTTCTATTCGTCCATGGCTAAAGGCCGTGGTGGCAGTTCTGTCGGTACCCTACTCAATGCTGGCGTTTGCGGCGGGAGAGCTGTTCGTCGGGTGCGCCTTGTGGAACTGCCTGTGACGGCCGGATGCGGCTACTGCCTCAAGCTACTTGCCGAAACGTGTGGGTCACCAAAAGCTCACGCCCAAAGATATAGTTACAGAGGTCTCGGTCCCGTTCCCGATCCATGATGAACGACATCGTGTTTCTGGTGAAGATTCGGGCATGATCGAAGTCACAGAGACAGACTCCGTCGGAGGTGATGATCACATTGCCGAACTTCACGTCTCCAATTACGACACCAGACTGATGGATACTTTCGATTATCACTTCCATATGTCGTGCGAACGTTCTATCGGTCACCCGTTGGAGCGTATTTAGTGCAATCGTTCGATTTTGAGGGCCGGAAGTCGCGTTCCAAGCACCCATTCCTGGGTAATCGCTGATCAGTCTATGTTGCGCGCTTACCGAGAAGCCGGCCTTGGCCATTAGACTTCCGAGATCGCGACCGACCAGGAAGGTTTGATAGAGAACTTTATGCCGCCGGTCAACCCGCACAATCTTGGGCACGCCCTTCACATCGGAAAGGCGACTGAGAGCGGCAACCTCTTGGAAAAACGATTTAGTATCGGAGTAGCTCTTCTTAATAGCTATTCCTTGGGTCGTCGCGACCAGTTCCACAGCTTGTCTAGCACGCGGCTGGAATTCTAGATTACCGATAGGTGCGTCTCCGAACAGCGGAATCGCGCCGATATCGCTCAACACCCGATTCCCTTGATCGAATCTTCCCAGCCGCACCTCTTCCCCGTGGGCAGTACGGCTCATGATCTCCGTTATGGTGGTGTCGTCGACACCCATCGCGCGCAAGACTTCTGACGCTCGGGTCGCGATCGGGTACGACGGCACCCTAGTCTCCACATGTCTCACCATCAGCCACCTGCGCAGCCGCTCAGTCAACGGAGTGCCGACAATCCACATTGCAAAGACTAGGGGTATCGAGCTTATGAGACCAGAAGATAGTGCCATCGCCATCCAGGCGACGAAGAGGCACGCGGCCAAAACCAACGCCTTTCTGCCCGGGCCGCTGAGCGCCTTCAAGGCACCACGTGCGATCGCCGAAGTGGAGATCTCAAAGCGAAACAGTGCGATGTTCTTCCGCAGCAATCCGAGCGGGTTCCCGGTCTGCTCTAGAACGGCTTTCCTTGCTCCCGGCATCTCTTTCTGAAAAGGGGACATGGCTCAAATGTCATTGCAAGAACTGGTCTGCGGCTCGTAGATTTCATTCATCGCAGCGTCCCCCGCATAAGGTGGATCAACAAAACGTGTTGCGCCGGAAGCCTGCCTCCCCTACAAAGCACATGCCCATAGGGAGCGATGCGCGCTCCCATCCGCTCCGACATTCTCTATGTAGCAATACCGATGCCAGTTCGACGCGCAGAAAAAATGACACCTCGAATGCCGTTAGAAAGCACCCTCTTCTGTGGAAAGGGGGAAAGTGACGGAATTTCGATGGATGAGTGGCGAATTCTCATCACAACGGACGGTCGCAAAGCATGCAGTTGCCTGTCATTGACGAGGTGCTCGTGCGCCACTTGGTAAGCGCTCAGTTTCCACAATGGGCTCACCTTCCGGTCCAATCGGTCGCCGTCGGGGGATGGGATAACAAATCCTTTCGCCTGGGTGAGGAGATGATCGTTCGCCTGCCGAGCGCATCGGCTTACGCGGCGCAGGTGGAAAAGGAACAGCGTTGGCTACCGCACTTGGCGCCTTTTCTTCCTCTTCAAATTCCAACGCCGCTCGCGGTCGGAGAACCAGCAAGCGGATACCCGTGGAAGTGGTCGATCTACCGATGGATCGAGGGTGAAACCGCAGCGCCCGAAGCCGTAAGCGATTCAAGCCACTTCGCGGCCAGCGTCGCTAGCTTTCTCGTTGCATTGCAACGGATCGACGCCACCGCCGGACCTCCGCCAGGACCGCATAATTTCTACCGCGGCGGTTCGCTGACGATTTATGATGCTTGGGCTATGAGTGCGCGAAGTACGTGGCCGGCGAGTGCGACCCACGTTTTTCTGCGCAAGGGCGCGTGACCCGTCCGGCTCGCCCGGTGGGCTAATCGACGCGTGTTCTATCAACCTGGTAATGCCTCACGGAGCGTCTGCGCATGAAGCCTCGGATAACGCTCATCACTCTCGGCGTTGGCGATCTACAAAGGGCAGTCCGGTTCTACCGTGACGGTCTTGGCCTGAAGACCGAAGGCATTGTCGGCACAGAGTTCGAGTATGGCGCGGTCGCTTTCTTCGACCTGCAGGCCGGCCTGAAGCTCGCGCTTTGGCCGAGAAAGAGTATTGCTCACGATACCGGGATCGCTCTTGGCAGCCCAAACGCGACGGATTTTACCATTGGACACAACGTCTCCTCGAAAGTCGAAGTCGACGCGGTAATGGAACAAGCCAAAAGGGCAGGTGCAGTCGTCGTAAAGCCGGCGCACGACACCTTTTGGGGTGGTTACGCGGGCTATTTCCAAGACCCTGACGGGCATCTGTGGGAAGTGGCATGGAATCCCCAGTGGCTTGTCCGGGAGTGAGGCATAAGCACGTACTCGCTAAGCTACATGCGGCGACCTTGCCTGGGGACTCGGCTATGCGCGTCGCGTTCGGACCGAAGGCAGGTACGGGTCGGGCGACTCTGACATGATGGTGCCGCCGGCAACTCGCGCAACTGGTGTAGAGTACGCGGTGTCCAACTCGGCGCTCCAGTGGACGCGCGGCAAGCGCCGCGCCGCTGAGCCGGCACCTTAGCCCCATGGCCAGGCCGACAATCCTCGCTCATTCCGTTGCACTCCTTGCTGTTTGCATCGTCGCCTCTTGCGTCACGCCCACGGAATCGGAAGAAAACGGCTCATCGGACGCCACAGAACCGCCGCAGCCCCTCGTGAAGTGGGACGACCTGTCCATTGAGCTGAAGAAGGCGTCCGTGCCACCCTATTCGGCCATCGCATACTGCGCGTCGCGCGCCAGTTCACAAGGTTCAGATTCGGCAGCGGTGAAGGCGGATCTGGCAGTGTGCTTGAGTGCTGACCTTCTGGCAACCCAAGGCACCTTCCTCGCTTGCCACTTTGCCGCCAGTGGCCTGGAAGGAAAGGCGTATGTTGAGCGGCGCAGAAGGTGCCTCATTCAAAGCGGGGCGAAACCTGGCTGACCCTAGCGTCGAGCGGACATGCAACTGCGGGCGGAATTGTTTCGCTTCGCATGCTTCAGCGGCGCCCTCGCATTCCGCTCACCTCAAACCGTAGCCGTCATCGACTATGCTCGGTATCCACGACTACTGGCTGTTCGTCGCAACCGGCGTGTTGTTGAATCTCACACCCGGTCAGGATACTTTGTACATTCTCGGCCGCAGCATTGCTCAGGGTCGGCGCATCGGCGTGGCCTCCGCTCTGGGCATAAGCGCCGGCGGGATCGTTCACACACTTGCTGCAGCGCTCGGATTGTCGGCCGTCCTCGCGACGTCGGCCTCTGCATTCCTTGCGCTGAAGGTCGTTGGGGCGGCATATCTTGTCTACCTCGGCGTTCGCATGCTGATCACCCGCACGGCAGCTTTCGGAGCGACGGACATTGCAGACTTGGTCGATACCTGGACAGCGTTCCGCCAGGGCATGCTCACCAACGTGCTCAACCCCAAAGTGGCCCTATTCTTTCTTGCGCTGATGCCCCAATTCATCGCGCCGGACAGCCCTACGAAGCTTGGCGCGTTCCTTGTCCTCGGGTTGACTTTTCTTGCCACGGGAACCGTTTGGTGTCTCGTTTTGGCTCTCGGTGCCTCGCGTGTGCGGAGTTTCTTTGCCGGCCGCCCGCGTGCGCTTCAAGGTCTCTCGCAAGCGTCGGGGGCGCTCTTTGTCTTTCTCGGTTTGCGGCTGGCTGCAAGCAAGCAATGACGACTGACGCGGTCAACATCGCTTGCCTGGACGACGCGACGGATGAAGAACTCGCGCAGGCACCGATCCAATACGTGGATGGCCGCGACGACGACTGGAAGTCCGCCCCTGCCGAGACCCGCCACCTTTGAATGGCTCAAACCCAAAAGGAACGCAATGATTTCGAGAGCCGCAGTGATTGTCGTCCTCGCGTTGGTTGCTTGCGCAACGGATTCGATACCCGGGCAGCCTACCGACCGGCCCGACGCCGGCGTAGCCAGACGACAGGTGGCTGACACGGAGCGTGCATTTGCTCGAACCATGGCCACCCGGGATCACCGGGCCTTCACGTCATTTCTATCGCAAGAGGCCGTCTTCTTCTCAGGTGACAAGCCGCTTCGAGGCGCGCAACAGGTAGCTGACTGGTGGAAGCGTTACTACGAGGGCCCGGATGCCCCTTTCTCGTGGGAGCCCGAAGACGTTGAGGTCCTCGACTCGGGTACTCTCGCCATAAGCTCCGGTCCCGTTCGCGACTCCAAGGGAGCTCTCATCGCCACTTTCACGTCGATCTGGCGGTTGGAGGACACCGGCAAATGGCGCATCATCTTCGACAAAGGGAACCAAGCCTGCCCTCCAAAACCATAGGCGCGCAGCAGGGACATTGCCGTCATGAAACTGCGAAAGATGTTTGCCTTGAGCCGCGCCGTCGGGCGGAACGAGATCGGGAACGTGGAGACCCTCTGCCGTGAGGCGCTCGCGACCGATCAACGGGATCTCATGGCTCTGATGGCGTTGGCCGATACGTATTGGCGAAATCAAAGACGGGAAGACGCTCTTACGGTTGCACTGCAGGCCCTTGAAGTCGAACCCAATGAATTCTACGCTTTGAGAATCGTGGCAGGCGTCTATGCCGAGCGCGGAGAGCACGAGCCTGCGTATCGTTACGCGAAGCGCCTCCTGGATGCAGACACACCGCATTTCACGCCCGCAAAGACCGTTTCGCGTATCTTGGCCGCCTTGGCTTGGCTACCCGTTGTTCGTCGCTTGAAGGAGTTCGTCGGCCGTGACGAGCGGGAAACCGAAAGCTCCTATTCCGACTGGTTGCAGTGGGCGAACGGATACGTGCGTTGGTACGAATCGCGCTCTCAACCCGCGCCCTGACCGCGCGGTTGGCGCGGACCTTGGACGGAAGGGGGTCGGGATGCAAAATACGATTGCCGAGGGAGGCTGCGTCTGCGGGGCGATTCGCTACCGTGTAAGCGGCCGGCCGACGAACACCATGATCTGCCATTGCCGGACATTCCGGCGAGTGGCCGGCTCTCCGGTCGTCGCCTGGCTTACGTTCCCGATTGCGCAGTTCCAGCTCGTTGCGGGGCGGCCGTCGGTGTTTCATTCGTCCGAGCCGGTTCGCCGCACTTTCTGCGCATCGTGCGGAACGCCGCTCACCTACGAACACGCCGACTCCCCGGACTCCGTGGACGTCACCACGTGCAGTCTCGACTCGCCCGAGGCATTCCCGCCGACTCATCATTCGTGGCTCAGCCACGGCGTGGCATGGGTCCGGTTCGGAGACGGCTTGCCGACGTTTCAGCAATGGCGAAACGACAAAGCCGTCTGAGAACGCGTTCTCCACCATCAATCTGAGGCGATCGGAAGGATTAAGAATGGATCCCCTCGAGCGCAACAAGAGGAACGTCACAGCCTTCTACGACCTCGCGTTCAACCAAAGCAGGCCTGCGGAGGCGATGGAAAAGTACGGGGGCGACCGCTACATCCAGCACAACCCGCAGGTGGCGGACGGCAAGGAGGCGTTCATCGCGTACTTCGACCAGATGGCGAGGGAATACCCGGGCAAGCGAGTCCACTTCAAGAGAATCTTCGCGGAGGGGAACCACGTCATCCTGCACTGCCACCAGGAGTGGCCGGGCTACAGGGACCGGGACTGGGCGGGCATGGATATTTTCCGGCTGGACGACAAGGGCAAGATCGTCGAGCACTGGGACGTCCTGCAGGTGGTGCCCGAGACCTCGGCCAACGACAATACGATGTTCTGAGCCCGGGGGACTAGCGCTTCGGAACCGTCCAGAGATAGAGCGTGCTCGCTCCCGCCTGCACCGTCCTCTCCGGCGGCCAGGCGTCGCCGAACCCGTAGCGGTGCGCGACGATGCGCGTACCGGGTGCGAGCTCGCGCAGCAGCTTCGGCAGAAGGCGCCGGTTGAGCGTTTCGAAGAGGAACAGGGTCACCACCGTGGCTTCGCTGATATCGGCCTCGAACAGATCGCCGCGCACGAAGCGCACGCGGTCTTCGACCCCGGCGCGGCGCGCGTGGTACACCGCCATGCGCAGCGGCGCAGGGTCGATCTCGACGCCGACGCCGCGCGCGCCGAAGTCCTTCGCCGCGGCGATGACGATGCGCCCGTCGCCGCAGCCCAGGTCGTAGACCACGTCCTTCGGTCCCGTGCGCGCGAGCTCGAGCATTCCCCGAACCGCTTCATCCGTGCTCGGGAAATACGGCACCTCCGCGTCGAAGACCGGCGCCACCCCGTCGGTGAGCTTCGTGTCGCCGAAGCGGTCGAGCGCAGCGCAGCCCGACACGAGCAGCGCGAGGCCGAGAAGAACGAACCGGGGACAGACCACGGTTTCGGCTACGGCTTCTTCAGTCCGGAAACCGTGGTCTGTCCCCGGTTTGCGAAGAGCATGACCGCCGCGCCCACTGCGAGAACGACCAGCCCCACGAGCGCGTGCGCGCGGTGGTACGCGAGGCTCGAGTAGAGCAGGTAAGCGCAGGTGAGCACGAAAATTCCCGGCACCACCGGGTAGCCGGGAACGCGGAAGGGCCGCGGCGCCTCGCGTTCCTTCACCCGCAGGATGAAGAGAGCGATTCCGGTCAGCATGAAGAAACCCCAGAACACCGGCAGCGAGTACTCCACCAGGCCCTTGAAGCCCGCGTGTTGGAAAGCGCCGAACACGACCAGCGCGAGCGCGATCGCCCCCTGCACCAGCATCGCGGTGCGCGGCGAGCCGCTCGCCTCGTCCCAGCGGCCGAGGAAACCGAGCAGCGGCCAGTCGCGCCCGAGCGCATAGTTCGAGCGCGCGCCGACGATCATCGAGCCGTTCACCGAGGTGAGCGCGGCGATCGCGATCATCACCGAGATGAGCTTCTCCCCGGCCGGTCCCCACACGCGCTTCATCAGGTCCGCCGCGACCGCGTCGGAGCGCGCCATGCCCTCGTAACCGAGCCCCTTCAGGTAAGCGAGGTTCACGAACAGGTAGAGCAGGGTCACGATGCCGATCGAGACGAGCAGCGCGCGCACCATGTTGCGCCGTCGGTCGCGCACCTCCGCGGAAATATAGGCGGCGTCGTTCCACCCGCCGTAGGTGAACAGCACGAACACCATCGCCGAGCCGATTCCCGCGCCCGTGTACCAAGGCGCCTCACCGCCCGCCGCCGCGGCGGGTGCCGGATCGGGTGCGAGCAGGAGTCCCGCTACAACGATGAGCACGAGGCCCCCGCACTCCAGGAAGGTGAAGAAATTCTGCGTGAGCTTGCCTTCGCGGATCCCGGCGTAGTTCACCGCCGTGAGCACGGTCACCACCAGAACCGCCCAAAGAGCCGAAGATTGCGGGCCGAGATGGATCACGCGCGACATGTAGTCGCCGAACAGATACGCGAACACGGCGATCGAGCCCGCCACGACCACCGTCATGCGCGCCCAGCCGTAGAGGAAGGCGAGCGGGCGCCCGTAGGCCCGCCCGATGAAATGGTATTCGCCGCCCGCGGAAGGAAACGCGGTCGCGAGCTCGGCGTAGCACAGCGCGCCGATCACGGAGAACGCGCCGCCCGCGATCCACACCGCGACCAGCAGCGCCGGGCTCTCGACCGCGCCCGCGACGATCGAGGGCGTGCCGAAAATGCCGGCGCCGACGATCAGCCCGACGATGATCGCGGTGGCGTCGCCGAGCGAGAGGACCTGCGCCGGGCCGGAGGAGGACAGCGGGGATTTTTCGGGAGCCGTCATCAAAGAGTCAGGAATTGCGCCGTGTGGGAGTTGCGCCGGCGCAGGTCCGCCAGGCACTCTTCGAGCGGCAGGTCGAAAAGCCGCCGCGCGACACGGGCGCGGCCTTTCAGCTCCGCCCAGGGGATGCGCGCCGGTCCGTCGCGAAGAGCGAACGCGATGAAGTTGTCCTCCTCTTCGGCGAGCAGCAGCGCCGGATTGCGGCCGAAGCTTTCCTCGATTCGCCCGCAGTAGCTTTCGATGCGCTTGTCGTCGGACATGAAGTTCGCGACCATGACGCCGCCCGGGCGCAGCGCGGCAAAGGCGCTGTCGTAGAAGGATCGTGTGCACAAGTCCTTCGCCGGACTGCCGTTGACGAACCCGTCCACGACGAGCACGTCGCAGCTCTCGGGACGCTGCGGCACGATCTCGGCTCCGTCGCCGATGACGATTTTCAGCCGTGAGTCTTCTTCGGGAAAGTGGAAGTATTTCCGCGCCGCGGTGACCACGCCCGGATTGATCTCGACCACCGTGACGCGCGTCTGCGGCATGCGCTGGTGGATGAAGCGCGCCATCGAGCCCCCGCCGAGGCCCACCATGAGCACCTCGCGCGGGCTCGGACGAAAGAGCAGAAAGACCATCATCGCGCGCACGTAGTCGAGCTCGATCCGGTCAGGCGCGTCCAGCCGCATCGCGCTCTGGATCGCGTTGCCGCCGATCTGCAGCACGCGCACGCCGCCCTCCTCGACGATCTCGATCGCCTTGTGGGCAGCGAGCCATTTACCCAAGCGTTTCATGATTTTCCGTGCACGCGAGGGCCGCGCGGCGGGATCAAGGCTTCCCCGCCGCCGCGAGAACCGCGGGCATGGGAATCTCCACGGTCCCGTGATTCTCGTATTCGCCAGCGACCCGACCGACCGCGTCGCGGATCGCGGCTAGCGCCGGAGCGGACTGGGCGTGCAGCAAGGCCTGCGTCCTGACAGAACCCGCCAGGAACGCCTCGAACAGCAGCCCGGACGCGCTGAAGCGCCAGACCTGCGGGACCTTTCGCACGTCCACGTTCCGGAAGCCTGCGACCTTGAGGACCTTGTCGCACTCGCTTGCGTCGCTGAACCGGAAGAACGGCGGCCCCGGGGGCAGCGGCACATCGGGATTGCCGTGCTTGCGGATCGCATCGAGGATGATTCCGAAACCCACCGCCTCCTCCGGTTTCGCCCAGACCGTGAAGGTGTACCTGCCGCCTGCGCGCAGAACGCGGAAGGCCTCGGCCACGGCGCGCTCCGGCTGGGCCAGATGCAGCATACCGAAGTTCATCACCACCGCGTCGAAGCTGCCTTCTGGAAACGGCAGCGCCTCGGCGTCGCCGTCCCGGAACTCTATTTCCGGATTCTGCGAGCGGGCGAGCTCCACCATCGCGGAAGAAAAATCCAGCGCCGCGACACGCGCCCCGCGGGCCGCGGCGGCCGCCGCCGCGTAACCCGGGCCGCTCGCCACGTCGAGCGTGCGCACGCCCGAGCGCACCTCCGCCGAGTCAAGCAGCGGATCGACCGCCTGGCGCGTGAGGCTTCCGAAGGCGTCGTCGTAGTGGCGGGCGGCGCCCTGCCAGCCCGCGTGCTCCAGCGCGCGAAACGCAACGGGATCGGGGGCGAGGGCCGCCATCGGCAGGCAAGCGGGTCAGCCGGTGCGCGCGCCGCGCGCGCACACCGGCACAAACGAAATCGGCGTGCGCACGGCGCACGCTCCCCCTGGGTTCCCGGGGGTCACTTGATCGCTGTCGCGACTGGCTTGCCTTTCTCGACGACGTAGGTCGCGAGCACGACCGCCTTGCCTTTGCCGACATTCTTGCCGTCGTGGACCACGCCGGCAGGGACGAAGAACACCTCGCCCGCCTTGAGCGTCTTCGGCGGCTGGCCGTCCACGAGGAGCTGCAGCGTGCCTTCCACGACGTAGCCGAGTTCCTCGCCGGGATGCGTGTGCCGTCCGGCCTGCCCGCCGGGAATGAATTCCGCGCGGGCCACCACCGCGTGCCGGCCCTGGGCCGTGAGGTCCTGGTCCTGCAGCACGGTGCGCGTGAAGCCGGGCTGCTGCGCATTGAGCAAGCCGATTCCGGTCCCCAGCGCGGCGGCGGCGAGGGCCGTTCCGATCGTCAGTTTCTTCATGCTTGGTTCCTCCTTTTGTCGGTCGTGAAAAAATCAGGTGAGGGCAAACCGCAGTGTGCCCAGCTTCTCGATCGTCGTGGTCAGCCTGTCGCCTGCCTTGAGCCACACCTGCTTCTCCTTGGGATAGCCCGCGATCACGCCCTCGGGAGTGCCGGTGTAGATGACGTCGCCGGGCAGGAGCGTCATCAGCGTCGAGGCGTAACTGATGATCGTCGCGCAGTTGTGCACCATGTCGCTCGTATTCGAGGACTGGCGCACTTCTCCGTTCACCGTGCCTTCTATCTTGAGGTTGTTCGGATCGGGGATCTGGTCCGCCGGCACGAGGTAGGGTCCGAGCAGCCCGAAGCCGTCGCAGGTCTTGCCGATCATCCACTGGCTCGAGCGCGA
>WNGH01004947.1_pt1 | contig 12697 bp, 12 predicted proteins | sample 5400631 | NCBI WGS metagenome assembly WNGH01 (sample SAMN13153373, study PRJNA577476) | soil metagenome | isolation source: 115 cm soil or saprolite under Garry oak tree replicate 1 | place: USA:California | collected 2016-06-15
CACTGCGCACGCCGCCAGCACCGCCTCTCCACCACGGGATGAGCCGCTGCCGACCAGACTTCCCGGCACGCCGCACACCAAGTTACCGGGAGCCCGGCCAGGCGGGCTTCCTGGCGCCGGGCGATCAAAGTGCCTTGCTCAGGCGAGGTCCACCAGGACCCGGCCTGGCGGGCCGCGTGCTATGAGCGGCTGCACCTGCGGGCCGGGGGGGATTTCGCCCCACACCGCGATGAGCGCGTCGCGGAGCCGCTGGCAGGCGAGGTCCCGGCAGGCCCGGCGCAGATACCGTGAATTCTGGAAGCGCTCGTCGCGGTCGCCGCCCGGCGGTTCCCAGGCGATCACCGGTATCAAGACCGCACCCTGGGCGCGGGCCAGGCCCTCGCCGTAGCGCAGTGCCTGCAGGCTGCCCGGTGAGCCGCTCGTCCCGACGATCAGCCGGTCAACGCCAAACACCGCGGTGCCCGATTCTTTGTTTCTACCGGCTGCTGGAGGCTGGTGTCCCGGCTGCCAGCGCGCGTCCCGCCTGATCGGCCAGGGTGACCGCCACCAGGCGTGCCTGCAGGGACGGCCGCGAGCCCGGCTTGGGCCTCATCATGAACCGCCCGTGGTACTGGCCGTCGCCGAACACGCGCAGCTCTATCTCCTCACCGGGCAAGCCAGCCTGCTCCACATCCCAGCGGCCACGGGCAGCCAGCACCGTACCATCGGGCTCCAGCCGCGGCGTGTGACCAAGCAGCACCCCGTACTCAAACCGGCACCCCCTGCAAGTCCAGCAGAGCGATCAGCTGCCCCCGGACATGATCGACAACATCGTCGGGGGATCTCGCTGTCTGAGTCAGCGAGGCGGCCTGGTGGATCTGCGCGAGGTACCCGGCGTCGGTGATCGCGACCACCTTCAGGCGGCGGGCGTAGGCAGCCAGCTGCGACACGATCACGCCGGCCACCAGCAGCAGGACGAACGTGGTGACATCAGCCGAGCTGCGGATGGTGAACCGCTCATACGGCAGGGTGAAAAAGAAATCGAACCAAACCGCCGCCCCGACCGCAGCGATCGCGCCAGCGACACGGTTCCCGATCGCTGCCACCGCGACGACCACCACCACCAGCAGCAGCGCCACGTTCGTGTTCGACCAGCTCGCGCGGAACGGCAGCAAAACCGCGGCCGCTATGAGCGGGGCTACCACAGCACCGGCCATCGCCGCACGGTCCCTGGTCAGGTAACGGGTCATCGGCTCACACCTTCCCCCTGCGCTTGAGACTGTTCACGCCAGAGCTTGACAGCGGCGACGGCCAGCACCACCAGCGCAGGGACGAAGAACAGCCCGGTGTGGGTGACCTGCGCGACGATCCCGACGGCCAGGACCGCGATCCCGGCCGCCGCCGCCAGCAGGTTCACCGGGGCCGGGGCGAAAGCCGCCGCGGCAGCCACCGGCGCGGGCGCAACAGCCAGCAGCAGCGACGCCCAGGTCGCGGGGATGGGATCGGCACCCACCAGCGCCGAAATGGTAATCAGCTGGGCAGCACCAGCAAGAAACAGCGCCGCCCGCCGCCACGGCCAGCTCGGCGGAGCAGGAGATACGACCGTGGCTGAGCCTGAGCCCGCCTCAGCTGAACCGTCTGGCGCTGCGCTGTGAATAGTCATCGGGAGCCCCTGTCCACGAGTCCGAAGATCACGAACATCGCCGACCAGGCTTCCCGGCACACCTGACGTAAGCGTAGACCGCTCCGGAAAACTGCCCAAAGATGACCCGCAACACAGCTAGCCCGCGCCCGATACCTGTAACGAAACTTGGGGACCCCAGCTGGCGCATCTGGGCGTGGGAGGCGGTGAACCGGCCATCGCAGGCCATCTCCAGCTCGGGGATCTTCTTGCGCATCACCCCTCGGGCCAGCCGGGCCAGTACGCCGGGGTCGCGTTCTCCGGCGATCAGCGCCTCGATCATGTCCCGCGCCGAGGCCGTATTCAGGCTGGAGGCCACCGAGTCGATCTTGATGCCGGCGTCTTCCAGCACCTTGGCCAGCCGCTGCCCCTCCGCGGTGCGCGCCTCGATCAGCCGCTTGCGGTAGCGGGTCCGCTGCCGCAGCGCCGCCACCTCGGCCGCCGGGATGAAGCTGGGCCGCAGCAGCCCATGCTCGTGCAGCTCAGCGATCCACTGGCAGTCCTTCAAATCGGTTTTGCGGCCCGGGACATTGCGCATATGCGCCGCGCTGCACACGCACACCTCGATCCCGGCACCCGCCAGCGCATGGTAGACCGGCCACCAGTACACGCCGGTGGACTCCATCGCCGCGTCCGTGACGCCCAGCCCGGCCAGCCACGCCGCCATCTTCTGCAGCGACCGCCAGAACGACTTAAAGCTCTTCACGGCCACCGTCCGCTCACCGGGTCCCTCCCCGGGCAGCCGGACCGCGACCCAGATCACCTTCTTATGCACGTCGATCCCCGCGACTCGCGGATGGACGATATCCACCGTCACCTCCCTGCCGCCCCCCGATACTGGATATGAGCGCGCCGCCCGCGGAGCCCGCAACAAGATCGAGATCCTGTAACACGCGCTCGAAGCAGCAATCCGGGGTACCTACCGGGCAGGCTCCAGCGTCGGTCTCTAACACAGGCACGCAGCGCCAAGCGGGAACGACGTCAGCGGGCGGCGCGCCCCAAGTTTCATCCATCCGCGGGCGTCACGTCAGTGACATGAAGTCTCTAATGGGGGCCTGCCAGCGGCCAGCGGCAGCGATCGGGCACAGGTCGCAAGGAACCATTCGTGCAGGTCAGGGGACCAGGCAACGCGCTGTGATACTTCCGCCATCAGCACAGCGGATAAAGCGCCCGCGCCGTTCGGGGAGGGTGAAGCTGGCTGTCGGCCAAAGCAGGAATTAACGATCTTGATGAAACCCTAACGGCCGCCGCGTCATTCCTAACACTGCCCATGCAGCAGGGCCAGGCGGAGATGCCTAACGTCGAAAGTGATCAAACCGCTGCTCATCGGCGGGGGCGTCGTCCAGGCCGGGTGCCGAGGCCTGGGTTGGTGGCTGGGGTCGGAGGTGGCGCGCCGTGGCCCTGCGCAAGCCAGCCAGCCTGCCCGGCATCGACGGGGTCTCCGGCCTGCCGGAGAGTTCCTGGTGTTCGGTCAAGCGGCGCCTGCTTGGGCCGCCGCTGGCCAGCGAGCAACTGCGGGTGGAGCGGCTGTCCAAACCGCTCGGCCTGGGCGTGCTGTCGTGTGATGGGATCTCGTCGGCGAACTACGGCTCCGAGCTGATCCTCCACGAATTGCTGCCGTTTTCGGCCTGGCCGCGTTTTCGCTGCTGCTGCCGATGACCGGGGTGATCCTGCTCGGCATCGGCCTGGTGGTGCTGTCCTACCGCGAGGTGGTGACGGTCTACACCCGGGCGGGCGGCTCGTACGTGGTCGCCCGGGAGAACTTTGGCCCGCGTGTCGCGCAGGTGGCGGCGGTGGCGCTCATGGTGGACTACGTGGTCACTGTCGCGGTGCAGACCGTCGCCGGCAGCGCCGCGATCTTGTCGACGTTCCCGGCACTGGCCAGGCCCCTGGGTGACACGACGACGCTGCTGCTCATCGCGGTCACCGCCACTTTGGTCATGTGCTACGTGAACCTGCTCGGGGTGAGGGAGAACGGCAAGACGTTCGCGGTTCCGACCTACCTGTTTTCCGCCTCGGTGGGCCTGATGATCATCGTCGGCCTGTACCGTGAGGCGTTCGGCGGCGGGCTGCCGCACGTGGCCTGGCAGCGGGGGACGGTGCCGGTCGGGCACCATCCCAGCGGCCTGCTCACCTTCGCGGCTATCTACATCCTGGGGCGGGCGTTCGCCAACGGCGGCTCTTCGCTGACCGGGATCGAGGCGGTCTCCGCAGGACGAAGGAGCCCGCCTGGCGCCGCCGGCTGGTCATCAACTTCGCCTGCGGGGTGTACACCGTGCTGGTGGTGGTGATCTTTGCGGTCGTGAAGTTCACCGAGGGCGCCTGGCTGGTCGTGGCGGTGTTCCCGGTCATGGTGTTCTTGCTCATCCGGCTCAACCGGCAATACAGGAGAGAAGCGGGCGTTGTCGAGGCCATCAGTGCCGGCAAGCCGCCCGATCCGCCGAATTTCGCGCGGCGGACCGTGCTCGTCTTGGTGGACGATTTCGACCTGGCGGCGATCGCCGCGCTGCGTTATACGCGCAGCCTGCGTCCCACCGCGCTGCGGGCGGTGCACTTCGTCATCGACCAGCCACGAGCCGACCACCTGCTGCAGCAATGGCAGCGCACCAACCGGGGCATTCCCCTCGACCTCGTGGACTGCCCACACCGGCGGATCGAACGGGCGGCCGGCGAACTGGCCGCCAAAGAGGCCTGCCAGCCCGGCAGCCATGTCACTGTGCTGCTGCCGCGGCGCAGCACCCGGCCGCTGCTCGGCCGGCTGCTGCACGACCGGACCGCCGACAAGATCGCCGGGGTGGTGAGCCGGATCCCGCGCTCGGCGGCCATGATCATCCCCTTCGACGTGACAGCCCGGGTCGAGGTACTACACGAATATCAGGCCAGCCCAAACGGGAAAGCGAAGCCCGCCCAGGCTGGGTCGGCCAACGGCGGCCATCACCGGGCCGCCGGGCCGCCAGGCGTTATCCCGATCTCCGCACTGGCCAGCTACCGCCGGGCCACCGTGGCCGGCCGGGTGCACACCGTTCAATTCCGGCCGGTGGAAGGCAGCTCCGTCCTGGCCTGCGTGGTCACCGGCAGCAGCGGCGAACTCACCGCCCTGTTCTACGGGCGCACCCACATCACCGGCCTCCGGCCCGGCAGCAACGTCAAGCTCCGCGGCACAATCGGCATCACCAGCACCCGGCGCTGTCATGATTAACCCCGCCTACGAACTACTCGACTGATCTCATCATCGAAGCGCTCCGGCCAGGTGCAGCCCGCTGAGATCGTGGGCTGGAGCGGCGCGCGAGAGAATCCTGGAGTGACCGAGCCCGGTGCCTCCGCTTCGCAGTTTTCGCCGCGCACGGTGTGGGCGCGGAGACTGGAGACGCCGCTTCGCCGGTTCCTGCGCACGGAGACTGGCAGCGCGGCGGTCCTGCTGGCCGCCACGCTTGCGGCGCTGGCGTGGGCCAACATCGACCCGTCGGGGTATGCGGCGACCTGGCATACCGTGCTGGTGATCCGGTCGGGCACGGTGGTCCTGGCCGATAGCTGGCAGGGCTGGGTGAACTCCGGGCTGATGGCGTTCTTTTTCCTGGTGGCCGGGCTGGAGGCGCGCCGCGAGTTCGATCTGGGCGAGCTGCGTGAGCGGCGGCGGGTGGCGCTGCCGCTGGTGGTCGCGCTGGGCGGGATGGTCGTGCCGGTCGCGATTTACCTGGCCATTAACTTCGGCCGTTCATCAGCGGCCGGCTGGGGCACGGCCATGTCCACCGACACCGCCTTCGCGCTGGGCGTGCTGGCCCTGCTGGGCCCGGGTGTCCCCGACCGGGTGCGCACCTATCTGCTCACGTTCGCGCTTGCCGATGATGTGGCGGGGATCGTGGTCATCGCGCTGGCCTACAGCGGTCACCTCAACCTGGCCGCGCTGGGGACCGGCCTTGCCATCCTCGGTGTGGTGATGGTGGTACGCCGGCGGGGTGTCCGCAATGGCCCGGTCTACCTGCTGCTGGGGGTGGCGGCCTGGGTCGCGTTTTTCGAGTCCGGCGTCGATCCGGTGGTGGTTGGCCTGGTGCTGGGGGTGCTCGCGCTGGCCTACCCCGCCGCGCGGAGCGACCTGGAGCAGGCGTCGGAGTCGTTTCGGCTGTTCCGCGAGCAGCCGGTCCCGGAGCTGGCCCGCGACGCGCGGGAGAGCGTCCGGCTGGCGATCTCGCCGAACGACCGGTTGCAGCAGCTGTTCCATCCCTGGACGAGCTACCTGATCGTGCCGTTGTTCGCCCTGGCGAACGCGGGGATCACCCTCAGCGGGGGCTTCCTGGCCCGCGCCTACACCTCGCCGGTCACGCTCGGGATCTTGCTCGGCTACGTGGTGGGGAAACCGGCCGGGACGGTCGGCGCGGCCTGGCTGCTGACCCGCCTCAGCCGCGGTGCGATCCGCCCGCCGGTCGGCTGGGCCGCGGTGACCGGCGCCGGGACCGTCGCGGGTATCGGCTTCATCGTGTCGCTGCTGATCGCCTCGCTCGCCTTCTCCGGCAACCAGCTGGCCGAGGCCAAGGTGGGCATCTTGTCCGCCGCGCTGTGCGCCTCGGCGCTCAGCTGGGCCGTCTTCCGGCTCACCGCGCTGCTGCCGAAACGGCTGCGGGCCCGCGCGCTGCTTGGCACCGCCGACACCATCATCGACCTCGCGGTCCCGGTCGACCCAGAGCACGAGCACGTGCGCGGCCCGGACCAGGCGCCGGTCACGCTCGTGGAGTACGGCGACTTCGAATGCCCCTACTGCGGCCGGGCCGAACCTGTGATCCGGGAGCTGCTGGCCGACTACGGTGATCTGCGCTACGTATGGCGGCACCTGCCGCTCACCGACGTGCACCCGCACGCGCAGCTCGCGGCCGAGGCCGCCGAGGCCGCGGCCAGCCAGGGCAAGTTCTGGCCGATGCACGACCAGCTGCTCGACCACCAGGACACGCTGACGGCCAAAGACCTGATCCGCTACGCCGGCGAGCTCGGCCTGGACACCGAACGGTTCACCCGCGACCTGCGCGATCACGTCGGGCAGGCCAAGATCGCCGCGGACGTGGACTCCGCCGACCTCAGCGGCGTCTCCGGCACGCCCACGTTCTTCGTCAATGGCAAACGCCACCACGGCGCCTACGACATCAGCACGCTCTCCGACGCGGTGCGCACAGCCAGGACACGGGCCCTGATCGGCTCCCCCCGGCAGCCACGGCGCGCGTCCTGATCAGCTCAGCCCCGCAAGCCACAATGCCCAGATCTGGAGGGCCAGCGCCTTGACCGGCACCGAGCCGCTGTCCGCGCCGAACGGCGGCTCGGCGCGCGTTCTTCCTGACCCTCTCCATCACTCAGTGTGAGGTCGTCTTCGACGTAGCCCGATGCCGACCGACCGTCGACTCGGTGGGGGGTGACCGGTCTGGAGGTCGCCGTCGTGCGAGGTACCCGTCGATGTGCGAACGAATGGCCCAGGCCGCCGCTGGCTAGATCCCGCCCGACCTGGCGCGCGACCAGCGGCAGCTGTGGGCGGCCGGGTGTGATTGCCTTGACTCCGGCCGGCCCCGGTCATGATCGTGTGGAAGCCACTAGGTCGAGCAGGGCGTGGGCCACGCCATCGGGGTCGACGATCTGATGCAGGTGCTCGCCGGGCAGGGATTGCACGGGCCAGCCACGCTGGCGTGCTTGCCTCGCCTGGTCTTGGTAGGCGGGGCTGAACAGCAGGTACCCGCAGGAATGGTCATCCCAGCCTGCTGGCGCTGGTACCTGCTCCTGGTAGTAGGCCAGCGGGAGCCTGGGCTGCTCACCGGTGATGACCTCGCGGGCCTGCGGGCTGGGAAACATCGGGGCCACGTCGTCCTCATCCCACCAGTCGGTCCACCGGGGCAGCCGACCGTCCGGGTCGGCCAGGCTGCGCAGGAACGGCAGGAACTCCTCACCGGTGGTGGGTGTGTGGCCACGGGCAGCGGGCACGGTGGCGTCGGCGAACACCGAGCATGCCACCGGCCGCGCCAGGCCGCGCTCGATGACCGGCACGAACACGCCCGCGTTGCTGTGCGCGACCAGGACCAGCGGCTGGCCAGGATCGGTCCCAGCAAGCCCGGCGGCCACCGCCGCGACGGCCCGCGGCCAAAACGGCGGCCCGCCCTCCCCAACGGACAGCAACGACGGCACAACCGCATCGCAGCCCGAGGCCACGAGCTGCTTGGCCACCGGCGACCAGGTAGACGGGCCTACCGACGGGCTGTGAATCAGGACGAACAAGGGCATGCCCTGACTGTGTCACCACCCGCTCGATCGCGGCACGGCACTCATCTAACGGCGAACGGGCACGGGACCGCCTCGATCGCGGAGCGGCATTATGTGGGTGATCCTTGTCAGCTCGCGACGCTCGCCAGCACCGGTGGCAGCGCATGTCCACGGGAGGTAGATGCCAAGTACATCGGAGGTACATCGCCGGTCGATGGCGGTCAGTAGCCTGGCCGCCAGGCCGCGGCCGGGCTGCCTGGGGTAACGCGGTGCGCCTGCTGCATGCGGTGCGCTCGCGTCGCCTGGCTGAGCGCCTGGCCCGCCGGACACTGGCAAGACCGCGTCGCGGCGTATCGAGCCGGGGCAGCGGGGAGGAAGGCCGGGAACCTGGCATGACCGTGAGGATCGGTTCCACCGCGCCCGGTGTCGGCCGGGAATCCGTGGCAGGGCCGAGCCGTGAAAAATGGCCGCTCAAACCCGGATTTCTGAGGTGTGACAGTCAGGTGGCTGTCCTGCCTGGCTGGTGCGGTGAGCGGCTGCGGCAGCGGGCGCTTCGGTGACGTGCCCAGCTGATGCCGAGGATGGCAGGGTGCCAATAGGAGAATTGGATGTGGCTGGACTCAGCTGGACTTCCTGGGGCATGATCCAAAAGGTGCGTCGCGCTGACCAGGCACATTCCGGGCCTACGGACGCCACACGGACAGAACGCGGTTTTCACGCGGCGAGGAATGGAGAAACTACAGGTCAGCGGCCATTCCGATGAGTCGGGATGGGCTCCCTGTAAAACCGTCGGCTTAGCCTACGATGGTTCGAACCCATCACCTGCCACCACCAGCGAAAACGGCCCGCGACCTGGGTGTTCCCGGGATCGCGGGCTGTTGCTTTCGCCGCTGTGTCGTCTAGCTGTGTCCATGGGAGATCCGGCTGTTTCCAGCTGTGCACGGACATATAGCGGACAGCATCCGCGATCATGAACCCGGCTGGGTGGTCGGCGAGGAGGCAGAAGAAGTGGTTCACCGGACTGCTTGCTCCGGGATTTCGATGGCTGGCCGTCCTTGGCGAAGAGCCGGCTAGGTCTCCTGAGGATCACTGTGGTCCGGCGGTCTGGCCCGCGCATGGCCCACGGGATGTGCGGGGAGAACCCTGCTGACATCGGGGCATCGCTTGGACGGCGGCGAACTGTGCCGCCTGGCGCAGTGGCCTTCATTTGCGCTACCACGCGGGGCAGCGTGCCGCGGCTGCCTGGCCTGTGCACGGCCTGCAGAATGCAACGACCCGACACCGATGACCGGCCCCCAGCTGGCCGGTGCTGCGCCAGTTCCCGTCGGCCCCTTACTGACCGGCGATGTACCTGCGGCGGGCTCTTCGTGTACCTCGCGGGACGGTACCAATGACGGCGAGAGGTCGAAAAGACCCGTTACCTGCACAGTCCTGATGCCGCCGCCGGTGTCACATGTGCCAACTCCGTGCACCGCTGAACCGGCCGGTTCGGGTGATGCCGGCGCGGGAGCGAGAGTCATGATCACCAGGATCTACGAGGGCACCAACCGGGCCCAGCGCGTGCTGATGGGCCGCCAGTTGCAGTGCCCGGTCCGGTCGGGCTGACATACCCGATACGAGGCCAGATGGGGGTTCATGTCGGCGGGGCGATCGACCCCATACCCCTCCGCCTAGACATAGGCGAAGATGTGTGTTTGCGGTTTGCTTGAAGCTGCCTGTCAGGCAGGGCAAGCGGGACGGGCAGCTGATTGCGGTGGCCTGCTGGCCGCTGATGCCGGGCACCGCGGCCCGGCCACGGACCGCGGGCTGGGCACCGGGCCGGGTTCGTCTCCTACCGGAGCAAGGCTGTGGATACGGTGCTGGGCACGGTGGGCCACCGCCGCGCCTGGTATCGCTGCCCCAGTGCGGGCATGGCCTGGCCCCGCGGGATGCTGAGCTGGGCGCGACCGGCCAGGTGATGTCGCCGGAGCTGCGGAAGATGGCCGCCCGGGCGGCCGCAGCGGTGCCGTTCGCCAAGGCCGCCGCCCTGGTGGGTGAGCTGGCCGGGATCACGCTGACCGGCAAGCGGGTGGGCTGGTCCGCCGAAGCCGATGGCGCCGCCGCCCGCGTGATCGAGGCCCAGGCTGCCGCGATCACCGCCCGCATGCTGGTGCCCCTGCCTCCGCCCGCCCCGGCTCCGGCCCCGGACAAGCTCTACATCGCTATCGACGGTACCGGGGTACCGGTGGTGGCGGCCGAGACCGAAGCCGGGACCGCAAAGGCGAGGACGGCAGGGCCCGCACCCGCGAGGTCAAGCTGTGCGCTGCGTTCACCCAGACCACCTGCGATGACGACGGCAAGCCTGTCCGTGACCCGCTTTCCTCCTCCTACCTGGCCACCTTCGCGCCCGCCAGCGAATTCGGCGTGCTCATGGCCGCCGAAGCGAGCCGTCGCGGCGCCGGGCACATCCGCCAGCTCACCATTCTCGGCGACGGCGCAGTCTAGACCGGATCGTCAACGCCGGTTTCCGGTGGCGGTCCGGCCCCGGGATCGGCAGGATCGGGAGCATGACCTCCGAACCGCACCGGCGGGCGATCGGCTCACTGCGGGCCGTGGCGCTGGACGCCCCGGACATCGACCTCCTGGCCACGTTCTACGAGCAGCTCGCCGGCTGGCGACGCGTCCCCGACGACGACGAAGAGTGGATCACGATCGACTCCGGTGACGGCTGGCGGATCGGCCTGCAACGGGCCACCGGCCACGTGCCGCCCCACTGGCCGGACCAGGACCGTCCACAGCAGGCCCACCTCGACTTCCGGGTACCGGACATCGATGCGGCGGCGGAACGCGCCCAGCAGCTCGGCGCCAGCCTGCTGCGCCGCAACGAACGGTGGCACACACTGGCAGACCCGGCCGGCCACCCGTTCGACCTGTGCGTCAACCCGGACGATCCGCGGACCACCCTGATGGGCGTCATGCTCGACTGCCCCGACGCGAAGGCGCTGAGCCACTTCTACGCGGAGCTGCTCGGCAAGCCGGTGACGTACGAGGCGGACGGGGCCGCCATGATCGGCGAGGACGGCGCGCAGCCGGTGGTGTTCCAGCAGGTGGAGCAGTACACCGCGCCGCGCTGGCCGGATCCGGCGTACCCGCAGCAGATCCACCTCGACGTGACCGTCCAGGACGTGGACGCGGCGGAACGGGCCGCCCTCGATATCGGTGCCACCCGGCTGGACGGCGCCGGCCCGAACTGGCGCGTCTACGCCGATCCGGCCGGCAAGCCCTTCTGTCTGGTGTGGATGGTCTAGCGCGTAGCCGGGCTTGGGAGCTCCTCGGCCATAAGAATTCCGCGTTGGTGGGTGAGCATGCTACAGAGCTGCTGGGTGTCCATGCTGCCTTCTGCGATGCGCGCGATGGCTTCGGCGAGCACTGGCATCGGGACAAGCAAGATCGAACGATTGCCCGTCTCGCGGGCGATGCTGCTGGCGCTTCGTTCAGCCAGCGATTCGAAGCTTGGTCGTCCGACGCAGCGCCGGGACTGCCTCGGCGGCCTCATCCATGAATATTCCCAGGTCGCATGAGGTGACATATTTTCCGGCACCCACACGCCAGCGTCACGATCATGGCGCGGCACCGAAGGGACCATGGACCCCATTGTCCCGCGCGCCCACGGTGGCCAGCCACGGAGCCGGAACCGGCGATGGCGCCGCCGCCCGCCCCGGGGCCGCTGGCCCGATGAATTTGGCTAGCGGCCCGGATCTGTACCAGTACCAGCCAAACTCCAGCCGCGGCCGCTCGGGCCGCGCCAGCGACTGACGGGACATCCAGATCATGAGCAACGAGCAGACAGCCAGCAGCGAGACAGCCGCGGCCCCGGAGGTGAAGTTCCGCATGGTGACGCGGTACGCCACCCAGTCCGCCGCAGCGGCTGACGACAATCAGCGCCGCGTCGAGGCGGTATTCGCCGATCTGGCCGAGACTAAGCCCGGCAACGTCTCCTACCTGGTCCTGCGGCTGGCCGACGACTCGTTCGTGCACATCTCCTTCCACGGCCACGAGCCCGGCGAGCCTAACCCGATCTCGTCCTTGGCGGCGTTCGCGCAGTTCACCGACGGCCATGGCGAGCGGCGCGAGGGCGCGATCGACCAGCAGCAGGCCCGGCTGGTCGGGGCCTACATCACCAACATCAGCTAATAGGGATTGATCAACCTTGCCGGGCGGGGATCTAACCTGACCAGGTCAGCTGCACCCTGCTCAGCCCGCCGAGCCGGGCTGAGCGGTCGCTGCGCCGCGCCGAACTGATGCAGGGTCCAGCCGCCGGGTCAGCATGGTGAAGATCTTTGCGGCCCGCCGCGGTCACTTCTCGGGCAGGAGTTGACGTGTGGCCCGGAACCTGTGGGTGAGCAGGTTGTAGAAGTACTTGTTCGTGAGTGCGAACTGCCAGAGGAGCGATCCGTAGTACTACCAGGTCAGCGCGGCGATTGGAAATCTTGTCCCCGCTGGGACCGCCGGGCGAAGCGAGCGGTCCGCACACCGCTCGCTCTAGCAGAGGTGACTGGACGCCCGTCAGGTTTTCGCTTGCCGGCCGGCCGTCCTCACAGATCGGTGCTGCATTCGCTTATACCGCACTGACCCTCCACTGGTCACGCAACCGTCCGACATAAACGACAGCACGGCCCGCGGTCTCCAGCACGCCAACCACATCGTGGTTGGCCGATTGCCCCATCACGCAATCAAGAAGATAAGCATGTCGCGGTGCCACGGCCATCCAGTCCTGCCTGAGCCGGTTCTGCGCCACGGTGGTCCGCGATGTCGGCGCAAGGAGAA
>WNGH01004953.1_pt1 | contig 12691 bp, 9 predicted proteins | sample 5400631 | NCBI WGS metagenome assembly WNGH01 (sample SAMN13153373, study PRJNA577476) | soil metagenome | isolation source: 115 cm soil or saprolite under Garry oak tree replicate 1 | place: USA:California | collected 2016-06-15
TCGTCTGAGAAACTACCGGTGGGGATCCGGAAGGCGTCGATCGCGGCCATATTTTGACCAGGACGTAGAGCAGGACAATGGAGAGGACAATGAGATAGGCTGTAATGGCTGTTATCCCCGTCTTGCCGACGAGTGCTCCGCCAATACCTTGAAAACCAGAGGTTGATGTGGTTTTGGGATCTCCCGTCGAATCGTCCATATACGCTCCTCAGTCATTCACCAACGCCGTGTTCTGAGCTCCTGTTGCCTGGTGCAAAAAGAGCTTGCTCCGCCCACTCTGTCAAATCAGGGCTCGCACGAAAAATCGAACCTCGGCAGCCTACACTTTTGATGTTTCTCCGGTATAGGCTCCGTCGATGGCACTTCACATACCTTTTTTACCAGAATGTGTCAAGTCAATTGATTGTCATTATTCTGCGCGCAATCTATAGTTCTAGCTATGAAAGTAGGTCCGTGTCAAAAAATCCGTCAGCACGACAGTGAAGCTCGGATCCATTCCCACACCATTACGGATTCGCAGGTCTAGCGGAGTTCCATACTTCAGTCATCCTTCTGAGGATGTAAAACTCACGCATTCCTATCGGGAAGCTTTGCCAAGTCTGCCTACACTGCAAAAGCAACGGCGCGACGGGGATTGCATTCAGTCCCGGCAAACGGTTTCCAATTCTGCGAATGAAGCCTGATCATGCACAGCGAGTTGGTGGCAGAACTCGCGAAGCTTTGGCTTTGACTTCTTGCTTTCAACTAGGTCTGCAAGAGAAATTAACAATTGTTTTCGTTCTGGGGGGAGTTTGCTCAGGTTTATATAACTTCTGGTGCCGCTATACCTCCAAGTATTCTCCGTACCGTCGCGGAGCGAATGGTATACAAGCAGCAGTTCCTTCAGTTGACGGCGATACTCTGCTTCCTCGCCTTGGAACACGACGGACGCGAGCACCAAAAATCTCAGGTTGAGCTGAGTCAAAGTATCTTCAGCAACCGAAGGTTCTTTAAGCAGTTCTTCGCCAATCGTGCGCGTGTCCTGATAGCGGCCGGTTGTTAGATTCGTTTCTATAAAGTTTTCTCTAACAAAAACGAGGTCGGGCCCAGAGAGTTTCTTGGCCAGAAGGCTCGGATACACCTCATAAGCCTTCGTATAGAATTGTGGGTCCTTCGGCGCCAAATTCTCATGGTAGACGAAGGCCAGGTTTAGGCCAGGATAAATGCTGTCCGTGTATTTTTCCTGCAGGACTCTGAAATCTGCGAGCGCCTCATCGATCTGATTTGTGTCCATATACGTGTAGAGCAGCAGCGCAAACGCGGATCCCTCCTGGGGGGACAACTCAATAGCTCTATGCAGGTAGGTCCGGGCCTTCTCGTACTCTTTTTGTTGATAAAAGTCCTCGCCGACAACAAGGTTGCCTTCCTTGTCGAGGGCCTTTGATTCACTGGCCGTTTCCAAGTGCCGGATCGACTTCTGCCAGAATGCAGCATTGTCTGGCTGCTTGAGCGCCAGGTGATAGTAGGCCAAGCCCATCAGCTCATGGGCTCTGGCAACATGCGCCTGATCAGAGTTAGAGGCTATGATCTTCTGCGAATCCTTAATGGCGTTCTCATATTTCTGTTCATGAAAATCGAACTCCACTCGGACTGTGGCATCGGATCCCTCGATTGCCGTCAAAGCGGCGCGCTGCATTGAAGGGCCCAGCTTGGACTCACTTGCCAGTCCTTCCAACGTTTCAAGAGCCTTTGCAGGATCTCTCAGGGATGCCTCCGCTCTCGGCGCCGCCGCAATCCGACCCAGTGCGTTTATGGCCTCCATTCTCAGTTGTTGCTCCAATGGATTCATGCTTGGGCGAACTTTGCCCGCCCTTGTTAAGGCTTCCTGTCGATGACTTTGTGGAGATTCCACGAACTCCTGCAGCATGGCACAAGCGGATGCGGTGCCCAAATCCTGCACGCCCTCCAGAGCCGCGCGTCTCAAAGCTAGGTCTTCCTGTGGGTCGCTTAGGACCTGAAAGATGACCGGCACAAGGGCAGCGGACGTCTCGCTAAACCTTGAAGATATCGCGACATCTCGCAACGTGTTCAGCACAGTCTTGCGAAACCCTGCATCTTCATGCTGATCCCGCAATCTTTCCACCAATAAATATTGTGCGTCCCACGCCCTCCCAGAAGACGTCTTGGCAATCTCCCCGAGATCGACCGCCATCCCGCCTCTCAACTGGAGATCCTGAGCTTCCGTCATCATCACACCTTTGAGAATTTCGAAAGCTGTCTCCGGATTGACCAGAGCCAGCGCACGACCCGCACGGACCCGGTTCTCGACTGTCTCGGTCTTCCTCAAGATCGTGTTTGCCAATTCGTTGCGTGATTTATATCCCGCGAAGGCGAGTCCCGAAAGCACACAAAGACCCAGAATCATGAATACCAGGAGTGACTTTGGCCAAACGCTAAATCGAAACGCCCATAGAGCCCAAACATATTTTGCCCGGCCGGACCATCCCAATTCCGGGGCTAATTCCCGAAGCGCACCAAGAGATTGCTCGCTCGCTTGCCTGGAGAGTATCGCCGCTATCCGTTTCTTGGTCGCGAGGTCCGCTCCCTTCCAGTGCGCGGTCAGCCGTGTCACTACCAGACTTGCCGTTGACTTCTGCAGGCAACGGGCTACGACATTCCGGGCCGCACGTGTCCCGTGGTCAAGGAAGTTAATCAGCGGAGTCGGATCCAGCATCGCGGCAAATGTCTTGAGGGTCCTGGCAGCCCAGCGGGCTTCTTCACGTTCACCATCCAACCTTTGAAGGACAGCCACACATACCTCAGGATTCCTCAAAATCTCCTGATAAATGCCCTCAACCCTCTGACGACATTCCCGCCGTCTAAGAAAAAGAACAGAATCCGCCAAGACTTTGAATACGTCATAAGCATAGGAAACCAAAAAGAGGAGGGAGCCGACAACGATGTAAAAGTCCCGCAGCTTCGGAAAAACATCAACCCATGGCAAAAACGATACGGAGAACAGTAGCAGCCCCATTAACTCGAATCCGAACAGAGTGGCTCCGCGTACGAACCGTTTGGTCACCATGTGGGCCAGCCCGTGAACCCAGAAAAAACTACCAACAAAGGGCAGTGCATTGAGCACAAAGAGACCAAGATTCAGATACGCTCTGTAAGATCCCCCCATCCTCCGCTTCCCCTCACGCAGGAGTATGCTGGTGGCCGCCAATTCGCCCAGTAGCCCAGTAGCCAGAAAGAGAAGAGACCCTGACCAGAACAGGGTGGGGGCATTGTGTATCGCTCCATAGATGCTAACTACCGTCCCCACTGCTCCCAACGCCATGATCGAGATTCCTGCTGGGACGCGACCAAGGATGCACAAAATCAAACCATGAACGCACAGATCCGCGACGATTGTCAGGAAAGCAAGAAAGGCATTTCTTGTTCGGATTAGAAAGGACTCTCGAGGAAGGGATCGCCTGGCTTCCGCTGCGCAGTCCTTCTGGTTGCGTAGTCTTTCCAGAACATTTTCTATCAGAACCCCTCCGCGGGTGGAACCCAAGGCCGTGGCAGCCGCCAGTCGGTCTTCTGCGTCGTTGTCCCCCAAGGCCACTTGGAGCAGGGCGCTCAAGGCTTCCGGCGTACGGAGCTGAGCCAAGGTCTGGATGGAGGTGGTTCGAAGACTCTGCTCATTCGGGCTACTTATAACCTCCACTAGAAGGCTTGTTGTTTCCTTGTCAGGGAATATCCTCAATGCGCTAATCGCTGCCCCGCGGTACCGGCTACTGGGGTCACGAACCTCCTGAACCAGGGATTCTCTCAATTGCTCGTCTTTGACTTTGGCCAGACTCTCGACGGCTTGATCTCTGACAGTGACCGAAGGATCTCGTAAAGCAAGAAGATGCAGTTCACTGCGAACTTCTGGCTGATTGAAGTCAGCGAGGAAACATGCTGCTCGCTCCCGGACCGCCGGTCGCGGGTCGAAGAGGGCGCTGAGGAGGATGTCCACCTTCGCCGCGTTCTCTCGCACCCTGCGCAGCCAATGACGCGTAGCGCCTGCATATCTTCCATCCTCGTGAACTACAGACGACCTCAGCATTAACTTTGCTTCTTCCTCGGACGTCTTTAGGGAGCTTCTCTGGAGATGAATATTCTTGAAGTTCTGTTCTGGAGGGATGACAGCTTGTTCAAGGAAAATCCTGATGCTTTGGCGCAGCAACGTCTTGGCTTGTTGGCAGCTTTTTTCCCGCCGGCTGATATTCTCGTCTATTACCTGTATCAACTGCAGGGGGATAACTTCAAATTGTTCGGAGCCCATCCTTCGCAAAAGATTGCGGTCTTGTTCCAAATATCGCACAGTCTCACCAACATTCTGCACAGAGGCATCGAAGCGGCTGGCAAGATCCGCGAAGTCGGGGCCTTTGCCAGCCCGAGAAGCGATTACTATGTCCTCAAGGATTGCAGCCGCCAGTTGTTTAGCGTCGTCGGGAAGGCCGTCAAGCGCCGAATCAACATATCCTCTCAGGAGCCCGCCAAGTTCACCTGCAATTTCATAGTCTTCCAGGGTCAAGACCTTTTTCTGGTCCGGAGCTGTCAACTGGCAAAGTCTGAAGACGACAACGGCAAGCATCTCAGCGCTAACTCCGGCTTCTGATGTTTCCAGCTTCTGGAAGTCGGCAAGAATTCTTTTCGAGACGCCTTCATCTAATCGGAGGCCCCTTTGTCCAGCCATTTGACACAGCGTGTTCACCGCCTTGTCGCCCGAAATACTTTCAATCTCATAAACCTCATCCACAATTTGCGGCAGGGAATCTCTCATTACGAACAGCCGGCTCAGGTATTCGCGCCGGATAACGAACGCCAGCCGCGCTCGAAGCTGCCCGTCCGCAACCCGCTTGGCCAGCTGCTTCAAGAAGGTGACCTGGAAAGCGGGATCTTGGGCGAAGAAGTCCTCAAATCGATCAAGGACGATGATGCTGTGCAAAGCAGATGCATTCCAAAAATCAATCTTGCGGTCTCCCTTTTCCAACAAGGTCAGCTGAGTCTCGAACTTGTCCGAACAGAACACCCGGTATTCTTCCGGCAGCGAAGGCAGAACCCAATGCCGGATGAGATCAGTTTTCCCGCTGCCAGCCTTTCCGTGGAAGACCACCATCCCGGTGGCGGAAGAAAGAATATGCCGAGCGATTCTGTTACCTTGTTCGCTGCGATCCATCAAAGAGTCAGCGGCCGAAATCAGCGATCCCAAGAGTGAAGCGTCCGTCAAAGAGGGTTTGGCAGTCAGAGTTTCCATAATGAACACCTACTTAAGGGGGCTGACGGCTGACAGAAAAGGGACCGAATCAGGAAATTCTTCCTTGCTCTTGAGATCCGAAAAGCGATTCTTTATGAACTCAACGATGCTCTTCATGCTGGCATTTGGATCGCAGACTATCTTCAGGACAGAGCGGATCAAGGCTCTTTCTTCCGAGGGAAGTCCGGCGATCAGGTCCATCAGGCTGGGATCTTCTGTGATCGAGGCCAAGGCAGTCGAGAGCCCTGGATTGGGCAGGTGCTCGTAGTCCTCCCAATTTTGGTCGAAGCCGTTGACATGGTAATAACAGATTGTTTGAACGTGCGTCAGGCTCAGAGGTTTTGCTTCATACGCACCGCAGAGTCTTTCGATAGTTCGCTGGTCAAGCTTAGCCTCTGCTCTGGAGGCCAATTGCTCGACAATGCTGCAAAGCGATTGCTTGCCCAGCGAATCTATCCTTTGTATTTCTTGATTGATGGATTTGAGGTCCACATCCCTGAGGAGGTCGAAGATCAGCTGGGTATTTTCCGGGCCTTCCCGGCTGATGAATACCGGCTTTAGATGATCATCCGCGTGCTTTATTAACGTGGCCATGAGACTGAGCAATTGGTCTTTGCTGGTCTTATCCGTGCTACTTCGACGAACGGCTTTTTCAAACTGATCGAAAAAAATAACAATGCATTTCGGAGTGCGTTCTTTCATCTTCGTGAGGACGCTACTCCAATCGTCTTCTTGCCTCAGGGAGAGCGCGAACCAATTCTCGAGCTCCCTCCGCAATTGATCCTCGATTTCGGGCTTGCAGCGCAGGTAGATACATTCATATCTTTCGGGGTCGAGCCACGCCGCCAAACCCGCGAGAATGAAGGAGGTCTTCCCGACTCCAGGCGGACCGAAGAGGTGCGCTGCTTGAACCTTATTCGCCTGGATTTTCTGGATTAGGCCTTGAGATAGTTCCTCTCTTCCTAGGAACCAATCCTTGTCCGCCTCCCGGTAACAATCCAGAAACTTAAACGGGTTCTTTCTATGCTCATTCAACTGTGCAACCGTGCCAGCGCTCACTAGCTCCTTGTGCAGGGCCTCAAAGAAGGTATCGAACTTAGCGATGTCTCCGCTGATTACTCTCTCTTGAGAGCGGCGGGCAATCAGAAAACCCTTGATCTTGTCGGCGGCGCCGGCTGGATTCACAAAGTAAAGCGAACCGTCCTCTCTGGAGTCACTGAAGGCGCGAATGACACAGACATCCTCAAAGGCATATCCACAAATGATGAGGTCGTTACCGGTAATTTTCCGCACGAGCGCTTCTATTTCGGGGGGATAGTTCAGCATCTCCTCTTTCGAGAAGAGAAAGTAATCCGCAGAGACTAGGCTGCCATGAAGCTTTATGATCTTAACGCGCGGCTCCTTGGCATCTGCCAATTTAGAAAAAGCCTTTGTGTCAGTCTCTCCGCGGATGATGACCCGATAGTCCTTGAACCAGTTCTGCTCCAGAGCAGATTCCAAGAGGCGGTCGAAGTTGAATGTCACGATTCGATCGAGGAAACCAAGTTTGATGATTTCGGCGAGGAATTTATATCCTTTCGATGGAGGACGATTCAAGTAGGGCGTTAGAAAGAGCCGTCGTTCTTTTTCGTTCGACTGGCGCCACAAGGAATCGAACTTGTCCGCAGTGCTCCCCGTCCCCAGGCCTTGGCCATAACTGTTCAGAATTTCTTCCATAATTGTGCTGGTAGCCTTTACCCCAGAGCTCAATGACGCACCAGCTCCCAACATCAGAACAAAATTGTCTCCGGCCTCCTTCTTGTTCTTCATCAGCTGGGCGAGATTTTTGATTACATCGGGCATGAAGCTGCACTCCGAAGAAAGTGTGAGCTCAATTCATTTCCCAGCACCTGAATTTCCCAGCGGTGATCATGAACAAGGGTTCAGGAAGCAAGCCGGGAGCCATCGTTTTGGGGACGCCTAACGCTCTCGAATGAACGGCCAAGAATAAGGACAGGACCATGGTCTGGCCCTTCTGGGGCTTACCTGATTGGACTGTACACGCAAGAGTACACGCTCCCACTGGAAAGTCAAGTTTACCCGACTGACCGGCCCGAGTTTTTGTACTAGTTTTGCTGGGAGAGCTTTTCTATCTTGATCGGACCGGGACAAAGCCCTGCAGCACGCGGTTGCCGACCTGGTGCACTTGGAAAGGTCTGCTTGGCTTCAAGACTCCGAGCGGCCCGTTCACGTGCCCGTGGGAACAACGAGGTACACGCGGCTCACGTCACTCGTTCCCAGATGACTTCCAGACCTCGCGCAAACAGCTCGCGGCATTCGCCCAGCGTGAGGTCCCCGGTATGCTGGAAGTGCGGCAGATCCTTGAACTTCTCCCAATCGCCGCCCCACTCCAACCCCAGCGATTTGCCGATCGCCGCGCCACGCGTCCAGCCCGGATGTGCGGTGTCCCAATCGGCCTTGCCGACTGAGTCCAGCACCACGATGTCGAAGGCGAGTCCGAAGTTGTGCCAGCTCTCACCGCCGCGGGCGTTAGTGACAATTTTCCCCGGCATCGTGCGACCCTGCGCAAACAGCGCATCCTGTTCCTGCCAGGTGCGGAGACCCTGCGTTATAAGAATTGCGGCTCCCGCCTGCGCGCACAGGTCCACCATGCGCAGGCCGAGCTCTGCCAGCTTCGGATGCACGCGCACCAACCGCTGCGAGTTCAAGTTCATGGTCGCAGAGCTCAACACGGCCGAAGAGACCGCGACCGGCGGCGGTTCCGCCGGAGTGACCATGAATGCGGAAGTGGCTGTGCCCGCGTCGGGAATGTTCAGCCGCTGTCCCATCGACAGGCGGTCGGGGTTGCTGATGCGATTGGCGGCCACAATCAGTGGAAACTGGCTCTCGCTGCCATAGAATTGTTTGGCGATTTTGCCCAGGGTGTCCCCGCGCTTCACGATGTAAGTCTGCATAGCGATGCACCTCCCGTTGGATGGCGACCTCAGCCTGCAACCTTAGTTCGCTTTGCGTTGGTGGTCACGCATGGCCTGCTCGGCGCTTTTACCGGAAACGATAACCTCCATCAGCGCATCGGCGTAGGTCTCAACCGCAGCCATGGCCAAAAGAATGGCGTTGCGCATCAGTTGCTCGGGCGAATCCGCCTCGTGAAAGTCGAGGCACGATTTGAAGCGCACGTGACCATCGTCGTACGCGTCCCAGAGCATCTGGTCAACCAGATACTTGTCTGGCGGCAGCAGTAGGCAATGCACAGGCGGCGACGAATGCTGCAAGTGCCCCTCAATCACCAGCAGGCGGCGCGACATGGGATACCTCGACGGCATCGCAACTCCGAAGCAAAAACACAAGGGGCCACTGCGGTTTGACCAGATAAAGTTGCAGGTTCCTCGTTATAACATATCAGTTAAATAAATCAAGGCTTACTTGATGCTGTGTGGAAAAGCCCCTGAGGGAGAGGTGCCATCAGGCTTTTCAAATTCGCCTTTTCACTTGCCCTGCGAACTTTTGTCGTCAGCAGTTTCGAAAATGACTCCAAACCGGAAGGCCCGTGTGTCCGTGTAAATCGGCGGGAGGCCGCCTCGTATGAACGCTACCCTAAATCCGAACCTACCCTGCGCACCATCCACAAGAAAAACCTTCAGGTCACCTTGGTACCATGGCTTGTGGCCCGAGGTGATAGTTAGTGCCTTCATCTGCGTCTTGTCCCAACCGGTCTCCGTCTCGAACAAGTATCGATCTACCGCTTGAAGATCAAGTGTGACCCTTTGGGGAAAGGAAGTGGGGCTGTTCTTCGGAGCGTAGACGAGCCCCAATGTGGCACCAAACTTGAAGCGCAAAATCGTGTATTCCTGGTTGACTGGATTCTCACTGCCTAGGTTTCTTCCCGCTTCCACTCCGGCTGGAACGATCCGAAAATGCCAATAGCCGTTCTTCCCTAACGCCCCAAACCCCATCGTGCGCGTCGAAATCTGCGTCGTAAGATCGAACACGCCATTTGTCGTAGCAAAGTGCGTTGCGTCGCCTTCCAATCTGCCCGCCCCGTCAATTAGTATGCCCAGGAATTTTCTCTTCCTGGCCGCGTCGACATTCCTGTGCTGGATAATGTCGCGAGTGGATGTGGTGCTGGCATTGCCAGGCGCGAAGAGGAACGGGATGACTTTTCGAAACGTAAAGCTGAAGTCGAACTGCTTTGGATCCGCTTCCCCTGAAGAGCTCTTGTTGATGGTGAGCGAACTGAAGAGGCCCGGCAGAATCCAATGATTCAAGTGGACTTCGGCGTCGCCGCTAGCATTGCCATTTGTTGGAGCAACGAAGCTCACGCCGGCGAAAATATTCTTCTCTTGTGATATTTTTGCATGTGCAATGGCATCTTCGAACTCCTTTTTGCGCTGCTCAATCAAGTGTGAAACGGTGGCGCGTGTGTAGAGCTGTCCTGTCGCCGTGAGACTTGTTTTTGTTTCCTCGGGTGGTCCTGTGAACGTAACCGCTGCAATCTGGACCTCAAACTGAGTATCGTTCTCTTGAGGGAGTGCGGAAGGGTCCCAGATGATAACGAGCGTATCTTGGGTGGCAGCTAGCCGGACGGTTGCGACACTGAGTGGAGTCCCACTAGGTTTTGAAAGCAAACGAATTTGAGTTGCTACCGGAGCAAGCTTTATCGCAGCTCCGAACTCGACTGTGGCGTAGAGCCCCTCAGCTTGATCAGGCAGCCAGTACAATGTGGCACTCGTGATTTGGTTTTGCCCGCACACGCTTGGGATACGGAGAAACAGGAAGATGATCAGGAAACCAAACCTGCATAACAGTAAGACTTTGCTTCCGGCGGTCCACAACCTAGTTCTCGCATTGGCTGAACAATTCCTATGAACGGAGATCATGAGTTTCCTCCTGACGCGGAACGCTGACCGCACAGCTTTACACACCGTTCTGACATGCACTTCCCATCCCAGCCAGTCACTCCAAGGAGCAGTGCCTCCAGCATGTCGACCACTTTCCGTATCTCGAGAGAAGCAGGTAGGTCGGACCACTGTCGCACCTGCACTGCCACCGAGGATTCTGGACAGCACGTCGCCAAGTTTTCTTTGAAGAACGGCATTTGATGATCCTGTACGCCGTGGTCGATGAACTTCTTGCCCTTTGCTAAAGCACTGGGCGGTTTGATTTCGAAGGAGCACAGATCTGGATCGAGATTCTCCACTCGCACCAGATCGGTGATGCTGCAAAGGGCACACGCAGTCCGTGCCAAAGCCGCTTCGAAGGCTGTCGCCATATTGATTCCTCCTCGGAGTTCCGTACAAATACAAATCAAAGGGAGTTACACAAGGGGATATGGTACCCGGAACTTTATATCATATAACTAGAACTTGCCGCAGAAAGTAAACAAGGCCCAGCAAAGACGAACCTCCTGTGCGAACCGCGATTTCCTCCGAATCGGGATCAGTCAAAAATGGACTGAACCAACCTTGAACGGATGAAACGAGTGCCTGGACGCGCACTTCCGCAACCTTGACTTGGTTCGATCAATGGAAGTCAACCGCGATGGTTCTCGTGTCGTCCTCGAAATTTGCAATCTACGTCAACGTTCGGCACAAACTATTCGCGTCTATGACTTAGTAAGGGAATCAATTCTTCAGGAGTGGAAATTCGGAACTGGCTGTTTTTTTCGAGCTACAGCCCTTTTTCCTGGGATCGTCAGGGCGCAAGGTTGGCTGTCTCTTTGCCCGCGTATCCGGGTGGTAGCCCCCGCCCGCTCGGCTTTGCCATGAAGAAGAACCATGTCTATGTTCTCGACGTAAATTCGGGAGAGATTCTGCCTGCGCAGTTCTGCACCGATCCCGTTCGTAACCAGCGGTTTGAGCGCGAAGCCAAGACCATCTCCCGCGTAAATCATCCGCACATCTGCGTGCTCCGCGACGTAGGGCATCAAGACTGGATCAAAGAGCTGACTGACAACGCAAGCGTATAATCATCTGTATATCTGCAACTGAGTATACTCCACCGTCATTGAGACACGCGGTTCAACTCGTATCAGTCTCTACCAGTTAACCGCGCACCGCTGAGCCACTGTCGACCGATCCGCGGCATCACATTCGCCCAATACAAAGGCGAGTCGATATGCTGGCATGGTGCTCAAGATCTTTCATCGGCCGCTCTCCAAATCTAATAACCCGAAACATTTGTGCACGGGACCAACGTGGACAACGACACCGTGCCATCAGCCGCTGGGTCATCCCGAGTAAAGGTCCTGCATTTCACCCCGGAACGTGCTTGCTCCGGCGTGGTCACTTTTTTTGCGGCTTGTACGCCTTCGTTGGCTGCAAGCGCCGGTCTCGCCGCAAGCCCTGACTCCTGCTCGAGAGCAGAGACGCACTGTAAGCCGGGATCTCGACGTTGTGCTGATACGCCCATCCACTTCCCCAGCTTCCACGCTCCCTCAGGGCTTTAACTACGCCATCATAGCCCGGAAAGATTCTGGCTCCGGTAATCCCACGCCGAAGCAATAGGCGTCTCAAGTTGTCCGCTTCCGCAAGAACGAGACTGATCCTGAAAAGGATTGGGGTGTTCCGAACGCCGGTCCACGACTGAACTATGTCCTCTACTGGTGTGGCGACTCTCGGCGCACTCCAGTCGAAGGGTTCGGCTGTGTACATCGTGAACAGGCCATCTTGCGCAAGAAGGTTTTGGTTGCCAGAGCGAGGCGCACTAACGAAGCGAAGAAAGCCTTGCGCCCTCCGTTCCTTCTGCACCAACCCGAGAGCGGACAGGTCGAGGGCCCAAACGCAAAGACGCTCCGCACGGCTCTCATGAGAAGTCACAGCAAAATAGGCTGCTACGAGAGGGTTATAGGACCAATCGAGAAGTCGGGTTGGAAGGCCGTAATGCTGCGCAAGTGCTGCGAGCGAGAGCAGGAAATCAGGAAGCCAAGGCTTCTTTTGTTCACGAAGCGCCGCCAACCCGTCTCCTGAGGGATTGAAGAATGATCGAAGCGTCTGAGAATCTTCAGGGATGCTAAGACCGTGCTCGTCCGCTGCCCAAAACAGCGCGAGAAGGCTACTATATTCGGCGCCAGCCTGATCTCCATTCGAGATTGGAACAGCCAATGCCTTCCAGCCACCTGTTAGTAGTAGCTTCTGTCCTTCCCTCATTGCGGAAGGCAGGAGCAGATGACTCGCGTCAGCTTGGCCCCGAAACACCCATGTCGGATCGCCGTTTCCGGATGCGAAGGTATGCAGAGGCTTGGTACCAAAGAGAGGCCCGTCCGGCGAGAGATACTCCAAAAACTCCTGGGCTTGCTTAGTCTCGACCGTTTCAAAGGGCTGACTCATCGCTACGTCCACTTGATTTTATCATGACAAACTGGCATTGGATTCCAGAATGCCTGGTCTTGCATCTCCCGCACTTATGTCCTGTCAACCAATTAAT
>WNGH01004955.1_pt1 | contig 12690 bp, 16 predicted proteins | sample 5400631 | NCBI WGS metagenome assembly WNGH01 (sample SAMN13153373, study PRJNA577476) | soil metagenome | isolation source: 115 cm soil or saprolite under Garry oak tree replicate 1 | place: USA:California | collected 2016-06-15
GGGATCGGTATCATCTTCGAGCAGCCTAAAAGCAGCGACAGTCCCAGTAACAGTACATACGGAGGAAAACGGCGTTGCACAACTGCCACAGGATAAGCCTAGACCGGCGCCATGGAAGACCTGGGCTTCGATCTCGCCCTGGGACGGCGCGACGCCCAGCTCGGCGTGGCCGAGCATCGCCAGCAGATACCCGGAATACGCAATATGCTCCTCGTCATCGACCGTCACTATACGGATCGTTTCCCGCAAATCGTTCCCATAGAAGTCCTACCGATCGGCATCCATCAGGCGGAGAAGTTCATCCGCGGTCTTCTCGGCCTCCTCGAATTCCTGCCTCTCCAAATGGCTCTCCAAGTCCCTGGCAAGCGGCGCCGCTCGTAAACCGCCGTTTTTCTCGACATAGGCCCGCAGTCCCAGCTGTATCCGCCGCGCTTTTTCCGGGAGAGTCGTCGAAGGCACGCGGGGTTTCGGCACGGCTGTCTCGGCCAGGGACTCGCCGGCGAGGAACTTGCGATACGCAGCCAGCGCACCGGGGTTTTCCGCCACGCGTCGAAAGGGATTGTTGAGGTCCCCGACGCCCCACCCGAAGATGTTGACGACGCGCGCGCCATGGTTGAAGAGGTTGCCGAGGTAAGCTTCCATGCTCAAACCGGGGCTGCCACGCTCCGCTTCCCCCGGATCGATCGCGGTCCCCTCGCTTGAGGCCCATGGAGGATTGCCGCGCCGCTTGAGCTCCTCTCTCAGATCCTCAAGATGTCCGGCTTGAGGGTACGTCGAGAAGCCCGGGTAATGCGATTTGCCGAAAGCCACGCTCGGCGGCGTGAATCCCACCGTCTCCGAATAGGTGCCGGCGCGCCTGTTCGGATCGAAGCGCCGCGCGATATCGAACATGGCGCGGGATATGAAGGCGATATGGGAATAGATGCGGCGCTCGGGAACGCCTGCCCTCGCGAGTTCCGTCGCCCAATAGCCGACGTATCCTTGGACGGCGGCTTCTCGCGCTGCGTCGATATCCTTCGGAAGGTTCTTCGGCCCAAAGCCTTGGTTGGACAGGGCGCAGTAACCGAGAGGTCTGCCGCTCTCGAAGTCTCGTCCGATCTGGGTCTCCCAGCCGGCGATCACGCCCAGGAGCAGTTCCTCTTTGCCGGCTTTAGACAGCGTCTTCAAGCCTTTCTTGATCTCTTCTCCGATGACCGCGGCGCGCCGCCCCGCTTCGGCAAGGACGGCGGGGCTGTTCAGGCATAGCTGGGGCATGATCTTCAGGGGCTTGGATGACCAATCCAGCCTGCGCCCCGTGTTCGCGGCGCCGGCCCAGCTCGCTCGCTCGAGATTCTCCGGCGCGTTGAGGTGCGTCAATCGTCCCCAAAACATCGAGTCGTCGATGTGAAACCCCACCGCGATTTCTTTCTCGCGCGCCAGCCGGAATGCTTGCTGGATCAAGCGGCGGACATCATCATCGGAGTTGTCAAATGAGATGGGCCCGATGATGAAGCCCAGATGCCGGTCCTTCGAGCCGGTAGTCCCCACTGCGCGAACGAGGCCGTCGACGACTTCGGCGAGTTGAGCGTTCAATGGCGGGATGCTCTGGCGAAGCTGGATCGAATCGAAGGAACCCGTAAATAGCTGGAACGCCAGATATCTCGCGTCCTCGCCGGCAGTTGCCCGAGCAGACGCAAGGATAGTGACAAACAGGAGCCCGGCAAGACGGCCACCGCAGGCCCTCCGGTTCATGGGAGCGATGAGCCTTCTGCTGTCCCCTGCGTTTCCGGCTTGCCGCTCGTCATGTTTGCGCATTGCATTCCGATGATTCCTCATCGATCGGCGTCGGGCTGATCGCCGAGGAAAACCGAACCGAGCGCGGTCTGCAGGTCCTGCTCGAGGGCCCTCGCCCCTCTCAAGTAAAAGGCGCCGCCGTACTTCCAGCGCGCGTCCAGATCGGTTTCCAGGGATCCCGATCCGGCATCGAGCACCCTGACCCGGAGAAGGACTTCCGTACCGCCTTCCCACAGCACGGGCGAGAGATAGAGGCTGATGAACGGGCCGAGCTCTTCGACGCGGAGAAGAACGACCTTTCCATGTCCTTCAGGCAGCGTGGCCGCAAATTTCAGCGCCTCCGCGTCGGAAAGAGTCATGGCATCGCGACCTGCGGCCGACCTCAATACCGCGACCTTCGCGTAGCACGATGAAGCGCTGAAGAACCTCGAAATGGCGCGGGAGGCCATCTCCTCGCGTGCCTGAGCCTCTTTCTGGTTGTCGCGCCAGGCCGTTCCCCAGAGAACGAGCGCCGTCTGGCCGGCCTGAGTCCGGCACAGCGGAGCCTTGAGCCCGGTGGCGTGGGTCGTGAATTGTGTCGCGGCACAGCCGAACAGGCCGAGGACGAGGATCCCGGCCACCCCCGATCCGATGGCAGCGCTCATTAAGTTGCGGGCGCGGGCTACCATTTGCACCCGTCGCCGGTAAATGCATCCCAGACAAGGACCGGAATCGCCAGCAACCCCGCTCCCGCGTAAGCCGTACGGCAATCGGGGCGCGCTGCTTTCGCTATGGAACGGCCCAAGGGCGTGTCGTATTCCAGACCCGGTTTTTCCCATGCGGGCGGAGCGGCACGTTTCTCCCTGGCACGCTCAATTTCCCTGACCATCCTTCGGACCCCTTCCATATCGAGATGAGGCGCTGATTGATCGCTCGTTGAGTCGGGACGGGTCTTCGCCCGCGCGGGAGAGTCGGTGGGATTCGACGAGGGCTCGCTCAGCCGAGAACGCCCGACTCCGAGCCTCGTATTTTCCGCGGGGGAGAGCTCTTCAGCGGGGAGGCTCCGTATGGACGGACGCAATGTCACTTCAATGGGGGGCGCATGCCTGCCTTCGAAGACACGCGGGCCGATCGGGATCTGCCCTCGGTACGCAACCAGGGCAAGCGCATGCAACAGCACCGACAGCAAAACACACGCAACGAAGAGCCGGTCACGATGTATTTCGATAACCGTCGCTTGTGCGCGGGACATGGCCGTCTTTAGCGAAGGCATCGGCACTCTTCACTGCATCCCGGTTGACCGATAGGGGGACTGGACGCTCTTGTAGGCAACCGAAAACTCCACCCCGGCGCGCACCTGCTCGATAAAGGACTGAAGCCCTGCTGCGCCCGCGCTCCTCAACCACGATCTGACTTCGCAGCCGGCGGCCGCATAGACGATGGCCAGGTTCTTGGGATTGAGCTCTGGATTCCGATACTTCCGCACGGCCTCGAGCCACTGGTTTTTCGATTCAAGCTCCGCGAGCGGCGGCAACAGAATCCCGTCTTTTCGCGCTTCTTCGCAGACCGATTCGGCGTGGGTGGGTTCCTCGCTGACGGCAACCGCCAGCCCCTCGTCGAACCACGAGGGCACGCGCCGCATTGTCCAAAAACCGCCGCTGCGCAAGTACAGCTCCGCATGCGACCGCTCGTGGCTCAGGATCGGCACCGAGGTGCCTCGAGGAGAGAACAAGGAACCGTAGTCCCCGAAACTTTTTGCGCGATTCGTCGAACCGCCAAACGACCGGAAGCATGTCTCGGTCGAGCAGAAGAAGAGTTTCGGCGTGGATGCGACCTCGCCGTAGTAGCGCGCAAGCCGCTGCTCCGACTCGGCGACGAGCTCCAACGCCCGTTTTCGCTGAGCAGGCGGCATCTCCTTATCCGCGAATACCCGGGTCGCGATAGGCTCCATGTCGAACCATTCCGGGGCCCAAAGCTTTGTCCCCTTGATCGCGCTGCACCCGGAGCACAACAGCAACACGGCGAGGAAGCGTATTCGGTTCATCTAAAGACTAGCGTCAGCGGCTGCGTAAAGTGACGGGGAACGCGTACTGGCGTTGGTGTTAGGTCCGACAAGCGCGCTTGGCGGATTCCCGCTCGAAGCCCTCCAAGTTTCCTCGAGCATTCGCTTGAAGTTGAGGCCGAGCACGCCGCGGATATCCGCGTCGCCGTAACCGCGCCGGAGCAGCCCTTCGGCAATGTCGTAGACACGCTTGGGATGATCGAGCCGGTCGATCCCGAACCTTGTACGAAACCGGTAGAACTTCTTTATATTCGATGGCAGCCCCTCATACCACTTCATCTGCTTCATCTGCTCCTCGGTGAAACCGGTATCAAGCCCCGCGTCACTGCCGATTCCGCTCGGCCTGCGTTACGGATTCCAGGCAAGCTTGCCTTTCGCCGCGGCAGACGGTCGCGCGCGGACTTTCGGGTCGAAGCCGAGCATGCGCTGCAGGCTGCTGATGTAGCGCCGCATTGCGGCGTCGCCGTTTCGAGTGAGCGAATACACCGTCTGCCGCCGGGCGTTGCTGCTGTCTTTGCGCGTCGTGACGTATTCAGCGGCGATCAATTTTTTCAGGTGCGATTCGAGATTGCCGTCGGACACCTGCAGCGTCTGTTTCAATTCGGTGAACGTGGCCTCGCCCCGTCCGACGAGGTAAGCCACGATCCGGGTCCTGATCGGCTGGTGCAGGACGATGTCCAGACCCGCTTCGGACAAAGGAGATTGGGTAGTCATTTTCGCGAACCTCAGTGGTCAACTGTCAGAGTCAACTTCAAAGCCGCCGCCGGCCCCGCGGAAGGGCTTAGCGTGCCATCCAATTCGACGCCCTGGACCCACATGCTTTGGGTGCGGTGTTTCCATTGCCCCCCGGCCACGCGAAACCGCCCGTCGGGCTTGCCGTCGGCAATGAAGACTTCAATCGGCCTGGACAGAGTGAGCATGAGCGCCATGTCGTCGCTGTCTTCGACGATGTCTCCGCCGATACGGACTTTCAGGGGAATCCTGGTGCCGGCCGGGATGGCGACTACGGCTGCGGCCGAAGCATCCGCCGGGCGCCGAAACGATTCCAGCGACATCGCCGCCGCGACGGGCGGATCCTCCGATTTCCAGAATTGGTAGGCGACGAACGGCGGGACGAGCACGACCGCGAGCCAAAGCGCGGATTGGGAAGCGCGGATCCAGACGGACCTGGACTCGCCCCGATCGAGCATCATGCTCAGGAGGGGCATGCCCAGACCGAACGCCGACGCCGCGAGCCATTGCGTCGCGCGGTGCGGAGCCGAGAGCGCGAGCGCGGCGACCCCCAGAACGATCATCATGACCCCCGCCCACTCCAGCATCTCCTCGGAGAAGAGCCCGTGGATGTAGATCCCCAGACCGAACAGAACCAGCCAGACGACGAACACCATGTAGCCGCCGCCGAAGAACGCGGTGCCGAAGGTGAACAGGATCCCCATGCCGGCGAGCAGCCACCAGACCTTGGTGACCTGCGCCTGGACGAAGGGCAGCGACTCGTCGCGCACCCGGATGCGATAGCGCGTGTAGTGGAAATCCGCGAGAGCCACGCCCGACAGCACGACGGCGAGAAAAATCAGCATCGCCACCGCGCGCAGCCAATGCACGGGAAAGCGCTCCAGCGTAATGATTTGCTGGGTCGCAAGGCACAGGAAGGCGCCGGCGATGCCCCAGAGAACGAGGCTGTGGCGCTGCATGCGGATGCTGCGATGCCCCGCGGAGAGCATGCTGTGGATGGCTTCGAGCTGGGTTGTCACGCTGGACATGGTCGGCTCCGGGATATCAATACGCTACAACGGGGACCCGCTGCGCGTGGGTTCGCGGCTCGCCGGACCAGGACCAGGCAATGTCGAGGCACGCCCCGGGTCTGTAAAATTCACGCGACCCGGATCCAAATAGATCGTGCGGTCAGTGACGACATCAACGGTCGTGCCTCGCGGCAACTCCAGTTCAGGGCCGTGCGTGAGGAGAACCGCGGCGAGTCCCACCGCCGCGCCGATTCCTGCTCCTTTGGCGCTGCGCGTTGCGATCCCACCGATCACCGCGGTAGTTACGGTCGGCTTTATGACCGTGCCGGCGTCGGCCCCCTTGTCGGTATTGCCCTCGATCTTTCCTTCACTGTCGGTGGATTTATCGCCGCCCGTGCCCGTGTTTATCGGTACGGCATTGAAATCCACGGTGTAGCCGTTGGGAAGGATCATCGAGTTCAAGCGCATGCGGATTTCGCCCGGCCTTTTTACTTTTCCCGGGCGCTTGGCTTCCTGGATTTCTCCCTGCACGTATGTGCCGGCAGGAATGAGTATGCGATCCTTGATGACAACGGGGAAAAGAGTTTCAAGATATACCGGATCGCCGGGCCGGGCGTTGCGCGTGGTCACCGCGTTGTGCAGGACCAAGGGCAGGCGTGTGCCCGTGGGGACAATCAGTCTATCGGAACTCTGTGTCTGGGAGGACGCTGCTTGGGTCTGAGGCGGCGCTGCAGCCTGTGACGCTTCTTGCGCGAACAAACTGCCGCCAGTCACCAGCGGGAACGCAAGGACGAGAGCTCCGAGAATATTCCTCATGCCGTTACCTCGCTAGTGATAGGACTGGCCGCCATACCTGTCTTGCGCGGGATGCAAACAAGACCTAGAGGCCGGCAGCATTCCCCAGACGGTACATCACGAACGCGCCCAGGAAGTACTGAGTCCGGTCCCGGGTGATCGGGCTGGCGGCCGCTCAGCCTACATTACGGATTCCAGGCAAGCTTTCCTTTCGCCGCAGACTGCGATCGCGCGCGGACCTTCGCGTCGAAGCCGAGCATACGCTGCAGCCTGGCAATGTAGCCCCGCAATGCGGCCTCGCCGCCTTGGGTGAGCGAATACACCGTCTGCCGCCGGGCGTTGCTGCTGTCCTTGCGCGTCGTCACGTAGTCGGCGGCGATCAATTTTTTCAGGTGCGATTCGAGATTGCCGTCGGACACCTGCAGCGTCTGTTTCAATTCGGTGAAAGTGGCCTCGCCCCGCCCCACGAGGTAAGCCACGATCCGGGTCCTGATCGGCTGGTGCAAGACAATATCCAGACCCGCTTCGGACAAAGGAGATTGGGAAGTCATCTTTAGCAAACCTCAGTCGCCGACCGTCAAGGTCAGCTTCAAGGACGCCGCGGGCCCTGCGGAAGGGCTCAGCGTGCCGTTCGCTTCGACGCCCCGGATCCATATGCCTTGGGGGACGCGTTTCCATTGCCCCCCGGCCTCGCGAAACTGCCCGTCGGGCCTGCCGTCGGCAAGGAAGATTTCAATCGGTTTGGCCAAGGTGAGAACGAACGCCATGTCGTCGCCGTCCTCAACGATGTTGCCGCCAATGCGGACGTTCAGGGGGATCCTGGTGCCCGCCGGGATGGCGACCACGGCCGTCGCCGAAGCATCGGCCTGGCGCTGGAACGACTCCAGCGACATCGCCGCCGCGACCGGCGGCTCCTCCGCCTTCCAGAATGTGTAGGCGAGGAGCGGCGGGACAAGGACGACCGCGAGCCAGAGCGCGGACTGGGAAGTGCGGATCCAGACGGACCTGGACTCGCCCCGGTCGAGCATCGCGCTCAGGAGAGGCATGCCGAGACCGAACGCCGACGCCGCGAGCCATTGCGTCGCGCGATACGGAGCCGGGAGCGCGAGCGCGGCGACGCCCAGCACGATCATCATGACGCCCGCCCACTCCAGCATCTCCTCGGAGAACAGTCCGTGGATGTAGATTCCCAGGCCGATCAGAACCAGGTAGACGACGAACACCATGTAGCCGCCTCCGAAGAATGCGGTGCCGAAGTCGAACAGGATTCCCATGCTGATGAGCAGCCACCAGACCTTGGTGACCTGCGTCTGGACGAACGGCAGCGACTCGTCGCGCGCCCGGATGCGATAGCGCGTGTAGTGAAAATCGGCGAGAGCCACGCCCGACAGCACGACGGCGAGAAAAATCAGCATCGCCACCGCGCGCAGCCAAAGCACGGGAAAGCGGTCCGCGGTAATGATGTGCTGGCTCGCAAGGCACAGGAAGCCGCCCGCGACGCCCCACAGAACCAGGCTGTGGCGCTGCATGCGGATGCTGCGATGCCCCGCGGAGAGCATGCTGTGGATGGCTTCAAGCTGGGTGGTCACGCTGGACATGGCCGGCTCCGGGGAGTAACTCTGTAAAGCAGAGCTTACAACTCTGCGATCCAGAGTGTCAAGCGCTTTGAAGCGGGGCGTTGCGAGCGGCCGCGATTGAGCGGCTGTGCTTGTTGCGGCAGTCTGCCGTTATGAGAGGAGATCCGGCGATCGCCCGATGGCTGCAGGCCTGCGCGATGGCGCGCTATTTTCCGTAAACATGGACGGTGTACTCGTTCCAGACGTTCAGGATGCTGAATGTCTCCAGATCCGCATAGTAGATTTCCTGGAGCCCGTGTTTTTTGGCAACATCTCCGATGGCGGCGCTGTCCCAAGCAACAAGACCAATCGAGTAGACCAACGGCGGGAATTTAATGAGTTTAATACTACCTTCCTTCTCGGTCTGGGTAATGGGGGTCCGGTGCATGTCAAGCGTCAGTGGCCGGACCGTGTGGGTATAGATAATCCCCGTAGCGCAGCCCGCGAGGAGCAGGGCCAGCGTCGCCGCTACCGTCGCTAATCTGAAAGTCTTCATGGCTCCACTCCCGTTAGTCGCCGTACACGATCGTCGTGGATTCGGTGAAAACGCCAAAGAAGATATTGGTGAACTCACGGTCCATGTGGTTCACGGTCGTGATGCCGCCGTTCTTCGCAGCGGCCGCGGTGCTCGCGTCGCCCCAGGCCACGAGCCCCAGGACCGAAAATGAGGATGCCTTTCCCAGCTTTTGGCCGAGCACCGTCCTGTCCACGTTCGTGTCCAGCGGGCTCAGGACGTGGGCATAGATGCACCCTGACAGCACAACTGCCATGACCAAAACAACGGCAAACAATCGTGTATTTTTCATAGCCACCCTCCTGATGTGAAAAAACGACGGATAAAAGCGCAATTTCCAGTTGATGCCCGGCGCGCAATGGCTCGAGATGCTCTGCCGCCATATTCCGGACCGGTTCGAACATTGGGTGCGGTACGTCGCCTGGTACTCGACCCGGTGCCGGGGCGAGCGGGCCCGTAAGGCCGTGCCGGCAGCAGCGGCGGAACCCTCTGGGTCACGGGCGACTAGATCATGGTCGTCACGATCACCGGCGACTACGAGAGCCGTCGGACTTCGTACCGGCTGGTCGCGGATGCGTTCGCGTAGAGCCGCATCCCGCCCCGGCGGTGCCGAAAAGGGGATCCTCCTATGCGACCACCGGTACCCCCGAGCGGACGTTGCGAATGGGGAAGCGCGGCTAGCGGAGCGCACGCACCCTCACCCTCGTTACCAGTTCGTGCAGGAACCCGGCCGGTGCACTCCAGACCACGAAATGACCTTCCCCCTCAAAAAGCACCATCTCCTTGTGCGGGGCGAGGATCTTCTCGAAATAATCCGCGACAAGCGGGGCCGGCGTCACGTCATCCTCGCTCCCCTGAAAAAAGAAAACGGGAATTTTGAAGTCCAGACCTGACGACGACGGGTCAGCGGCGAGAATTTCCTTGTACAGCCGCCACGTCGGAATCCCGGAGAGTCCTCGGAAGCGGTTGTAGATGTCCCAGAGCGAGAATCCGGGCGCGGCAAAGATCAGCAGCCCCGAGGATGATACGGCGGTCCTATCGGACTCCGCTTCGTACGTTTCTAGCACTTTGAAGTAGCGTTCGACCTCTTCCAGGCTGTCAAACGGAGGCGCACCAATGCTCTCGAGCTCCTTGACGGCATCGGCATCGTCGGTCGCACGCGCCCTCTGGAGCGCGTGGGCATAACCTATTTGAAGACTTCTCGGCATGTCGCCGACCTGGCCTGTCCCCACATAGGCGTAGAACAGGTCGGGTCGTTTTCTTGCCATCTCGATTCCCAGAATCGAGCCCCAAGAATGACCCAGCAGAACGATCTTGTCTTTATGAAGATGGGTTCGCAGGAACTCTGCGACCTCGATCCCATCTTGCGCCATGCGGTCGACGGACATCGTATCGGCAACGGACGCGCCGGTTGCCTCCAGAGTCTTCCCGGCGCCTCGCTGGTCCCACTGAACGACGGTGAACTCCTTCTCCCACGGAACGAACAGTGCAGTCAACGGGAGCCATGTGCCGCCCGGACCTCCGTGAAGGCATAGAAGAACCGGATTGCTGCGGTCCTGCCCCCGGATCTGGATCCACTGATCGATCCCACCGATCTTGACGTACATCGCCTCGTCGATACCCGTGGGGCTATGGATAGCGATCGCCTCTGCCGTCACATGTAGTCGGTACGCTCGATACAAGAGAATGGCGCCGATTCCGACGATGAAGAGGACCACCAGTGAAACACCGGTGAATTTGGCAACCTGTAGAACTACGCGCATATCGCTCTCTCACGGCGGAAGCCTTGAATGCCTTGCGGCGCGCCGGCAAGCCGTTCCGACTTCGCGGCCGGATTGATTCGCCTATCCCTTGAAAGGAAGTGGAGGTGCAGGACCTCTAGAAGCGATAAGTCGTGAGAACGCCGACCACGTTCTGCGATTTGCGCTCGGTGATCGGGCTGGCGGCGGAATCCCCTTGCAGCCTCGCTGCGCTGATAATGGCGTCCATACTCCAATTTTCATCAATCCTGTAGTGGGTCCCGATCCCGACGTTCACATTGGTAACCCCGCCTTTCGCTTCGAACTCCGGCAGTCCCGAACGCGCGCTTTGGCCAGAATCGACACCAAAAAACGTCCGTACGTATCGGCTGCTGCCCCAGGTGAGGCCTGGACCACCAAACACGGTGAGCCGCTCGCTGAGCTTGTGGAAAGCCCCTACGCTCAATCTGGCCAGGGTGCCTTGAGTTTTGCGCCTGCCGTCGTACGCCACACTGGCGCGCGCCGATAGCCGGCCCTGTGTGTAGCTCCCGAAGAGGCTGGAGCGCGTGGTCGGCTCGACATCGCCGAGCCCCTGCAGGCGAGGATCGTCGGATTCCCGCCTTCTCGTCACGTCGGCGACAAGCGCCGCGCCCAATCGCCACCGTGAATCCTTGTGCAAATAGACGCCCAGCGCTATCGGGCTTTCGCCGCCCGCATCCGCACCGAAGAAAAATCGACCATAGCTCGCGCTCGGAAGGGGCAGAACCCGGATCATCTGGCTATCGCTGCCCGGAAACTTCGGGATGCTGACTACCCCAATGCCCAGGCCAAATATCCAGGATTCCTCGGGCTGGACGGCCGGCCTTTCGGGAGCATCAACCGGCAAAGGAGCTTTCACCTGTTGAGCGTTCGCGGGCCTCGCACTGAAAACCAAGCCAAGTACCGCAACCGCAACAAAACTGCCAAATCCTCTTTCCTGTTCGCTCAGCATCATTTTGACTTCTCACAAAGAGGGAATTCTTACATTTCGCCAAGGGATGACAACGGATAAGAGAATCAATCCGGCCGCGAAATCGGAACGGCGCGCGGATGCTGCGATGCCCCGCGGAAAGCATGCTGTGGATGGCTTCAAGCTGGGTCGTCACGCTGGACATGGTCGGCTCCGGGAGGAGTAACTCTGTAAAGCAGAGTTTATAACTCTGCAATCCAGAGTGTCAAGCGTTTTGAAGCGGGGTGTTGCGAGCAGCCGCGATTGAGCGGCTGTGCTTGTCGGGACGGTCTATTATGACGGGAGAATCAGACGCGGAAGGACTTGAGCGTCTCTGGCGCGAAAAGCTCTTCGGCTTTCAGCCGCCGCTTCGAGAGCCCCTGCTCGTGGTGATAGCGCAGGAACGTTTCGAGCACGTGGCGATTGGGCTCGAAGCCGTAGGGCCACCAGTCCTCGCCGAACTCCCTGCGCGCCTCCTCGACGTGGGCGGCCTGCCACGGGAGCATCGTGGTGAGCGCCATGGTGGTGTCGAGCGTCTCGTAGGTCTTGCGCTGCGCCTGCGCGAATGCCTTGTGGAGCGACAGCGCGATCCAGCGGTTCTTCTCGTAGAGCTCGCGGCGGATCACCACCGTGTGCATGATCGGAAAGATCTTCGTTTTGCGGTAATAGGCTTTCTCGACTTCCACGTAGTTCTCGAACAGGCGCCTCACCGTCCCGGGCCGCGTGTAGAAAGAGGAAGGCGTGCGCGCAGTGTGCATGGCGTCCAGCTCGCCGTCAGCGATCATCTGCGCGAGCGTCTGCTTCGGCCCGATCGGCCTCAGCCTGAATTTCGCCGGCAGATCGAGCTTGAGCTTCTCGTCGCGTCCGGGTTCCTCCGCGCCTCCCGTCCAGTACTCGCAGCTCGCCGGATCGACGCCGTACTCGTCCTGCAGGATGCCGCGGATCCACACCGGTGCCGTCATCTGGTACTCGGGCACGCCGATTCTCTTTCCGGCGAGATCCTTCGGCTCGCGGATTCCGGACTTGGCCGAGACGAAGATGCACGAGTGGCGGAAGAAGCGCGAGGGAAACACCGGGATGGCGATAAAGACTGGCTCCTCCCGCACGAGCGAAACGCAATACGAAGAGAGCGACATCTCCGCCGCGTCGAACTCGCGGTTGCGCAGCATCCGGAAGAAGGTCTCCTCGACGTAGAGGTTCTGATAGACGAGGTCGATGCCCTCGGGCCGCACGCTGCCGTCGGCGAGCGCGCGCGTGCGGTCGTAGTCCCAGCACGCGAGGGAAAGTTGGAGCTTGGGCATCGAATCCCCCGCTCGCTAACGCGAGCGGCCCCGGGGGTTCAAACCGTCACCGGATCGGTGTCGAGCTCGGGGAACAGGCCGTGCCTCGCGCCTTCCTTGTAATGCTGCCCGACGGGGAGCTCGACCGAGCAGGAGCGCACGCGCTGCGAAGCGGGATCCAGGCCCGGCACGCTCTTTCCTT
>WNGH01004957.1_pt1 | contig 12689 bp, 18 predicted proteins | sample 5400631 | NCBI WGS metagenome assembly WNGH01 (sample SAMN13153373, study PRJNA577476) | soil metagenome | isolation source: 115 cm soil or saprolite under Garry oak tree replicate 1 | place: USA:California | collected 2016-06-15
CCAGATGCCCTCGGCCTCGTCAGGTGAGGGCAACCCGCCTAGGCGGGTCTTCAGCTCCTGGACCATGAAGGCGAGTCGTGCGTGGACCGCTTCCCGAGTGGTTCGTCCTCGCGGCATTTTCGGCGTGCTCTCGAGTAAGTTGCTCATGTGATGGCTACCTAATTCTGCAACTCAACCTAGCTAAGTTGCTGTGTCGGGCCTTGTTTAAACTTTCAACGCAACCTATCCGGGGGCGTCGCGTCCAGCATCCGCCACGCCGTGCCGACCGGATTCAGTACGACTGGCGGGACCGGTCTGAGATTGATCGACCGACCGATGACTGTTAGTTGGTTCGCGTTACGGAAACTACGGCCCACACCGATTCGGCGAGCTCTCCATAACGCGAACTGATGATTCCCAGCCCTCCGCGACACCTCAGTTAGGGTTGGTGAAAGCCGAGCGCGAGTGAGGTTAGGCCGATTGCGGCCTCTTATCAGGCTCACCACTGATCAGAATAGTGTACAATTTAGCCGTGGCGAAGATCCTGCCTTTCACTGAGGCACGCACTCATTTGACGGAGATCCTCGACGAGATCGAGCGCGTCCATGAGCATGTCGTGATCACGCGAAATGGCCGGCCCTCAGCAGTTGTGATGTCGCAAGCCGAGTACGAATCGCTGATTGAAACGCTGGAGATTCTCGGCGATGCCCAGCTGATGGCAGACCTGGCGGCAAGCGACGAGGACGTGGCGGCAGGTCGTGTGATTCCGTGGGGAAAGGTCAAGCGCGAGCTTGGGCTTGCCTGAGCTTGTATTCACGCGCGGCGCGCAAGCGGACTTCCGGAAATTGCCAGAAACCCTCAGAGTTGCGGTCGCCAACACACTTGAAGCACTTGCCGTCGAGCCTCGCCGGGTCGGAGTGCCGTTACTAGGTCGGCTCCGAGGCCGCTGGTCTGCACGCGTAGGCAACTACAGGATCGTTTACACAATCGAAGGCTCGTCCGAACATCAGCGCGTGGTCGTGAGAGCTGTGCGGCACAGGTCGATCGCGTATGGGCGGCGCCGGCGGCGCCCATGACGGAATACAGGACCCGATCGCGACGCATTGGCGCCCGAGCTCGCGGTGCATCACGGCGACTTTCACCTTCTCGACCTGACCAATGGATTTCTATACAGGTTGAACTGGTCGAAGGCCGTGGCGAGCGCTGCTGGCCGCGCCCCGGTCGAATCTTTGCAGCAGCCACTCTTCATTCATTCGCCCAACTGGCCACGGCGATTGACGACGCATTCGCGAGGTGGGACAGGTCACACCTGCATGAATTCACACTGGGCGACGGGACTCGTGTCGGGGCTGTGGATCCCGAGTTAGACGTAGACGATTCCATCGTTGACGAGCAAAACCTGAGCCTCGCGCGCCTCAATCCCGGGGAGCGGTTCGTCTATGTCTTCGACTTCGGTGACGACTGGGCCCATTTGTGTACGGTCGGCGGTTCACCGATCGATCCAGTTGAAACTGTTGGCCTGGTTCCCGATAGACCGCTGGCGTATTTCGGCTGGGGCGCAATCCCAGATCAGTACGGAAGGGCATGGAGCGCTGACGATGGCGACACTCCGCTGCCGCCGGACCCGGGGCTGGGAGACCTTCCAGCGCTCCGACCGGACTGGGGACCAAGGAGGCGGAGTTAGGAGGCCCGAAGTCGTCGCTGGTCGCAGAGTCAGAGCGTGATCGGCTCTCCGACAACCGCGATATCGCGGTTCGCGTTACGGAAACTACGGCCCACCACAGTCGTTTCGGCAATGCAACCTCCCGGTATGGAATCCGGTACGTGGGGTAAGCCCGAAGGTCGTGAACCACGGGGCGCAGCATCGGCACGAACTGGCTCATTACCTCACAGACTGCGGACGCTTACCCCCGTGAGCTAGACGTGATCGACGCCCTCGACCTTCGTAGCGCGGCTCAGCCACGTCGTCGTTCGTGGATCGACAGTCGATCGTTCGGCGGGGTCGGTCGGCTTCTGCCGGGAAGCAGCGCGCGCGTGTTGGTGGAGGCGATCCAGTCGCGGTAGCGCTCAGGGGACCATGCGCGCTGCAGGACGAGCAGGTTATAGACGGCCAACGAATTAACAGTCCAAAGGATGTCCCCAGCCTCCTCGACCGATAGCCCCTGCCTGATGCCACCGACGTTCTTCAGCTGCTCGGCTATCCGCCTCATGCCTTTCAGTCGCTGGGCCTCCAGTTGATTCCAGACATCCCCGACCTCGGGATCCGCCGCGGTTGCCTCCATCAGCACCCGATACAGGGGGCCGGCTCGCGCATGGATCCCAGGCTGCGTGGCGGCGTGCAGCTCGAGCACGCGGCGTGGATTTTGCTCCGCGATCATCGCTCGGACCACAGGACGCTCCTCGGGCGGGATGGCGGCGCGGGCGGCGCCTCCGGCGATCGCAGCCTCCATCACACATTTGAACAAGGCCGCCTTGCTGCCAAATCCCCGGTAGATGGTCTCCACCGCCCCTCCCGCCGCCGCCGCGACGTCGTTGATCGTGGTGCCGGCGTAGCCGCCTTCCAGGAACAGCTGCAGCGCGGCTTTGAGGATGTCCTGGCGAGTCTGAGCCGCCTGCGCCCGACGCCGGGTCGAGTCGTAGCGGCGAGGTGGCTTGACACGCCGACCATTCGATGGAATACTCATACCTCCAATACAGTCTCGTTCTCTCGAATTCTACACCGGGCGGTGGGACGAAGGGAAGCGTCATGGCCGGGAGGCCGAGGGGGATCTGATGTTTGCAGTCGTTGTTCAAGAGAGCGGAGAGGCTGAGCGGGTGCGGGGAAGCCGGGACCATGTGGAGGCAAACGTCGTGCCTCAGGTGAGGAACGCTCCCGGGATCATTTCAGCAACCTTTACCGCAGACCAGGGCGGAAGGACGCTGAACTTGTTCCTCTTCCAGACCGAGGATGCGGCACAAATGGCTGCGGAGTGGATACGCGGCGCGCCGCGACCCCCGTTCATGCGCTTGGAGACCGTCGAGCTGAGAGAAGTCCTGGCTCACTTCTAGCGGTGGCGACTCGGTCATGGCGCGAGCTGCTTCGTCCGAGCTGGGGCCGGCCTAGACACTGATTCCAGGACTCGCCACATAACACCCGCCGCAGCGGTCCCTCAGCTCCTGACATAGGGCGAACCGGCGGTGCTGGCGGCCCATAGGTCGGAAACGCGACGTTTGACCCATTGACTGCGCCCTCAGACTGCAGTACAACGCAGAAAAGCCGTTGGCCGCCAACCGCACGCGAGTCGCGGGGAGGAAAACAATGGAGAAACGGAGACTTACATCGAGAACCAGCAGGAGGGAGTTTCTCAAGAAGGCTGGGATCGGGTCGGCAGCCCTTGCGACCCTACCGGCCCTTGGCGAGCTGCTCGCCACTCCCGTCCTGGCGAGCAATTGGATAGGCTTCAAGTTGGTAGCTGCCAGCGCGATGGGGACTGAGCGGTTGATCATGGCCGGAGACGGGCTGATGACCGACTCCGAGGCGACAGGGGGCGGAACGTTCGTCCACTTCAGCGCAGTAGACCTGAGCGTGATCGCCACCGGTACCTGGAAGGCGAAGAGGCTGCACAGCTTCACCACTGTGGGGACTCCGCTTGGACTGGGGACTTCCGGCATCGCAGATATGGACATCGACCTCATTCCGGCGAATAACGTGAGGGTCGAGGGTAGGCTGAAAATCTTCTGCGACCTGCCGGGGCCGGGCCGGTTTTCTGGCGGGGAGGAGGGCTTCATGCTTACCGTCGGCGACAAGACTTTCGAACAGGCCGGGATCGGAGCCTCGCTGTTTACCTTCGGCGCACCGAACTAGAACGGCAAGACAAAGACCATCGGACATCGGGACAGCCTGCGAGAGCGGCTCGTCGCTTGGGCCGTGAGCGATGGGTTTTCCAGCGCCATTGCAAAAGGAGGGAACGCCATGGGAGTAGCCGATGCGTATAGACGCAAGCAGCGTGTAGCGCTCCGGGGGGCGTTCAGCCTGGGCGTGGTGCTCAGCCTATTCGCCCTGGCCGCCGCGCCGGTCGCTGCGGGCGCCGGCCTCCACCTCAGCGGCGGTGGCACTGCAACGATCTCTCAAGTTGCATTCAACGTGACCATCGAGAGCGGCGGAGCGGCGTCAGGCAGCTTCAACTGCCTCATGGCGGGACGCTCGGCCTTTGTGCTTGGGGCATTCGGGCTAGAGCACTTGATGAAGGTGGAGGCGCACCCGACAGCCGCCAGCTTGACCGGCACCACGGTCTCGTTCTCGGGCCCAGGGTTCCTGATCATGGATGGCAACACTAAGCAGGCGGTCGACATCAAGGTCTGGGCCAACGCCACTACGCAGCAATTCCAGCTCACGGTTGTTGGTGTCGGGGCAATGCCGATCGAACACATGCTGACCGGCCATTTCCAGCTCCGCTGAGTCGCATGTACGCTGGGGGCCGCCCAGAGCGGCCCCCAGCAACCGGAGAGCTGTCGCGCCGCCAATTCCTCGTGCGCGCCGGCATTGGTACGGCAACCCTGTTGATACAGCCTGTGTCGCTCTCGGGATTTTTCCGCGAGGTCACGCATTCAGCCGACAGCATCGTCGTGCGTTGGAACCAAGCTGCGCTGCAGGGCGTGCGCGACTCGAGGCTCGGGCCACCGATGGTCGCGCGCGCGCTGGCCATCGTCCATACCGCCGCCTTCGACGCATGGGCGGCATATGAGGAGCGTGCGGTTGGGACTCGACTCGGGGCGTCGCTTCGGCGCCCGCCTCATGAGCGGAGCCTTGCCAATAAGAAGATCGCCATCAGCTATGCCGCCTACCGCGCCGCGGTAGATCTCTTCCCGGGCAGCATGTCCACGGTCTTCGACCCGCTCATGCAGAGCCTGGGCCTTGATCCACAAAACAAAAGCACCGGTCTCGACACGCCGGCTGGGGTTGGAAACGTGGCCGCTGCGGCAGTTCTTCAGTTCCGGCATGGTGATGGTGCGAACCAGCTCGGCGGCTACATCGATTACACGGGCTATAAGTCCCCTAACGACCCGATGGACATAAGGCTCCCGTTCGACCCGCGGAGCGTGCACGACCCCAATGCCTGGCAGCAACTTCGTTACGTCGACAAATATGGAAACCTGGTGACGCCGAACTTCGTCGGCGCTCAATGGCAAAACGTTGTGCCCTTTGCGCTTTCGTCGGCGTCGCAGTTGCGATCAGTCAATGGACCGGCCAGATTTGGCTCGACCGAATATGTGGCGCAGGCCCAGGCATCGCTCGCGCTCAGTGCCGGTCTGACGGACGAGCACAAGATGATCGCCGAATACTGGGCTGACGGACCTAACTCCGAATTGCCCCCCGGTCACTGGGATCTGTTTGCGCAGTTCATCGCGCGGCGCGACCATCACGGGGCCGCCGAGCGCGGCGTCGACGCCGACGTCAAGCTCTTCTTCGCTCTCACGAACGCCATCTTTGACGCAAGCATCTGCTGCTGGGACGGCAAGCGAGCGTTTGCGTCCGTCCGCCCCATCACCGCGCTGCGCTACCTCTTCCAGGGACAGCAGGTGCTCGCCTGGGCCGGGCCCTATCGCGGGACTCGGCTGATCTCGGGCGAGGACTGGTTCCCCTACCAACCCAGGACTTTTCCAACGCCGCCGTTTCCTGAGTACAGTTCGGGGCACAGCACATTCAGCGCCGCGGGCGCCGAGATCCTGAGACTGTTTACGAAAAGCGACCGGTTCGGTGCTTCGGTTACCTTGCCCGCGGGAAGCTCGAGGACTGAGCCGGGAGTCGTTCCTGCGCACGACCTGACCCTGAGCTGGGCGACCTTCAGCCAGGCCGCGGACCAGGCCGGCATTTCACGACGGTACGGCGGAATCCACTTCGAACAGGGAGACGTGGATGGTCGGCGAGCTGGGCATATGGTCGCCCAGATGGCCTGGGACAAGGCGCAGAGCTACATCAGTGGCCCGCCTGCAGCGCATACATAGGCGGGGCCCACGCTCGCTGCGCATGCACGCCTGGATATCGCGTTAGAAGCCCGATTGGCAGGCCGTCGACGGCTGCGACCGGGTTCGCGTTAGATGAGCTTCGGCCCATCACATTTTTCTCGCGGGTTCGCTTGACGATCGCAGCCAAACGCACTAGGTTCGCCGGGTGATCACGTTGGTCGCAGGTGCGACGGATACCTCGGCCGCAGCGCGGATCCGAACGGTTGTGGTGCGCTGGATTGCGACCGCGCCCGAGACGGTAGAGCACTACCGGGCCGCGATGCCGATGTTCCGCGACTGGCTGGCGCTCCTGGACGGCGAGCCGGTCGGTGTTGGCGCCTGTTTCCTAATGCCAGGAGCCGAAGAAAGCGCCGGCGCCGTTGGGATCAATTGTGTCCTTGCCGAAGCCAGAGGACGAGGCGTCGGGACGGCCATCTACCGGCAGGTTTCTGCGCACGCTCGCTCGCTCGGCAAATCTCACCTGGAGTTTGCGGGCTTCGAGGATGACCCGGGCGGGGTCGCTTTCGCCGAAAGTCACGGCTTCGCCGTCATAGGACGAACCCGTGCGCTGCAGCTGCTTCTCGACGGCTGCAAGCGCCCGTCCCTCGACCTGCCGGAGGACATCGTGATCACAACCCTCGCCGAACAGCCAGAGCTCGCCAGAGGCGTCTGGGAGACCGCCTGCGAAGCGATGCCCGACATCCCCTACGACACCGACGCTCCTATGAGTCCCGGCTCTTTCGCAGACTTCGCGGCGCTGCGCCTGACTGGTCCGAACTACATCCCGGAGGCGACGTTCGTCGCAGTTCACGGCAGCGATGTCGTCGGGTACGGACAGCTCGGGTGGGAAAATCGTGCCGCCGGCATCGCCGACCATGAGATGTTGGCGGTCCGCCGCTCCTGGCGGGGCCGAGGAATCGCCCGCTCGCTCAAGGCGGCCCAGATCGCGTGGGCACTCGACAATGGTCTCACCGAGCTTCACACCGGAAACGAGGAGCGCAACGTGGCTGCGCGAGCCGTCAATGCGAACTTCCCCTACACCCCGCTCCCCGACCAGCTCCTCTATCGCGGCCCCCTTGCAACAGATGCGTAAGTCGGCACAGGGCTGCTCCAGATTGGAGTTCATGCTCCGTCCAATGCTGCGGGGGTAACTCATCCGGGTTCGAGTCCCGGGTCGCCCGCCATCGACCAGAACTATCGATGTTCGTCGGTTGGCGACTTTTGCGACTGATTCAACGAGTCGACTCTGACCGTGCTGGCCAGTAATCGTTCAGACAGACTGCGGGCTTCGTCGGATGTGAGCGCAACCCGGGCCTGATCATGCGCAACCGTCGCGTGACGTTCAGATGATCGGAGATCGAGACGGATTGTTAGCACAGCGCTCAGGCCGATCTAACACGGTAGGTACGGGCTCCACCACCGATTGTGCGAAGCTCGCGCTTGGCGATGCATGGTCATCCACTGACGATGCGCGCGATGTGCTTGACGTGAGATCGCTCGTGGTTGGCGAGCCACCGTGCGTACTCCAGCACAGTCCGTTCGCGTGGCCTTCCGGCGCCCGTAACCGTCGCGGTACGCGACCAGGCTGCCTTTGGCAAGGGTCGCAGCAGCGCCAGCAGCTCGGCACGCTGCTTCGCAAAGGCGCGCAACGAGGGTGCGAATTCCAGCTCGGGATAGTTGGTGCTTTTGATCCAGGTCGTGGGATTCATCGCACGGATGGTCGGCCGGTCTTCCGCGATGATCGTCGCGATGTACTTGCCCCACATATCGCTGCATGAACGTAGATGGGCGAGCACATCGTTGACGGCCCACTCGCCGTGGCTCGGCGGACGGTGCAATCGAGCCCGCGGCAGACCTGCGACAAGCTCGGCGATCGCCTCCGGTTGCTCCTTGAGCTGCGTCAGGACCTGGTCGATCGTCAGCGGTCGGTCGTACAAGGCGATGCCTGTCGCGTGGCCTGATCTCCTCTGATCGGAGCGAACGTCGTCAGTCGCGGCCCATAGTGGTGGCGATATCGGCCTCGTTGCCCGAAGCGTCGGCCAGCGTCCACCACGAGGGAGCGAACTCGTCGCGCACCATCCGGCCGCCCGCAGCAAGCGCCGCCGCGATGCGAGCCTCCGCCTGCTCATGGGGCACCCATATCGCGACGTGGATCGAGCCGCCGCCGTCCGGCCGGGGCTCGTCCATTTGCTCGAACCAGAACGAGGCTCCGCGACTGCGGGGATCGACGAGGTCCTGGTCGGGGCTGTCCGGGCGAGGCTCGTACCCGAGCACGGCGCGCCAGAATGGCATCACCTGGGCCCTAACGGGCGCACCCGGGATGACAAGCAGGCTCTGAACCGCCGATGGATCGGCAGACAGACCCAACTCTCTGGCGGCGGCCGAGATCTCGCGGGCCACCTCGACGTTGCTCTGGGACATCCCGCAGTATTCGTCGGTGAGCGTGATCATGCGCACGGTGACGCCGTCGTGCCGCACGTCAATGTCGGGGTGGTGGTCGTCGACGCCCGGCATCTCGCTGATCGCCTGCACGAGCCGGGCGGACACGGCGAACGACCCGGTTCGGAAATACGCGCATGCTCCGTCGCCGAGCACCCGCCAATCCTCGACTCCCCCAGAGTCGTGGAACTGCTTCGGGCTGATGTGGTCGATCATGCGGGGCCTCCTTCCGATGATCCACGAGACGTGGCTGGCAGACGCCTAGGTCGAAGCCCGATCCTCAGCGCGGGTCATCAACACGATCTCGCCGTCATGCCATTCCGGTGGGGCGGCCATCATCTGCTGATACTGCTGCGCCATCTCATTGGTCCGCGGATCGTCCGCGTTAGCGCGATACGTGGCCTCGTCCTCGAAGCCGACCACCAGCCAGACCTCGTCGGGGTCCACCTGGCTGTGGTAGACCGTGTTGAACAGAAACCCTTTTACCGGGCGTTGCTCGAACCCCTTCATGAGATCCTGCATCTTCTCGTACGAACCGGGCTTCAACTTCATCCTGGCGATGGTTCCGAACATGGCGTTCACCTCTCAATTGGCCGACGCGATGCATCCACTGTAGACCGCGATAGGGACGCTCGGCGAGTTCTGCGGCGAAGCGCTACGCGCCACTTGCTGGTGAGCAGGTAGTCCGAGTCCACCGGGATCCCCCGCTCAAGCCGTTACCGTCGCACCACCTAGTGGACGCACGACATCCGCGAGCCGACTGAGCTGAATCTGTGGGTATTTTTCGTACAAGTCCGATTGATCGAAGCTCATGTCGGCTGTATCCATTCGAATTGACGCCTGGATCAGACCGGCGAGGTCTGGCCTGAACGGACGCATCAGCCCCGCGCCCAAGCGCAAAGCCGCGGAATTCGAGGATCTCTCAGTTGCCGGCGGTGCGCCGGTATGCGATGTGGTTGAAGTCAAGGCTCGGCACGAGCCATGCAACATCGATGGTGACCGAAGCCATCAGAAGTACCGCGTAAAGAAACGCGCGGTGTTCACGGACATGGCCGACCGGGTAGTCGGCAATTGCTTCCACCAATCCGTCCTTATCCATGTCGCCGGTCGTCTTGTAACCATTGCGCACAGCGCCGTGGCGAACTCCCCAGCGCGTCCAAGCTGGGTCTTGTCCACGCTGGCATCATAGGTTGGCGCGTTGTCGAATTCGGCGGATGCCGTTCGTCGTACTTGGTGTCAAACGGTCACTAAGAACGGAGAAATGAAATGGCAAAGTACATGTTCCTTCAGTACATGGATGAATCCAAGGCGCCGCGGCCCGGTTCACCCGAGATGCAGCAAACGATCGATGCTTTTGCGAGCTACCTGGATGAGCTCAAGGCGGCGGGCGCTTTTCATGACGGCGACCCTTGCCAGCCTACGGCCGCAACCTTCAGCGTGACCGCCAGGGACGGGCACGCAAAGACCACCGACGGGCCAATGCATGCCCAGTCGCCGTGGCTGAACGGCTACTTCGTCCTCAACTGCAAGGACAGGGCCGAGGCGGCCGCGTGGGCGGCAAAGAACCCCGCGGCCTGGGTAGGCACCGTCGAGGTTCACCCGATCCTGTCGCTCTCCTAGACTGCGGGAGAAATCAGCGAATTCTCGGTCCGCGAAGCCGCCGCGCCGGACCTTGAAGCGATCGTCGGCATCAAGGTCCGGAGCTGGGCGGAAACATATGGCTCCCTGATCGATCCAGCCGTCCTTCGCGAACACCTCGACCCGACACGTGAGCTGGTGGCCCTTCGAAACGCGGCGGCAGACCGGAACACGATCCTCCTCGTCGCACAGGACTCCTCGGGGACAATCGCCGGCTTCTCACTTGCGTTTCCCGCGCGCGAGCCGGAGCCGCTGCTCGAGTCCCTCCACGTGCTTCGAGAGTTTCAAGGCCGCGGCGTCGGCGCTCTCCTCGTGCGCGCCACCGCTGCCCTCATCCAAGCTCGCGGCCACCCGAGCATGCAGCTTGGCGTGATCGCGGGCAACGCGGGTGCCGCTCGCTTCTACCAGCGGCTCGGAGCAACCTTCGCCGGGCTCGAACCGACAGGCTGGGCGGAAGGCGTCTGGCACGAGATCTATCGCTGGCCGGACATCTCATCGCTTACCCGCGACGACCACGCGTAACGGGCAAACCGCATCTCCGTTTACCTGACAGCTACATCAATAAAGGAGGTGTTTGACGGTGGTACCCAGGGTTCGCTGGCTACAGGCCTTGATCATTCTTTTTGCGCTCGTCGGCGTGCTCGCCGTGCAGTCCGCCCGTCCTCGCCAGGGCGTGCTGACCAACGTGAGCTGATTCCAATCGACTGCTGCCCGTGCAGCCCGGCGCGCAGGCTTCACGGGCCAAGCATCGACCAAAAAGCGTGCGTCCCACCCGATCAGTTTGGCGTTACACTCCCGCCCGTGAACAGCCCCGGCGACAGCTTCGCCTGGCCGTTTCAGGACCCTGGGTGGTTCGGCAAGATGGTCTTGCAAGGACTCATCCTCATCATCCCGATCGTCGGCTGGATCGCCATCTACGGATGGTTGCTGATGACTATCGACAATTACCGCGCCGGCCGTAGGGAGCTGCCGCCAGCCGGCTTCCACCTCTCCCGCGGTGTCGCTCTATTTGTGGTTTATCTCGTTTACGCCATCATCATCGAGATTCCAGGCGGCATCGTGCTTGGCATCGGGGCCGGGAATCACAGCTCCGGCCTGGCGGCTGTTGGCTACGCAATCGATTCGCTGGCCGGTCTCTTGATCCTCTTCCTGCTGCCGTCGATCATCCTGAGCACCTATCGGTCAGGTTTTGCCGGCGGTTTCGACGTCGCCGCCGTTTGGGCGATGGCCACGCGCGATCCCGGTACGACCGTAATCGCCGCGCTGTTCCTGTTCGTCGCGAGCTTGATCAGCAGTCTCGGAATCATCCTCTGCTTCGTCGGCCTGCTTTTCACCATCCCCTACGCGCAGGCGATCGGCGCCGGCGTCATCACCTGGTACGAGCGGCAGCTGGCCGGGCCTGCGCCGATGCCGGCTCAGCCGGCCTAGAAGAGCAACAAGGAGCGGAGCTTGCGCTCCGCCCCTCTGTACACCCCTTCGTCGCTGGACGCTGATCTACCAGGTCATGTGGACTCAGCTGCTCTCGGCAGCCGACTGGCCCGACACGCAGGCCGCAAAGGCCCTGTGCTCGGACTTGTCTTCGCTTCGGTCGGCGGTCTTGCCCGCCTTGTCACCGTGGGCGACAGCCTTTTCCGAGCCGTCCTCGGTCTTGTCGGCAGCCATGCATGCTTTGACCCGAGCCGCCTGGGCTCCGTCGTTGTTTTCCTGCCCTTCGGTCGACGCGATGGCGCTCACGCACGCGCCGTGGACGCCGTTCGCGCCGTGCGGGCAGTTCCGCGCCGCTGACGCGACTGCGTCACCGTGCGCGTCCGGGTCTCCCGTGCCGGTGCTCTCCTGCATGGCCAGGGCACTGGCCGTGCCGAGCGCAAGGGCCGCGGCTGCCCCGAGGATCGCTAATCGCAACCTGAACATGAATCCCTCCTGAGTCGAAAATAACTGCGCACCCGACCCCTCGTGGAAAGCCCTAACGCCGAGGCCCGGGCACCTAACCAAACTCTCCCCGGCGGTTTAGTTGCAGGAATTTTGGCGTTCGGCCGTTATCCCACTTAACGTCCTAGTAATCCCGGAGGAAACATGACAGCACTACGTCTCAGAAAAATCCTTGCAACGTTGTTGAAATTGACTCGCAGAGGGCGGCGATTGTCGTCGCTTTCGGACGGTCCCGGCTGCACGTGCGCAAGCTGCGTGCAGGCCTGGGACCGCCATCATGTGCCGCCTCATACAGCCATGCGTGAGCCACGGCGGGGGCGGCTCAGTCTGTACTGACCCGTTTTCGTTCCAGGCCTGGCGCAGGGCGTGACGGCAGATCAGCAGCTCGTCGCAGACCCCGCAAGGTCAAGCGGTCCGTGTCCCTGGCCGCCTCCGCCGCCTTCTGCGCGGTCGGATTGCTGATGCTCAGCAGCGGGGAGGCACGACCGGAAGGAGCGCTACAGCGCTAGCCCTAGATCGATGTCAGCAGCGCCAGGTTGCTCAGGGACACCGCCGGCATGACTTCATCTGCTCGATTGAGTTTCGTACATTTCCCGTCCGGCCACCGGGTCTAAGCGCTTCCACTGGCGTTCCTAAATTGGAGGTGCCGACATAAATGGACACGGGAACTCTGGTCACGATCCTGGTCGTCGCACTGGTCGTCGTGGTGCTGCTCTTCC
>WNGH01017559.1_pt1 | contig 12688 bp, 13 predicted proteins | sample 5400631 | NCBI WGS metagenome assembly WNGH01 (sample SAMN13153373, study PRJNA577476) | soil metagenome | isolation source: 115 cm soil or saprolite under Garry oak tree replicate 1 | place: USA:California | collected 2016-06-15
GGGCTACCAGTGGAGATCCGCGACTGTATACCGAATTGGCAAGGCTCACCAGTTGTCCCTGATTATCTCCACAATCTTGGAGAAGCGGCTGTCTGGGTGGACTACATACTTCGGGTTGAAGATCGTTGGGATCCTCTTAGTAGATTCTTGCCTGGGGATAGGAATTTCGAGAGCTGTTTGAGCCCTCTGCCTTTTCGCTGTTTCCTCTCCATTACGACCGAGTATATTATCCGGCGGACTAGAAGGCCTGTCTGGGTCTCGCGGTACGATTCCCATCTCGGCTCCCACCCCGCAGTTCTCATCTTCGACACATTATCCTCGAGAAGGGCTTTCTTCCTGAACCTAATGACCCTGGTCTCCTTCCCCTCCTCGTTCACCCTGTCCAGCCGCTTCTTGATCTCTCCCCCAAACCAGCTCCCAAGCAAGACACCAGCGATAGAGCCGCTCACCGCCCACGGAAGAAGTGACAAGAACCCAGCTAGGAGGAAAAGAGAACCACCAATCAGGCCGATAATCATCACTGACCGAGTCAAGCCGGGACCAGTCCTCCGGAGAGCCGCTAGGGATTAAGATGCGACTCCTATTCGAGTAATCTCTAGCGTTCCTGAACGCCTCCCCTTCGGGTGACATTCGACGATGCTGACATTCGATCGTGACATTGGACGCTGCGACCACTAGCACGGCGAAGGTTTCTCTGGTTAGGATTGGTTACCGTATCTGTCTTTTTCATCGTGCTCACATTTTTTGCTTCCTTAGTCGCTGCTCTCGCGCACAGGGACTTCGCAAAGAGTTATAGGAATTTCCTATCGAGATGCTCTTTCTGTCTGAGTGGGATTCCGGGCTTTGTTTTTTCGAGACGGGCTTGTTATCGGCTTGTCTGGCTTTTTTCGATCCCCGTGTATTCCCCTAGGGATAAGCGTCGAAATGTATGGTCTGGAAATCGCGGGCTTAGATTTGCGATCGGGGCTGATAATGGGCGATTACTCTTGTCAAACAGGGAAAACCGGTCTTTAAATTGAAGTTTGGGAACCGTAGAGCCAAGTGACACGCTCTGTCAGTCGATCAGATGAATCGAGAATCGCATTAGGGATCGCTCTCCCTCAATATGGAACGATGGCTTCCCCTGAAACAATTCTGCGCGTCGCGGTGGAAGCCGAGAAGATGGGGTTGGCTTCTTTGTGGGTTAGCGACCGGATGCTTCTCCCAACTAAGCCGAAGGATACGTTTGACGGCGATCCCTGGCCCGAGATATTTGCTACAGTCTATGATCCCATTGAGATGCTAACCTTCGTCGCGGGGAGAACGAGGAAGGCTAAGCTCGGCACGAGCGTGATGAGCGCTCTCTTCCATAACCCCGTAACACTCGCCCGGCGTTTCGCAACACTGGACAGACTGAGCATGGAAGAGCAATTGCCGGCATCGGCCAGGGCGACTTTAGAGACGAGTTCGAAGCTGCCAACGTCCCGACAAAAAGGCGTGGAAGAGGATTCGAAGAATTTGCTAACGCAATGCGCGCCGTCTGGGGCCCGGACCCAGTCAGCTTCACTGGAGACTTCTACAATATCCCAGAATCAAGAATCGGACCGAAACCCGTACAGCCTGGCGGCATTCCAATGTTACTAGGTGCCTTCGCTCCCGCATCACTCGAGCGGGCAGCAAGAATCGCCGACGGGATAATGCCTGCCGCGGGAAGAAGCACCACGATTGAAAAGTTGAGCCAAACAATCAATAAATTTCGCGATATGGTGCGAAGAGCAGGTCGTAGTCCAGAAGAGATGAGGTGGATTCTGAGAGTCCACAACCCCCTAGACGAAGAGAAGGCCACAGAGCCTCGAACGTTATTGGGAGGTACGCCTCAACAAGCCGCAAAAGACTTGCCAAAACTCAAGGACCTGGGCATAGATCACATATTCTATGACATGAATCATCCGGCTCACGTTCCGATAGAGACTCAACTAGTGCTGCTTAGAAGGCTCGTGCGGCTGATCAAGGCCCAAGGCGGTTCCCGCTAAGATTTCGTTCTTCGGCCTTCTCTCAAGGATAAGGAAAAATGTCTGAGATGACCAGAATCTCAGGGGCGTTTCTCGCTTTCGTCTACACATCTGGCTCATAGTTGCTATGGTTCTAACAATCTCCTTGGGGTTAGCCCATTCCGGCTCACTCGATGGTCTAGCCATGTCATTTGGCTATCAGGCTGCTCATCCATTTGCCTCCTATCCCGGTGGTTCGGCAGTCTTGGGAGTGAGTGTCCAGAACACAGGCACTGTTCCAGAGAGAATAGTTGAGATGACCATTACTGTCGATCTTGCGAACTCCGTACCCTCTCCGGCTCAGATTCCTCTTGTCGTTGCTCCAGGGGAGCGGAGAGGGTTTGATGTGCAAGTTCAGATCCCAAGTACCGCGAGTCTGGGATGGCATGGAGCAGAAGCAAGGGTTAGTTTCGAGTACTTCGATGCTGCAACTCAGCAATGGGTGACCTCGAGGTACAGTCCGATGATTATGAACTCGGGACTGCCTGTGTATAAGAGCCCAGGCCAAACGTTCCAGGACGGGTTTGCCATTCTAGGCGGAACAGCAATTGTGGCGGCAACCATTCCTGTCTTCGCTTGGAAACGAAAGTTTTCCTTGAGTCAAGTTGGAAGAGGACTAGGCCTGGTAGCTCGAACATTTGGCCTACTCGTCACTCTACTCACACTCGTTCTGAGTGAAAACCCCGACTTGTCAACTAGAATTCTCTCGGTGACCATTTTCGCAAATTCGTTCCTAGGAATAGCAGCAGGATGCTCTCGAAGAGTGAACGGTATCGTCACGGGATTGGCAATGATCGGGGGTGCTCTTCTGATTCTGCCGGCCTGGTGGTACGGGTTCTGGGTTCAAGGCTTGACATCCCAAGATGGGGGCGCTCAGACTTTTCTGGCTTCAACGATTCTCTTCTTTTGGTGGATCTCGCTCCTTTTCGTAGGAGGCCTCATGATCATTTTCAGCAAGTACCAGGATGCAAGACGTTTGATTGAACTGACCCAGAAGAATTCTTGAAAGAGAAAGAGAAGAGCCTGAAGGCCTCGTGAAGAGGTTGTCGCGAGTCCTCGCTCGAACAGTAGCGAGGCTGTCTTTGAGAACGTCTTACTTCGCTTTCGCCCCGCAATTCAGGCAGTACTTGTAGATCGCATCAAGCACCGTGCCACAACTAGCGCATTTCATCTTGAGGGGACGTCCGCATGCTTCACAATAACGGGCAATGGCTGAGCTAGTTATGATTCCACAGTTGGGACACTCTTTCCTCCAATCCTGATCCTGGTTCCTTTCTACTATTGTTGCGTCGGGGGTTGAGAGTAGAGAGACGTGTTCTCCTTTAGACAGTGCTTGGAGGCATGCCCTGATGGGCTGGCTTAGGGACGGGTTGATTCGGTATGCCGAAGAGATTCTTCCGGTTCTCGAGTCCTTTCGCACTACTTCCTCTACCATGCGCATTTTGGTAAGTAGAGGCAGAAGCTTTCCGACACGGTCTGTATAGTATCTGTTTCGTGTGAACCATCCTTCCTGGACCTTGAAGCGTTTTTCGAGTTCTCTTGCGAGTTGCATTCCGTGCATTGCCAGATTAGGCGAGTCGCTTAGAATGGCCAGAATTGCTAGCGACGAAACAGGTCGATATCCAATAGTCATCATTTCTAGAATCGAACGTGTTGGAGGGTCGAGCTTCATTGTTCCTCCGCTGAGATCGTGTCCCAGCAAATAGCTCTGCACGAACTCTGGAGGTCCTTCTTCCCGGTATTTTGGCCAGACGAAGGGTCTCAACGATTCGAAAATGTCCACTGGCTGTTCCCGTTTAGTAACGCTATGTCGTGAGTATTACGCGTTGTCTAGAGCTGCTCTCGACATCGTGTTAGAATCCGGTTAGATCTCCGATGGCACATTTCGATCCAGTCGGATGGATAATAGGGTATGAGCCGGTCTCGACACGATATCTACAGGACTCTGACAGTGGTCACAATCGCATTTGTAGCAATGTTCAACCCGATCTTTCTCGGATTTGGAACTGCACAGGGGTCCACGCCAACCTCTCTAATTATGGCATCCCCTTCCGCCGCAGGAATCGTAACGACCGAGCACCTCAACCTTACCCAAGCCAATGTCAACGCGTCGAGAAGCTTCAAAGAGAGTTCGTGGAACTCGAACAGCACTACTGCCAAGATCAGCGTCAACTCGACTGACCAGGAAGGAGAAACAGTCTCCGCAGTTCTCCAATTGGATCAGAGATCCCTGGCTGGAGCTCAATCAATCAGATACGATTTCGACCTGGCGAGCCAAATTTTGCAACCTGGATCGTCAGGGCCAAGAATCACGGCATCTTTCAGGCTGACAAGTTCAAACTATGGTGGTTGGTATTTCCAATCTGCGACTCCGATCTATCCGGACAATACGAAAACTGTCGGTGTGATGAATGTTCAAGGACTGTATGCGAACGGCACAACAGAGACCAGTCTCTTCTTCGAGGCGCAAAACGTTACCAATGCTCAAGCAAGCAGCTACGGAGGAACCAACACAACTCTGTTCCAGAGGGAATTCGCGGGATACGCTGGAGATGGGGTCTCTCATCACTACTCGATCGAGATAGATCTTCAATCCGGCCGAACGGTCTGGATTGTAGATGATGCGATAATTTTCTCGTTCAACCTGAGCTTCGTCCCAGACAACTTGGTGTTCGCCGTGTCAGGAACCGATCCTGGAAATTTTGCGGTTGCTATGCTCAAAGATCCAGTTGAGACAGCCGTTCTGTCGTCACAGACTATCGTTCTAACAACAACGCCGAGCAGTGGGGTTGTCGTGTATGGCCTGTCTGGCTCATCCTCGTTTCAGATTGTGAATGTTACAAGGACACTTGGACAGATTTCGTCGCTCCAGGACCAGATCAACCATCTCAATGATCAAGTGGGCAATCTGACCAGCGCGAATTCTCAGCTTCAGGCTCGGAACTCGCAATGGTGGTCCCAATGGTGGGCCTCCATCGTATGGGGTCTTCTGGGTGCTGGGGTCGGAGGCGTTTTCATCATGAAGGCCCCGGGTCTGAGGACTAGACGAAAGAGCACAGATGCTCTATCGAATGAAGATGGCTCGGCCTGTCCACAGTGCGGGGATCGAATGCCAGCCGGCGCGACGTTCTGCGGAGAATGTGGAACACAACTGAGAGTCACGGCATTGCCCTGCCCGCAGTGTGGTGGACAGATGCCTCCAGCGTCTGGCTACTGTGGCGAGTGTGGTACGGCGATCGAAACGGGGCCTCCCCCCGAACAGATTTCTCAAGCATCGACAATGGAAGGCCGGGATGAGAAAGACGGACCTTGGAGGTGAAAAATCTGCAACGAAAAACAGTCCTTATCGCGGTCTGCTTCTCGGTCTCGGTCGCCCTACTCGCTACTCAGACATACGCTTCTGGCTTCCTGCAAACAAAGACTACCAGCTCTAATCTGGTTACAGGTGCTCGAGGAAATGGCACCATCACCGTACAAGGCACGGGCCAGGTGCATATTCAACCGGACAGGGGTATAGTCACCATCGGAGTGGTTACGCAGGCTATTACGGCTTCGGCTGCCGTCCAGGATAATGCGAACACAATGAGCGCGGTGATCTCCGGGTTGAACGCTATGGGAATAGACAACAGCAATATTCAGACCGTATACTACTACATCTATCCACAATACTCGTGGAGTGCTTCTCCTCCAACAATAACGGGCTACCAGGTAACCAACGAGATACAGGTTACCGTCATCGCGTCAAGTCAGACGGTAGACCAGCTCGGAGCGAAGGTTGGTCAGGCGATCGATACGGCGGCTGCTAAGGGAGCGAACCAGGTCTACGGTGTCCAGTTCACAGCCTCTGACAGCGCGGTCGACCAGGCTAAGCAAACAGCCCTTGAGAACGCCACAAAAGACGCGTCAACACGTGCCCACATTATTGCTACAGCTCTACGTGTAACTATTACAGGCGTGGTCTCTATTACAGACACACCCAGCTACTATCCATACCCGATACTCTATGGTGGAGTGTCGATAGCATCCGCAAATACGACTCCGATAGTTCCACCTCAGTCCTTGACCTTCACGGACACAGTTCAGGCGGTCTTCGCCATCGGCTGAGCAGTCAGCGCTTCCTACCCCGCCTTGCAAGGGCTTAGCCCCCTGCAAACCTCCCATTTTTTAGGTCCGCCTACTCTTTCCATGGTGGCAGCAATTCTGGTATCTAATCTTGGCCGGTATCGGAGCCTAATGATATAGGCGGTATTCATCAAGCGTGCTCGGCAGGCATTTGAATCGAATTTGGAAAAGAGAGGAGGGAGTTTGGAAATCCGCGGTATACATTGGTCCTCATAATCTGTGGTCTCCCCCGGGCTACCATACGTTAGCCACCACTTCATACCCGGGAGTCGTGGTTGGCGGCTCTCGTGCCGCTGAGCACGTTTTGGGGTAGTGGCCGTGGGCTCTGATAATCTCTTTGAGGGCGTCTATTTGTGTCAAAAAGTAGGACCCAAAATAGAACATTCGGAAAAGAAGGAAAGCGTGAGGGTTCTCACCGCATGGGAGGGACGACTCAACCGTCACGCGGTGATTAGTGGTACGAATCTTTTCAGTTTGGCGACGCCGGGTGTTCTTTCAATTCTGTCTACAATCCTGGCCGATACTTCGGGGTTGTGAAGACCCGACTTCTCCAGATACTCGCTCACACAAAGACGACTGGATGAACCTTTACCCCACCTTCGTAGGTGATTATGTCTTCTAGTCTTCCTTCGATGTTGCCGATTCGGCGCAGATTTGAACCGCACGCACACGCTTCGTCGGTAAGAAACGTGACCTGATCTGTAATCTCGTAGCGAATCAGAGGTAATGTGCGGTTGAAGAGGTTGGTGAGGTATATCTTGGCTGATCGCGTACCAGGAGAAACAGGGTTCCCATTTTCATCTACAGGCTCGACGATCTGCAAATCCTCGTTGAGGTGCATACCTTCTCCCTCACCGCAAGACCATGACAGACACCCGCCTTCTGAAGTAATCCAAAAGTTGGTCACTGGTAGGCCCCATGTGTCGTGTACGGTGTTCCGTGTGTGAGGCAACAGGCAACAGGGGTTCAGCGCCGGAAGAGATCCTCTTGGGCGTGATGTGCAACCTTCCAGCCTTTGCCTCTAAGGCGAGCTGGTATAGTATCGAGGGGTAGGCGGATAGGTTGTCGGGCTGAGCCGAGTTCAAACCGTCTACGATTTCTCGGATCGGAAGAGTGGCTGGATATCCCTGGTCTATGAACGCGTAACCAAGGGAGCTCGCCATCGCGTAGGACATATGGGATGCGATGTCGGCAAACACCGTCACGCTTCCGGCTTTAGATTGCGGCTTTCTAGCCTTCTTCTTTTTCGTTCTCGAGTTCACAAAAATCCGTCCTATCGGACGGAATGACAAGAGGCGCCATAGAAACGGATTCACAGGAAGGAGAACATGCCTGAGTGAGAGAGTGCATGTGGCCCACCCATCCCAATCGTATACGTAGACACCTCTGAAGCCACTGGTTCCACCAGAGGCGATGACGTGATAATTATCGAGAAGATATCGGTCTTCTCTTAGACTTGAGACATGCGCATTGACCTTTTGCAGTGTGAGGCGTTTGTCGGTGACTATCTGGTCAAAGTTGGCCATCAAGTCAGCCTTCGTCATCACCGGTAGCTTGCTGAGGTCTGCTTCTGTAATAGTGTCGGCGTCGACATTCTTTAGACGCGCATGATGCCATGCAGACTTCTCCTTCGCAACATGGACCAAAGAACGAAGGCGCTGCTGTCGCTCCTCTCTGATGCGTTCCACAGGCCAGTTGACATGTCGTATGCTCCCGGGGATTCGCGCGAGCAAATCCAAGATGTGTCGGCATCGTAGCGCTTCATAGCTCGACCCGTCCGCGGTAGGCCGAGGGCTGACTGTCACATCTTCCTGGGCCTTCAGCAATTCAAGACGCAACCGGGATTCTTTCGAGTCCTCGAGTCGAGGTATCACAGTCCCCTTTAGTGTTCTCAGCTTGAGCCCGCAACTTCCTCATCATTCCGCGTCCTCCACTCGCATTTAATATGAACCGTTCGGATCTTTTACCGGCCCCCCGGGTCATTTACATAGACCCTCTACCGATCACACGGATGCCGTGCTTGGAATACGCTTCTTCTGCGTATTTCTCCATGAGACGATACTGAGCAGAGGACACTTTTGGGGCGAGTTTAGAAAAGGAAGGGGGAGTTTCGAAATCCGCAGTATGAAGTCGTCAAGCGTGACGGGTCTTCCCGGGCTATCAGTGGAAACCCTGCTTTGCTGGAAAGAGGGACGCTATGGTTTATCCTGATGTTTCGAGTCGCTTTCGCACTACCAGATACCAGTCAGCGTCGCGATAGGCGGTGAAGCCATTCTTGAGGTACATTGACAACGGGCCTGGAAAATTGTAAGCAGCAGACTCTGGCTTCTTGACCGGATAAGCCTCAGCGAACTCTAACCCTTTCTTGGAAAACTTCTTGCATGCAGCGTTCAATAGGTGGGATGCGACTCCTTGGTTGCGATGCGAAGAAGCTATGACGAAGCAGACTATTGAACCGACTTTCTCAAACTTATCGGGACCCGGGCTCATCAGCCACTGGACTCCAGGGTAGCTGCTGCGAGGAGCCGCGTTACACCAGCCAACGGCCTTTCCATCATCGTAGGCGAGGAATCCGTGCATCCTATCCTCCTCGACGAGGCTCGAGGCCTCACGACGACTCTCGGCCTTTCCCTTGTTGTTTGTGAAGTGATAGGCTGAGCAGTAACAGTCAGACCAGTCAGGATTGTCCGCGAATGCAACACTGTCGAAGAACCTTAGGAAGTCATCTCTCAAAGACGGCGTGAGTTCCTTGACGACGAGCTCTTTCATCGGAGATCGTCATAGCGTGCTCTTCGATATCTGCTTTCCTTCGCCATTCCTAGCGCCTGCTATGTCCTTATTTGATAGGATGAGATAATTTCAGGTTCAGAGAATGGGGTCCGGAGTAGGGAAGGATGAAGAGAGCCGTATTCCTAGCGAGCCTTCCCTTCTTAGTTCTCGCGTTAATAATCCTACCAGTTTCTATCGCGTTGCCTCCTCCCATGATCACCACGATTTTCAACGACGAGCGTAACATATCACATAGCAACGAGGCTAACCGTTACTATTACATCCATTACTCAGTGCAGCTCTCAGCGTATCAAAGAGCGGAATTCCGATTTTCTTCGAGTCAACCGCTAGACTTCTACTTGCTCGATCGAGGGAATTTTGACTCATATATTAATAACCAGACAAATGTTGTAACCATAACCGCCTCTCTAGGCGAACTGCAAGCCATCAACAGCTTCACGCCTACACAGGCCGATACCTACGTCTTCATGCTATTGAATTCTGGTTCGCAGGACGCCACTGTTGACGTAAGCATTAGGCGTTCCTTCACCGAACTTGGATACATAGGGCTGGGAATAGCCGCCGCAGGGGCGATTCTCATGACGCTCGGGCTGGTCCTCAAGCCGAGAGCTGTAGAAATACCCTCTAAGGTCTTAGAGATGATCAAGATGCATGGACGAATTCGAATCAGCGAACTCGCCTTGAGGTTCTCGACCTCCGAGACCGATATCGAGTTGGCTCTTTTGAAGATCCGAAGAACGAATGAACCTATCTTCTTCGACGGATCAACACGTGAGGTATCGTATCTCCCCCGACCCCCTCCTCCTGAGACTCCATCCCCCCCGGTCTCGCGAGAAGAGCGGCAGTCCTAGAGAAACGCGGGTCCGCTATAGCAATCGATATTCCGGAGCAATGGCGTGTAAATGTTGTGATTACGAGTGCTGCTCGCAAAAAGCCCTATAATCCCCGACTTCTCCGAGAATTCGGAGTTGCTCCAAATGAGTGAGCACGACACGACCGAAGAAGAAAACCTTCGCATTGTGAAGTCTGCAATTGAAGCGCACAACGCCCACGATGTTAGTCACGCGGCCGCCTATGAGGCGGAGTCAATCGTGCATTACTCCCCCGCTCATCCAAAGGGCGTTAAGGGTCGAGAGTCTGTAATATCCTCAATGACCGCCGATTTCGTGGCCTTCGCTGACATTCAATTCAAGGTCGACCGAATGATCGGCGAAGGCGATTCGGTCAGCGTCCATGGAGTCCTGACCGGAATCAATACTGGACCCTTCCTGACCGAAAAGAGCAGAACTGTGAAGGCTTCCAACAAGCAAATTCAGATTCCGCAAGCATACTTTTACAAATTGAATGGCGGAAAGATTGTCGAAACTCACGAGTTCTGGGACACACGCCGCTTGATGGCCCAGCTCGGTTTCCTTAGAAAGAACGTGTTTAGGGCCTTCTTCATCGTCGCTTTCGGATTGATCCTGATAGTCGCCAATGCTTTGATCTTCTACAGATCTGATGTATTGCTTCAGCTCCCAGGTCTCTTGGCCGGAATTGTAGAGATAGTTTTAGGCACCCGTTGGCTCGGGAAGTCGCTTCTAGTTCTCAGCAGAACCGAGTGAGATCCCTCAACGATGCTTCCTAGGGTTCGCAGAACGCCTTACTTCTTGCCTCCTCGGGGACCAAAGGGAGCGAAGAAAGAACTCACGCTTAGGAGCGACAATTCTCAATCAAGATTAGTCTTATTCTGAAACGAAAGGTCTCCAGCCCGGAAATGCGTTCTAGGTTCCTAAGTCGAATTATCTGCCTTGGACCCGGACACGTAGCTGTGGGGTAATCTTTCGCCCATCCGGTTCCGCGAGACTCTTCCGGGGTTGCGTGTCTTTCGAATTACAAATTTCGCGTCCCTAGCCGGTCTCTGGGTCATCATAAGTGGGTGAAGAGGTCTTGCATTTCCGAAGGTCATTGGGGTCATTTTCAATCGACTAGCCTTGGTCTTTCTTGAGCGTCGTCGGCCTTGGAGGAAAAGCGTTGTTAGTAGTCCAGTCAGCCCGGCTATTGCAATCTCGATTTGAAGGTTCGAAAGGCTGAGTTTGATCCCGTCTTTGACGTAGCCTTGGAGTGAAGCGGAGAGGAGGGGCTTGAGAAGAGTCCAACTAGAAAATAACATTGCTGAAACAAAGATTGTGAGCAGCAACCCTTTCACAACTGACGGCATTCTGGCCGGTCGAGTAGCGCCTGGATCAATTTCCGCCATTTCAGTTCAGCTATTGAAAAACAGGGATTGGAGATATTGGTGATTCGTAACCAGGCGTGGGACGGGCCAAGTATCAAAGACGTGCCGTCTTTGCGACGGTTCGACCTTTCGGTGGGTGGAGGTTGGTCTATGAAGACTGGGCTCGCGACTATGCGGTTTTCAATCTTTCCCGGTAATGTTCACGTAGCTTCACGATCTTCGGGGCAATTACGACCTGACAGTAGGGCTGCCGCGCGTTATTCTTGAAATATTCCTGATGATAATCTTCCGCCTTGTAGAATGCCTCGAAGGGCACGACCTCTGTTACGATTGGCTTCTTCCAGAGCTTCGCAGAGTTCGTTTCCTTGATGACCTCCTTCGCCACTGCCTCTTGTTCGGGGTTGTGGTAGAAGATTGCCGATCTGTACTGCGTTCCGACATCTGCCCCTTGGCGGTTAAGCGTAGTCGGATCATGCGTGGTGAAGAAGATCTGTAGGATGTCCTTGAAAGAGATCTGTTTGGGATTGAAGGTTATCTGTATCGACTCAGCGTGTCCAGTGGATCCTGTACAGACGTCCTCGTAGGATGGGTTCGGAACCTTGCCGCCGGAATAGCCTGATTCGACCTTCTCGACTCCTTTCAGTTGATCGAAGATGGCTTCCGTACACCAGAAGCATCCTCCACCAAGGGTTGCTACTTCTCGATCTCTGCGAGAAGCTTGTTGTGACTCCATAATCGAATCCTCTCTCTAGTTCTTTCTCGTCCAAGCTGGCTCTGAAACTGGAAAGGTTCGCCCAGAGCTCTGTCTTTCGATCATCCAGTTCGGATATTGGACCCGGTGTCTCGTAAGCTCGTCTAGTTTTCCAATCTGGTCGCTGGAGAGATTGACGTCACAAGTACGATGTGTCCCTTCGACAGTAACCAGGAAAGCGCTACCTGCGCTGGAGTCGCGCCCTGCTCCTTGCCAACTTGCTTGACCCGGTCGACAATATCGAAGCCTGTTTTCTCGTCGAAGAATGGGAAGAATAGTCCTCGATTGCCCGCTCTGGTTCCAGGAGGTTTGGAGTCTTTGGAGTATTTGCCGCTCAGCACGCCGCCGTGGAGGGGGCTCCAGACCAATAGACTCATCTTGCTGTAATTGAGAAATGGAAGAATCTCATGCTCTACGTCCCGGTTCAGAAGGCTATAGTTCATCTGAGCCGTTTGATATCTGGAGAAGCCTCGTTCTTCCGCTCTTGCTTGAACGGTGGCCATTTGCCACGCGGTAAAGTTCGAAATACCGGGATAGTTTACGAGTCCTTCTTCGACCAGATCCTGCATTGCCTCGATCGATTCATCGAGTGGGACGTGGGCGTCCCAGGAATGGAACTGGTACAGGTCAACCCATTTGGTGCCGAGGCGTTCGAGACTTTGCCGGACGGCTTGGCGAATGTGATGTCTTGAGAGGCCGATCTCGTTGATCCCTGGTCCGCTTTTGCCTCTGACCTTGGTTGCGATTAGGACTCGGTCTCGGTATGGTCGGAGAGCT
>WNGH01004960.1_pt1 | contig 12684 bp, 6 predicted proteins | sample 5400631 | NCBI WGS metagenome assembly WNGH01 (sample SAMN13153373, study PRJNA577476) | soil metagenome | isolation source: 115 cm soil or saprolite under Garry oak tree replicate 1 | place: USA:California | collected 2016-06-15
ACGTCTTCCTCGCCCGTCCTGATGCGATAGACCTTCTGCACCGGGAGGACGAAGATCTTGCCGTCGCCGACCTCGCCGGTCCGGCCCGACCTCATGATGGCCTGCACCGTTCTCTCGACGAACGGCTCGGAGACGCCGATGTCCAGGCGGACCTTGTCGACCAGCTCCATCTTCACGGTCGTCCCGCGGTAGGTCTCGACGCTCTCGAGCTCCCCGCCGTGGCCGCGGGCCAGCGTGATCGTGAGCCCCCGGACCTCCTCCTTGTACAGGGCCTCGAGAACGTCGTTCAGCTTCTCGGGGCGCACGATCGCGACGATCAGCTTCATGGCCGATCGGGCATGACCAGGATCGCCCCCTCGCCGCTCGTGTAGGCCTCTTCACCGTGCTGGGGAACGTCCATGCCCACCCCTTCCTCCTTCCTTCCGGCGCGCACCGGCGCCATGAGGCCGACCAGCTTCAAAAGCGCGTACGTGCCGGCCGCGCTGTAGATCGCCGTCGCCAGCACCGCCGCCGCCTGCCGCGCCAGCTGCGCCGGATGCCCCGACAGGAGGCCGTCCGTCCCTCCCCAGGCCTGCGCGGCGAAGACGCCCGTGAGCAGCGCCCCGAAGGCGCCCCCCACGCCGTGGGCCGCGAGGACGTCGAGCGAATCGTCGAGACGCGTCGTGGAGCGCCACTGGATGGCGTAGTAGCTCGGAAGGGCGGCGATGGCTCCGATCGCGACCGCGCTCATGGGGGAGACGAACCCCGCGGCCGGAGTGATCGCCACGAGACCGACCACGATGCCGGTGGCGGCGCCCACCGCGGTCGCCTTGCCGGTCCGCGCCAGGTCGAGGAGCATCCAGACGACGAGTGTGGCCATGGGGGCGACCAGCGTGTTCACGAAGGCGAGGGCTGCCGAGGCGTTCGCCCCGAGCGCGCTCCCGCCGTTGAAGCCGAACCAGCCGAACCAGAGCAGCGACGCTCCCAGGAGCACGAACGGCACGCTGTGCGGCAGGAGCGCCTGGCGCCCATAATCCTTGCGCGGTCCCAGAACGAGAGCCGCGACCAGCGCCCCCACGCCGGCGTTGACGTGCACGACGGTCCCGCCCGCGAAGTCGAGCGCCCCCAGCCGGGCCAGCCAGCCGTCACCCCAGACCCAGTGGGCGACCGGCGCGTAGACGGTCAGGGCCCAGAGCGTGATGAACGCGAGATACGGTCCGAAGCGCATCCGCTCTACGATCGCCCCCGAGATCAGGGCCGCGGTGATGATCGCGAACGTTCCCTGGTAGGCCATGAACAGGACGTGGGGGATCGACCCCTTCGCCTCGAGGCCCACGCCGTTCAGGAAGAGGTGGGCGCCGCCGCCGATCCATCCATTCCCCGGGGCGAAGGCCAGGCTGTAGCCGGCGACGACCCAGGCGATCCCCACCGTGCCGAGCGAGGCGAGACTCATCATCATCGTGTTCAATACGTTCTTCGATCGAACCAGCCCTCCGTAGAAGAAGGCGAGAGCCGGGGTCATCAGAAGCACGAGGGCGGTCGCGACCAGCATCCAGGACGTGTCGGCTGCGCTGCTCAAACCGCCACCGTGGTCATCGCTCCGATGGGTGTCGTTGTCGGTGGACCCTGCATGGGGGGCCTCCTGAAAGTCAGGCTGAGATTCTAGGTCCGGTGAGGGCCATTCCGTCAACCTCGTCGACCGCAAACGTCCGCCGCGTACCGCTCAGGGGTTTCACGGGGGCCATCGCAGGAGTCTCTCCCATCGAGAACCAGACGTCCACCCGATAGCCGGGACGCTGCGGTGCCCGTAGATTGTACGCGTCAGAAGGGCACTTCATCGAATTCACGAATCGGGAGGTGGACATGGGGAACAGAGTCATTACCTGTCGCGGATTCGTCATTGTCGCGATGCTGGCGGCCGGTCTTCTGGGCCTGCCGTCGACGGTGGCCGCCCAGACCGCCAGCCAGGCGAAGGCCGCGCAGGCGACCGTGCCAGGCGCGACGGTCCTGGGGATCACTCTGCCCGGGACGACGACGGTGCTCGCCGGGACCGACGCCCTGCCGCCCGGGGCGACGGGGTCGTTGGAGGCGTCGTCGGTCGCAGGCGCCGTTCCGTCGCTGGTGTCTGCGGACTCGCTGCACGCGACGGTCATCAGTCTCCCGGATGAAGTGGCTTCGGAGGCGTCTCTGGGGAGCCTGGGCCTGTCCGTGGCCGGGAACACCATCTCGGCCGATTTCATCATGGCGCGGGCGCTGGCTGTGACCGGTGCCGGGGGATCCGGCGACTCGGAGATCGACCGCCTGTCGATCAACGGAGTCCTTGTCCCGGTGACCGGCAGCCCGAACCAGACCATTCCGATCGCCGGCGGCACCGTCATCCTCAACGAGCAGCAGACGGGCGCCACGGGGGCGGTGGTCAACGCACTGCACGTGATCGTCACCGGCGTCGCCGACGTGGTCGTCGCGTCAGCGGTCGCGGCGATCCCATGAGGAGCCTCATGAGACAGTCACAAGGGAGACTCATGCGCAATCAATTCCTGATCGTCCTGACAGCGCTTCTCGTCATGATCGCCGGACCCGCGGGCGCCTGGACCACGAACGAGGTTCCGTGCGATTTCGTGACCGGCGGCGGGTTCATCGTCCACAACGGCGCCCACGCGAACTTCGGAGTGGCGGGCGGCGTCAAGAACGGCGCCTTCTGGGGCCATCTCGAGTACAACGACCACGGCACGACCCCGCCGATGAAGGTCCACGGGACGGGCGTCACCGGATACTTCTACATCGATGCGAACACCCGCTACATGCAGGGCACCTGCTCGATCAACGGGGTCGACGGCTACACCTACGAGGTCAAGGTAACCGACAACGGGGAGCCGGGACAGGGGAACGACCTGTTCTCGATAGGCCTCAACACGGGCTACAGCGCCGGGGCGTGGTCGGGCGACGGGCCGATCCAGGGCGGCAACATCCAGCTCCACAAGGGGAACAACTCGACCACGCCGCCGCCGGGGTTCACCTGCCAGAGCACGAGCAACCCATCCCCGACGCCGACTCCTACGCCGACCCCGACGCCGACACCCCCTCCGTCGTCCACGACCCGCATCGAGGAGAGCGATCTATCCGTGGTCTACACCGGAATGTGGGGCTCCATATCCCGCAGCGATTTGAGTGGCGGCTCGATCAAAGAATCGTCGGATCTGGCCGGCACGGCCACGCTGGTCTTTACCGGAACGGGAGTGACCTGGATCAGCTACACGGCCCCCTTCAACGGGATCGCCCAGGTCTACATAGACGGGACCCTGAACGCGACGGTTGATACGTATGCTCCGGCCGAGCACGCGCAGGCCGTCGTATACGCCATCAGCGGTCTGCCGGCGGGTCCTCACACCCTGACGATCAAGGTCACGGGCACCTGGAACCCTTCCGGGTGCTGCTCCTGGATCGTCGTGGACGCCTTCGACGTGACCTCCTGAGTCTCCACAGGGCATAGCTCTGGGGACGCCCCCCTGCGGTGCTCGAGAGCCGCAGGGGGGCGCTTTTATGTAGGCATCGCCTCGAGGTTGGCGGTATATTCCGCGGCAGAATTTCAGTCGGACTATCTGTCTTCGGAATTATCGTCTTCAGGGAAGATGCCTCGAGTCGCATGAGCGGACGAATCTTCCGTGATCCCGCCGTCGGGCCGCTTCTGGCAGCCTGTCTGATAGCGGCCACCTCCTCCAGCCCGCCGGCATGGGCAGGCAGGCCTTCGCTCCCCTTCGATTCTTCGCCTCCCCCCACGCTGGCGACTCTTCCCTCGCAGGTCTACCAGGTCGGCGGGAGCTCTTTTAGTGTGGCGACGGGGGACTTCAACGGGGACGGCCTCAAGGATGTCGCGGTCAGCAACCGGGGGGTGCAGGGACCGGGTGGGTTCACGGGGGCGGATGTCTCGATCATCCTGGGGCGCGCGGACGGCACGATGGCGCCGCAGCTGCATCTCGCCACGCCCCACACGCCGCAAACGATCAAGGTGGCCGATTTCAACCGGGATGGCCGGGACGACCTGGCCGTCGCCTCGTTCGGAATCGGCGAAGTCGGCGTCTACCTTTCCCGCGGCGACGGAACGTTCAGTTCTCCAGTGATGTATACCCGCGGAACGACCGGCGGCACCCTCTTCCAGGGGGATCTCAACCGGGACGGGTTCGTCGATCTGATAGCCGGAGCCGGCAATGGAATGGTGGCGATCTGGCTGGGAGCGGGGAACGGCTCCTTCTCCGCCGGACCGACGATCCCGGTGGGAAGTGGAATGGTCGCCCTCGCCGACATGAACGCCGACGGAAATCCGGACATCGTGTACGTGACATTCCAGTTGACGACGAACGACCCGCCGGCGAAGGTGAGTCTGGCTTTCGGTCGCGGTGATGGATCGTTCAATGCTCCCCTCGACGTGGCCATCTCCCCCGCCGCCGTCACCGTCGCCGACTTCGATGGAGACGGGCTCCAGGATCTCTGCTGGCTCGAGCCGAGTTCCGGATTGACCAAGATCTCCCGTGGCGCGGGGGACGGCACGTTCACCGACTGGGGATCCATCGCCAGCAGCGACCGGGTCGCGATCGCCGCGGACTTCAACGGTGACGGGCGAATCGATCTGGCCTTGCGGGATGCCTACACGCCGGTCCAGATCTATCTGAGCCGTGGCGGCGGAGAATTCGAGCTCTCGGAAACGCTCGGGACCGTGTTCGGACTCGGGATACCCACCATCATGACCGTCGATGACATCGACCGCGACGGAAGGCCGGACATGCTCGTCGTCTACAACTACATCGCGCGCCCCGGTGACCTGGAGATCAATCGAGGCCGCGGCGACGGAACATTCGTCCATCGGCAGGACTATGCGGTCGGGTACGACGCTCCGGTGGTGGCCGCCGCGGATTTCAACCTGGACGGCAACCCGGACGTCGCCGTCGCCAACAATACCTGCTGCGGGCCGGGAAACCCGGGACTCGTTTCCATCCTGCTCGGTTCCGAGGACGGGAGGCTCACGCCAGGGGAGGCGTTCACGGCAGGTCAATCGACGAGGTGGGTGACCGCCGCGGATTTCAACCACGACGGCAAGCCCGACCTGGCCGCCGCCAATGGCGTCTCGAACGACATCTCGGTCTTCCTGGGGCGCGGGGACGGGAGCTTCCAGAGCCTTGCGCCCTTCAGCGCAATGCAGGGGCCCGTGGCGGTCCTCGCGGACGATTTCAATGGCGATGGAACCCAGGATCTGATCGTCCTGGCGTCGTGTGGCGACGCTTTCTGCCAACGTAGTCGCGTCATCGCTTTCGCGGGTCGCGGGGACGGCACATTTTCGCAGGGTGACTCGTTCGAGACCGTTCCGTATGGATTCTTCCTGACCCTTGGGGATTTCAATTCTGATGGCCGTGACGATCTCGTCTCGGTGGGTCACTTCGGCTTTGAAGTCTTCCTGGCGAATAGTCAGGGGGGATTCGATCACCAGCCCGCGTTCCAGCGAGCGGCGGTCCCCATGTACAACCTCGCCCTCGCGGATCTGACCGGAGACGGCAATCTCGATCTCATCCTTCCCGGCCCGAGCATCCTACCCGGTCATGGCGACGGCACCTTCGGCGATTCAATCGGACCCGGCTTGACGGCCGGGTCCAACGGGGTGGTCGCCGGGGACTTCGACCAGGACGGCATGACGGACGTCATCGTCGCGGGAAACTTTTCGTTGTCGCTCCTCCGGGGCCTGCCGGGAGGCGGGCTGGGCCCCGTCAGCGCGTCCTTCCTGGCATCCGTGGGCGGGCCGACGAATTTGGCGGTCTTCGACCTGAACTCGGACGGTCGTCAGGACCTTGTGGTCCCCGGAGGCTTCGGACCGGGCCTCTCGGTGTTTCTCAACGTCGGCCCCTACGGGGACGTGGACCACGACGGCATCAACGACGGCGTGGATCCCTGTGTGGACACGGACGGCGACGGGTTCTCCAATCCGAACTTCGGGGCGAGCCAGTGCCCGCCCGACAACTGCCCGCACGTCGCCAACCCGTCGCAGGAGGACACGGACGGGGACGGCCTCGGGGACGCCTGCGATCCCTGTCCGCTCGGCGGCGACGGCGACCCCGACGGCGACGGTCTCTGCGGGAGCGCCGACAACTGTCCCGATCTCGCCACCGCTGATACCACCGACACGGACCACGACGGCGTGGGGGACGCGTGCGACAACTGCGTCGACGTCCCGAATCCGGATCAGGCCGATCGGGACGCCGATGGCTGGGGGGACGCCTGCCAGCCGACGCTCGCGCTCGAGGATGTCCGGGAGGACGGCGGCGAGATCCTCGAGGTGACGGCCGATGCCGGCGATCCGCAGGGGGACACCCTCCGGGGCAGCATCCGGTTCATCGAGCCGGTGACCACCGACCTTCCAAATGTCGTCAATGTGGCCGATTACTGTTCAGCGGGCGCCTTCGGGGACCGACCCGGCGAAGGGGTCGTGTACGTCAACGACGGCACCGGGTACGTTTCCCTGTCGGATCTGGATGGCCCTACGGCCTGCGGGGACGGCCAGACCGATTTCTGGTTCGCCGCCGGGTCGTGCGATCATCCGACTTCGCCGTTCGGTCCTTCGTACGGGTTCGATCTGAGTCGGGTCAACCCTCCGCTCGAAGTCTGCGTGGCCAGGTTCCCTTCAGTCGACGGGTTCCTCACCCTCGACATCATCGGCTTCGATGCGCAGGCGCTTCACATCCAGACGGGGGAGAGCGTCGCCCTGGACATCCCCTTCGACTCGGGGCTGCCCGAGAGTTCCCCGATCGGAGGCCTGCGGTCGGGAACGCGTTACACGCTCAGGATCGAGATCACCGACGACCACACGGGCCCCGTGCACGCCGAGAGATCCTTCCTCTACCAGGGGGAGTCTATTCTCAAGGTCGAGGGGCAGGACACGGACGGCGACGGTATACCGGACACGGCCGACACCTGCACCGATGTCGACCACGACGGCTTCGGCGATCCGGGATTCCCGCTCAACACCTGCCCGTTGGACAACTGCCCGGCGGTCTCCAATCCAGGCCAGGAGGACGTCGACGGCGACGGCCCGGGCGACGCCTGCGACCTCTGTCCAACCGACGCGACGAACGATCAGGACGGCGACGGCGTATGCGGCGCCGTGGATAACTGTCCCACCGAGCCGAATTCCGATCAGGCCGATTACGACGGCGACAGGGTCGGCGACCCGTGCGATCCGTGCAACGACAAGGACGGGGACGGGTTCATGGACATGGACCTCTACTATGGGTCGACCGTCTGCCCGGTCGACAACTGCAGGACCGTGTACAACCCCACGCAAGCGGACGCCGATCACGACTCGATTGGAGACGCCTGCGACCCCTGTCCGAACGACGCGACCAACGACTGGGACAGGGACGGCGCCTGCCAGGACGTGGACAACTGTCCGAACGTGAGCAATCCGGGGCAGACCGACCGGGACGGCGACGCGCTCGGCGACGCCTGTGACAGTTGTCCGGACGATCCAGGAAACGACGCCGATCACGACGGTCTGTGCGGAAACGTCGACAACTGTCCAGCTGTAGCGAACGGGCGACAGGAAGACATGGACCACGACGGAATTGGCGATGCGTGCGACCCGTGCACCGACCGTGACGGCGATGGACTGGGCGACCCGGGTCACCCGGCCTCGACATGCACGATCGACAACTGTCCTCTCGTCGCCAATCCCGGCCAGGACGACTTCGATGGCGATGGGGTCGGTGACGCGTGCGACCCGTGCCCGTCCGATGCGACGCCGGACACAGACCAGGACGGCCTCTGCGGGGCCGGCGACAACTGCCCCGATCGCAACAATCCTCTGCAGAAGGATCGGGACGGGGACGGTGTCGGAGATGCGTGCGACGAGGCGGTACCAGGGGCGCGCTTCCCGTTCCCCCTCTACGATGTCGGCGGGTTACCGGACGTCATGCTGACGCACGACTTCGACGGCGACGGGCTGCTCGACGTGGCGGTCGGAAGCCGGTGGAACGCCACCGTGACCCTCATGATTAGCCTCGGGGACGGGCGTCTGAGGCCCGGGTCGCCGGTGTTCCTCGGTGACACACCGACCAACCTTGCGGCGGGCGACTTCAACGGCGACGGCCATGCCGACCTCGTAGCCGGCGGGGTTCACGGCCTGGTGATAACCCTGCTGGGGGACGGTGCGGGCGGACTCCGGCTGGTGTCATCATTCGACGTCGGCTATGGCGGATCCGCGGTCGGAGCCGGGCGGCTCGATGCCGATGGAAAGATCGACCTCGTCGTCACCGATTCTGACTCGAAGCAACTTCGAATCTACGCGGGGAATGGGAGCGGCGGCTTCACGTTGCGGCAGACAATGACGTTCCCGGAGGCCCCCGGACGGCCGCTGGTCGCGGACCTGACCGGCGACGGGCTGGACGACGTCGTCGTGACGACCGGCAGCCGGGTGCGGATCTTTGTCAGCCACACCGACGGCAGTCTCTCCGAGACAACCTTCGACGGGGGCATGTCCTGGTCCCTGCTGGCCAGGGACCTCGACGGCGACGGCCGTCTCGACCTGATCGGTCTGTCGCAGAGTGCGGTCACGGTGTTCCTCCAGATCGCCCCGCTCGATTTCCAGGCGCTGCCGCCGGTTCCCATTCCTTTCATGTACGACTCGTGGTTCGTGGCCGATGACCTCGATTCAGACGGGCGGGTCGACCTGCTCCTCGGAAACATGACGTTGTGGCACGGCAACGGCGACGGTACGTTCGCGGCCCCCGGCGCGCCGGTCTTTCCCTCGCGCATCATCGCTGGAGCGGTGGCGGACCTGGATGGAGACGAACGCCCCGACCTGGTGCTGGCACTGGGCGAAACCCAGGTGACGACGGCGCGCAGCGAAGGCGGAGGCGCGTTCGTGCTTCCGGACGTCGTCGCGGGTCTCGGCATTGTCCCAACGAACGCCGTGCTGGCGGACATCGACGAGGACGGTCTCAACGACCTGCTCTGGAACCGTCTGGACATCGTGTGGGCTCGCGGACGAGAAGGGGGGGGCTTCGCGCAGCCGGACGTCATTCATCTCCCTGATACCGCCCTGGCGTTCACTGTCGCCGACATCAATCGCGACGGCCATCTCGACATCGTCGCCACGACCACCCGGGATACGGCGATCGTCCTCCTCGGACGCGGGGACGGGACGTTCGTCAACAGCGGGACGCTCGCCGTTGGCCTCAGCCCGCGCGCGGTGGCGGCAGGCGACCTCAATCAGGACGGCCGGGTCGACATCGTGATCGGCAACGGCGGCGTTTACTACGATCCGCAGAGCTCCAGCATCTCCGTCCTGATCGGAAACGGGGACGGGACTTTCCAGGCCGAGCGGCGGTACAAGACGAGCGCGTCGCCGCGCGAACTCGCCCTCGGTGATTTCAACGAAGATGGTCATGTCGACGTGGCCGTCACCAACTACGACTCGGGGACCGTCAGCCTGTTCGCGGGCGCCGGTGACGGGGGGTTGGTCCCTCTTCCCTCCGTCTCCACGGGTCCGCGACCCCAGGGGATGGCGGCCGCCGACCTCGACGGCGACGGCCATCTCGATCTCGCCGTGGCGATTCTCGGCCCCGACCTGAACATTCCCGCGCCACGCGGCGAACTGGTGCTGCTCCCTGGCCGGGGCGATGGGACTTTCGCCTCTCCGGTCCGGCGTGTGCTGGGCGATCGTCCTTCCGACGTCGTGAGCGTCGATTTCGACTTCGACGGCAGGCCGGACCTGGCGGTTGTCTACGACACCAATTCCAACGAGTACGGGGAGCTTATCGTGCTCCTGAACCAGGGCGCCTTCGATTTCACGGCCGAGCGCTTCGGGGCGGGAGATCCGACGAGCCTCACGACGGGCGATGCCGATGGCGATTCTCGCCCCGACCTCGTCCTGCTCAACGCCTTCACCGGCGTCGTCGTGTACCACAACACGGGGTTGATCCCGAACCGGGCGCCGCATGCCGCCACATCCACGGCGCCGACCGTCGAATGCACGGGTCCATCGGGAGCGGTCGTGACGCTCGACGGCCGAGGCTCGACCGACCCCGACTCGACACCAGGCACCCAGGACGACATCGTCCTCTACGAGTGGCTGGAGAATCCCGGGACTCCGCAAGAGCGCCTCCTCGGCACCGGTCCCTACCTGACCCTCACGTTGCCGCTCGGAGCGCACGCGATCCTCCTGAGGGTGAGCGACACGAAACAGGCGACCGGGACCGCGACCGCGCTCGTCACGGTGCGCGACACGGTCCCTCCCGTGCTGACGCTCGCCGCCGACCCGTCTGTCCTCTGGCCCCCGAATCACCGCCTGGTTCCGGTGCAGGTGACGCCTCTCGTGAGCGACCTGTGCGATGAGGCGCCGACGGCGCGGCTCACGAGCGTCGCCAGCAGCGAGCCGGTGGACGCCCCGGGCGATGCGGACGGAGCCACCACGGGAGACGTCGGATCGGCGGAGATCGGAACGCTCGACACCCAGGTCCTGCTGCGCGCCGAACGCTCGAGCGACGGCCCGGGCCGGACGTACGAAATCACCTACACCGCGCGCGATGCCGCGGGAAACGAGTCGTCCGCGCTGGCCCTGGTCACCGTGCCGCACGATCTGGGGCAAGGGCCCGACCCGCTCCAGATCCGCGCCGAGCCCGGCGGCGCGCACGGGACGGCGCGCCTGTACTGGAGCGCCGTCGCCGGGGCGCAGGGGTACGACCTGATCTCGGGGGACGTCGCGAGCCTCAGGGTCGAGGGAGATCAGATCTCTCTCGGAGCGGTGCGCGTGCCGGCGCGTCTGCTGACGGGGACCGCCTGGACCGAAGGGGACGCTTCACCCACCGGCGACGCGACGGTTGCGCTGCCGGCGGCGGGACAGGCGTTCTTCTACCTGGTGCAATACCGTGACGCGCACGGGATGAGCGGATTCGGGACCGAATCGGCTTCGTTGCCTCGCGAGCCTGCCTCGTGCGCCGGCGGCTGTCCCGGTGCCGAGGCGCAGGCAGGCGCCGGCGGCGGGGGAGACGTCAAACGTCGCTGAGGCGTCCGCCCGTCAGTCGCTCGATCCCGCCCGGCGCGTTCGGGTCCGCGCTCACTGGCTCGACCGCATCTTCCGCATGAGCAGAGCGTCGAGGCTCCATCTCCCCGCGCCGTGCGCCGCGAAGAACAGAAAGATGAAGCAGAACAGCACGGCGGGCTCGCCATGGTTCTGGACGGGCCACATGCCGTTGGGCTGGTGAAACTGAAAGTAGGCGACCGCCATCTCTCCCGACAGAATGAAGGCGACGGGCTGCGTGAGGAGCCCGAGCAGGATCGCCGTGCCGCCGTAGAGCTCGAGCACACCCCCGATCCACGTCTCCGACCAGATGTGAGGATGGCCGCCGAACTCGGCGGGGACCCCGCCGAACCAGTCGAAGATCTTCAAGCCTCCGGCCTGGAGGAACAGCAGACCTGCGACGACGCGCAGCAGAAAAAGCGTGACTTGCCTGGCCCGATCCATGGTCATTGCGGGTTCTCCTGTTGAATCCAGAGGCTTCCGTTCACTCCGGAAGCGGAGCGAAATCGACCTCGTCGCCTGGTATTCTTGGGTAGCGGCCCGCCTTCCAGTCCCGCTTCGCCTGCTCGATGCGCTCCCGCGAGCTCGACACGAAGTTCCAGAAGATGTGCCGCCTGCCCTCGAGAGGCGCGCCGCCGATGAGCACGATCCGGGTGGCCGGCTCGGCCCGCACGACCACCTTCGCTTGGGGCGCGAACACGAGCATCCGTCCCGCCTCGGCGCGTTCGGCGTCACAGACGATCGCTCCGTCGATCACGTAGACGGCCCGCTCCTCGTGCTCCCCGGGGAGCGTCAGCTCGGAGCCGGCGGGCAGCGCGGCGTCCACGTAGAAGAGAGGCGACGACGTTCGGACGGGCGAGGTGACCCCGTACGCCGTGCCGGCGAGCGTCCGGAGTCGCACACCGGCGACGTCCAGCTCGGGCAGCGTCGCGCCCGGATGATGGACGAACGACGGGTCGCTCTCCTCCAGCGCGATCGGGAGCGCGACCCAGAGCTGAAGGGCGTGGAGCCGGGAGCCCTGGCGGCGGTGCTCCGGGGCCGTGCGCTCCGAGTGAACGATGCCGCGGCCCGCCGTCATCCAGTTGATGTCTCCGGGGCGGATCGGTTGCAGCGAGCCGAGGCTGTCGCGATGCAGGAGCTCGCCTTCGAAGAGATAGGTCACGGTGGCGAGGCCGATGTGCGGATGCGGTGGCACGTCGATCCCCTCGCCGGGAGAGAAGACCGCGGGCCCCATGTGATCGAAGAAGATGAACGGCCCCACCAGGCGGCGCGCCCTGGACGGCAGGAGCCGGCGGACCGGGTAGCCGCCGACATCGCGGCTGCGGGCGTCGATGATCGCCGCCACGGCGGAGCGCGACGCCGGGCTCGAGCAGATCGGCTCGGCGGCCGGCGTGACGCTCATCGCGGCTCTCCTTCCCCGACCAGCCTCGTCCGGATGACCAGCTCGGAGGTCAGGGTTCGATGGAGGGGACACTTGTCCGCGATGTCCACGAGACGCGCGCGCTGAGCCTCGTCGAGCGATCCCACGAGCTCGATGTCGCGCTCGATCCGGTCGAGCCATCCGACCTTCGTCTCGCAGGTCTCGCAGTCGGCGGCGTGGATCCTCGAGTGCCGCAGACGTACCCGCACCGTCTCGAGCGGCCACT
>WNGH01013920.1_pt1 | contig 12679 bp, 11 predicted proteins | sample 5400631 | NCBI WGS metagenome assembly WNGH01 (sample SAMN13153373, study PRJNA577476) | soil metagenome | isolation source: 115 cm soil or saprolite under Garry oak tree replicate 1 | place: USA:California | collected 2016-06-15
TGAAACTCCATCATCAGACCTCCTGTTGCATGACCTGCTCCACCCATTGCTTCATATGCTCTGCCTTGCGCCTGCTAGTGCGTCTGCCGTACATACGCGCCGCCAAACTGGTGATAATGCTCGACGCTCGTCATTCACCAGGTCATCGTCTGTATCCTTTGGAAAGATCACGCGCCTTTCGTCGCCCCTGCATCGCTCATAACTGCTCAATGGAGGTCAAACCAAAGCGCGTGCCACGGTTCCGGTACTCCACAACGACCACGCCAATCGTGGGATCGGTCAGGAGTTTCAAGAACTTTGGGCGTCGGTCATTCAACCCAGAGCCAATTTCGGAGACCATGCGGGTCACTTGATAGCCCTGCGCTGCAGCGTAATCCTTCAACCGCTCCAGTTGCCGTTGCAGATCATTTTTCTGATCCACCGAGGAAACACGCGCATACAACGCCACATTGCTGGCCCTCACGCTTCCGAGGATCGCGAACAATCACCGTTCCCGTGTCCATGTGAGAGGCATCCAGTTTGCCTGCTTTCCACCATCGATAGGCTGTTTTGTCCGTCACGCCAATCTGCCGGGCGTAGGTGCTCAATTTTATGGAGATAAACCACCACAAAAGAGGTTAAATGTCTCTCTTTTGTAAGTTTATTTTCTACCCCCGAAGTCCCTTCTCTTTTTGCTTCATCAAGGGAGTTCCGGCCTGATATTCTGGTTCAGATGAAAAAAGTTCGTGGGATCATACTTATTCTTGAGCGCTACCAGGCGAGCATACTTCTCGCTATCATAGGCTGCTTTCACCCGATTCTCACCCTCATTACTGAGGAAGTTCACATAGACGGTGCTCATTGAGAAAGGCTGCATTGCCGAGAAAAAATTTCGCGTCCACTCTATGTTATTATCGGCCTCGGCCTGCTGATGCCAATAGGAGGCGATGAGCAAACCGTATTCTGCGTCGCGATGACTGAAAGAGGCGTCATCTTTGCCAATCCGGCGCATTGCCCCATGGTAATGCTGGATGAACAGTATTGTCTGGGCCGAAGGAACATGCGAGAAGTGAGCAATGACAGCATTGAGAGCATCCGCGCTTAAGTCGCTGATAAAGGTCGCTTTCCAATAACTCTGTAGGCCGACACGAAATGGATTATCAAACATCGTCTGGAGTTCGCAGTAGGGCATAGGTCGAGAGAGGTCCTCCAGCGGCGAGTCATACTTCTTAAGCGGCTCTACCACCTTTTCTCCCTTTTCGAGTGATCCGGCATAGCAAAAGTCGATAGACACCACAGGCACACCGTCGGGCCGGGTATACAAAGTGGCATTGGCAGTCAACTCGTCAGGAGCTTCGCTGGTAAAAGACTTGTAAAATGATAGCACTTCCTGAGCTTTGTCTAAAGGGTAGATGACTGTCCCGCCCAGCACAGGGCCAAGAGGATGGAGACGGTACTCGAAGGAGGTAACAATGCCGAAGTTTCCTCCACCTCCCCGCAGTCCCCACAGGAGGTCCTCGTTGCAGTTCGTACTTGCCCTGAGGAAGCGGCCATCGGCAGTGACTACATCGGCAGACAAAAGATTATCACAGGTAAGGCCGTGCTTTCCAAGCAGCCAGCCAATGCCGCCACCCAGTGTGAGCCCTGCAATGCCGGTGGACGAGACCATTCCACCGGGGGTTGCCAGCCCATGTGCCTGAGTTTCGTGATCAAAATCTCTCCATCTTGCACCCGCCTCGGCATGAGCCGTCCTGCGCTCAGGATCCACGCGAATCGACCTCATATGCGATAGGTCGATCACCATACCATCGTCACAGACAGCGTTGCCAGCCACGTTGTGACCACCGCCGCGCACCGCTACAGTAAGCTCATTCATGCGGGCAAACTTGACGGAACTCATCACATCGGCGACCCCGGCACACCTCACAATTAGAGCAGGAGTCTTATCGATCGCGCCATTAACCACTCTACGAGCAGTATCGAAATCACGATCTCCAGGAAGGAGAAGTTCGCCGCGCAGGCCGGCTCTAAACTTCTTAACAGCCTCTTCCTCGAAGCAGGGGCCAATTGTGTTCACTTGTTGAACTACTGTGCCTGCTGTATTTTCTAGCTCAGACATGATTTCGTCCCATTTCTACTTTGAGCATACAGGAGCCCTATCCATAGATGATTCCGCTATGCTCGAAGTGTTCTCCAGGATAGTGCTCCTGGCTAAGAGTTCTGAATTTGTAGGAGGTCTCGTGGCTATATCTTACTACATCTACATGACCTCAGGGCTATTTACAAGTCAGATAACGTGATATAGTTCATGCTGGACCATTCCTCGCTTTCTGAGATCCTGAGAGTTTTTCTCATTGATAAAAAAGTTGCGAATCTCGAGTGCCCAGGAGGTGTTCGAACTCATAGACAAATATACGAAACAAGAAAAGCTGGAGGCTAGGGTACAGTATATTGTTGAAGAACTTTTTGAGTCGTAGTACATTGAGAGAGGCGATTTATGGCTACATCTCCATATCGGTGGCATCGACAAACAATAGCTGAAACGTTTGAATGTATCTGTGGTGGGGCTACACCCTGGGTAGCCATTGGAGATTTTTTGGACGATTGGCGACGTTCTTCAGTTGAGCACCGCTATGAATTAGTAGAAATACCAATAGCACCTGCTCCGACAGTTGATTTGCAGCATTGGGCAGCCTTCTGTGCTGCAATGGTGGAGCGGCTTTGCTGGCAGGATGGCTTGCCATTTCCAGCATGGACAAATCAAGAGAACTATCATTTAGCAGAGCCGTGGTTTATCTATGAGGGAAGACGCCTGAGAGCGTGGCAACTGGTAACAACACCTGCCCCATTTAAGATGCGCAATATATATGGGGGAGATCGGATGCTTGATCGTGTCTAGCAGAATGCTTTATTGTCCAAAAAGGTGCCTGAACTCAGCACCTGAAATTGCCGTCTCAGTCAGGTGCATGTAGGTTCCGTGGTCACGCAGTTCATTAGCAATCAGGCGCAGGTATCCCAGGACAGCTCGCATGGGTCCAGATGCTAAGCTGACACGCGCGACTCCAAGTTGCGCAAGTTCTGGTATCGAGGGAGTAGTGGCGCCTGCAAGTATATTGATCGGCCCATTGATCGCTTGTACCAGGGCAACAATAGTGCTTGCATCACTCAAGCCAATCGGAAAGATACAATCCGCACCGGCGTGGCGATACGCGTTCCCGCGCAGCACTGCCTGCTCAATACGACCAGATGGATCGCCGATCGCCAGTAAAAAAACGTCCGTCCGAGCATTGATCACCAGAGGCATATCTATTGATTGCGCAATTTCTCGAATGGCTTTGAGCAGCTCAACCTGGAACGAGACCTCCACCAGCGACCTATCCCGTCCTCTGATCGAATCTTCAATATTGATACCGACAGCACCAGCATTAATGATAGCTCTCACCGTTTGTAGCACTTCTTCAATTGTATCTCCGTAGCCTGCCTCAATGTCAGCAGAGACAGGGCAGCTCACAGCCTTTACGATACGTTCTGTGGCCTCCACCATCATGTCCCGGCTGATGCGTTGCCCATCAGCATATCCAAGAGAGGCAGCAACGCCAGAGCTGGTTGTAGCTATAGCCGGAAACCCCGCTTGTTCGAAAATGCGTGCGCTTGCTGCGTCCCAGGCATTTGGTAGTACAAGGATGGGGGATCCAGAGTGAAGGGAACGAAATTGGACTGCTTTGTCCTTTTGGGTAGTAGAAGCCATAACTGTAACCTCATCTATTGATTTGCTGCACTTCACCTCTACGTGATAAGCCGCCACCTGGCCTTATTCGATGGTTAATTTTTCTGGCTGTTCATTTGGTATCTGTGGTGGTAATAACAAAATGCTAAGCAGCACCCCGATGATACCTGCCACTACTGTTGACCCTAGCCATAGATGAATCGACCAGGAGATACCTGTTGTAATCTCTAGACATAAGAAGTACAGGAGATAGAGAACTACTGGCACAGTAAATGCAAACAAGCGAAGCTCAGATGGTCGCCTTACCGAGGGCTTCAGCCACCTCACTAACAGATCAGCAGTAAGACCTGCCGCTATCGCGACGGGAATCAGTAGATAGTGATCTTGCATGAAGCTTAGGAATATCGTGTTGAGCGTGAAAATAAGTGTCAAAGACCCGAATGGCAACATCCAGCGGCGCACGGCCAGCAAGACTAGCCCCATCAATATTCCCGTTTGTAGCAAAATACTGGCAATTCCTAATCCTGGATTGGAACCCGTTTTAGCGGCTGCCGAGATAAATACGAAGGGGTGGAATATCTGCGTGATGATTGTGATTGTTGCGTTGCCATGCAGCGCGAAATGGGCCGCTCACAACAAGTGCCAGGCCAATGGTTATCGCTATGTGAGTGGGGCTTAGGGCTCCGTCGATATTCAGTTCAATACCGAAGAGCATGTGCCAGATCATATCACCGATACCGCCAAAAAAAATGATGACTACGCCCAATAATGATAGTTCATAGCCAGCAGGCATAGCCAATTGTGTAGGATAGCCTCTCCTACGGTTTCTGATAAATGTTCCTACCAGGAAGATCATAGCTGCCAGGAAACCGGAGTAAAAAGCGGCATGCCACGGTGTAAAGAAGTTATCCACCGGAAGATGATTATGCGCCCAACCGTCAGAATAGCCTCCAACCATCAGCCAGATGCCCAGGGCAATCATTGCCCAGTCATAGCGTGTACTATTGGCACCCCGGTTCTCTACTAACGAGAGTGCGGCTACGCCTTCCCTGGGAGTTATCCTGATTGTCATATTGTTTTGTCACCCTTTTTCTTGAGGAGTCCTATGTTCCCTTTTAATAGCTCTTGTGTATTGGCTATCCTATTATATCTCTATCTTTTGGCATTCCACAATGTAGTACGCGGTGCCATCGTCTCAACCAATGGTACTAATTTCAAAAAAACTAAGTAGAGTAGCTCTTGATTACCTGTACCTCTTTAAGTTATACTAGGCTCATATTGTTAAGTTGTTGACTTGCGTCACAATGATGTGCCAGGATACACAAAGAACTACATATCCAACCCTAAGGAAGTTTGTAAATCTATGTTTGTAGTTCATAGAAGGGTGTAACAAGACCGCATGAAATTGCCTCAAGAGGACAACCAGAAACCAAAGAGCCCTGAAAAAGCAACGAGGAAGCGTTCGCGTTTAGTACGCTATAGTGTATCAGCCTTCGTAGTGCTCCTGGGAGCACTACTCCTTGGATTCGTGGCGTTACGTGTTGTAAACGCTACTATTGCTCGTGACAGCGTGGTGGATAAGCCGATTAGTGACGTGCTTAATATGGCAGATCAGCACAAGTTAAAAACTGCCTTGATCCAGGGCAATGAGGTTTTTGCTACGAGTTGTTGATCGCTCTGATTGTTGGCAGCGTCTACTTCTTCTTCCGACGAGGTGGCGTGGGTGGCCAGGTTACTCCCTTTGCCCGCTCAAAAGCCAGACGTTTTAACGAGTCGCGTCCCTCCATCCTCTTCAAAGATGTTGCTGGCGTCGAAGAGGCAAAAATGGAACTTGAGGAGATCGTTGAGTTCCTTAAACATCCAGCGCGCTTTATTTCTATAGGGGCGCGTATTCCCAAAGGTGTACTCCTCGTTGGTGCTCCAGGCACCGGTAAGACGCTCATCTCTCGTGCCGTAGCCGGTGAGGCTGGCGTATCATTCTACAGCGTGAACGGCTCTGAATTTGTGGAGATGTTCGTAGGTGTAGGTGCAGCACGAGTGCGAGACCTTTTCAAAGAGGCCAAAGACCACTCACCATGCATTGTCTTCATTGATGAGATTGACGCAGTAGGTCGCCAACGTAACAATTCTGGCACCGGTGGCAATGACGAACGTGAGCAGACGCTTAACCAGTTACTGGTTGAGATGGATGGTTTTGATAAGCATAGCAATGTCGTCGTTATCGCTGCTACCAATCGGCCCGATGTCCTTGACTCCGCACTTCTGCGCCCGGGTCGCTTTGATCGCCAGGTAATGCTCGACAAACCGGACATTCGTGGTCGCCTCGCTATCCTTGAGGTTCATGCAAAAGGTAAGCCAATAGATGAGAATGTAACCCTCGTCGAGCTGGCACGCCAGACGGCCGGCTTCTCCGGCGCCGATCTTGCCAATTTGCTGAACGAGGCTGCACTGCTGGCGGCACGGCGCAGCAAGGAAGTCATCCACAAAGAAGAACTCGAAGAATCAATCCTGCGCGTTATGGCCGGTCCTGAGCGCAAAAGCCGCGTGATTACCGAGGCCGAAAAATCTATTATCGCCTATCACGAAGTGGGTCACGCGATTGTGATGCGCTCTATGCCCGGATCTGATCCTGTGCGGAAGGTACAGGCGATAGCAAGAGGTATGGCCCTCGGTATCACTGTTTCGGCACCTTCTGAAGATCGTTACCTCATGCGCCGCTCTGAACTGCTGGCAAAGATGGCAGGATCAATGGGCGGGCGTGCCTCTGAGGAGATTATCTTCGGTGATATCACGACGGGTGCCAGCCAGGATATCGAGTATGTGACCAATGTAGCCCGGCGCATGGTCTGTGAGTTTGGTATGAGTCCCCTCGGTAATGTGGCTCTCAAAACGGAAGATGGCAGCACTCCCATTAGCGCAGAGACCGCGGCCAAAATTGACAAAGAGATAGCACTCCTGGTCGAGCAGGCCTATGCTACCGCACTCAATATCCTGCGCGAGCGCAAGGACAGACTCATTGCTATCTCCGAGCACCTCATTCAGGTCGAAACCATTGATGGCTCAGAACTCGACGCCATGCTGTTTGCAGCATGACACGCACCTTTATCGCTCTTGAGCAAGATGAATCTCTGCAGCGCTACCTGAGCAAAGTTATCCAGCGGGTGGCTCAGGAATTGCCCAACCTGAATTGGGTTGATCCTGCGGGGATTCATCTTACTCTTGCCTTCCTTGGCGAATTAACCGATGAGCAATTGGCCGCGACCATGCAGGCGGCAGAACTCGCTGCCCGCATAGTTCCTCCCTTTGACTATCATCTCTCATATCCTGGCGTCTTTGGTCCTCCTCGACAACCTCGCGTCATCTGGATAGGCATTGATGAACCAGCCGGCAAACTACTTCAACTGCACCAGGCAGTGAATAGCGAGCTTGAACAACGGAGTTTTGAGGTTGATAAGCGTCCTTTTTCGCCACACCTTACGCTGTGTCGTATCAAGACGCCACTCAAACCTGATGAACAACAACGATTACAACGTCTTATTGCTGCCAGGGATGTGATCGCGTCTGTCTCTACATATCATGTACGTCACTTAAGTGTCATGAAAAGCGAGCTCTCGCGTACGGGGGCAAGATATACAGCTTTAGAGAATTTTCCGCTCGGCGGCGAATAGAGCGAGTGATTTTAGCAGGTTTCTGTGAGGAATTAGTACTGAAAAAGAGGGAGTAACCAGCGATTGCTGATTACTCCCTCTTTCCCTTTCCTCTAGTCTAAAAAGTAGTCCTCTTGCCCAATTAGGCTGGACAAGGATTAGAAGAAAACACTTGCCGGAAATCGTTGTAGCGAGTGGTTGGTCCTCCTCCCACATTTGTGTAAGTGATATTCAGCAACGTACCGTATTCTTGGTTCTGATGGAAGTCATTGGCGCTAGCAGGCTGATGGTTGCCCAGCCTCCAGACGCAGCCCTGGCTGCCATTGCTGATGCTGAAGAATGGGTAGAAAGCAGCGGGCTCGTTGCCACTACCACCAATGGCAGGATCATCCGTACTCGGTATCAATGTGCAGCCTACACCTGTGAAGCGATCACAGACAGCTGGATCCTCAATGCGAGGCAGGTCTGCCTCGAAGGCGAACCGCTGATAGTTAACGTTGTAACCACTACCGGTCAGCGGGCTGCTGAATTTGATGGATGTTGGATGAAGAGCGGTGTTGCCATCAGGCCAGATGGGCTGGTAGGAAGCACCGTCAAAGCCGGTGTTGGTTCCAAGACATCCTGACACCTTCACGCGAGTCGATGCTGAGGCTGGGAAGCAACCGAGATCGTCACCGTCGGTCGGCTCCTGATCTCCAGTCATGCCCTCTTTGCCTGAGCAACCTCCCGAGGAGGTAACAGCGGTGCACCAGTCGAAGTGGCCGATCTCATCAGAGAAGGCAATGTTATACGAATGCGCTGCCCATGGCACGCGGGTCTTTTCTGATGAGGTGCTGTACATCGGATGGAAGTCGTATGGGATGTTTTTGCAGGTTGTCCCGCTTGGTGCAAATTTCACCTGGCCAAAACCATTAGCAGCGCTGGACGTCATCGAGCCGCTCTGACCAGTTGTCGTGTCATCCAGGACGATTTGCAGTCCATGGGCAGTGTCGTGCAAGGTGACAATAATCGTATCACCCGAATTCATGAACAGGTCCGCCGCTGGATTGGGGGTGAAGGTCTTTATGGTTGAATTAACCGGATTGGGGGGTGAGCCTGGTTGTGGATGCCCGCTCTTCGTGATGAATGCGAAGTTGACGTATTCAACGCCAGTTTTAGCAGCGCAGGTCGGATTCAGTAATTGACCTGTAACCGGGTTCTCCGAGAGGCTGTCGATGTTGAATGCAGCACACCATTGGGTTGCAGCGCAGCTGTTTCCAGCAGGCCAGGGCGCCCAACCGGGTGGATAGAACTGCATTTCCATGAAAGCTGTCCCAGGATGCCTGGGGCTGACCGCTGGATCAACGATGTTCTTATCACTATCTGGCGTGCAGGTGCTGAGAAGTTCTGGATACGACTGTGTGTCACACATCGCCATACCGAACCAGAACGCGGGGTGAAGTTCGAAGTTGAAGGACTTACCACGCTCTGTAGGAGTTGTAGGCGTTGGGTCTGTGGGAAGTGTGAGACGATATCTCATCTGGTTACCTGAGCCTGGTGTATTGGAATAGAAGAGCGTTGATGGCTCGTCATGGCCAATGTATTTGTCCTGACCAAAAACCGCCTCGGAGTCCCATACCTCCGAACAGGTGACGGCCCCTTTTGAACAGTCAATGTGTGCATGGTTAGAAGCTGCTGGAGCAGCATTAGCACGTGGTATATAACCTATACCCGCTGCCACCAGCCCGCAAATAACGACGGCAAGGGCTACGTACGAGAACCTTGACTTGAGAAAGGTCATTCATTACCTCCTTGAAGCTTTGGAGTAAAATCGAGCCACAGTGATCAGTGTAGCTAGCAACATAGATAACTACACACTGACAAAACTTTCAAGTCTGATAACCTAAATGTGTACGGGTTTGCTGTTTAGCCAATAGGTAATGTTAGGCAGATTCATTACCTAATAGACCGGAAAATGATCACTTTTTAAGGAAAGGGAAATGGCACAACCATACTGTAACCGCTCGCATTTAAAGTTGTCACATCTTCTTGAAGCATTATTCAGATTAAATGGTAGGATCAACCATATTTTCTTACCTCTAAGGCAGTGAGTGCTCGTGTTTGTCGCGGTTTGATGAAACCTTCCATGCGCATCGCCTTTGCTAAGATAGAGTCAAAGGGCAGTACATAAAGCACTGCTCCAGGCTGAAAATGATGGTTGATACATATCCTTGTGACTAATTAGTATTAAACCATATCGATGAGCATTTTTTTATTGCTAGCAGGTAGAGATTCGGTGATAAATCAGTGGAGAACTGGGCGGAGTGGTGGAGGAATTAGCGTCTTTTTCTTATTGGGCTCAACCTCTGACTAAGAGTAGCTGGGGACATTTCCTAACTCTAGAGATAGACAAATGAAAAGGAGTGGCTCATCAGAGCCACTCCCCCTCAAGAGGTTCTCAAACCCCTATTTAAGGTATGGATACTTTTGCCATGAAGATTTCCTGGTCGTTAGCCTTGAGACCATTAGGCTCAGTAAATGAGCAGACCCGCGGCGGTACTCCTGGTGCGCCCGTGCCGGGGCAGAGAACCAGGTCCTTAGCGCGGGTGTCCATCCATATTGGATAGGCAGTGTTGTTGGCCACGTCGAGTCCCGTGTAGTCACCGAAGAAGAGACTATTGCCCTGTGCATCAGGGAACTGTGTTGGGAGAGGCATGGAACTGGACGTTACCCTAAGCACCGCGGCGAAATTCATGGGGTCGTTTATCGACCCTGAAAGGCTGAAATCCATATTCCCTGTTGTCTCGTCGTTGCCATATTGGCGATCATAGTAAGAGACTGCAAGCTTTCCCGCCTTCGTGAAGGCGCTCCACTGCCACCACTGATCTGTATTCCTCTGACCAGGTGCCGAGCTTACAACCGTAAGTGTGGTCGGATCTGGGGCAGTGCTCCCGGTGAAGGTCGTACCACCGTTGTTAGAAACACTCTCGAGAATCTTATTGTTGCAGGCTCCCGGAGTCTTCACGCCGGTGTATGTAGGGTTCCCAAACGAAGAGAAGCCGGTTGGAACGCAGCCGTTCGATGGATTCGAGTACTTGTTGATGTAGGAGCCGAAGGTGACCACCACCTGATTTGCATTCTTTGGATTCACCTGACCTGACGCGTAGTTGGTGGCGCGGAAGACGGAGTTCTTGTTTGAACCCTTTTCTGGCACGCAGGAGACACCAGCGTCCTGTCCCTGGTAAGTGGCACAATCGGGAAGGTCATTGAAAGGTGCCACCAACACAGGTGGGGAGAAGCTAACGCCCCCGTCGGTAGACTTCGAGAGCAAGATCTGATACTGGTTATTGTCACTTGCCGGCTCTTTATTGTTAAAGTTGGAGTAGGTGACGTAGAGATTTCCATCCGGCCCTGTGAAAGGGTCTGAGAACTGGTTCGCGTCGCAGTTGTTTGTTGCGATAACAGAATTCGGGCATAGTGTGCTCGTCGTGCTGACGAGGACGGGTGAGCTAAAGGTCTGGCCGTAGTTGTTGGAGTGGGCCTCGTAGATGTTCGCCGTCCCGTTTGCAGCAAATAGTGTCCAGGTGACATAGATGCGGTCCTGGAAAGGACTGCCAACGTGATTGTCGACGGTCATGTACGGCTTGTCCAGCAATGGTATTATGGAAGGACCGGGGTTGAGTTGTTCAGCGGCCGGGTGGCCTGGGAAGTTCCAGGAGGCACCGTTGTTCTGAGTTGAGCGGAAGACGTAAATTCCGCTTGACGTGTCAGGGTTTGTCGCCGCTGGCATGCCGCGATCGAAGACCTGGCAGTCGAAGTATGCATTGCCCTTCGTGTCCCAGGCGACTGATGTGTCACCACCCGCTTCCCAGTACTGGCGCGCAGAGGTAGAGCTGTACGTTGGCATCGCCCGTGTGAAGCTCATGGGGATGGTGGTGTCGTTCCAGTTGCTCGCGTTGTTCAGCGTGTAGGCGCCGTAGCAGTTGCTATCGCCCCGGCGATAGTCGTTATTGCCGGCGACTAGATCATTGGGATTGTTCGGATTGACAGCGATGGCAGTCTCATTATTTGCCTGCCCGCGACCCTGGAGATCTGGATCGGACAAGTTCAAACAATTCTGGTTGACCTTGATGTTGGATCCCAGGTTCAGAGCGCACTGATCGTCGGCATGGTCAGGGAAGTAGGCTAGAGCGCTCTTCTTGGAAGCTGAAGCACTCTGGCCACTCAGCTCGGAGGCTACAAAGCCAGATATGAGCTTTTGTTGGAGCTTGGTCAGGCCGGAGGCTCCCGAGTTAGCTGCCCTTACCTGACCGGCGCTGGCACCCGAGCTAAAGTGTGCCACAGCACCTACCAATAGGGCAACGATAGCAACTGCTGGAAGCAAGATGCGTAGAGTTCGGTTCTTCATTGATACCTTCTTTCGTAGTTACTTAAAACTATAAGGTTGCATTGAGCAAAAAGATAACGTTTGAGGGGTAAAAATGTAATGCCTTGACTCTCCTTTCTCTAGAATTCAGCAGCCAATAAGGGAAAGAAGCGCTATTAATTATGAAGTAGGTAAGAACTGCCATGAATATTTAAGCATAGAAATGTATGTGTATGGTACCGTAAAATGGTCGAGAAACAGTAAAAAAGCAGTGGAGAAATGACGGGCGAGGTTAAGAAATATTTACCCGTTACTTTCGTACTTCGGGGTTACAATTGGTGATAATCATGATAAAATAGTGTCACTAACTAAGAATGGCTCATACATGAAGGTTTTATCAGAAAGGCAGGATACTAGCGATGGCACAGGTATTTCCTGCCTCGGTGACTGTTTTAACACCGGCGACATCCGCTAACCTGGGGCCAGGATTCGATAGCCTGGGATTGGCCCTACGGCTGTATAATCGTTTTGTCATCGAAGAGAGCGGCGATGATCCTCTTCGTCCCCCTATCGAAGTGCTGGGTGCGCCAGGAGCAAGCCTTTCCACTGGCCCGGATAACCTGTTCTTCCGTGCCTTTGCCTTGCTCTTCGAACGAAAACAGGCGCAATTGCCTGCGCTGCGTATTCGGATGATCATCGATATTCCGCCAGGATGCGGCCTGGGCAGCAGTGCTACAGCTGTCGTGGGAGGGCTGGTGGCAGCCAACGAGTTGCTGCGTGCACGAGATTTAGCCGTGTCCAAAGAGGAACTCTTAACATTAGCTGTCGAGGTCGAAGCGGGCAACCATCCGGACAATGTTGCCCCTGCCTTGCTTGGTGGCCTGGTTGCTACAACCATTGTGGGCGGCAAGATCCGGGCGGTGAAAACACTGTTCCCAGATGCGCTCAAGGCGATCATTTTTACGCCCTCATTTCCTATGG
>WNGH01013738.1_pt1 | contig 12673 bp, 12 predicted proteins | sample 5400631 | NCBI WGS metagenome assembly WNGH01 (sample SAMN13153373, study PRJNA577476) | soil metagenome | isolation source: 115 cm soil or saprolite under Garry oak tree replicate 1 | place: USA:California | collected 2016-06-15
CGAAGTGAGCACCGTATGGTGTGCCCGGTAGGTCACCGCCCACGCACGGTGGGGGCCGCCGAGCAAGGCGTCCGCAGTGATGCGCAGCCGGCGCGCGGCGCCAGCCACGATCCGGTAGAGCCTCACCGAGGCGGTGGAACTGAAGCACGGCGTGTCAACGGCGTAGGCTGCGCCCGGCCCGGCGACCAGGCTGGTGACCAGCCGGCTGTGCTCTGGCAGCCCCGGCAGCGGCCCGGAGACGGCGCCGCCGAGGGTGACCTGCCGCAGCCCGGTGCCACCGACCAGCACCCTGCCGTGAACATGGGCGTGCTGCCGGGCCAAGCGGATCTGCGGCAGGTCGACGGTCGATCCGCACGCCCCCGCGGCCGAAGGCCACCGGGCCGCAGACCCCGCCGCCGGTGTGCGCGACCCGGGAACCAGCGATGCGCCGGCCGCCGGCGACCTCGACGGCGAGGAACCGGCGGCGTGGTGCGGCCCGGTCCGGGCGACCACCACGCCGGCCAGGACCGCCACCGCGGCCACTCCGGCGACCGCCCACACCCACCGCGGTGGCCGGGGCCAGCCACCGAACTCGGACATATCACCTGATGGCACAGCGCAACCTCCCCCTCATCGTAAGCGGCGGCACGCGCAGTATTAGGCAAGACCTGGGAGGCGCCGGAGGCTGGCCACTGCCCAGGAACCTGAGACCAGCGGACAGCGAACGCCGGCCCGCTGGTGCAGGCAAGCAGGAACGGATAACGCCGAAGCTTGTACACCTGTGAGCGGCTACAGGAGTGCGACCCACAGGGCGCAGATTGTCTTGTTCGGTGCGCCGCCGTAGCCGGAGCGCAGTTCACGGTAATGGTGCAATTAGGCTGTTCGGCTGCGCCGCGCGCCGGATGAGCGCCCGCACCCTGGCGAGCAGCTCCGGCAGCGAGAAGGGCTTCGCGAGATAGTCGTCGGCGCCGATGTCCAGGCCGCGCACCCGATACTGCACCGCGTCCCTCGCGGTGACCATGAGCACCGGCGTCCGGCAGTCTGCCGTGCGGATCTTCCGCCACACCGCGAACCCGTCGATCGATGATCCGCCGGACTCCAGAATGATGTCCAGCACGATCACGTCGTACTCATTCTCATCCGCCATCCAGACCGCGTCTTGGCCCGACCCGGCCACGTCGACGGCGTATCCCTCGCGCTCAAGGCCCTTCTTCAGCAGCGCCGCCATCTTGACGGAGTCCTCTACCACGAGAATCCGCACTGGTGGATCGCCTCCAGAGTCAGATCAGCCGGGATATCGCCGGGGTGCCGCAACAGCTGGGCGTGACCCCGCCGTCGTCAGCGAGGCACGCCGGCCAGTCAGCCTTAACGCCGGCCGGCGGCCGGGCAGGCGCAACGCTCATGCGAAGCGCGCGCCTGTCCGGCCCGGCGTTGCATGCCATCAGCCGCCGCGCACGCTTACCAGGCGCGCTACCTCCTGCGGGCCCCGGACTGCCAGTTCGCTGACGATCCCGATGCCAGGAGCATAGATCTTCTGGTCGATAACACCCGGCTCGAGCCGGGTGAACTCCAGGGAGGTCACGATGCGGTGCAGGACGCCGAACGGAACCCGGGCCGAACCGCCGCGGTTGACGATCCAGGCGGTATCCTCGGCGCTGCCCCTCAGGAACTCCTGACGGTAAGCGTCGGGGACCTGCGGGTGCGCCAGCATGATGATGCCCGGCTCGCCGTCCTTGACGCCTGCCTGCCACGAGCCTGACCGGTCTATCTTTCCGCCAGGAAGGAAGGCCGCGGTGTTCTCGCCCAGGTACCAGACGTTGCCCTGCTTGTCCTGAGCGAACCAGTCAGTGGTCTTCTCGAGCAGCTTCCGGCCGTGCGTGGCGACGTCGGTCACACTGGTGGCGGTGATTCCCTCGAGCACTTTCGTCTGTGACGTCACGTGCACCCGGTCGGTCTGAGTAACTCCGTCCCGCACGCCCCGATATATCAGTGTCCGCCCGACCGGGAGCGGGTAGTACGGATTGTTGATGACCCGGACGAAGTTGCCGGGATCAAGGACCGGTTCATAGCCGGTACGCGCCGATGTCCCGGCAGCGGCGAACGTGCCTCCCGCCGCGAACGTCACCGCCGCTACAGCCGCGGCAGCAGCCACCATGCCCAGCACCTTCACTCTCATTCCTGCTCCTTTCATTGGGCAGCCATGTGCTGACTGTCGCTCCGCGCCGGTAAAGATGCGGTGAAGATGCCGGGGGCCGGGCCGCGTGACGATCAAGCCGGGGCGTGCACCGGCTGCCGTGCGTCAGTCGTCGGCGGGCAGGATCGTGACCGCGGATTGGTCGACTCGCGGGCATTCGGCCCCGAACATCGACGCGTTGTCAGCACGTTTCGTGTGTTCACCGTGGAGCGGGCAGGCCACGGCCACACCGCGGACGTCCGCGGTCCCATCACCTACGAGCTGATGGGTCAGGACACGATTGCATTTGACCCCGGCTGCCGGAGCGTGCCGGCCGTGCGCGTGTAGTGCTGTCCGGTGTTGAACAATGCCGTCTTGGCTCATAACCCAGAGGTCGCGGGTTCAAATCCCGCCCCCGCTACCAAGTAGTTGCAGGTCATGGCCTGATCGCCGGGAACGGCGGTCGGGCCTTCTTGCTGGATGGCAGCACCATGGCAGCAGGATTGGGCCGCACTGGGTGTGCAGTTGACGTAGATCGTTTACACGGGGGTCGTTGCTGTTGTCTTCTGGCGCAGGCGTTCGTAGGGTGTCTGGCCGCCGAGGCTGCCGTGGGGCCGATGGTAGTTGCAGGAGTCCTGCCACTCGGCGAGCTTGTCGTTGAACAGCTGGGTGTCGTCGATGAGCACGCCCTTGAGCATCCGGTAGAACTCCTCGGCGTCGATGCGGTGGCTGCGTTCGACCTTGCCGTTGAGGCGCGGGGTGGCGGGCTTGATGTAGATGTGGCGGATGCCGCGGTCGGCGAGATGCCAGTGGAACGCCGACTGAAATTCGGACCCGTTGTCTGTCTGGATCGCCTCGATGCGGAACGGGAGCTTGTCCAGCAGGTAGTCGGCGAACTGGATCGCGGTCTTCTGGTTGAGCTGGTCGTAGATCCGCAGCACCCGGATCCGGGTGCAGTCGTCGATGGCGGCGAACTGGTAGTACTTCTTGCGGCTCGAGCTCGACAAGGGTGCGATGAATTTGACGCCCGGCCTGGACGGCGTGGCCGGGCTTGGGCTTCTCATACCGCTTCCACCTGCGGTCGTGGCGCTGGTAGCGCTGGCAAGATCACGAATTGCCAGCTCGGCGTGTTTCTCGCCTACGCCGGGCCGAAGGGGCGCGCCCTGATCGACCGGGAGCTTTACCTGCCCCGGTCCTGGACGGGAGACGAGGGCCGCCTGGCAGCGGCGAAGGTGCCGCCGGACACGCCGTTCCGGACCAAGCCGCAGCTCCTGCGGCTGATGATCGAGCGGGCGATCGCCGCGGGCATCCCGTTCGCCTGGGTCACGGCCGACGAGGCCTACGGCGACAACGGGCCGCTGCGCGCCTTCCTCGAGGAACAGCAGGTCAGCTACGTGCTGGCGGTCTCCCGCGACCACATCATCACGACGCCCGCGGGGCGCCGCCGTGCCGACGCCCTGGCCGTGGCGCTGCCGAAGCGCGCCTGCAGCGGATCAGCTGCGGGAACGGCGCCAAAGGCCGCCGCTGGTACGACTGGGCCCTCGTCGCCGCGAGCCGCCCGGAGATCTCCCTGCTCATCCGCAGGAATACCGCCCGGCCGTCTGAGCTGGCCTTCTACCTGTGCCACACGCCCCGCCCGGCGCCGCTCGCACAGCTCGTCAAGGTAGCGGGCGCGCTGGGCGGCCGGGGAATGCTTCCAGGCCGGCAAGAACGAGGCCGCCCTGGACCACTACCAGGTCAGGCTCTACCCGGCCTGGTACCGGTACGTCACTCTCGCCATGCTCGCCCTCGCCTGGCTCGCCGTCACCCGGGCCAGCCTCGCCGATGACAGCGATGACCTCGTGACCTCGGCGAACGAGATCCGCCGCATGTTCACCGCCCTCTGCGGGCCGCCCCGCGACGAGCACCACGCCCGCCACTGGTCACGATGGCGGCACTGCCACCAGGAACGAGCCCGCCGCTGCCATTACCAGCGACAGCAACTACAAGATCACTAAGTACGGCCAGAGTGCTACCGCCAGGACAGACTGTCCCGGCGGAAACCCAGATGGCACCGGCACGCCAGCTGGATAGGCTCGGGCCGTGCCAAAGCTGCAGCGGCTGCATCCCGGCCATGCCCCGGCGGTCCTGGCCTTCGAGCTGGCAAACCGCTCCTACTTCGCCGCCTTCATCTCCGACCGCGGCGATGAGTTCTTCGACCAGTTTACCGAGCAGCACAGCGCCCTGCTGGCTGAGCAGGAGGCCGGCGCCGGCGCCTACTACGTGCTCGTCGCCGAGGACGGCTCAGTCCTGGGCCGGTTCAACCTGGTCCTCGCCGGGGACGGCACTGCGGAACTCGGCTACCGGGTCGCGCAGCACGTCGCCGGCCGCGGCCTGGCGACCGCGACCGTGCGGGAACTGTGCCGGCTGGCGGCGGCCCGGCACGGGCTGCACACGCTCAGGGCGGCCACCTCCCGCGAGAACACCGCGTCCCAGAAGGTGCTGGCCAAGGCCGGATTCGTCCCGGCCGGCCCGGCCGATCCGGCCCACCTCGGCGGTAAGCAAGGCACCTGGTACCAGCACGACCTGACCGCCGGCGACGCGCCGCAGCAGCGTGCTGCGGCAAGGAACCAGGATGGCACCTGACTCGCCGCAACCGACCGGTCACCACCAGCGGCAGGCAGCCCGAAACACGGCACGTAACGATCTACGGCTGGAGCACTAGGAAGGCGGGCCGCCGGACTGGCTGGGCGGGAACTGGCTCGTGGTCGGCGGGAAGGACTCCGACTGCGGGCTGTACCTTTCCCGCTCGGCCGGGGTGAATATGTTCCGCTCGGCTGCCGGGAACTGGCCGGTGGTGGTCGGCGATTCGTCCTGCGCACCGGAGTAGGGACCGGTGGCCGACTGGTAGCTCTCTGCCTGGTGCGGGAACGAATCGCCCGGGCCGGACGACGCCGTGGAACCCGGCACGGTGGCAGTCTCGTAGCTGTCGTCGGGCGGCAGTTCGCTGGCCCGCTCGGCCAGGGCGGCGTCCTTGACCCCGACGACCGTGCACCGGCCGAGGGCAAGAGCCGCGAAGAAGACAATCACCACTCCCAGGCCAATGAAGAAGCCGAGTTCCTCAAGCACCAGCCTGGAGACCGACGAGCCCACCGGCACCCCCGCCCCTGGGATGCTGCTATTCCACAGCGACCTCACCAGATTGCCGACGACGAACCAGGCACCGCCAAGCGCGGCCACGAAGGCGCCGAACATCGCCAGCGGCCTCCTCGCGCTCGCCAGCACCAGGAGCCCCCCCAGCGCTGTGGCGGCACCTGGCACGATCTCCAGCCACAGCCTGCCGGTCGAGTACACCCATGCCTTGTCCGGCGTATAGGCATAGTGAAAGTACGGGCCGATGAACGGGATGAGGCCGCCCCACGCACCCAGCAGGATCAGCAGCAGCCCGCTCGCGGCGCCGCGGCTCCGCGGAATCCGTGTTATCCCAGCCATATGAAGCCACATCCTTCGTTAGCGGATGATTAAGACTGGCATAGGACGGGTACCCGCCGGGCGCCGCACTATGCAAAAGCGCGCCAAATGGACCATACCGCGCACGGACCGCGCCGCGACGCGCCGTCACCGGCCGGGTATGGTCACCCTCGTGGATGCCCGCCGGCTCGTGCCGCGCACCGACGCGCTGCTCGCTGACCCGCGGCTGGCCGCCGCGCAGCATCGCCTTGGCCGGGCGCTCGTGCTCGCCGCCATCCGGCAGGCGCAGGAACAGGCCCGCTCGGGCAGCATCGCGGCCACGGCGGTGGCTGACGCGGCGCTGACCGCGCTGCCGGCCCGGGCGGCCACGCTGACGCCGGTGATCAACGCCACCGGCGTGCTGCTGCACACGAACCTTGGCCGGGCACCGCTGTCGGCGGCAGCCAGCGACGCGCTGCAGGCCGCCGCCGGCTGCACCGACCTCGAGTTCGACCTGGCCGAGGGCACCAGGGGGCGTCGCGGCCGCGGTGCGCTCGCCGCGCTGGCCAGCGCCGTTCCAGCGGCCGGGGCCGTGCACGTGGTCAACAACAATGCGGCCGCACTGGTGCTCGCCGCGACCGCCCTGGCCGCCGGGCGGGAGATCGTGATCGGTCGTGGTGAGCTGATAGAGATCGGCGACGGCTTCCGGCTCCCCGACCTGCTTGCGTCGACCGGGGCCAGGCTCCGTGAGGTGGGCACGACCAACCGGACGACCGCCGCGGACTACGCGGCCGCGATCGGGCCGGACACCGGGTTCGTGCTCAAGGTGCATCCGTCGAACTACCGGATCGAGGGTTTCACCGCCCAGGCAAGGGTCGAAGAGCTAGCCGGGCTCGGCGCGCCCGTCGTTGGCGATATCGGCTCCGGGCTGCTCGCGCCGCATCCGCTGCTGCCCGACGAACCCGACGCCGACTCGTGGCTCCGGGCCGGCGCCGATCTGGTCACGGCGAGCGGCGACAAGCTGCTCGGCGGCCCGCAGGCCGGCCTGCTGCTCGGCCGCGCCGAGATCGTCCGCCGCCTGGCCCGGCATCCCCTGGCCAGGGCGCTGCGGGTGGACAAGCTGACCATCGCGGCGCTAGAAGCGACCCTGGCCGGGCCGCCGGTCCCGGTCGCCGAAGCGCTCGCCGCTGACCAGGAATCTCTGACAATCCGGGCAGGACGAATATCCGCCGCGCTGGCCTCGGCCGGCATCGACTCTCGCGCGGTGCCGTCCCAGGCAGCCGTCGGCGGCGGCGGCGGGCCTGGAGTGTCGCTGCCGAGCGCGGCGGTGAGCCTGCCCGCCGGGCTCGCGCAGCCATTGCGGGCCGGCCGGGCGGTGCGCGCCGGCGCTGCACCCGCCGTCGTCGGCAGGATCGAGGGCGGCAGGTTGCTGCTCGACCTGCGGGCGGTGTCCGCGGCCGAGGACGAGGCGCTGACCAGCGCTGTCATCGCCGTGGCCAGGTAGCGAGCCGTGCAGGTCATTGCCACCGCCGGGCACGTCGATCACGGCAAGTCGGCGCTGGTCAGGGCGCTGACCGGGATGGAACCCGACCGCTGGGCGGAAGAGCGGCGGCGGGGCATGACGATCGACCTCGGCTATGCCTGGCTGACCCTGCCGTCCGGGGAGCGGCTGGCGTTCGTCGATGTGCCCGGGCACGAGCGCTTCGTGCCGAACATGCTGGCCGGCGTCGGTCCCGTGCCGGGCGTGCTCTTCGTGGTGGCCGCGGACGAGGGCTGGATGCCGCAGTCGGCCGAGCATCTCGCGGTGCTCGACGCGCTGCGCATCCGGCACGGCCTGCTGGCGGTCACCCGCAGTGATCTGGCCGATCCCGGCCCGGCGCGGGCAGCGGCGGCCGAGCAGATCGCTGCGACCAGCCTGGGCAAGGTGGAGTCCGTGGCCGTCAGCGCGGTCACCGGCGAAGGGCTGGCGGACCTGCTCGCCGGGCTGGCCAGGATGGCCAGCGCACTGCCGGATCCCGAACCAGGCGCGGCCGTGCGGCTATGGATCGACCTGCGGCTGGCGCCTTCGATGCGGCCCGTCCGGGTGCGCGGGCTGCAGTCGCTCGGCACGCCAGTGGCGCAGGCGCACGGGGTGGCCAGGCTGGCGGTCAACCTGCGCGGGATCGCCCTGGGCAGTACCAGCCGGGCCAGTACCAGCCGGAGCAGCGGCGGGCGGGGCGGCCAGGGCCAGCAGAGCCCGGGCCGGGGCATGGCGCTCGTCGAGGCCGGCCGCTGGACGCTGACTGACCTGATCGACGTCCGGCTATCGCGGCCGGCCCGGCAGCCGGCCACGACCGCCGGGCCGGGTGGCCGCGGGGAAGGGCCACGGCTGCCGCGGGAGCTGACGCTGCACGCGGGCTCGGCCAGGACGGTGGCCTGGGTCCGCCTGCTCGGCGGCGAGATCGCCCGGCTCACGCTGCGTGAGCCGCTGCCGCTGCACGTGGGTGACCGCGTGCTGCTCCGCGATCCTGGCGCTGCCCGGACGGACGGGCATCCGGCGATCGCCGGCGCCGCCGTACTTGACGTGGCACCACCGCCGCTGGCCGGCCATGGTGCCGCCGCCGCGGCCGCCGCCGAGCTCGGTACCTGGCCGGACCAGCCGACGGCCGCGCACCTGCTCAGGCGTCATGGGCTGCTGCGGGCTGGCGCGCTGCGAGCGATGGGAGTGACCGAGCAGCCCGCTGCCGTCACCGGGGAGTGGCTGGCAGACCCGCCGCGCTGGCGCGAGCTTGCGGAGCGCCTGGCCGATGCGGTCGGCGCGCATGCTGCCAGCCACCCGCTCGCGCCCGGCCTGCCTGCCGAGGCTGCCCGCGCCGCCGTTGGCCTGCCGGACCGCCGCCTGGTGGAGGCACTCGTGCGGCCGCCCCTGATGCTGGCCGATGGCGTGATCACGATCCCGGATCGGCCGGGCGGAGGGCCGGGCTCCGGTCTGCCTGCGCCGGTCGCCGCCGCGATACGGGTGCTGCGGGCGGACCTGACCGCCGCGCCGTTCCTCGCGCCGGACGCGGCCAGGCTCCGCGAGCTCGGCCTCGGCGCCAAGGCGATCGCCGCGGCCCAGCGCGCCGGGCTACTGGTCCGGGTCAGCGACCAGATCGTGCTTGCCCCTGACGCGGCGGCGCTCGCCGCCGGCGTGCTGGCCCGGCTGCCGCAGCCATTCACGACGGCGCAGGCCCGCGAGGCGCTGGGCACGACACGGCGCGTGGCGATCCCGCTGCTTGAGTACCTGGACGCGGCCGGAACCACCGAGCGGCTGCCGGACGACCGCCGCAGGCTACGTGCCGCCCCCGGCAAATGACGCCCGCGTCCGGCCGGGCAGCGTGCCGGGCCGCTGGCGAGCAGCCAGCCTGCGCTAGCCGCCGGTGCGGCTGGCGAACCGGGCCGCGGCCCAGGTAGCGGGCTCGGCGGGCGGGCCGCCGCCGCCGATCCAGCGGGCAAGCACCGCTGCGGTCATCGGGGCGTTCAGGATCCCGGTCCGGAAGTGCCCCGAGGTGAGCCAGGCATTCGCCAGCCCGGGAACCCGGTCGATGACAGGCCGCCGGTCGGGATGCCGCGGCCGGAAACAGCACCACTGGTAAGCGATCCCCAGGCCGCGCAGGACCGGCATGGTGGCGGCTAGGCCCGCCATGATCGAGTCGATCACCTCAGGCTGCACGGCCGGGCTCTCGTCGCCGACATCGAAGGTGCCTCCGGCGAGCAGGCGCCCGTCCTCGATCTGGGTGGCGATGGGAGCGACGATGCCGGGAAGCTGCACCGGCGCGGGCTCGGTGACCAGCAGATGCCCCTTGACCCGGTCGGACGGCAGGCGGAGCGGCAGGCCGTCGAGCACGGGCGGCAGCCCGGTGGCGAACACCACGGCCCCCGGCTGGATATCCCCGGCCGACGTGGCAACCGAGGTGATCCGGTCGCCCCGGATCGTCACCGCGGTGGCCGCCACCCCCGTCGCCACCGCCGGCAGGCCGGCGGCCAGCCGGGCAACCGCGCGCAGCGGATTCAGCCTGGCCTGGCGGCGGATGAGCGCTCCCTCCATCGACCGGGCCAGGCCCGGCACGAGCAGCTCGACCTGGCCAGGGCTCAGCCACTCAATCGCCGGCGGCTGATGTGCCGCGAAGCCGCCCGCGCTGGGGGCCAGCCCGATCCAGTCGAGTTCCACCAGCCCGACGCCGCCTGGTACTGCCTGCTCGAGATCCCGCCATCGCTCCAGGCTGGCCCGCTCAAGGTCCACGAAGGGTTCCGGGTCGCTCCACTGGTGCGGCTCGGGAATCAGCAAGCCGGTGGCGCCGCCGGTGGCGCCCGCACCGAGGCGGCCCGTCTCGATCAGCAGCACTGAGCCGAGGCCAGCTTCATCGCAGGCCGCCGCGGTCGCCACGCCGAGGATGCCACCGCCCACTACCAGCACGTCCGGCCGAGGGTCGGCGATGACCCCGTCTCCCCGGCCCAGGGTGGCCCGCTCCTCGTCGGTGAGCTGATCCCGCCAGATGGCGCTGCTTACGGTCATGACCCCATCCTTGGTGATTCGGCTCGCCTGCGTCCTTCGTCGCAGCGGCCAAGCTGACTCGCCCGCGGCCAGCGGAACGGCGCTATCGGTGACCCGATGCTAGGCGACACCGCCGCGGATCGCGATCCGCGGGTAACGATCAGCCGGGCGCTATCCGGCCGCCCAGCTAGGCCGGACCAGCCCGAAACACGGAGGTAACGGCGAATCGCGGTCCGCGCCATCGCGGCAGGCCAGACTGACCTTCATGATCATCAAGAGTACCGACACGCCAGAAACCCGCTGCTGGATTGCCCTGATCGCGCATGACAGCAAGAAGCAGGACCTGCGCGAGCGGGCCCGGTGCAACCGGAGTCTGCTGGACGCCCATCATCTCTTCGCCACCGGGACCACCGGCGGCGCGGGAAAGGCCGCCTGACCAGCCAGCCGACGGCTGGCGGCCGGCTCAGGCGCTGGCGCGGCCCGGCTATCCGCCGGGCTCTGCGCTGCCCAGCCTGCGCCAGGGCGCTGATGCCAGGGAAGATCCCGGGTGTGGTCCGCATTAGGCTAAGTGACGTTACGGCGGCTATGGCCGCGTCGATAAGGGGGTGCTGCCGTGCTTGCCGACTCCTTCGGCCGGGTCGCGACAGACCTCAGGGTGTCCCTGACCGACCGGTGCAACCTGCGCTGCGGATACTGCATGCCCCCTGAAGGGCTGGACTGGCTGCCCGGCCCATTGCTGCTGACCGACGACGAGGTGGTCCGGCTGGTACGGATCGGCGTCGAGCGACTCGGCATCACCGAGGTCCGGTTCACTGGCGGTGAGCCGCTGCTCCGCCGCGGGCTGGCCGACATCGTGCGGCGCACCGCCGATCTCCGGCCGCGACCGCAAATCTCGCTGACCACGAACGGGATCGGGCTCGCACGGCTGGCAACGGCGCTGCACACGGCCGGCCTTGACCGGATCAACGTATCCCTTGACACGCTGCGCCCGGATACCTTCAAGGTTCTCGCGAAGCGGGACCGGCTGGCCGACGTGCTGGCCGGCCTCGCCGCCGCGACAGCCGCCGGGATCGCGCCCGTCAAGGTCAACTCGGTGCTGATGCGTGACATCAACGATGCCGAGGCGGCATCGCTGCTCCGGTACTGCCTGACGCACGGATACCAGCTTCGCTTCATCGAGCAGATGCCGCTTGACGCGCAGCACGGCTGGCGGCGGGAGAACATGGTCACCGCGGACGAGATCCTGGCCATGCTCGCACCGGAATTCGAGCTGACGCCAGATGACCCGGACCAGCGGGGCTCCGCTCCTGCCGAGATCTTCCTCGTTGACGGCGGCCCGGCCCGGGTTGGCGTGATCGGCTCCGTGACAAGGCCATTCTGCGGTGCCTGTGACCGGGTCCGGCTGACCGCCGACGGGCAGATCCGCAACTGCCTGTTCGCCAGGGAAGAGAGCGACCTGCGCGGGCCGATGCGATCCGGCGCGACCGACGACGAGCTGGCCGCGCAGTGGCAGCGCGCGGTTGCCGCCAAGCTGCCCGGGCACGGCATCGACGATCCCGGGTTCCTGCAGCCCGCCAGGCCGATGTCGGCCATCGGCGGCTGACCGCAGGCGACGGCCCAGACCCCCGCGCCCGCCCGCGCACGCGGGCCGGCTGCGGCTGCGCGCGCCGGCGCGACCTCATTCCAGTACCGCAGACATGGTGCCGCCGCGCCAGGCTCTTGTCATACGACCTATAACGATATATCTTTGAGCTAGTCAGACCATCATAAGAACATCTTATGCGGCGCCGGACGGAACCCGCCGGCCGGCGCGGATGCCCGCAGGCACAGCAGATATCAGCAGGCAGGAGCACGGCGATGCGAGAAGACGACGACTGGCAGCACAGGGGAGAAGAGCGGCACAGGGGAGAAGAGGAGATGTGGCGGCACGGCAGCGACGACGAGCCGTGGCGGCGCAGGGGAGGCGGCAGGCGGGGCCACGGCCGCGGCCCGGGCTTCCCCGGCCGGCCGGGCCTCGGCGGCCCGCCGGGGTTCCCCGGGCTGGGGACCTGGCTGGGAGACCCGCGGATGATGCGGGGCCCGCGGGCCAAGCGCGGGGACGTGCGCGCCGCGGCGCTCGCGCTGCTGTCCGAGGGCCCGATGAACGGCTACCAGATCATCCAGGAGATCAGCGAGCGGAGCGGCGGCGTCTGGCGGCCCAGCCCCGGCTCCGTCTACCCGGCCCTGCAGCAGCTTGAGGACGAGGGCCTGATCCGCGCCGAGGCGGGCGAGAGCGGGCGGCGGGCCTACGTCCTGACCGATGACGGCCGGGCCTACGCCGAGGCGCACCCCGGCGAGCTCGACGCGCCGTGGGACGCCGTGACCGGGCACGCCGGCGGCGCGGCGGTCGAGATGCGCAAGCTCATCGGGCAGGTGGCGATGGCCGCCTTCCAGGTACTCAGCGCGGGCAGCGAGGCCCAGATCGGCCAGGCGCGCCGGGTGCTCACCGACGCGCGCCGGGCGCTGTACCGGCTGCTCGCGGCCGACGACGAGGACGGCGGGACCGAGCAGGCAGGCCAGGCGGGCGGCGGCGGTTAGGC
>WNGH01012472.1_pt1 | contig 12672 bp, 13 predicted proteins | sample 5400631 | NCBI WGS metagenome assembly WNGH01 (sample SAMN13153373, study PRJNA577476) | soil metagenome | isolation source: 115 cm soil or saprolite under Garry oak tree replicate 1 | place: USA:California | collected 2016-06-15
GCAGGTGCTGCTGCTGAAGATCCGGGTGGCCAGCGAGCCTCCCAAGGCTGCGAAATGAGCGGCGCCCTCGACCCCATCCAGGAAGATCTACCGCTCGATCTGACGCCGTCACCCGCCAAGCTCCCGGCGCCGCGGAGACCGGTACGGCAGCCCGGCGGCGACCTCCCGCCATCGCTCGTCGAGCAGCTGCTCGCGCGCCTCCGCGCCATCCCCTGGGCCCGGATGCGCGCCAAGGCGGCCCCCGTTCTACGGACCGGCGCCGAGCAGCTCGGCAGCGCGGCAAAGGTCGCCGTGACGCGGGGCAGCACGGTGGCGTGGGTGGCGGTGAAGCGCGGCACACCGTATGCGATGCAACTCGCCAAAGGGACGGCCCGGATCAGCTTCATCCGCGCCCTTCCCCTGCTGATCGCGCGCACCATCCATCTCTTCGGCTTTCCGGCGGTCGTCGTTCGAACGGCGCTCCAGTTCACGATCGCCCACCGCTCGGGTCTCGCCATCGACGAGGTGGTGTACTTTCGCGTCGACGATCCGGCGGGGTACACCGTTTATGAAGCGCCGCCGAAGTTGGGCACGGCGCTTGCGATCACCTACCTGCCAACGCTGGTGCTGGCGATCCTCTCCGTGTTCTGTCTCGCTCCCGCATTGACGCCGCGGGTGGTGCTGCACCTGCCCACCACCTGGGTCACCTGGGTCCAGCTCTGGCTCGGGCTCTCGTTCGCGTCCCACATGCTGCCGTCCTACGAAGAGGCCGGCCCGGTGGCCGAGCAGGCGCGGGTTGGCGTCGTCAAGGCCGATCCGGTCTCGGTCTTCTGGGTGATTCCCGCCCAGATCGTGGCGCTGGTAACGCGGCTCGGCGGCATCCTGCCGGCGGTCGTGGGCGTGGCCGCCTGCTGGTGGCTGGCAAGCTCGATCTTTCGCTAAGCCCGGCGATTTAAGCGCCAGCGTTTCCTGTACGCTTCCCCGGTGGCCAGCACCCGAATCCGGGGGGTCCTGTTGAGCCTGCTCGCGGTGACGATGTTATCTGGATGCGGCGGCGACTCGAACGCGCCACCTCCCTTGCAGGCGACCACATCGTCGTCGGTTGCCTGCAGCAAGGGCGAGAGTTATCAGCACACCACACTCGGCTACCATCTGTGCTTCCCGTCCGGGTGGATCTCGCGCGACTACACCGCCGAACCGGGGGCGGGAGGCGCCCTCAGCGTGGTGGCGTTTGGGCCGCCATCCGCGGTGCCATCGCATGTGCCTGCGTCAGGTTCCTTCACTCCTCCAATCGAGGTGCGGGTCGTCGCCGGACCGAAGGATCAAGTCGAGACGAGCCTGGCCCAGGACAACCAGGTAAGCCAGACGCGGATCGCCGGCATCGCAGCCGACAAGATCGTGGTCACCACCTCCGGCCCGGCCAGCGGCGCGATGATCATCGTCTTCGAGCACCAGGGCAACACCTTCGAAATCGAGGAGGCCCCAGATGGCGACGATGCCGCCTTTCAATTGGTGCTGGGCAGCTTCTCTTTCCCCGGCTAGCAAATCCCGACCGCTGAGGGCTCAAATGCCGGGAACGTTCGGATTCTCATCCGACCCCGGCGGTAGGATCGCCTGCGTCCACCGATCGACAATCATGCGCCCTGAAGTCGAAGCCTGTGTTGGGCTTTCTTTCCTGCCCTTGCGTTTTCGCTTTTTTGTTGGGTGCTTCCTGGTCGGCCCCTCTGAGGTCCAGTCTGTATCAGCCACAACCTCAAATATGCATGGAGCAAGACGAGAGCCGCCCCACGATTCGGTGACAATCCGCAGCGCGCTCAAATAGGCGGAGGATGCGCCCTCAAGCGGCCGGGCTCCGGCCGGCTGGTGGAGGCGGCGAGAATCGAACTCGCGTCCGAAGCAGCGTCCCGCAAGACATCTACGAGCGTACTCCCGGTTTTGCATCTCACCTGCCCGGCTCCCCTGGGAGCGGATCCGGACAAGCCAGTCGCGGTATTGAGTCCCCCCGACGGCCGCGACGCCCGCCAGGAGCGAGTCAGCGGAGTTTACGCCGGACGCCGCTCCTGCTGACGCAGAGCGGGCCGGCGCCGGGGATAAATCCCCGGATGACTTCGCTACTTACGCAGCGTAAGCCAGTTCGCGATTGGCGTTTATAGCCTTGCCGCTTTTACGTGCTCGGCGACACGGCTCGCCATCTTGCAGACCACTACCCCGTCGAGACCTGGCGCCCCCGCCAGCCTGTCGGAGCAATGTCAATTCTACCCCTCCCTGTGGCCCAAAAACCCCTACGGCCTTCTTCGTAGCCAGGGGCGCTGCCTGGACCGCGCGCTGGCGAGCTCGTAAGTCGGTTCCTTACGCGGCGGGCCCAGACTATTCGCATGCGCACGCTCTGGCGGTTGCTCAACGCTGCGGACGACAAGGCGGGTCAGTCGCTCGTGGAGTACTCGCTGATCCTCTGCCTGGTGGTCGTGGTGCTGATCGTGGTTCTGATGCTCCTTGGCAACCAGGTGCAGAACATGTATTGCAACATCGCCGGCGGTATCGGCGCCTAAACCCTCGTTCTGACAGCGCGCTCCATCTCGCGTTTTGCGTCTCGCGCCGAAATCGCCTCTCGCTTGTCGTACAGGCGCTTGCCCTTGGCCAGGCCGATCTCGAGCTTGACGCGGTTTCCTTTCCAGTACAGCCGCAAGGGCACCAGCGTCAGGCCTTTCTGTTTGATTGTGATCCCCAGGCGGATGATCTCGGCGCGGTGGAGCAGCAACTTGCGCTCCCGCTTCGCCTCGTGATTGCTGCTGTGCCCGCGCTCGTAGGGGCTGATGTGGACGTTGACGACAAACGCTTCTCCCCCGCCGATCCGGACATAGCCCTCACGCAGGTTGGCACCGCCGTCGCGTAGCGACTTGATCTCGGTGCCCATCAACTGGATCCCGGCTTCGACCGACTCCAGGATGAAGTAGTTATGGAAGGCCGCCCGGTTGCTGGCGATCGTGGTGTCGGCGTCGCGCTTCTTCTTCCCCACTACCGCCGGCCCCGCGCCCACGCCGCTGCGCTCATCACCCGCCCACCGGGCGGCTGCACCTCGTCGACCACATAGACGCCGCTCACGGTTTTGACTGGCAGGCCCTCGTCGACAGCGCCGTCGCGATGACCACCAAGTACCTTGACATCAACACCCTTCAGCGTCATCCAGGTACCGACCCGCCCGACGAGGGCGCGCACTTTGCGATCGATCTCCTCGGCGGTCATGGTAGTGGGATCCAGCTTGCCATCTTCGGAGCGGAGCCGCGGGGCGTGCGTGGCGCCGAGTACGGGTTGAGGACGTGGCGTCACGCGCCCCTCGACCAGGCCGTCGAGGGTCCGCACCAGCAACCGTCCCCCGACATTCGCGAGGCGATCCTCGAGTCGAGGCGCGATTTCGTCCGCTGCAATCGGCACCCGCTCCTGCGCGAGGATCGGGCCCGTATCGACACCAGCATCCATCTGCATGATGGTGACGCCGGTCTCGGTGTCGCCGCTGAGAATCGACCATTCCACCGGCGCGGGACCCCCCTCTTCGGTCCTGATCCGCTCCGGTTGAAAGACCGGCAGATGCATTTCGGTCGCTTGCAGCTTGATGGCCGACGGCAGCGTTCGCATGCCCCGGCCACCAAGACGATCTGGCTGAGTGACGACGAGCGCGACCTCGTGGCCGGCTTCGCGCAGCTGGTTCAGGGTCGGACCGGCAAACATCGCCGTGCCGGCGAAGACGATGCGCAATCTCGCGCTAGGCGCCGACGAGTTCCGCTTCCTTCTCCTGCTCTTCCGGTTCCACTTTGCGCAGCGTGTCGAGACGGGTCAGCCGATCGGTGAAGAGGATGCCATCGAGGTGATCGATCTCGTGCTGGATCGCGCGCGCCAGCAGCGCGTCGCCCTTGATCTTCACCGGCTTCCCCTGGCGGTTGAGGCCGCGCGCCACCACCTGCATGTAGCGTCTGACTTCGCCGACGTAGCCCGGCACCGAGAGGCAACCTTCCAGGCCGATCTGCTCGCCTTCCCACTTCACCATCTCCGGGTTGACCAGGGTGTGCAGGTTGGTGTCGGTCTTGATCACCGCCACCCGCAGCCCGACCCCCACCTGGGGCGCCGCCAGGCCGACGCCTGGAGCGGCGATCATCGTGTCGACCATGTCGTCGATCAGCTTGCGGATGCTGCTGTCGACGCGCGCGACCCGTTTCGCCTTCTGGCGAAGGATCGGCGCTTCCTGGGTGAGGATCGGAAGGACAGCCATGATCAGTAACTTACATCGGGTCGACGTCGAGGCTCCAGCCCCGGCCCCGCGGTAAGCCGTCTGCCACCCGGTGCAGGTCGCTTCCCTTGAGGGTCACCTCGAAGCGGAACTCATCCTTGAGGCGGTACACAAATGCGGGAGACGGTCCGAGCACCTCGATGTCGCCCAAATTGAGCAGGCCGATTGTAGCAGACAAATGTTCGGCCGCCGACTTCGCCTCGCGTTCCGCGCGAGCCTCGTCGCGGTGGCCGTAGGTCGCCACGATCAGCTCCGCAAACGGTGGGAACCGGTAGGCGCGGCGGATCTCCAATTCCTCGCGGAAGAAGCCGCGGTAATCGTGGTAACGGGCGTGCCGGACCGCAGGGTGATCGGGGGTATACGTCTGGATGAACACCTGTGACGCGGCACTTCCGCGACCGGCCCGGCCCGCCACCTGTGTCAGCAAGCTGAAGGTCCGCTCTGAGGAGCGGTAGTCGGGAAAGTGTGGTATCGGCGTTGACGACGCCAACGGTGGTGACATCGGGCAGGTCCAGCCCTTTGGCCACCAGCTGCGTGCCGACCAGCACATCCGCCTCACCGGAGCGCATCTGGTCGAAGACGAGGTCGGCCGCATCCGGCGTCTTCATCACGTCACGGTCCAGTCGAAGCACGCGCGCGCCCGGAAACAGCGTCCGCACCTCCTGCTCGATGCGTTCGGTGCCGACGCCGAAGCTCTTGATGTAGCGGCTGCCGCAGGCCGGGCAGCGGCGTGGCAGCGACTCGGTGCTGCCGCAGTAGTGGCACTGCAGGCGGCCCAGGGACGCGTGGTAGACGAGGGCGACGCTGCAGTGCGGACATTCACGCGCCTGGCCGCAGTCGCGGCAGAGGACGAAGGTCGTCAGCCCGCGGCGATTCAAAAACAGGATCGATTGCTGATGGCGCTCCAGCGATCCGCCGATTGCCGTTTGCAGCTCGCGGCTCAGCGGGCTGAAGTGCTGTGCCGCGATTTCGGCCCGCATGTCGATGATGGTTACCGGTGGCAGCGGCCGTCCCTGGGCGCGGTGCGGGAGCTCCAGCAAATGCTCGCGCCCGGCGAGCGCGGCGGCGTAAGTCGCGACGCTCGGGGTGGCGCTGCCCAGGACCAGGACGGCCCGTTTCCGTTCCGCGAGCCAGCGGGCTACGGTGGGCGCGTGGTAGCGCGGGATACGGTCCTGCTTGAACGCGGACGATTCCTCCTCGTCGATCGCGATCAGCGCAAGACGCGGTAGCGGCGCGAAAACAGCGGCGCGCGGCCCGATCACGATGTCCGCCTCGCCGCGCCGGATCCGCCACCACTCGGCGGCCCGCTCCGCTTCGGTCAGCGCGCTGTGCAGGACGGCGAGCCGTCCGGGGAAGCGTGCCGCGAAGCGCCCGACGGTCTGCGGCGTGAGCGCGATCTCGGGCACCAGCACCAGGCCCTGGCCCCCACCGGCCAGCACCTGCTCGAGCAGGGCCAGGTAGACCTCGGTCTTGCCGCTGCCCGTGACGCCGTGCAGGAGGAAAACGTCTGACTCCTGGCGCGAAAGGGCGATGGCGATCCGCTCCCGGATGGCCTCCTGGGCCGGTTCGAGCGCGATCGCGTCGGGCACGCCGACCGCCGCGGCCTGCCGGAGGATGCGGCTCTGCCGCCGGCGCTTGACTGATCGCCGAACGACGGCGCGGACGCGCGGCGGCACGATGGCCCGGATCACCTCATCGAGCGGCACCAGGTAGTGGGCGGCGACGAAGCCGGCCAGTTCCACGAGCGGAGACGGCAGCACCGGCTCAGCGTCGAGCAACGCCTCGATCGGCTTGAGCTCGAGCACGGTGGGGCCCTCATCGAGCGCGTAGACGAAACCGGTCACGGTCCGCTTCCCGAAGGGCACCCGGACCCGGTGCCCCACCTCGATCAGGCCGCGGAGCGCCTCCGGGACGGCGTAGTCGAAGAGCCCGGTCTGGCTCCCGACGCGCGCCTCGACGGCGACCTGCGCGATCGGACGGAGCGCCGTCTCAGGCGCCGCGGTTCCGGCCGGCATCGATGGCGTCCCAGATCCGCCCGGCCACCTCCAATTTGGGAAGTCGTGGCACCTCGGCGGCGACGCCTGAGGCCGTCACGATGGTGACCGCGTTGAAATCGCTGGCCAGGCCCTGGCCGTCGACGCCCACCTGGTTGGCGACGATCATGTCGAGCTGCTTGGCGCTCAGCTTCTGCTGCGCCTGGGCGCGGAGGTCTTCGGTTTCCGCGGCGAAGCCAACGCGGTAGAGCCCCGGACGAGGTCCGAGGGTCCTCAGGATGTCGACGTTGGGGCGCAGTCGGAGGTCCAGGGGCCGGTCCGTGCGTCGCAGCTTCGACGCGGCGACCTGCTCCGGGACGTAATCGGCAACCGCCGCCGCCATCACCAGGACGTCGGCACCGGCGCAGGCTTTCTGAAGCGCCGTCAGCATCTCGGTGGCGCTGCCGACCGCGAGCTCCTCCATCCCCTCGGGGTTGGAGGGCGCGGTGGTCACCAGGGTGACATCGGCGCCACGCGCCGCCGCCACCTCGGCCAGCGCGCGGCCCATCTTGCCGCTGGAGAAATTCCCGACGTAGCGCACCGGGTCGACCGCTTCCCTCGTGCCGCCGGCGCTGACGACCACGCGAATACCGTCGAGGGTGCGCCGGCCGGCGAGCACGGCGTCGAGCACGGCGACGATCCGCTCAGCAGACGCTAAGCGCCCCACGCCCGACTTCCCCGACGCGAGCCGTCCGCTGGCGGGCTCCACGATGACGGCTCGACGCGCGCGCAGCGCGTCGAGATGATCCTGGGTGGGCTGTTGGGTCAGCATCACATCGTTCATCGCCGGGGCGATGACGAGCGGCGCGCGACTCGCCAGCACCGTCCCCGAGACGATCTCATCGGCAAATCCCAGCGCCAGCTTCGCCATGGTATTCGCGGTGGCGGGAACGATCGCGATCAGATCGGCCCACTCGGCCAGCTTGATATGGCTCTCTCCCCCGCCCTGCGGCGCGAGCCAATCGGCGGCGACCGGGTTGTCGGAGAGTGCCTCGAAGGTGAGCGGCGTGACGAAGCGGGTCGCCTCCGGCGTCATCAGGACCCGGACCTCGGCCCCCGCCTCCGTGAGCAGCCGGATGCACTCGATCGCCTTGTAGGCGGCGATTCCGCCGCAGACGCCGATCGCGACCCGGCGTCCCCTCAGCCGGCCCGCCATCATCGCGCCGCCCGGCGCCCGGCGTGCTCCGCCGCGATCATCGCCAGGATCTCGCGAGCCGTCTCGTCGACATCGCGGTTGCACACGACGTGTTCGTAATCTTTGGCCAGGCCAAGCTCGATCAACGCCTCCTTCTGGCGGATCTCCAGGGCTTCCGGCGATTCCGTGTTGCGGCCGGTCAGCCGGTTGAGCAGTTCCTCGGTCGACGGCGGGGTGATGAAGATGAAGAGCCCCTCCGGCATACGCTTACGAACAAAGGTGGCGCCCTGGACATCGATCTTGAGGATGATGTCCTCACCGCGGTTGAGGGCCGCCTCGACACGGCGCCGCGACGTCCCGTAATAGTGGTCATAGACCTTCGCCCATTCGAGGAATTCCTTCTGCTCGATCAGGCGCAGGAATTCCGGCTCGCTGACGAAGGTGTAGCTGTGGCCGTCGACCTCGCCGGGCCGCGGGGGCCGGGTCGTATACGACACCGAGTATTTGAGATCGGGCGCCAGTTCGAAGAGGCGCCGCAACACGGTATCCTTCCCCACTCCGCTTGGTCCGGAGATCACGATCAAAAGCCCGATCCTGGGCTGGGTCATCTGATCACCGCATTTTAGGATGCGCCAGCGAATTCCACGCCAATTCGAAGTCGTCCGGTGGAGGCGTCCGCCACGTCATCGACTCGCGCGACCGCGGGTGACGGAGCGTGAGGGCCTCCGCATGCAGCGCCGGCCGGGCGATCAGTGGCGAGCGGCGGCCATAGACCGGGTCGCCCAGGACCGGATGGTGGATGTAGGCGAGATGGACCCGGATCTGGTGGGTCCGGCCCGATCCGAGCTTGACCTCGAGCAGGGAGTGGCCGCCGGCGACGCCGAGCCGCCGGAACTCGGTGAAGGCGTCGCGCCCACGGGCGACGACCGCCATCCGCTGCCGGTTCTTCGGATCGCGCCCGATCGGAGCCTCGATGCGTGCCGCGGGGTCAGGAACCTCGCCGACGACGATCGCCCGGTACGTGCGCGCCATGATCCGACGCTGCAGCTGGCGGGCCAGTTCGCGATGCGCGTCGTCGTTGCGCGCCACCACCATCAATCCCGAGGTGTCACGGTCGAGCCGGTGGACGATACCGGGCCGTTCCGTACCGCCGATCGTGGACCAGCCCACTCCGCGGCCGAGCAAGCCGTGGACGAGCGTGCCGGTCGTATGGCCCGGCCCAGGATGGACGACGAGCCCGGCCGGTTTGTCGATGACGATCAGGTCGTCGTCCTCGTAGAGCACACGAAGATCCATCGCCTCGGGCTGGAGCCGCGTTGGCGTCGCCGGGGGCAGTTCCCAGCTGAGCCGATCCCCCGAGCGGAGGCGGCTCCCCGCGCGGGCCGGCCGATCGTTCAGGCGGACGTGTCCCTGCGCGATCAAGCGCTGGACCTGGCTCCGGCTTTGCCCCTCGAGCAGGCCCGCCAGGTACTGGTCGAGTCGAGGCGCGTTGATCGGGACCGTGTGCTGTTCCGCCGGCGTCACGCGCGCCGCGGGCGGCCGCTCCGCAAGAGGGTGCCCACCAGGAGCACCGCGACCCCCACGGTGATCGCCGAGTCGGCGACGTTGAAGATCGGCCAGTGCGGTACCTGGATGAAGTCGATAACCGAGCCCTTGACGCCCCGGTCGTAGGCGTTGGCGATCGCGCCCCCGAAGACGAGCGCCAGACCAAGCCGGGCCGACCAATCGCTGGACGGCAAGCGCCAGTAATAGATAAGGATGCCGACCAGGACGACCGCCGAGATCAGCAGGAAGGCCACCCTGAAGTTCTGGAAGAGGCCAAAGGCGGCGCCGGCGTTGCGCGTCACCGTCAGGAAGAGGACGTGGTCGACGACCTCGCGGGGCCCATAGGGAACCCCGAACCGCTGCTCGACGAAAATCTTCGTGACGCGGTCAACGATGACGACGGTGGCGGCGATCACTGCCAGCAAGAGGTAGCCGCGAACCCGGCTCAGTTCGTTGCCACCCGGACGACGCTCACGCGGAGGTCGTTCCCCTCGATCTGCAAGGTTTCGGTCGAGGCTCCAGTCGGTGCCGCACCTCGCGCGACGGCCACCGCCAAAGTTTCCGTCGCGATGTAGTCTCGCCAGCGCTCGAGTGCCTCGGCGAGCACCCCGTCGCCCTCGTAAAAGAGGCGGATGCGGTCTTCGACGGCGAACCCGGATTGCTTGCGCAGTTCCTGGATCTTCCGGACCAGGTCGCGGGCAAGCCCTTCGAGCTTCAGTTCCGGGCTGATCTCGGTGTCGAGGGTGAGCCCACCGCCCTCGCCCTGGTAGCGCGCCGCCTTGATGTTCAGCTCTTCGAGCAGGATCGCCTCGAGCCCGGGGTCGAGCGGCCGCTCCGCGATGGTCACGGCGCGAAGCGGCTGGCGCACCTTGAGGCCGGCGGTGTTGCGCGCGGCGAGACCGGTCGCGACCAGTCGCCGGACGACCGACATCTGCTGGCGGAGCTCGTCATCCCGCCAATCTGTCGGGGCTACGGGCCAGTCGCTCAGGTGGACGCTCTCGGACTGGGCTTGCCGCCCGGCCGCGAGATTCTGGTAGATGGTCTCCGAGACGAACGGTGTAAAGGGCGCCAGCAGCTGCGATAGGTTGACGAGCACCTGGTAGAGCGTCTGGTAGGCACTCCGCTTGTCGGCGTCGGATTCCGACTTCCAGAACCGGCGGCGGGAGCGCCGCACGTACCAGGTCGAAAGATCGAGTACGAAGGCTTCCAGGCGGCGCGCCGCCGTCGGCGGGTCGTACGCCTCCATCGCCTTCTCGACATCGGCGATGGTGACGGCCAGTTCCGCGAGCAGCCAGCGGTCGAGCTGGGCTCGCTCGCGCACCGGGACGGCCGCGCCGGCGGGGTCGAAGCCGTCGAGCCTCGCGTAGTTGGCGAAGAAGCCGTAGGTATTCCAAAGGATCAGCAGGAAGCGGCGCACGACATCCTGGACGGAGGCCAGGTCGAAGCGATAGTCGTTACCGATGGCGACCGCCGAGAAGAAGTACCAGCGGGTCGCGTCCGCTCCGAACTTGGACATGACCTCCATCGGGTCAACCGAGTTCTTCAGCGACTTGCTCATCTTGCGGCCCTGCTTGTCCAGCACCGTGCCGTTGACGATCACGTTCTTGAAGGCCGGCTGCTTGAACAACATGGTGCCGATGGCCAGCAGGCTGAAGAACCAGCCGCGCGTCTGGTCGACGCCCTCCGCGATGAAGTCCGCGGGAAATCGTACCTTGAAGAGCTCCTCGTTCTCGAACGGGTAGTGATACTGCGCGACCGGCATCGAGCCGGAATCGAACCAGACATCGATCAGGTCGGTGACCCTGCGCATCGCGCCGCCACACTTTGCGCAGGGGAGCGTCACGCGGTCGATGTAGGGGCGGTGCAGATCGTCGTTCAGCGTCAGGCCCAGTTCCGCCACCGAGCCCACGCAGCGCCGCTCGTCACATTGCTCGCAGACCCAGATCGGCAACGGCGTGCCCCAGTAGCGCCAGCGCGACAGCGACCAGTCGACGAGCGTTTCCAGCCAGTTCGCCATCCGTCCGGTGCCGACGTAAGGTGGGACCCAGTTAACCAGATTGTTGTTCCGGATCAGCTCATCCTTGACGGCGGTCGTCTTGATGAACCATGACGTCAAGGCGTAATAGAGCAGCGGCGTCCCGCAGCGCCAGCAAAACGGGTAGGTGTGGCGGATCGTTTCGGCTCGATACATCAGGCCGCGCTGGGTGAGGTCCTCGATGATTTTGGGATCGGCTTTCTTGACGAAGAGCCCGGCGAAGGGCTCGACCTCCGGCCGGAATCGACCGGCAAGATCGACCACATGGCGAACCGGGATGCCTTTCTTCAGAGAGAGCTCGAGGTCGTCGACGCCGTAGGCGGCCGCCGTGTGGACAATCCCGGTCCCATCCTCCACCGAGACGAAATCCGCGTCGACGACGTAGAAGGCGGGCTTGTCGGGGACCAGGTACGAGTAGAGGGGCTTGTACCGCTTGCCGAGCAGCGTCTTCGCATCGACCTCCGCCTCGATCTGATACTCCCCCTCGAGCACGGACAGCCGCGCCTTCGCCAGGATGTAGCGCTCGTCGCCCTGCCGTACCCGCACGTAGGGGATGTCGAGTCCGACGGCGAGGGCGACATTGCCGGGCAGCGTCCAGGGGGTCGTCGTCCAGGCGAGGAAGTACGTCCGGGGCTCATCCTCGAGCTCGAACTTCACGTAAACGGAGGGGTCTTCGACGTCGTCCTGGTATCCCAGCGCCAGCTCGTGGCTGGAGAGGGGTGTCTGGTCGCGGGGACAGTAGGGCACGACCTTGAATCCCTGGTAGAGCAGTTGCTTGTCCCAGATCTGCTTGAGGATCCACCAGACGCTCTCCATATAGCTGGTGTCGAGCGTCCGGTAGGCCTTGTCGAAGTCGACCCAATACCCCATCCGCTCCGTCACCTGGGCGAACTGGCCGATATACGTGAAGACGCTTTCCCGGCAGAGCTTGTTGAAGGCCTCGATGCCGAACTTCTCGATGTCCTGCTTGCCGGTGAATTTCAGCTGCTTTTCGACCTCGATCTCGACGGGCAGGCCGTGCGTGTCCCAGCCGGCCTTGCGCTCCACGTAAAAGCCGCGCATCGTCTTGTAGCGGGGGAACAGGTCCTTCAATGCCCGCGCCAGGACGTGGTGGATGCCGGGAAGATTGTTGGCGGTCGGGGGCCCCTCGTAAAACACGAACGCTGGTCTCCCCTCGCGCTGCTTGAGGCTCTTGTGGAAGATGTCGCGCTCTTTCCAGAAGGCCAGCACCGCGAGTTCCAGCTCGGGGAATCCGGCGCGCGTCGAAACTTCCTGGAACATGGACGCCAATTCTAGTGGCTCTCTAGCCGAGGAACTGGCCGACGACGTAGAGCACCGCGATGGCGATCATCGGCGAGAAGTCCACGCCCAGCCCGGTGGGGATCACGCGCCGCAACGGGCCCAGGATGGGTTCCGTGACGTCGACCAGGAATCCCATGAACAGCCCGTGGTAATCGCGGATGAACCAGGAGGCGGCGGCCCGCACGAAGATGGCAAAGATGAAGAGATAGATCAGGACCTGGGCAAAGGTGTGCAGGAAATTGATGGCGTTCTGCACTGCGGAAACTCAGCGCGGTCCGAAGAGCGCGCGGCCCAATCGTAACATGGTCGCGCCTTCTTCCACGGCGATCGCGTAGTCGTCCGTCATCCCCATCGAAAGAAC
>WNGH01011782.1_pt1 | contig 12671 bp, 15 predicted proteins | sample 5400631 | NCBI WGS metagenome assembly WNGH01 (sample SAMN13153373, study PRJNA577476) | soil metagenome | isolation source: 115 cm soil or saprolite under Garry oak tree replicate 1 | place: USA:California | collected 2016-06-15
AGGGTATTGGTGTTCGTCTTGCCGCGGGCGTTGACCGTGGAGAGGATCTCGCCGGCCGCGTTGTAGTTGGTCTGGACGGCGTAGTTGTTGGCGTCGGTGACCTTGGTCGTCCGGCCGAAGTTGTCGATCGTGTAGCTCATGGTGTGGCCCGAGCCGCGCTCGTCGGTTTGGCTGAGCCGGTCGCGATGGCGGGGTCGGGTCGGCAGTGATTTCCCCCCTGAGACTCCGAACCCGACCCCATGGTCATAAGAGTCCGGAGAGGCCCGATTTCCGACAGTCAGGCAAAGAAAGTTCTCGATCGGCCTATAAGAGGGGCCGTCCAAACGGTGCGGGACGGCTGAGAGACCGGCCGGTAACTAGAGCCGACGAGCATGAGCCTCACCATCGGGTTTCTACGGGCGTGGGCCCGCTGACTATGCCATCCGAGGCTCCTTGCTCGACGATAGCGTCCGTGGTTGTCCGCGTAGCGTCACCGGCTTCCACTGCTGCGGCTGTCATCTTGGCTGTCATTGGCACCAAGCGTGGCGGGGATGGATGGGAATCGAACCCACCCAGGACGCCTCAGCAGCGCCCCGCAGACGGTTTTGAAGACCGCGGGGAGCACCAGCTCCCGAACATCCCCGGTGCGGAGCTAGATTACCCATCAGCTTGGACGGATACTCGCTCGGCCAATGGGGCCTCGCGTTCACCGCGACCGCCGGCGCCGCCGCAGCGCTGACCGGACTCCTCTTCGTCGCGCTCTCGATCAATCTGAAGCAGATCGTCGCGAACCCTGGCCTCGTCGCCCGCGCGATCGAGGTGCTGGTCGTCCTCACGGCCGCGCTCATCCTCTCGACCCTGCTGCTGATGCCCGGCCAGCTAAACAGCGCGGCCGGCATCGAGATCATCATCACCGCGATCGGGGTCTCGGCGGTCGCCGGCTGGATCCATGTTCGCACCGACCGCAAGGCTCTCGGCGTCTCTGGGTTTGCGTTCACGATGAGAGTTGTCGGCGCGCACACGGGCCCGATCTTCCTGGCCATCGGCGGGGTCAGCCTCCTGGCGCAGACCGGCGGCGGTCTCTACTGGGTCGTGCCGGCTCTGCTTGCGATGATCGTCGTCTCGATCATCGGTGCATGGGTGATGCTGGTCGAAATCCTGCGCTGACCGTCAGCCCAGGTTTTCCTGCGCCCGCCTGATCGCCGCCACCACCCAGCCCGTCTGCGCCTGGGGCGGCGGCAGGAGGGTCCTGCAGTAGTGGCAGATGCGCCCGGTGTCCACGTCGATCGGCGCTCCGCAGTTCGGGCATTCGTAGCGACGAGCCGCCGACGTGATCGCTTTGGGCGGCCGCGTGAAGGTCCAGTACTCGGTGAACATGCCCGGCGCGCCAGGCGCGAACCCGCCCTCGCTCGCCGGGCCCAGGTACTGCATCGCCACCGCCTGGATCCGCAGCGTGATCGCGTCCCCCTGCGGCCCGCGATCCGCCGCGGCAACAATCACCTGCGTCGGCGCCAGACCGTCGAAGTGCTGCACCGCGTCGCGGGCCTCAAGGCCCATCACCTCGAGCCGCAGGTCGTCGTAAACGCGGTCCGACAGCGACTCGACGACGCGTATCAGGTCCTGCGACTCGACCGCCTGCTTGACCGCGAGAAACGTCTCCACCGCCTGACCCTTGAAGAGTTCGAGGTTGAAGGCCGGGTCGGCCGCCTCGATCTGCCCGAGCCCGACGGCGGGATCCGCGGGCAGAGCCGCGCTCAACTCAGGGCGTGGCCGCAGTTGCTGCAGAACTTCGACGCGGCGACGTTCATCGCGCCGCAGCTCGGGCACGCGCGCTGCGCCGCGACGGGCGCCACCAGGCCGGCGCCAAGTCCCAACCCGGCTCCGATCACCGCAGCGCTCCCGACGCCACCGCCTTTCGCCGCGCCTTCACCGATGCCCTCGACCGCCTCGCCGGCGGCCGCAGCCTGGAACGAGCCCGCGAGCTTCGTGTACTGCACATCCCGCCGGTACTTCTTGAGCGCCTCCTCGTCGTCGGGCTTGATCGAGATGACGAAGTTGCCCATGCGCCCGACCTGCAGGCCGTACGTCCCGAGCACCGAGCTCGCGCCGTCGATCACCTCTTGCTCGATCTCTTCGTTGTGGGCCGCGATGCCCAGGATCGGCCACGAGTGAGCGTTGATGTGGCGCACGACCTCCTGCCGGAAGACCTTCAGCAGCTGGTCGCGCATCCAGTCCGTGATCTGGTCATTGCTCAGCAGGTCGCGGGTTCCCACCAGGTTCACGATCAGCCTGTCGGGCGCCGCGACCTTCAACGAGTAGTCGCCGTAGACGCGCAGACCGACCGCGAGCTGGGTCTCCGGGTCGAGGACGTTGTCGACCATGCCTCCGAAAGGCAGGTTGGGAAACTCGCGCGTGGACACGAAGTAGAGCTCGGTCTTGAAGTAGTTGCCGCCCGTCACAGAGTCGACCAGGTCGCCGAGAAACGGGATCTCCGAGGACTCTAGCGTGCTGACGCCCGGCTGCAGCGTGCCCCGGACTGTGCCGTCGCGAAAGAAAACTGCCGCCTCGTCCTGCTCGACGGTGACCTGGCTGCGGCGCCTGATGTTCGTGTCCGGCCACTTGAAGACGATCTCGGCCTTGTACGCGTCCGGACGGGCGATGAACTCGCGGCGCAGGTCGCTCAGAAACCCCATGACGGCGCAAGTATGGCCGCCGGTTCGGCCGCTGAATCCGACTTAGACCAGATTCAAACGACGAACGGACGAGGGATCACCGCGGGCGGACGAAGGCCGTGCGCAGGCGCGTGACCTCGGCGCCCGCCGCGCACCCGCGGACGTGGTCGTTGACGAGGCCCATCGCCTGCATGAAGGAGTGGACCGTGATCGGGCCGACGAATGCCCATCCGCGCTTGCGCAGGTCCTTGCTCATGGCCAGCGCCTCGGGCGGCACGCCGGCCGCCGCACTCTTCTTCGGCTCGTAGCTCCAGGCGTAGGCGGCGAAGCTGCCGAACTCTGAGACGAGGTCGGCGCAGCGGCGCGCGTTGTTGATGGTCGCCTCGATCTTCGCCCGGTTGCGGACGATGCCGGCGTCCGCCATCAGGCGGGACACGTCGCGGGCGCCGAACCCCGCCACCGCCGCAGGCTCGAAGCTCCGAAAGGCCGTGCGGAAGTTCTCGCGCTTGTTCAGGATCGTGAGCCAGCTCAACCCCGACATGAACCCCTCGAGGGTGAGCTTCTCGAACAGCCGCCGGTCGTCGGGCACGGGCCGGCCCCATTCGAGGTCGTGGTACCGGCGGTAGACGCCGGTCGAGTCCGCCCACGAGCATCGAGCGACGCCATCGTCGCCGACGCTCAGGCGGGACTTATCGCCGATCGCTTACGAGATCAGCGCTTCGAGCTTGGCCTTGAGGTCGCCCTTCATGTTCGGGCGGTAGCCGACCGTCCGCTCCGCGGGCTTTCCGTCCTTGAAGATGATCACGGTCGGGATCGACATGATGCCGAGCTGCATCGGCACCGACGGGTTCTCGTCGATGTCCATCTTCATGACCTTGACCTTGTCGCCCAGCTCGCCGTGGATCTGCTCCACGATCGGGGCGATCATGCGGCACGGACCGCACCACGTCGCCCAGAAGTCGACCAGCACCGGCTTGTCGGCCTTGAGCACCGCGGTCTCGAACTCGCTGTCGGTTACTTCCGGAATGTTTGACACGTCCACTTCCCTCTTTCTGACGTTAATCGCCGGAGTCGGGTTTTGATTCCGGCTTGGACTCTACCTTGGACTCGGACTTGCCCCCGGTGCCCTCGCTCGATCCGTTGGCGGAGGAGGACGAGTCGGTGGCTTTGTAGTCCGTCTTGTAGAACCCGCTGCCCTTGAAGATGACCCCGGCCGGGTAGACCACCTTGGTCAGCTTCCCCTGGCACTGCGGGCACACCTTGAGACGTTCGTCCGAGAACTTTTGCAGGACCTCGAGCTGGTGGCCGCAGTTGTTGCATCGATATCCGTAGATGGGCAATTTTGGGGTTCCTGAACTATAAACGCCGATCTACTTCAAGCCGGTGGAAAACCACTCCGGAGATTCAAGCCGGTGGAAAACCATCCCGGAGGGCGGTTTCGGGTGGAAATAGGTCGCCTTCTGAGGAAGAGTCTTCCCTTCCTGGGCCAGTCTCAAAACCTGCCCAAGGTCGGGCGGGGCGAGGAAGAACGCGGCCGTCCCGGCGCCTTCGTCCACCCATCTGACCGCCTCCGCGGGGTCGCGCGTATACAGGAGGTGGTCCTCCGGGCTGCGCTTGCCGAGCACGTTGTCGATCACCTGCTCGTGCAGCTCCACCACCGCAACCTCCCCCTCCAGGGGCAGGACCTGGAACTGGTGGTCGCGGTACGCTCCAGCGGCCACCCGCCCGGGCAGCGAGCCAAGCGTCTCCTCCAGCGACTCCCGCGGCTCTCCGCCGGTGACCGCGATGCCGGTCTTCATCACCCGGTGGGTCGGCAGCACGGCCAGCCCGGGGTCGGCCAGGTCGGTCAGGAGCGCCAGGGTGAACCCGGCGGGCGACTCAGCGGTGGTGGGTGCCTTCGGGACCGGTGAAGCTGACGGCGGCGGCGCGCGCGGTGACTGTCTCCAGCAGCGCCGGCACCTCCGTCTTGGCCCCCTCGTAGACGAACCAGAGCGGCTCGAACGCCACCCTGGTGGCGCGGAGCAGAGCGAGCCGGTCCTCCTTCGGCCCCCGGTGGGTGCGCTCGTGCGGCAGGACGGCGCGGTCGGAGTAGGGCTGCAGCCGCAGCGCCGCGATCAGGTCGCGCCTGATATGGCTGTCGAAGGTGACCTCGTGGACGTACATCGACGGCGGGTCGGGCTCCAGGATTCTTTCGTCCAGCCACCGCTCGAAGGTCTTTGCCGCGCCTTCGTAGTCGGTCCCCGGCCGGGTCAGGCGGACCACGTTGTACGGCGACAGACCGCGGTAGTAGGCGAGATCCTGCTCCGGGATGACGTCGTAGGGCGGGGCGACCAGGTTGGTCAGGTCACCCGCGCGCGCCATGTAGTACCGCACGCCGTGCAGGGCGCGGACGTCAGCTATTGGAGTTGTTCCCGAGTTCGACGTAGCGGAGGTCGGCCATGCCGTCGACCTCCTTCAGCCTGCCAAGCAGCTCGGCCTCGACCCGCTCATCGACCGCGAGGATCATCATCGCGTTCCCCCGCGGCGCGTCCCGCCCGACCTGCATGCTCGCGATGTTCACGTCGTGCTCGCCGAGGATGCTGCCGACCTTGCCGACCACGCCAGGCCGGTCCTCGTGGCGGCTGACGAGAAAACGTCCCTCAGGCACGAGGTCGACACGAAACGCGTCGATGCGCACCGCGCGCAGCTCGCCCATCAGCACGGTGCCGGCGATCTCGTGCTCCTGCATCCGCACGGTGACAAGACTCGCGTAGCTCGAGTGCCCGCGGGTGCGGCGCTCGACCAGCTTGATGCCGCGGTTGCCGGCGAAAAGCCGCGCGTTGACGGCGTTGATCCGCTCTTCGGTGTAAGGCTGCAGCACGCCCGTGATCGCCGCCGCGATGAGCAGGTTGGTGTCGTGCTCCGCAACTTCGCCCTCGAAGTCGAGCTCGATCGCCGAGACGCGTCCGCCGAACAGCTGCGCGTGCAGCGCTGCCAGGCGCTCGGTCAAGGCAGCGAAGGGCCGCACGTAGGCAAGCTCCTCCGGTGGGAGCGCGGGGGCGTTGACCGCGAATCTCGGCAGGTCTCCCGCGAGCACCGCCGCCACTTCTTCGGCAACGTCAAACGCCACCGATACTTGCGCCTCGACAGTCGACGCGGCGATGTGTGGCGTGGCGATGAAGTTGGGCAGCGTGAGCAGTGGATTCTCGCCCGGCGGCTCGGTTTCGAAGACGTCCGCGGCCGCAGCGGCGAGGCGACCGGACGACAGCGCCGCGTGCAGCGCCACCTCGTCGACGATGCCGCCGCGTGCGGTGTTGATCAGGCGCGCGGACGGTTTCATGCGCGCCAGCTCGGGCGCGCCGATCAGGTTGCGGTTGGAGTCGACCAGCGGCACGTGGACGGTTACGAAGTCGGCCTGCTCCAGCAGCTCGTGCAGGTTGACAAGGGCAACGTTGAAAAGCTCGGCGCGCTCGACTGAGACGACGGGGTCGAAGGCAATTACGTCCATCTCCAGGCCGTGCGCGCGCTTCGCGACCTCCGAGCCGACGTTGCCCAGGCCGACCACGCCCAGCGTCTTGCCGCGGATCTCGGTGCCGATGAACTTCTGTCGCGTCCACTCACCGCGCTTCACCGAAGCGTCCGCCTGCGGCACCCACCGCGCGAGCGCGAAGAGCAGGGCCATCGTGTGCTCGGCCGCGGCGACGATATTGCCGCGAGGCGCGTTGACGACCAGGATCCCGCGGCGTGTCGCCGCCGGGACGTCGATGTTGTCGACGCCCACACCGGCGCGGCCGACCACGCGCAGCTTCCGGCCGGCCTCGATGACCGGCGCCGTCACGCGCGTCTCGCTGCGGACGACCAGCGCATCGAAATCGGGGATCCTGCGGATCAGCTCCTCCTCGGGGAGGTTGCTCACGATGGTCACCTCGCCCGCACGGCGAAGACGTTCGAGGCCGTCCTCGGCGAGAGGATCAGCGACCAGGATCTTGGGCACTAGCGCGCCGCGGCGGGCACTCCTTGCACCGACGCGGTGACCGCGGCGACGCCGCGTCCATTCGCCGGCGCGATGTCTAGCTCCTCGAGCGCCTGCTCCATGGCCCAGATCACCTGCACGACGTCGCCGTCGGCGACCGCCCCGAGGTGACCGACGCGGACCATCTTGCCCGTCATCTTGCCCTGGCCTCCGGCGATCACCACGCCGTACTTCGTGTCGAGCAGCTTGCGCAGCGCGGCCACGTCGAGGCCCTGCGGCGGGACGGCGGAGGTCACGGTGTTGGAGCGATAGCCGTCCTGGGCGAAGAGGTGGAAGCCCAAAGCCTGGAGCCCGGCCTGCGTCGCGCGGGCAAGCCGCGCGTGCCGCTCGTAGACGGCGTCGAGCCCTTCTTCCTCCAGCATGTGAAGGCCTTCCTGCAGCGCGAATGCGACCGGAACCGCGGGCGTGAAGGGGGTCATGCCCTTCTCCGCCCAGGTCTTCGCCTCCTTCCAGTCGAAGTAGAAGCGCGGCGAGCGTGCCCTCGCCTGCTGCTCCCACGCGCGCTCACTCACGCTGACAAGCGCGAATCCTGGCGGAGCCATCCAGCCTTTCTGCGAGCCGCTGACCGCGACGTCGATGCCCCACGCGTCGGTCTCGATGTCGATCGAGCTGATGGAGCTGACACCGTCGACGACGACGATCCGGCCGGCCTTGCGGGCGACCCCGGCCAGCTCACGCAGCGGGTTGGTCAGCCCGGTCGATGTCTCGTTGTGGGTCAGCAGCACAACCTGCGCCTTGGGGTGGCGCTGCAAGACGACGGCAAGGTCGTCGGGATCGACCGGCCGCCCCCACTCGAACTCCAGGCGTACGACCTCGGCGCCGTAGGCCGCGGCGAGAGCCGCGAACCGCTCGCCGAAGTTTCCGCAGAGCGCGACCACGACCTCGTCGCCGGGCGAGACCAGGTTCGCGACCGCCGACTCGAGACCGCCCGTGCCCGAGCTGGTCAGGAGCAACAGGTCGTTCCTGGTCTTGAAGACGCGCTTGGCTCCTGCCGTGATCTCGGCCAGGATGGCCGCGAACTCCGGCCCCCGGTGGTCGATCATCGGCCGGTTCATGCTCCGGACGATCCGGTCCGGCAGTGGCGTCGGGCCCGGGATGCGGAGCTGGGTCTGGAACGTCATCGGCCTAGCGAAGCTCGGTCGTGTACGGAAGCAGGGCGATGGCGCGGGCTCGCTCGAGCGCGGTGGTCAGCGGTCGCTGGTGCCGCGCGCACGTGCCGGTCACGCGCCGGGGAAGGATCTTGCCCCGGTCGCTCACGAAGCGGCGCAGGCGGGAGACCTCCTTGTAGTCGATGTAGTCGATCTTCTCAGCGCAGAAGGCGCAGACCTTGCGGTGCTGGCGCTTGGGGCCCCTTGGCCCGGCCGGTCGCTCCTCGCGCGCTGGTGGTCGTGAAACTGCCATGCGTCTCTCCTAAAACGGGATGTCGTCCGGGTCGACGTCGCGCGGCGCGTCGTCCGGAGCTGGAATGTCCTCTTGCGCGCCGGCCCGGCTGCGAGCCATGCCGTCGCCGGCGCCGCTGCCCGTTCCCCCACCACCCCCGCCGCTGCGGGAGTCGAGGAACTGCACGTCGTTGGCGATGATCTCGGTCGTCCGCCTCTTCTGGCCGTCCTGGCCTTCCCACGAGCGGGTCTGGATGCGGCCTTCGATGAAGACCAGCGCACCTTTGCGGGTGTACTGGGCGACGATCTCGGCCAGGTTTCGCTTGCCGGCGTTGTAGGCCACGATGTTGTGGTAGTCGGTGAACTCCTTGCGCTCGCCCTCGGGTCCGCTCGACCATCGGTTGGTGGCGATGCTGAAGTTGGTCACGGCCGTGCCGCTGGGTGTGTAGCGCATCTCCGGGTCTTTGGTCAGACGGCCGATGAGCAGCGCCTTGTTGAGGTTCGACATCTAAGATTCCTCCCGATCCTCACGGTCCGCTCGGCGCACTCGCCGCGCCGCCTCATCCTGCTCCTCTTTGGCGAGGGGCACCAGCACAACCTCCGCCGGAGGCGGCGCCACGGCGGTCTCTGGTGCCTTGTCGGGCTTGCGCACGATCAGGTGGCGCAAGACCTCTTCGGTGATCTTCAGCCCGGCCTCGAGCTCGGGCACGCGGTTGGGGTCGAGCTGGAAGTCCTGGAGCACGTACGACCCCTCTTTCTGGTGCTTGACCTCGTAGGCGAGCTTGCGCTTGCCCCAGAGGTTGGTGCGGTCGGCAGTGCCGCCTGAACGCTGAATCAAGGTGTTGACCCGCTTGACCGCGTCCTGGACTTTGTCGTCGTCAAAGTCCGCACGAACGATGTAAAGAACCTCGTAATCCCGCAACGGGGAACCTCCTTCCTATGGGTTTGAGGCCCCGGTCGAAGGCGGCGGAAGCAACCCGCCGAGGCCAGAAAGGTCAGGTCGGTATTCTACCAATCCTGACTATGGCCTCCCGAGCCCGAGCAAAGTCGTCGAAAGCCGCCCGCAGGCAGCTCGCGCGCCCGCGGCGAGACCAGGGGGTGCCACTGCTTCCGATCGTGGTCGGCAGCATCCTCGGCGTGCTCGCGATCGCGATGGTCGGGTTCATCATCGCCCTCAACCGCCCGTCCGGCCCTGCCGCGCCCACCGTCGCCGGCATCCCCTGCGACCAGCTCGAGCACACGCAGGTCCACTACCACGCAGCGCTCCAGATCATCTACCACGGTGTGACCACGAACATCCGCGACCAGACCGGGATCCAGAGCGACTCCGCGGGCAACGTGACCTGCTACTACTGGCTCCACGTCCACGGCGGCGAGAAGAACGTCATCCACATCGAGTCGCCGGCCAGCCAGATCTTCACCCTCGGGCAGTTCTTCGACGTGGCCAACACCTGGAACAAGGCCAACGGCTACGAGGCGATGAAGCTGGACTCGACGCACGTCGCCACCTTCACGCTCGGCGCCGAGGACAAGATCGTCGTCTACATCGACCTTGGCGACGGCAAGGGCGCAACCGTCTACACCGGCGACCCGCGCGCGATCCCGCTCAAGCAGCACGAGGTCATCACGATCGAGATCACGCCGCCGGACTTGAAGCCGCCCCCGGCCTTTACGTTTCCTTCGGGGACGTAGCCAGGCCGGCCTCGAGCAAGACCCGCGCCGCACGGTAGTGCTCGAGCTCGTCGTAGTTGTTCCCCGCCCGCTGGGCGCGGTCGGCCATGCGCAGGTGGACGTCGACCGGGTCGCCCGTGAAGTGAAAGCGACCGCCGCGCTCGATGGTGCGCATGCGCTCGCGGCGGTGGTGGTCGTTGTGGAGCTCGATCAGGTTGCGCTCGCGGTCCAGGATCGCCTTCGCCTCGTCCTGGCGCCCGAGCGCCACGTACGCCTCGGCCTGGGCGAGGCGCGCGTCGGTGCCGAGCGGCCAGTCGTAGGAGGCAACCGCGGGACGGAGCGCGAGCAGCGCGCGCTTGGGCTCGCCGCGGGCGAGCAGCACGCGGCCCTTCTCCAGCGACAGTTCGCGCTCGATCCCCGCGACCTGGCCCTGCAGGAGGTACTCGACCTCGGTGCCAAGACGCTCGGCGAGGATGCGCAGGACGCGGATCGACGGCCGCGCCTTGCCCATCTCGACCTGGTTCAAAAAGGCACGGCTGACGTCGTCGCCGACGACCTTTGCCAGGCTCAAGCCCTGCTGGACGCGGATGCGCCGGATCCGCTGGCCGAGGCTCTCCTTCGTTTCCACCGTGGCTAGGGTAAGACCTGCCTTAGAGGTAGTCCCGTGGGTTAAGACTGCGAGTCAGGGTCGTGAAGTTCTTGAAGCCGTTCTTCGTGACGATGCCCGTGTCCTCGACCCTGACTCCGCCGAACCCGAGCAGGTAGAGACCAGGCTCGACCGTGACCACGTCGCCCTCGTCGAGCGGCGCCGTGATCGTGTCCATCAGCTGCGGCAGCTCGTGGATCTCGAGGCCCACGCCGTGACCGGTGCTGTGGTTCATCCAGGCCACGCCCGCGGGCCCCTCGAATCCTTTTGTGGTGGTGGCGTAGCCGCGGTCCACCAGCACCTGGCAGACCGCGTGGTGAGGATCCTGGCCCGGCACGCCGGCGGCGATCGATTCGATGCCCGCATCGAGCGCCTGCAGCACAGCAGCGTGCATCTTTCGCACCTCTTCGCTGATCTCGCCGACGACCACGGTGCGCGTGAGGTCGCCGCTGAGATGCGTGGTGCGGCTGGTCGGAAAGATGTCGATGATCACGGGTGCGTTCGCCTTGATCGGACCCGAGCCGCGGTCATGGGGGATGGCGCTGGCCGGGGCGCCGGCGATGATCATGTCCGGGCACGTAAAGCCCAGCTCCCCGAGCGTCATCTGCGCGCGGGCGTAGAGGCGCTCGGTCGTGAGAGGGTTGCCCTCCGACCAGAGGATTCCGTCGCGGATCTCGGCCTGCGCGAGAAGGCGCACGACCTCCACGACGGCTGACTCCGCCGCCGACTGGGCCGCCTGGATGGCGGCCGCCTCTTCGGCCGACTTGCGCCGCCGCTCGGCGACGAACAGGTTGCGGTCGACCTCGACCTCGAGACCCCTCGCGCGAAGGTCTTCCAGACAGGCGGCGGGAAGGTTGGGCGCCACGCGCGCCGAGGTGATGCCTCTCTCGGCCAGCGTGCGGGCCGCGAGCTGCGACCAGGTGTCGTGGACGTACGCCTCGCGGTCCTCGACGACGCGCGACGCCTTCGACTGCACGCGGGCGCGATCGACCTCCAGCGGGCTTGCGAACAGGACGTCTTCGCCATCGTTGAAGCGGACGTAGAGGCCTCGCTCGACCCCAAAGCCGGTGCCGTAGAGAAAGATCGGGTCCTCCGCACCCGCTGGCAGCAGGACCAGCGCGCTCGTCGTCGAGCGGCGTGCTCTGCCCCTCCGGGGCGCCGCGGCTTCGACTCCTTCCGTGTCGCGCCACAGCCCCGCCGTCTCCACCGCCTGCGCTACCGCCTGCAGGAGGGCGTCGTCGCCGCGTCCGCGGGGCTTGCGACCGCCGCGGCCCTCGAGGTTCAGCTTCTCCTGGACCTCGTAGCCGCTCGTGAACGCGACGTTGTAACCGAGGTCGCGCAGCTGGGCGAGGTCGCGGCGGAGAGTGCGCTCGGAAACGCCGGCGCGCTCGGCCAGCTCGATTGGGGTGAGGCCGGGCTCGGCGATGATCGCGGCCAGCACTCGCAGCAGACGGGCGAGCCGCTCGGCGCGGTTCACGCCGTCTTAGACGAGGTGGAGCCGTAGGCCGGATTCACTCCGGCCGTCCCCAAGCCTTGCATTCCAAACGCCACCCATCGTCGCTTGTGGGAGGTGGGGGTTTCGCGGGGGAGCAATCAACAGGCTCCTTCCTTGTCGCGCTTGCGCGCGACAACCGTCCTCACCCGCGCCTTACGAGATCTCTTCCCAGGAGGTCGCGTTGCCCTCGAACGGGTCGGGTTCGGCCTCTTCCTGGTTTCCCACCTTCTGGTGGAACCGGCTGGCGATCATCTGGTAGGCCATCGCCTTCGGGATGCCGAGCTTGGTCAGCGATTTGACCTCGTCCGCCATCACCTTGTCGCGTGCAGCGTCGATGGACGCGAGCACCTCTTCGATCGACGCTGTCTTCTTGACCACGAGAGAAGACATTCTACCGGGTCGGTTTCCAGGCGGCCTTAGACTTGACGCATAGCCGAGTACGCTCCGGACAAGATCCGCAACGTGGTCCTGCTGGGTCACTCGCACGACGGCAAGACCATGCTCGCCGAGGCCATGCTCTTCGCCTCCGGCGCGGTCGCGCGAATGGGCTCGCCCGACCAGGGGACCGCGACGACCGACTTCGAGCCCGAGGAGCAGAAGCGCAAGATCTCCATCAACCTCGGCGTCGCCTCGGCCGAGCACAACGGACACAAGGTCAACATCCTCGACGCCCCCGGCTTCTTCGACTTCGCCGGCCAGGTCGTCAGCGGCCTGCGGGCGGCCGAGGGCGCGGTCGTGGTCGTCGGCCCCTCGCCGCAGCTCGCGGTCGGGACGGAGGTCGCCTGGGAGCAGTGCAACCGCACGAGCAAGCCGCGCA
>WNGH01014113.1_pt1 | contig 12670 bp, 12 predicted proteins | sample 5400631 | NCBI WGS metagenome assembly WNGH01 (sample SAMN13153373, study PRJNA577476) | soil metagenome | isolation source: 115 cm soil or saprolite under Garry oak tree replicate 1 | place: USA:California | collected 2016-06-15
CACTGGACGGCCCTCCGCACCGCTCAAGACATCATAGCGCGGCAGATGGCTCGGGCATCCGATCCCAGCCTGGTGGAGGGAACCCAGGCATTCCTGGACAAGGTGCACTCCATCCTCGCCGCCCAGTCCCTCGAGTTGGTCCAGCGCGCGCGCGATCTCGTTCACGCCCCCCAGATATTCGGGATAGACGTCGGCTTCAACTTGCCCGCCTTTTGCATCGCCCTGATCATCACTGCGATTCTGGTCCGAGGCATTCGGGAGAGCGCGGGATTCAACGCCACCATCGTCATCCTGAAGGTGTCGGTCGTATTGTTCGTGATCATCCTGGGACTCCAGTATGTCAATACCTCCAATTGGGGGCACGATTGGGCATCATTCGCCCCCCATGGCTTCTCCGGGATCGGAGCCGGTGCGGCCTACATATTCTTCGCCTACATCGGATTCGATGCGGTGTCGACGACGGCGCAGGAAGCCAGAAACCCCCAGCGCGACCTGCCGATCGGGATCATTACTTCCCTGGTCGTCTGCACACTTCTTTACATCCTTGTGGCGGCCGTGCTCACCGGGATGGTCCACTGGGAAGATGTCAACATCGAGGCCCCTATTGCCAAGGCCTTCCTCGATCGCGGGCTCGCGACGGCCTCGCATGTCATCACGGTGGGCGCTTTGGCGGGATTAACCAGCGTCATGCTGGTGATGCTGCTCGGTCAGACCCGTGTCCTCTACGCGATGGCCAACGACGGTTTGCTCCCTAAGAAGTTTTTCGCCGCCATCCACCCGCGCTTCAGGACGCCCTACAAGAACACGATTCTGGTGGGCGTGCTTGCGGCCATCGTAGGAAGCCTTACGCCGATCGACGACATAGGAAAGATGGTCAACATCGGGACCCTGCTGGCATTCGTGATCGTTTGCATCGCTGTTCTCATCTTGCGCAGGACCAACCCCAACCAGCCCCGGCCGTTCCGCACGCCTCTCGTGCCTTGGGTCCCGCTGCTCGGAATAGTGTTTAACGGATATATGATGTATAAGCTGGGCTACGTCAACTGGCTGCGTCTTATCATCTGGCTTCTCATCGGCCTGGTCATCTACTTCGCCTATAGCCGGAAGCACAGCCGGATCAGCAAACTGGTTGCATAGCGGGCCCAGGACTCCCCCCATTTTCCGCCCGTTCAGAAGACACCGCTTTGGAAGTCACAGCAAGGGGAAAGTCATTGAAGCGCTCCCAACTCCAAATGACCAATGACCAATGATAAATGACAAATAGACCGGCGGCTTACCCCCTGGATTTGTCATTGGTCATTTGTCATTGGTCATTTTCCTAGACTGGATACAATCCAGAGGCTTTTGCACTGTGAACGCGATCTGATAGGATTGCTCCGCCAAGGATCTTTAACAAAGGAGGAGATATGAGGAAGGCGGCAGTGAGTTTGATTGGCGTGCTGTGCTGCACCGCAATTCTCGCTCTGGCGCATGATCCACGCACCACGGCGAAAGACTTTTCTCACGGATTGAAGATCGAAGGCGCCGGGGATCTGAATCTGAGCTATAAGGCGATGCACTTCAATGTGGCCACGTACAAACGGATGCAAGAAGACGGACAGTTTCGAGCCAGGATGAACTCCGGCGTGTGGAGCAACATCGGAGCGGCCGAAGCCGGATTCGACGTGGTCCTGGGCGATCAGGCGCTGCCAAGAGGGAAATACACCCTGGGTTTGAGCATCGATGCCCAGGACGCTTTCTCAGTGGTTTTCAAAGGCGCCGACAAGACCGTGCAGGCGCCTATGAAGGTCACGTCCGACAATCCGGAATTTCCTTATCTGACTTTCGCGATCTACCCCACGGACAAGCCTGACATTTTCGTGCTCGAAGGGCGTTGCGGAAAATATCGCGGGACCGTGGACTTGAAGGTTCCCTACTTGGCGGAACACACGCACGCCGCAACGAAGAATTAGGGCGGTCAGGAGCGCCTGGCCATTCGTAGCGTCTTCGCGTCTTGGTCGTGGAAGCTGCGCGCAATCCACCACGAAGACACAAAGACGCAAAGAACGTGTGGTTCAGACTGCCGGCGACAGCCTGGGGGGCTTCGTCACGACTTTCTGTTTCTGCTCATCGAAGTAGAGGATCTTCCCCTCACGATATGAATCCACCGCCATGGAGATAGTCGCCTGGGCCTTGTACGCCGTGAGGGAGTCCAGGACAGGCTTCTCGCGCGTCCGCATGCAGGCGAAGAAGTTCTGCATATGGCTCGGCCGCGGCTCCGTCATGAGCTTTACCTCCTCACTCCCCCATTTCTTCACCCATTCTTCCTTGTAAATACGCTGGGGAGTGACGGTAATGTATTCGACTTTCGATTCGAACTGACCGCCGGGAACCATCACAATCGTGCCCTCATGCCCGCGAATCAGGCCCGGGATGTGTGCGTCGTTGGCCATGCTCGAAGAAAGAACCAGCGTATGGCCCGCCGCGAAGTCCGCGGTCAGAGTAAAGGTGTCGGGCACCTCGCGCTCGTCTCTGAACACGTAGATGCCCCCGTTGCCGCTCACTCGATAAGGAAACTGGGCCTCACCCCAGCAAATGTTCAACGGGGCCATGACGTGGTAGAAGAGATCGGTTGCGATACCGCCGGAATAATCCCAGTACTTACGGAATCTGAAGAAACGGTCTGCATTCCATGGCCGGCTCGGGGCCGGGCCGAGCCACATTTTCCAATCAACGTAGTTGTCTCCGCTCGCGTTCGGACCCGCGTCCGCGTCAATGACGTAATTCCACTCCCCTTTCTCGGAATTCCGGTGATAGGAACCCTGACTCATGATGAGTCTTCCAATCATTCCGTCCTGAATCGCCTTGCGCGCTTTCCACCACTGGTCACTGGAAGTGGTCTGAGAGCCGACCTGCAACACCCGTTTGCTTTTCACGACCGTCTCATGCACATCCCTTGCTTCCTCCACCGTATGCGTCATGGGCTTCTCGAGATAGACATCCTTGCCGCGCTCCATAGCCTCACTGGCTATCTTGGCGTGCCAGTGGTCCGGTGTGGCGATGATCACCGCGTCAATATCATTCCTGTTTAGCAGCTCCCGGTAGTCCAGATACCCTTCTCCTTTGCACATCTCCTGGGCTCTGTTCTTGCGTTTGACGTAAACATCGCTCACCGCCAGGACCTGAATGTTTTCGGTCTCCTGCAATCTTAAAGCTTCCCTCAAAAGCCCAGTTCCGCGCCCCACCCACACCGATGACACCGGCGTGGATCCTGTCGTTGGCACCGATGATACGCGCCTTTGCGGGCAGGCTGACGACAGCGGCACCCAGCGCCATACCTGCGCCGACCGCTGTTTTCACAAAATCCCTTCTGTTTAGCTTTGATTTCTCATTCATGGGGGCCCTCCCTTCCTGCACGATTCTTCGGGTGCGGTTCGACAATACAATGAACTCTCTTACCTTGTCATAGGAAATCCTCCGGAGTAATACAGTCCCGGTCGTTCTTGGTTTTTCACGAAAATTCTCGGTGCGCCACGTTCTTAGCGGCTTCGCGTCTTAGCGGTTAGTTCGGGCTCGCTTTCACCGCGAAGGCGCGAAGTGCGCAAAGGGAATCGCGAAGGTTTGGTCCACAGCAAACAGGTTGGGCATAAAAGAACGCATAGGCTGGTAAGAATGCGGGAGAACGCGCGCTCCTACGAAGCTCGAATTCAGAAGGAGATAAACAGGCCCCGCCAGCAGAAGCAGGAGGACAGCCGCCCAAGGAAGAGAGTTCCTGGGCGGGCCGTGCACAGCGCGCGAATCCAAAAAGACAGGAAAATAGAAGAACGCGAAGATAGAAAGCAGGGTCCAGACGTGGAGAAGCCCCGCAAGAATGTAGAAAAGCCCGCGTCGAAGGATCAAAAGGTGCGATCAGGCGCTCTTGCGAAGCTCGACCAGGACCTGCCGGGCCGCTGCCTTGAGCGTCTCCAAAACGCCCACTCCTTTGGGCGCGACTGCTTCATAGACAGGTTCCCCTTTCACCAGAAGCAGCTTCTTGAGCCGCTCTGCCGGAAGCGCGTTGGGGAGATCCCTCTTGTTGAGCTGCAGCACGTACGGAATCTTATTCAGGTCGAAGCCCTGTTCTTTCAAATTCAGGTTGAGGTTGGAGAGCGATTCGAGGTTTGCATCCAGCCGCTCTTCCTGCGAGTCTGCCACGAACACAACCCCATCCACCCCTTTGAGAATCAATTTGCGGCTGGCATCGTAAAACACCTGTCCGGGAACGGTGTAGAGGTGAAATCGCATCGAAAAGCCCCGGATCTGACCGAGATCGATGGGAAGAAAATCGAAGAACAGCGTACGTTCGGTCTCAGTGGCCAGGGAGATCATCTTCCCCTTGTTCTCCGGATTCGTGATCTGGTAGATGTGCTGCAGGTTCGTAGTCTTGCCGCCCAATCCCGGCCCATAATAGACCAGTTTGCAATTTATCTCGCGGGCGACGTAATTAATGAAAGTCAATGGATCCCCCTCCCCTATCCTTCGGTATTTAAGCGACTAGCGTCCAAAAAGCTTGTCAATGTCTTCGTCCGTAAAATCGAATGGCGACGGGCTGTTTGAAGGAACCGCCGCGTTCTTCTTGGTTTCCGTTTTCCGCGCGAACAGTTTGAAGACTTCTTCAAGGTATGCCGTCGTATGCTTCACCCTGAGCCGTACCAGCCCCAGTGAGACCTTTTCGTCAAAAACCAGCACCAGGCAGTACCTCCTGGAAACATCCGATATATGAATGTTCCGGTGTTTCCCCTGGTGATAAAGAATGGAAAACTCTGGTTCTCCTACGAGTCTCGCCAGCCCATCGGTGGCCGCGAGGTTCGCGGCCGCAAGAGACGATAGCGCCGTCAGGTCGATATCCTGGGCCGGACCCTCCGAGGCAATTTGATGACCGTCACGATCTATCAGCAAGATCAAGTCGATTCCGAGCTCCCGTTGGGTCTTGACCAGAATGGACTTCAGGCGTTGATATTCCGCCTCATACAGAACGATATTGCTTGCATTCATGAATGGATCGATCCCCACGCGACTCTCAGGAAGGGTTTCACAGAATCGTTACACACGGGAGACTCGTCAAAAATAAACTTCGGGGATCAACCCCGGCGCTCTCTAAGATTAACCCTCATAAGCCTTTCCGATGTTGGCGCTTGACTTATCGACAAAATTCCCCTAATAATAACTGGCAATTTTGAGTCCTTGTTCTGCTTTATTTGTAACCATTTGAATCTAAATAAATTATAGAACCCAGGAGCTTTCGCGTGGCAAGAGCTCTGGTAAAGAAAGCGGATCGGTCAGGGTCGGGCAGATTGGCAAAAGCGCAGCGTAAAGTTCGTGCCAAAGCTAAGGGAAAATCGAAGTTGCACGTTCGCAAACACGCTAAACAGGTTAAGGCTGTCTCGGCAAAATCCCGAAAGAGATCGGTGGCGGAGAAGCCCAAACGGCGAGGATCTGCCGGCGAGGCCGTCAAGCAATCGCCACAGAAGGAACGTATGAGTATGGCTTCGGGAACCAAGAAAAGGATTTCTACGTCAGGCACTGTCACGGCTCCCCCTGAGAAACCTGTGCGGGCGCTAAGCGAGACAAAGACGACCCCGGGGGCCCTGTTGTTGCTGGAAAAGGGCATCAAGCTGATTTACCAGAGGGAGTTCAAGAAAGCCCGGCACGAGTTGGATTCGCTCATCGAAAGCTATCCCAGCGAGGCGGAAATCTCGGCCCGCGCCCGCAGTTATATCCAAATCTGTGATCGAGAGGAGGCTGCACAGAAAAAAACGACGGTGAGCAACGACCAACTCTACACGCTTGGCGTGATGGAGCACAACCGGGGTAACTACGACGGGGCTATCTCGTATTTCGAGCAACTCCTGGCAAACCATCCCAACGCGGACTACATTTACTATTCTCTGGCGGCTTCCAAGGCCCGGAAGAACGAAATTGCGGAAGCGATCCAAAACTTGAGAAAGGCGATCGATCTCAACGAAGACAACCGGGTCTACGCGAAAAATGATCCCGATTTTGCGCCCCTCCATGTCGAAAGAGAATTTGTGGATCTGGTTGGGTTGAAGCTCGTTTAACCCGTCGACCGGCAGGCACATGAACCGTCCCCAAAAACTTCTGGACATCGTCTCCATTGGAGGAGGTACGGGATTGTCGTATCTCCTGAAAGGGCTCAAGCCCAGTGTAGCGCAACCTTCGTATGTGGAGGCGCCTGCCGGGAAGCCCTGGATTTCGCGGCTGACGGCTGTCGTGACCGTCAGCGATGACGGAGGCAGTTCCGGCAAGTTACGCGATGAGCTGCGGGTTCTTCCTCCAGGCGACATCCGCAATTGTCTCGTGGCTCTTAGCGCCGATGAATCGCTCATGTCCCATTTGTTTCAATACAGATTCCCCGGGGCGGGCGGGCTGCAAGATCACAGTTTTGGCAACCTGTTCCTGACGGCTCTGACAGGGGTCACAGGCGATTTTCTCAAAGCCATCCGTCTCACCTCCGAAGTCCTCGCCATCCGGGGCCGCATCTATCCTTCGACTCTGGAGGACGTACGTCTGGTTGCCGAGACGACGTCGGGAGAGCGTCTCAACGGGGAATCCGCCATTTCCAGAACAAGCACGCGCATACGGAAGATCGCCCTCACCCCCCGCACGTGTCAACCCGTACCGGCTGTGATCCAGGCTCTGCGCGACGCGGATATCATCACGCTGGGACCCGGCTCGCTGTACACCAGCCTGCTGCCTAATCTCCTGGTACGCGGAATTGCGAAAGAGATCCGCAAGTCCCCAGCTTTGAAGATCTACATAGGCAACTTGATGACGCAGGCGGGCGAGACCACGGGGTTCACCGCCGCGGACCATGTCGAGGCCATTCGGCAGCACGCGCGAAGCAGGCTCTTCGACGTGATTATTCTCAATCGCAAGCCGATTGCCGCCGCGGTGCTGGCGCGCTATCGTAAACAGGGCTCCGTGCCTGTGGCAACAGACCGCGACCGCCTTTCGGAGCAGGGTCTTGAAATTTACCAAGGGGACCTGCTGGCGCAGGCGAACGTGGTTCGTCACGATCCCGGACTCCTCGCGAAGGCGGTCCAAGCCAGTTACGAGCGTTGGAAGACGCGCGCCGCCGAGAGCAAGCAGACAGTACTCGTTTGAACGATGGAAAATCTCTGCGCTGTGATCCTGGCCGCAGGAAAAGGGACCCGCATGAGAAGCAATAGGGCCAAGGTCCTTCACAACCTGTGCGGCACTCCCATGCTCCGGCTGGTTTATTCCGCGGTTGCAGCGCTCGAGCCGGAGCAAGTCTTTGTCGTGATTGGACAGGATGCCGAGCGGGTGTGTGGATCTTTGGAAGGGTTTCCCGCGTACTTCGTTCATCAGAAGGAGCAGCTGGGCACGGGACACGCCGCGATGGCAGCCGGCGAGCTCCTTTCCCAACGCAGGGGACACGCTCTCGTCGTATTCGGAGACGCCCCCAGGATCAAGGCGGCCACACTGCGCAAGCTCGTTCAACATCATCGCAACTCGAAAGCGGTGACGTCGCTGGACCTGATCGATGCGCTGGGAAAGCTCACAAACAACAACGCTCAGAAGGAGTATTACATCACGGACCTGGTCGCTATCCAGCGGCAGGACGGGAAAGAAGTGGAAGCCGTTCTGCACGACGATTTCGAGGAACTGCGCGGTATAAATACGCGCCGGGAACTGGCGGAGCTTTCCAGGGCCCTCTCGAAACAGAAGAACCTTGAATTGATGGAGTCCGGCGTTACGCTGATCGATCCAGACTGCGCGTATGTCGATCTCGACGTTGTTGTCGAAAAGGACGTGATCCTCTATCCGATGGTGACGCTCGAGGGCAGGACTCGCATCGGGGAAGGAACCGTAGTCCGTTCCGGGACACGCATCTCGAATTCCAGGATTGCCCCCGAAGTCGAAATCCTTGAATCCTGTCTTATCACGGACTCTGAAATTGGCAGCGGGACCACGGTCGGCCCTAGCGCCAGGGTCAGGGATCAAGCCGTGATAGGCTCTCGGTGCCGGATAGGCAACTTTGTGGAGATCAAGAAAAGCACCCTGGGAGACGGGACGAAAGCCGCGCACCTTGCCTACGTCGGCGATGCCGTCATCGGGAGAAATGTCAACATCGGGGCCGGCACGATTACCTGCAATTTCGACGGCCAGCGCAAGAATGTCACCACGATCGAGGATGACGCTTTCATAGGAACCGATTCTCAACTGGTTGCGCCCGTCCGCATCGGCCGGGGGGCCTACGTGGCGGCCGGGAGCTGCATTACGGAGGATGTTCCGCCGGAGGCTCTGGCAGTAGCACGCGCTAGGCAGATAAACAAGGAAGGTTGGGTAAGGCGGAAATTAATGCGGACCGAGCCCAAGTGAAGTCTCCGGGCCGCTCCTCTGTTCATTCGTCCGAGGGCAGATGATTAACTGTCGCAACTGTATTAACTGGATCGACGAAAGCCTGGAGCAGATCGAGGCTGACGTTGACACACACCAGCATATCTTCATGGGCTGCCGGATCTACGGTCATGTCCAAAACAACACCGCGCTCGAAACCTGCCCGCATTACGTCGAAAGCGGGAATCTCTTCACGCTTTGCAATACCTGTCATACGACCGTACCCAAGGTATGCGTCTCGCTGGGCGAGTGCGTCAACTGTACCGACACAGATCTCTTCTGCGTCGATCACTGCATCGGGGGCGACAACCGGAAGTTCTGCACCCACTTTGTCCGCCTATACACCGAAGGGGCGCATCTCATCGAAGGTGACCGCGCATTCGAGCTCTTTCCCGTCCTCGGCATGCCTGGCCAGAAAGAACCTGTGACCGTTGAAATCCAGGACGACGAGAGTATCCCGGACTCTCTTCTCCCCGGCATCGAGCCCTCCATCCCGAAAAAGAAGGCCGAGAGCTAGACAGGGAGCCTGCTAGGCAGCCACACAACATCTTTCACCTTCGCGCTCTTCGCGCCTTCGCGGTTAGTTCTGACTCAGTTTTACCGCGAAGTCGCTAAGTGCGCAAAGAAACGCGAAGATTTTATTGGTTGCGGCTAATGCAGCACAGCCGTCGTAAGAATCGGCAAGAGGCGCTCGAGTCTCCTCTCCAGGGTCTGGCATGCTTCGCGAGCTGTGGACAGGTCTCCGGACCTGCCCATAGTTTCCAATTTCTGCGCCGCTTCGATCGCGAGCTCGTCTACACCGCGGGGAAGGCTTAGGGCTCACGGCAGATCTCCCAGCGCCGCATTCATTCACAGAACCTTTTCGCCTCTGCCCCTCTGCCCCTTGGTCATTTATCATTTGTCATTTATCATTTCGAGTTTAAACGTGAAGCTTATGCCCAGGGTGCTCCTGCTCTTGCCTACGACGACCTACCGTGCGGCGGATTTTCTCGCGGCAGCCGAGCGGATGAACGTGGATGTGGTTGCCGCTTCCGAGAAGCCGAACGTAATGGCGAGCAAACATCCGGAGGTCCTTCTGACGCTGGACTTCCGCGACCCGGAAGCGGCGGCGCGCACGGTCCGGGAATTTCACAAGGCATATCCGATCGATGCGGTGATTCCTGTCGATGACGATACGGCAGTCGTGGCGGCAACGATAGGCTCCGCTCTATCGCTCAAGCACAACTCGATTGAATCGGCGCAGGCCGCCCGGAACAAACACACTTTCGTCGAGCTCCTTCACAGACACGGCCTGGCCGCGCCGTGGTACCGCCTCTTCACCACGGCCGAGGATCCCAAGCAAGCTGCGCGGGCGGTTTCTTATCCCTGTGTGTTGAAACCCCTGTTCCTTTCCGCCAGCCGCGGCGTGATCCGCGCCGACGATCCTCTTGCCTTCGCCGCTGCCTGGAGGAGAATCCTGAAAATTCTGGAAGACCCGGAAGTGGCGGCACGAGGAGGAGAGGCAGCCAAACAACTGCTGGTGGAAGAGTTCATCCCGGGCCAGGAGGTTGCCCTGGAGGGAATGCTGGACAAAGGAGAGCTTCGGGTTCTGGCCATTTTCGATAAGCCGGACCCGCTCGAAGGACCTTTCTTTGAAGAGACCATTTACGTCACCCCATCGCGGCACCCGGAATCCCATCGACGGCAGATCGCCGGCTGCGTGGCTTCTGCCGCCGCTGCGATCGGACTCAGAGAGGGGCCCATTCACGCAGAATTGCGATTCAACGAGAACGGGATATGGATTATCGAAATGGCGGCCCGCTCGATCGGCGGCTTGTGCTCGCGGACCTTGCGCTTTGGCACGGGGCTTTCGCTGGAAGAGTTGATCCTGCGTCATGCTCTAAATCTGGGGATCGGCCACATTCAAAGAGAGCAGAGGGCGGCCGGCGTGATGATGATACCGATTCCAGGAGCCGGGATTCTGCAGGAAATCCAGGGGCTGGAAGCGGCCAGAGCGGTTCCCCGTATCGAAGGGGTAACTGTCAGCGTGCCCCTCGGCAAAGGACTGGTTCCTCTCCCTGAAGGGTCGAGCTACCTGGGATTCATTTTCAGCAGGGCTGAGACGCCGGCTGCCGCCGAGACAGCCCTGCGTGCGGCCCACCGCCAATTGCACTTTGTCATACAACCAGAAGGGTGCAATTGAAAGTGTGAGTCAGGCAGCGCGGCCGGAGAAACTGCGAAAGATTGTATTTCAAACCAAATGACATCCAAACGGCAGTGATTTCGTGAAATTCGTGGAATTCGTGGCCAATAAAACCGCCACGAATTCCAGCAACGCATCCACCGCACTCGCATCCCCGATTCGGCCCAGCGATCCAGCCGCTGCCTCGCGGACGTTCCGATCCTTGTCCTTGAGCGCCTTCACCAGGGCTTCTACGGCGCGCGGGTCCTTGGACTCACCCAGCTTTTCCGCCGCTTGTGACCGGACCTTCCATTCCAGTGATCTTAACTGTTGAAGTCTGAACCAAAGCATCGGGCGTTCCCCTCCACGTTTGATCCGGGGGGTGCTTGCTCTTATTAATCGTCATTTTCTGAAGTCATGTTCATGATTTTGTGACGGCCATGCCCCGAAGGTGGCCATTCAGGCCGTCGGAATCAGCAGGATGATTTCAACTTTGGCATGACGAAACGGGGCGTTCGCCTCTGCGGGCGCTTCTTAAAGACGTTAGGTTGGGGTTCGCTCTCTTGCTGCCAGGCCTTTTCCCCGCTGAGAACCCACTGAACCGCATACGTGCGCAGCTCCGTGGAGTTTTTGAGCGCTAACTTTTTCTGTATGTGAGCGAGGTGCGTATCGACTGTTTTCGCGCTCAACTTGAGATTTGCGGCGATCTCTTGTCTCTTGTGCCCCTGGCCCAGCAACTGAAGCACGGTCAATTCTCGGTCGCTGAGAATGTCCGTGGGCCAGTCGTAGTGTTTCGCCCGGCCCGAATTGATGTATTTCTGCAGCATTCTTTCCGATAGTTGCTCGCTTACGTGCACCTCCCCTTTCATGATCCGGCGTATTGCCAGGATTAATTGGTCCGGGGCCTCGATGCCCAGGATATAACCCCGCGCCCCCGCGCGAAGAACTCGCTCCGCATAGAAAGACTCCTCATCCACGGAGAGGACAAGCACAGGCAACCCCTTGTGCCACAGTCTGATCTCCTTGATCAACTCGAGGCCGATTTTGCCCTTCAGCGAAATGCTGACAATGACAAGGTCCGGTTTGAGCGTCGCGATAGCTTCGAAAGTTTCGCGCGCATTCTGGGCTTGTCCGCAAACGGACAGGTCGGATTCCTGGTTGAGCAGCTGCGCGAGCCCTGCGCAGACCATGGAATGAACGGCCCTTGCCTCGAAACGGGCTCGCGGTTTTTCATTGCAATGGACCAACTTATCTTCGGAGTCGTCAGTCGTGTGATATCAACCCTTGTCTCAGGCTGAGGATGCGAACTGGATCCCTGTCCTGATCGTGCGATCAAGGGGATCGCCTACGAACGAACCCTTTCACTCGTCGTGAGCATGTTCCGGCATCCACTCCGATCACCTTACGGCATCCAGATCCCGCTTCTAAAAAACAAGCGGCAGCGGATTCCCCCAAAGAAGATCTTTCCGCCATGCGCTTTCGCGATGCCCTCTAGAAATAGCTAAAGCCGTAGCGAGTGGGCAGTAACTGCCGACTGCTGACTCCTCGGTGGACTTGGCCCCTTTTGTTTTGCATTAACCAGAGCTCGTCTTCAAAATCGCCAACAGCCTCGGAGTCAGCACCGCTCTTCGGATGCTGACCCCCAAGTTCTACTAAGGTCGTGCATGAAGCGTGCCAGCGCATTCGCTTGGAGCCACGAATCATAGAACTTAGTTGACCGCATAATGTTACAGCCGCCCTGGCACCGAGATCCGCTGACAGAAAAGCGGAATCCGGAGCCCAGGAGTGGAACTCAGATTCCCCTCGCCACAGCGAGCAGGGGAGCGGGCCACGGAGCCACAGAGACACGGAGACCCGGAATTCGTGTTCTCCGCGTCTCTGTGTCTCTGTGGCAAAAGATAGGCATTTGTATCCCGAAGTGCGTGGGGGAGCAAGACTGTTCTTAAGGCACTGATTCATCGCCCCCTGCCGCTCAGAAGCTCACTCTCACGCCTACCTGGAGTTCCCGTGCGGGATGCGCTGTGTTGGGCGCACCGAAAAATTTTGACGTGAGCACCCCAACATAGTTCTTGTAGTTGGTTTGGTTCAAGAGATTGAACACATCGAAGC
>WNGH01013408.1_pt1 | contig 12668 bp, 7 predicted proteins | sample 5400631 | NCBI WGS metagenome assembly WNGH01 (sample SAMN13153373, study PRJNA577476) | soil metagenome | isolation source: 115 cm soil or saprolite under Garry oak tree replicate 1 | place: USA:California | collected 2016-06-15
TAATGATTTACTGCGTCTTTTGCTCCTACTAGAATCATCACCGATAGTGATCCTCACGAGCGATTCGCGCCGCGTAGCGCAAGTTGACCACGGACGCGATGATCGGCAAGAGAAGAACGAGAGCGCGTTTCATTGTGCTCGTTGTAGAACGTTCGGCGGGGGCACGATATACTGAATCCGGTCCCGAGACTCGGGCGAACCGTGGGAGGAGATTCTATGCGATGCGTAAGTCGGAAAATACTTTCGATCAGTGTGTTCTTGGCGGCAGGCTACTTTACACCGGTAACTAAGGCGCAGCAGCCGGCGTCGGCGACAGTGTTCGAAGGGGCGCGCCTCATTACCGGAGACGGCAGCGCGCCCGTCGCGGATTCGGCATTCGTCGTTGAAAACGGCCGGTTCACCGCGATTGGCCGAAAAGGACAGGTCAAAGCTCCGGCGGGAGCGGCCCATGTGGATCTAACCGGCAAGACCGTCATGCCGGCGATTATCGACGCCCACAAGCACCTCGCTGTGACTCGAGACGCTCTTGTGGATCAATTGCAGCATTTTGCCTACTACGGCATTGGCGCGACAATGAGCCTCGGCCAAGATACGGGCGATGAGGTGTACCAGGTGCGCTCGGAAACGATTCCCAATGCCGCGCGATACCGCACTGCGGGACGCGGCATTACAGGGCCGGAGCCGGGGCGCTCGAACGCTCCTTTCTGGGTCACCAGCGAGGCCGAGGTGCGGAAGGACGTCGATGAGATGGCCGCGAAGAAAGCGGACATCATAAAGTTCTGGGTGGACGACCGGGATCATACGGTGACCAAGCTGAGCCCGGAGCTGTATCGCGCCGGTATCGACGAGGCCCACAAGAAAGGCCTCCGGACGATCGCTCATATCTTTACCTTGGAGGATGCGAAGGGAGTCCTCCGGGCGGGCATCGATAATTTCGCGCACAGCGTCCGGGACAAGGACGTCGACGATGAGTACATCCGGGACAAGGACGTCGACGATGAGTACATCAAACTGGTGAAGGCCAAGCCGAACTTCATTGTGGACCCGAACCTTCCTGATCGCGGTGTGAAGGCGGACCGGAACTGGCTCCGCGACAGTATGCCTGCCGCGGAGTTTCAGAAAGTTCAGGCAGACACGAAGGACGATCCCAAAGCCCAGCAGTTCTTCGGAATTCAATGCCGAAACCTGGCGAGGCTGAACAAGGAGGGCATCAAGATCTCCTTGGGCTCGGATGGACCGATCCCGTGGGCGGCGCACGAGGAGATGGCGGACATGGCGGGGTGTGGAATGACGCCCGCTCAGGTCATCCTGGCCGCGACACGCAACGCGGCCGAACTGATGAAACTCGCAGACGCCGGCACCATCGCGGTGCGTAAGAGCGCGGACTTCGTAGTTCTGGACGCGAATCCGCTCGACGACATCAGGAATACCCGGAAAATCTCGTCCGTCTATCTCCGCGGATCGCAAGTTGACCGCGCCGGCCTAAGAGCGCGATGGACAAGCGGGAAACCATCCAACTAACTCGCGACCGGCTGCAGCTCGTTCGCGAACATGCTCGTCGCTTCTCTGATCGAGATGGAGCCGGTCCGTGCGAAGAGGAAATTTTGGAATTGGACGAATCCTGCACCTCAAATCCGAGGATTCGTCCAATTGCACGGCCATCCCCGATGAAGCATTTTGTTCTCTTTGTTTTTTTCAATTTCTTCATTCATGGAAACGCATTCGGTGCCATCGATTTCTGGCTCACAATCTTACACAACGATGATTCCGAGTCTCAGTTGATCGATGCCGGACCGGGGCTGGAGAGTTTTGGCGGCGTTGCCCGTTTTGCAACGCTGGCACAAAGACTGCGCATGGAGGCGCAAAGCGATTCCAGCATCAGGACAAAACGGGGAGTGATCGTTTTGAACGCAGGCGATAACATTTTTTCAGGCGCGGAGTTGAACGCGAGCATCGAAAAAGGGATTCCATTTTACGAAGCAATTGCCATGGAAAGGATCGGATATGATGTGTCCGCTCTAGGCAATCACGATTTCGATTTTGGCCCCGACATTCTTGCTGAATTTATATCGGGTTTCCGCTCTCTTCCATTTGTTGCAGCGAACCTCGATTTTCACAACGAGCCCGTGTTCAATGTGCTCGCACGGGAAGGTCGCGTCGCGCACAGCGTTGTCATCAATGTCCGGGGTGAAAAAGTAGGAGTAATCGGAGCGATCACGCCGCGATTGCGCATCATCGCGAGTCCGCGAAATGTAATTGTCAATTCGGATCTGGTGGGAAGTATCCAGTCCGAAGTTTCATCGCTTCAGGAAAAGGGTGCAAAAATCATCATCTTGCTCACACATATCGGAAGTCTGGCTGATGATCATGCTTTGATTTCGGCTTTGCATGGAGTGGATGTTGTTGTGAGCGCTGGTAGCGAAAATACGAATGAACTTCAGGCCAATCCCGGGGATCTACTCATCCCGGGTGATGTGGCCTTCGCTCCTTATCCGTTGATTTCGCACGATATGAATGGCACTTCAGTCCCGATTGTCAGCACCAGCGGGAATTACCACTACATCGGACAGCTAAGCGTAAGATTCGACAGTTACGGAAATTTGATTGAAATTGATACTAGACACTCGCATCCGTTTCGAGTGGCGGGAGGGAACGAACCGGATGCCGTCCGGCCCGATCCCACATTGGAAAGGAAGGTGGTCCAGCCGTTAAAGGCGGCCGTCGAAGCGCTCGCTTCGAACGTCATCGCAAAAAGTGAAGTAGATCTTAAGGGCATTCAAAGCGATGTGCGCACAGTTGAAACGAACGAAGGAAATCTCGTGGCAGACAGTGTGTTTTCCGAAGCCAGAAGGCTCGCCGCAAGTTTCGGAACGGCTTCCCCGGATCTTGCCATTATCAACGGAGGAGCCATTCGAAACGACAGCGTGATCCCTGCGGGCGACATCACGGAACTGGATACGTTCGAAATCGCGCCGTTTCCGAACTTACTTGCAATCGTTCCGAACATTCCTGCATCACAACTGAAAGAGATTTTGGAAAATGCGGTTTCGCAGGTCGATAAGTTTGATGGCCGATTTGCGCAGGTGTCAGGCATTAGGTTCACATGGGAGCCGTCCGGTACTGCGCAGGTGTTGGACAGCCTCGGCAACGTTACTACACCTGGAACTCGCATTCGCGAAATCACGCGGAAGGATGGAACCGTTCTTGTGTCGGGAGGCGCCGTTGTGTCCGGCGCGCCTGCGGTCACGATTGCGGTCACAACCTTCCTCGCGACCGGTGGCGATCAATATCCATTCCGTGGCGCGCCCTTCACGAACCTGGGCCTGAGCTCACAACAGACGCTTTTCAACTACATCTTCCACACTTTGAAGGGTCTCATCTCGGCAGCCGATTACCCGGAGTCCGGCGAAGGTCGCATCACACAGGAAAAATGGAGCGAAAAAATGGGGACGTAGCCCTGTGTCCCCATTTTTCTGAAGTTCCAAAAACGAAAAATAGGGACACAGGGCTACGTCCCCATTTTTCTTCCGGCCCGAAATTCAAAATGACCCACTACCAAGAACCGCCACTCGTTGCACAATCCGGGTATCATGCTCGCATGAAAACATTCCTCTGTCGGGCTGCGGTTATCTTCCTGCTCGCTTTATCCGTCTCGTGTGGGGATAACGAAAGGTCGCCTGGCGGAAGTCCGGAACGTCGGCTCGCGCCCGCCCTGATGTTCTCGACCGCGGACCTGAAGGACAAGCGAATTGGGGTCGTGCTTGGTTCTGTCTACGACCGGTTCGCCACAAAAACCTATCCACAGGCTACGGTCCTGCAGTTCGATTCCCCGACAGATCTCCGGCTGGCGGTGCAGTCGGGAAAGGTCGACGCGGGCCTGAGCGACGAGCAGCCGCTGGTTGAAATCCTGCGCAACGACAGCGAGCTTGCGATGCTCGGCGAGCCTCTCCTCACGCTCCCACTGGGCGTCGGATTCCGGAAAGGCAACGCGGAGCTACGGGACGCGTTTAACCGATTTCTCGCGGACATAAAGCAGAACGGCGTGCACGCAGACATGGTTGAGCGTTGGTTGAGGAACCACGAGAAGCGGATGCCGCCAATTCCCGATTCGCGGCCGAGCGGCGTGCTGGTTGTCGGAGTCTCCGCGGGAGGGCTGCCGTTCGGCGCTGTTCAGGATGGCGTCGACGTCGGCTTCGATATCGAAATGGTGGAGCGCTTCGCAGCGTCGATAGGCAGGGAGGTCAAGTTCTCGCAGATGCCTTTCGGCGCGCTGATCGCCGCGAACGCGAGCGGAAAGGTGGACATGATTGCCGCCTCCATATTCATCACGGAAGAACGGCAGCAGCGGATCGACTTTTCGGATCCGTACTCCGAGACGGCCGGAAGGGCATATACCCTGAAGACGAACATCGCCGGGGCCGGAGGGGCGACATCGGGCGGCGGCGTAAAGCCGCTACTGACCGCGATTGACGATCTCCGTGGCAAGCGGATCGCCGTCCAGCTCGGCACGGTTTACGATATGTACGCGACCAGAACGTTTCCCGGCGCAACAGTCGTGCAATTCAACACGTTTCAGGAAGTGACACTCGCGGTTAGTGCCGGAAAGGTCGATGCAGGTCTGAGCGACCTGGACACTCTGAACGAGGTGCGACGTGCGAACGACGATCTCGTCCCTTTCGGCAAGCCGATCTTCGCGTCGGAGGTGGCTGCCGGATTTGCGAAATCGAGCACTGACCTGCGCGCGTCGTTCAACGCCTTTCTCAAGAGCATCCGCGAGAACGGTACGCATGCCGACATGGTGGACCGCTGGATGACCCGGCGCATCACGCGCATGCCGGAGATCCCATCCTCGCCCGCCAACGGCACACTCGTGGTGGGCATCTCGAGCGGAGGCTTTCCCTTCAGTGCGGTCCAGGACGGGCAACTCGCGGGTTTCGACGTGGAACTGGCGAGGCGGTTCGCCGCCTACATCGGCAGGGAGCTGCGGCTGCTCGACCACGACTTCGGTGCCCTGATCCCGGCGCTGGCCAGCGGGAAGATTGACGTTATCATCGCCGACATGTTCGTCACAGACGAGCGCCAGAAGCAGATCGATTTTTCGGAGCCGTATTTTGAGCAGGACTCGGTCGCGTTCACCCGAGTGGCCAACACGGCGGCGCCGCCGGGCGACGCCGTGGCAGTGGGCGGCACTCCATCGTTCACCAAACCGGTCTTTCGCGGGCCGGCCCACCTGTACATTGCGGTCCTGCGGGGAACGCCGATTGTCGTGCTGTTGATGATCACTTTTTACGTGGTCTTCGCTTCCATCGACATCAGCCCGATTATCGTGGCAGTCATCGCATTCGGGATGAATTTCGCGGCTTACGTTTCTGAGATGTTCCGCGCCGGAATCGAAAGCATCGACAAAGGCCAGAAGGAAGCCGGCATCGCGATGGGTTTCACCCCGTTGAAGGCCTTTGCGTACATCACCTTTCCGCAAATGGTTCAGCGGACCCTGCCGGTCTACAAAGGCGAGTTCATCTCGCTGGTCAAGATGACCTCGGTTGTCGGCTACATCGCCGTGCAGGACCTGACGAAGGCAAGCGATATCATCCGCAGCCGCACCTTCGACGCATTCTTCCCGCTGATCATGGTCGCGGTGTTGTATTTCCTGATTGCCTGGGGACTCATGCAGGCGTTGCAGTACCTCGAGCGCCGCACTGACCCGAAGCTCGCGGCGCGCGGTCGTCGGCGGCGCCTGCTGGGGATAAAGGCGGCGGGATGAGCGGAGCGAATGCAAGCCCGACAGGGCGCAGCCAGTAAAGAATGAGCGGAGCGAATGCAAGCCCGACCACTCTTGTCCAAATTACGAGATCCGGTTCGCTCCAGAGGCAGGATTGATGCGGGTTTCATTGGATTCTCTATATGGAAACCTGTTCCGGGAACGTCCCTCTCCCTTTGGGAGAGGGTGGCGCGAAGCGCCGGGTGAGGGCAGGAAACGCACCCTCATCCGGCCCTTCGGGCCACCTTCTCCCAGAGGGAGAAGGACACGAGCCACCATTTCGGCTAATTTGGACACCACTGCAGCCCGAGAGGGCGCAGCCATGGAGAGATGATCAAGGTACAACACCTATCGAAGTCCTTCGGCGATCTGGCCGTACTGACCGATGTGAACGCTGAGATCAACAGAGGCGAGGTCGTTTCGATCATTGGACCGTCGGGGGCCGGCAAGAGCACGTTCCTGCGGTGCCTCAACCTGCTCGATCGCCCGACGGGCGGATCCATTGTCATCGACGGCATCGACGTGCTGCATCGGCGGACGGACGTCTCGAAGATCCGTCAGAAGATGAACATGGTGTTCCAGTCTTTCAATCTGTACGCGCACCTGTCTGTCCTGGATAACCTGACAATCGCACCGATCAAGCTGCGAGGAGTGCCGCGGGACGTCGCCGCGCGAAAGGCGCTCGACCTCTTGCGCATGGTCGGCCTCGGCGAGAAGGCATCGAATTTCCCCGACGAGCTTTCCGGAGGACAGAAGCAGCGTGTGGCGATTGCACGCTGCCTGGCGATGGAGCCTGAGATCGTGCTCTTTGACGAGCCGACCTCGGCTCTCGACCCGACGATGGTGAGCGAAGTGCTCGCCGTCATTCGCAGGTTAGCGCGCGACGGAATGACGATGGTGATCGTGACGCATGAGATGGACTTCGCCCGGGACATCTCCAGCCGCGTCTTCTATATGGACGAAGGCACCATCTATGAGTCGGGTGCTTCAGCCCAGATCTTCGAGGCGCCCCGGCGTGACAAGACCCGCGCCTTCATCCATCGGATCCGGAGCTTCCACCGGCAGATCACGTCCGTCGATTTCGACGTTTACGCGCTAAACGCAGAGGTCGAGCAGTTCGGCGAGCGGCAATTCCTGTCGCGGGACGAGCGCCATGATCTTGTCCTGCTCGTGGAGGAGCTCATCCTGCTCCACAGGGGGCGCCTCGGCAACGGAGTGGTGGAGCTCACCATTTCTCATTCGGAGAAGAGCGGACGCGTGCAGATCGTGGTCGAGGCCCCGGCGGGTCCGGTTAGTCCGCTGGACGTGATGGACAACTATGGGCTGGGAGTGTCCATCGTGCGGGGCCTTTCCGAGTCCATCGACTACCATCCAGACAACGGGCGGAGCCGGCTCCAGGTCGTCCTCAAGTCGAAATAATGGCGCGTTGTGGAGGAGCCAACGGGCTGAGCCCGTGACGTCAAAAGCCGCAATTCAAGCGCAATTTGATAATTCGCTGAGCTATTTACCACCCGTGGCCGGCCGCGTCAACCGGTTGTTAAACTCGTTCGACTCGGATGGCACGCAGAAGTATTCCCAAATCTCGGCATTCGGGAGTAATTCAATGGTGCCGGTTGTCGTCCATGGTTTGGTGTACACCTGAGGGTCAGTAATCGTCATGGTGGCCTGCAGCCTTCCGTAGTCCAGCCGCTTGTACCTTTCCTCGACCTTCATAGCGGAACTATGCGGAAAGAGCGGACGAGTGGCGTCGGAACCGATAAGCGCCCGCGTGTCGTATCCATAGGACTCGACGATGAACGTGTCTCCCTCCCACCTGCCCACGTTGTATCCGTAAAATCGTTCGACCGGAGGATCGTCCGGCAGCTTGCGCCCGTCTGTCCAGATCGTCCTCCAGGTATGACCCCACTCAAAGAACTGGAAAACCCGAACCGGCGTTTGAACGAATTCCATTCCATAGTTGTATCCGAATGACCGTATATTGCCGAGGGGGTCACAATTCACTAAAGGATCGTTCAAAGGCGGACTATTCTCGCTTGCTTGACTCACTTCTTTCATGAGGGTTGCAAGTAACTTTTGCCCCTCCGGCGTAAGTGGAGGACGTGTCTTTGCATCCGGCGGAAGACCATTGTTGCCCCAAACGCCGGACAGGTCGTGCGGATCAAACGAGTGGGAATCGACGGCTGCTTTTTTTCGATCGTCCGCCACGCGGGCATTGTTCTGGCAGCGAGGACACGTCTTCCAGCCTGGACCTGGAGTCACCGGGGCCACCTCCAGCCCTGACGTTTGAGCCAGGGCGAATGGCGAAAAGGCCAGCAGTGCGAAGCTGACGCCAAGAATGACAACGTTCCGCATCTTCTCAATTCCTCCTTTGTTCATCGAACGCTTCAGCAGCTGCGTTGCATCCTCTGCTGTTCTGCACCGACTGCAGGAGCGGATCACTTTCCAAATAGTGTTGTCACCAATGATAGCGCGTGCAACCAAAATACGGTGCGCAATGAAACGCTTATCCTTTATACCCGGTTAATAAGTCGCCATCGTCATGTTGATCGTGTTCTGTGCCACGTCGGCATATGGACAGGCTATCGAAACGTAATGCCTCGCCGGCGCAATTGTTTAAAGCCAACGATTCGGCAACTCGGTGTTCCGGACTTGACGACCACCGTTCTCACACTCACGCTGGCGGGGCTCGCTGCAGATTCCTCTCTGGCGGGGGGCCGTAATTTCCGGATTGGCCGCCGCGTCGCATCGATCGTATTCATGTTCGGAGCCGCTCACTTGGAAGCTCGGGATTGGGATCGCACTAATGACCACCGGAGCGCTCTTGGCAATTTCGTAATCTCTGAGGATCGAACGGTCGTGAAAGAGTGCTCGGCGGCTGGCGCACCGACGAACGATCATGGAATCCCAACCGGAACAAGTTCAGGAGAAGGATTATGCAATTTGGATTAAGACGGTTATGTCTGGTCACATTCCTCGTTGTGGCGCCAGTCTGGCCCACGGCGGCGCAATCTCAACTATCGGCTGAATCGGCCCAGGTTGCCGTTCAGATTGGCGTCGCACCGCTTCTCAAGCGGCTTGAGAGTTTGCCTGATTCGACAATGAGCATGGAATCGCTTCTCCTGCGTCAGGAGATCACGGAAAGAGTCCTCGGCACTTCACTTGATATCGACAGTGTGAACGCAGTTATCGATGCGGAAATCGAACAGATCCGATCGATCCGTTCCGACCTGCAGTCCCGGCGCGATAAGGCGCAAAACATTATCAACATCGCTTCGATTGTAACTGGTGGTGCGTTCGGCGCAGTGACTTCGGCTCTTCAATTCAAACCAGGCACAGTGGACCTCGGTAACGGCATTGGCGTCGCCGGTGGAACGGGCTCTGTCGCATTATCGATTGTTGGAATTCGGAAGCAGTCCGGGGGGCAACGATCGCTGGGTGATTCGCCGCGGATGCTTGCCAGATTCTTTGGAAAACAGCCAGATGCGACGGAAGCTATTCGAAGTGTTTATCCCGAAGAGGTCTGGTCATATCTAAACTCGGCAACACCCTCCCAATCAAATGTGGAGACGAGGAGAGAACAACTTGTAGCGAAATGGCGAAGCGAGCGCAGAATCGAACAAGACACCTCAGGAAAGGGCGAACGCCGGATTGAATCAATAACGGGCAATATTTCTCGGGCAGGTAGCTTGCATATTAACGAGTTAAACGATCGAGTCGCGATGCTTCTTGACGTCCGCGCGACGGTATCGCTTATGAAGCGCGGGCTGAGCGAGATCCTTCATCGGCTGAGGGAGAGCAATGAGAAGACGACCACAACTTGCATCAACGATGACGCGAGCGCCGTCGGCCGCCTGGTTCCGACTCCGATTTGCTGATCTGCCCATCCCATCTGTTCCTCTCTTGCTCGTGAGCCTGGCAGAACATAATGGGACGCGCCACAGGTAACTCGCTTTTGTCTCTGCCTTAGAGATTCTGCAATTCGCCTATGTCCGTTTGGGCGCCCGTGTAAATGCTGTCCTTTGAGTCTCGCCATCAGAAGTCGATACGAGCGTTGAAGGTGATCGTACGGTTTCCTGTCGCGCTCGTGATACGGGCGAAAGTCGTCGAATTGATATTGGTGTTGGGATTTCCCCATATCGGCCTGTTCAAGAAGTTGACCGCGTCAGCGCGAATTGTGAACATTTTATTTTCCGCGATCCTGATCTTCTTGCTCAAACCCATATCCAATCCTAAGGACGATGGTCCGGTAATTCCCGGCATACCGATCGCCGTGTTACCGGTGGTTCCCGGCTCCGGATTCTTGAAGACGATGTTGCCTGATTTGTCGACGACAACCTGATTCGTAAAACGGCTAGGCAAATTCGGATCTCCACCAAAATTCGGCAGAGGCGCCTGTTTCACGGAAAGGCCGCTGAAGTACTGAACGAATCCATTCCCCTTCACGACGTTGCCCGAACCCTTTGGCAGATTGCCAACGAGATCCGCCGTGTTGGCGCTGCGGAAACCCATCGTGGTGAGAACGAACGGCGTCGCCGTCGTTCCTGGAGTGAAGGTCAGCGGCGCGCCGCTGATCCAGGAGAACACGGATGAGAGTTGCCAACCCTCAACAACACGCTGCACAACGGCAGGCGCTCCGGCAAGAAATGGACGGTTGGGTCCAAAGGGCAGATCCCACGCGCCATTGGCCTTGAGGATGTGCGTGCGGTCAATACTGAGTAGCCCCTTATCCAGGCGCCGATTCCGCGGATCGCGCAGAGTCGCCGCGGCACCGCCAAACGTCGGGCCACCCGTCGTGCCATTGACGACACCGGTATTCTGATTGTCACCAAGCGCTTTGGAAAATGCGTAGCTGAACTGGCCGTACAGGCCGTTCGAAAACCGTTTGGTCAAGAGGGACTGGAACGAATGATAAGTCGAGCTGCTGTTGTTCCCCTCCAGTGTGAGACGGGCAAACTGCGGATTGACGACGATGAAGTTCTCCGGGAGGCCTCCATTCCGTAGCAATCCGCCATTCACTCCAGTGAACGACGGCGTGGTGTTGATGAAATTGGCCAAAGCGCCGGCGTCACCATTGGCAATAAATTGATTCGTTGTTGAAAGCGCGCGTAAAGCTTGCGAACCGGTGAGTGTCGTGCCGTTGACGACACCTATACCGGTGACATTCAGCCCGTTCAACAGCCTGTTAAACAGTGGCGCATTGCCACCAGCGCGCGTGACTAAGAATGCGTCGAGGAGACCATTCTCGAAGATGTTCGTGTCATTCAGCTGCGTGGGGCTGAAGAGCTTGCTCGCCTTGTTTCCCACCCAACTCAAATCCAGCGTCAGGTTCTGCGCCAGTTCTCGCTGAACCGAAAAATTGAAATTCTGAATGTACGGTGTCACGCGATGATCGGCATAACCGGTGATGTCCGCAGCCCGATTGGTGAGCGGAACTGCGCCGAAAGGCTTGGCCCCACCCGTCGGCACGGGTACCACACCTGCCGTGGGCAAGCCAGTGAGGCCGAGGTACCCGGGCGGCGAATACGTGACATTCAGTGTTTGACCAGGAAGATTGCCGATGTTGCCCGAATAACTCAAGAAGTCCGGAGCGCCGGCATAATTGATTCCATAGCCTCCGCGAATAACCGTGCTGCGTTTGAACTGCGGTAGTGAATAACTGAATCCGACCGAGGGAGCGAAGTTGTTCCAGTCATCGTTCCAGAACGTCTTATTCGGATTCGGTGAGTGTTTGCCCACGAATTCAGTCGTCGTCAGCCTGGTGGGATCACAACCCGCATTGGGATTCCACATGACATTGAAGCTCGTGCCGGAACATCCGAATAATGCGGCTTCCCCGCCGTTTGTGGATTGGCCCCCTGCGAACCGGCCGCCCAAGCCCGTTGTGTCATAAGGCACGCCGTATTTGTCGTAGCGCAACCCAACATTCAACGTAAAGTTCCTGGAAAGCTTCCAATTGTCCTTGAAGTAAAGAGCCCAATCGTTTTCGTGAAGGTCCCGCTGGAACAGAATTGTCGTGCGGTAGTCGGTCCAATCCCCCGCTGTCGGGGAGTTCACAAAATATTGTTCCTGGATGTTGTTGATGGTTCCGGCAAGGTCTGCAAGAAGAAGTTGTGCCGTCGAGATGTCATTTGCCTGAATTCCACGGAAATTTGTCGGCGTGATGTTCGGGACTGGAGTGTTGCCGATACCCAGAGTTACGAACGGACGGGTTGTTTGCTGGCCGCCGTGGTTGAACTGATGCGAGTTGGTGAACTCAAATTCAAAACCCGTCTGGAAGGAGTGCGCGCCCTTCGTGAAGCTGAGCGTGTCCGCCAATTGCTTGAACGGACTGATCGATTGGCGCGGCGATGCTACACCGAACGGGGCGTACGCCATGGCCGAGTTCATAGTCGTGCCCGAGGCAATGAGGCCGCCCGTACCGCCCTGAGTGACATATACAAAATGTCCACCGATACTCGGAAAGCTGGCGACCATTTGTTTTGCCGAGTCGACGAGATCCGATTCTTTGGCGCCATTCCAGCAGCACCCCTTATCCAATGGAGAGGTGCCTTGCCAGGTATCGCGTTTTAACCCGAAGCGGAATTCGTTCAGGATCGTGGACGATAACGTCGATGTCCATGATGCGGTGTAGAAGTCCGGCACACGCTTCACATCGCCGAATGCTCCGGAAGGATAGTCCGGCAAACCGGTTTGTCCCGTCACGCCCCAGTCCTTTTCACGGCTCATCGTGTATGTGAGTTTGTTATTCGAGTTGAGCTGATAGTCGAAGCGCGTTGTGAGGTGGTTTCGATTGGCATTCTGGCTTTGACCTGTCGCACCATCCAGACCCTGGTGCGGTTGACGCCACCGGAATCCGGCCGTGTTCAAGCCGTCCCCGACCGTCCAATCATTGGGCAAAGGCATCTTT
>WNGH01004974.1_pt1 | contig 12666 bp, 12 predicted proteins | sample 5400631 | NCBI WGS metagenome assembly WNGH01 (sample SAMN13153373, study PRJNA577476) | soil metagenome | isolation source: 115 cm soil or saprolite under Garry oak tree replicate 1 | place: USA:California | collected 2016-06-15
AAAGAGGGACGTGCCTATAACTTCTACCGGAAACGCCCGGCATGCAGCGGAAACCCAGCCCCGTGATCATTGCTGCGACAACCGACCTGTTCATCCAATCCCGGGTCAACGAGCTAGCCAGCTCAATAGGCCTATCAATACAGTTCGCATCCAACGAGGAAGAACTCGGAGCCCTAGCACTGTCCCACCCGAAGCTCGTAATCCTCGACCTATCCTCCACAGACTATGACTTCACATCCATAGCCACACTCCTCAAGGAGAATAATCCCCCGCCGAAAATACTGGGCTTCTACCCACACGTCAGAAGAGACCTGGAAGCAAAGGCTCATGCGGCAGGGGTGGATTTCGTGGTTCCCAACTCCAACTTTCTCAAGACTGCAAGAAAGATTCTCGAAGAGCTGGATAAGACCTGAGCTGGATAGTCCAAAACCTCTGGGAGGACCTCGAAAAGCACCGGGAAAAATACGAACATTACCTGGAAGAAGGAAAATTCGAAGCTTTTGCAGCAATCAATCGCATAGCCTCTGAGGTGGCTGGCAAGTGGGGCGTATTCCTACAGGTCAATTTTCCCCCTGGAAGAAGCATGCAAATGGGAAAGGTTGGGCATCGAGACCTAAGCATCCTAGTCCACAAGGAGAGGCGAAACTTCCAGGGGGTAACTCAGGACAAGTTGAAGGAAGCCTTCCGCCTCTTAGGCCCTGTCTCCTACGACAACGCGGGCTTCGGCTATGAAGGGTTCAAGGTCAAACTTGCATCGGGAAGAATCGACATCCTCCCCGGCGGGGTGCACCTTTGGTGCGAAATCACACCCGAGATCTTGAGGTTCCTAGATTGGCTGTTCATAAACGCTTACGGGCTAAACCTACCATAGGTCTTGGTTCCACCGATTATGGTACGACTCCCCGCTAAACCAAGTTATATCTGAAACAGTCTGTCGTGTGGTCGTTCACCATTCCGACCGCTTGCATAAACGCGTAGCAAATGGTTGAGCCTACGAACTTGAAGCCTCTCTGGCGGAGGTCCTGGCTCAGGGCATCGGATTCCTTTGATGTTGCGGGAATTTCCCGCAGTGACTTGAACCTGTGTTTGATAGGCTCACCGCCGACAAATCCCCAGACGTACTTGTCAAACGAACCGAACTCTTCCTGGGTCTGCAAGAGCTTCCTTGCGTTTGTGACGGTGGCCTCGATTTTCAAACGATTGCGCACGATGCCAGGGTTTCCAAGAAGTCGATGCAGGTCTGGCCTGTTGTAACGCGCGATTCTCGTGGGGTCAAACTGGTGGAATGCTTTACGGTAGTTCTCCCGCTTGTTCAGGATGGTCTGCCAGCTGAGTCCCGCCTGGGCTCCCTCGAGTACTAGGAACTCGAACAGGGTCCTGTCATCACGTGCCGGCACGCCCCACACTTCATCATGGTACTGAAGCATGAGCGGGTTGCTCCCAAAGCTTGACCACTCGCATCTAATCGTCCGCGTCGTTCTTCTCACTTCTGCCCCCCATTTACTAATCACGACTTTCTCGGCTGATAAATTCTAAGAGAGCAACATGTCGCATGAATGCGGGTTAATCCAAAGCCGCGAAAGGCCGGACCCGCTTGACTACTGTTAGGTCATTGGAGGGGTACTAGTCTTTTTCCGAGTCTTCTCTCGATGTCTATCTTTGTGCGTCTGAGCTGTCGGGCTCTCTTGAGCAATTCTATGATGTAGTCCAAGTCAACAATAGGCCTCAAAGCCTGGTACTCCCAAGGCGTCTTGTTTATCTCGTCGGGGTAGATCATGTAGCCGCTGGGGTTGTGGGTCACCAGTATGCCAGTCGGGTCAGTTTCCAGAACCTTAGAGAATTCTCTAAAAGTATATCCCGTCTTTTTGAGCTGGTCCAAGGTCTTGTCAAGCTCGTCGCAGGCTTTCTCTAGCTCCGCGTACAACTCTCCTCTCTCAACACCATTATTGTCCATAGGCTAGCCCTCTGAGACGGCCGCTAGGAAAGCTAGCCCCAGCGGGAATAAGCATGCCTTAACCGGACCATCTACTTCTGCGAAACAAGGTCGAGAAAACCTGGGACGGGCGGATTCTGCATACAAACTCAAGAATAATCGTGGAAAACAAGCCCGGACGGAAAAGCGGTTTTCAAAAAGGATCAACCGTCAGGAGGGACCCCAAGTCGTCAGTAGGCTTATCATTACAGAAAGTTAAGCATCTGAACTTGAAGCGTCTGGAGGTTCACCACAGGTAAAACCCCCGGCCTCGGCTCCAGCCCCATCCGCTTCTGATATTCAGTCTGCCCCTGCCACGCCCCGCTGTTCACAATGCACGTCCCCCGGTAGGCCCCAGACCCCGACACGTGAATATGCCCCGACTGGAACACATCGGGAACCCGGCCCATGACAAGCCAGTCCTCTTGCTCCGGACCAATAGGCGTCATTTTCCCATACTCCGGCGCCAAATGCCTAATCCTCAACTGGTACTCCATAATCTCCACAGGCCGCTGATAGTCCAGACCTGGCACAGAGCTCACAATGTCCATCAAGCTCGTACCATGGTACAATAGGAAATGGACGCCGTGGAGACGAACCTCCGCCGGGTCGCCTAGAGAAACAATCTTCCTCGCATCATAGACTGGGCCCGCGAACTCCCTTGCGATGGCAGGCTGCGGCAGTGCCTGGCGGACAGCATCATGGTTCCCCGGAATCAAGACCACTTCCATATGCTCAGGAATATCGGCGACGAACTTTGCTGCGACCCTGTACTGCTCGTAAATGTCTTTCACAGCTAGATCAAACTCCTGGCGAGGGTACACTCCAATCCCCTCCACTAGGTCACCGCAGATTAGAACATACTTCACCCTGTCAGCGATATGCCTTAACTGGGGCGTTGCTGCTTCGCCTTTCAGAAAGCCTAGGACCCGCCGAAAAGCCTCCTCGAGAAACACTTTGCTTCCTACGTGGACATCGGAGATCAGGGCAGCGTAAACCTCTTCTTGGGAACGGTTCGGCTTGTGGTCTGGAATCTCAGGCAGAATGATCTTCTCGGCGATGAGAAACTTTCCCGAGCCTTTCCGAGTTTCGAGGAAGATAACCTGGTCCCGCATGATTCCCCGGGCAACCTGGTACAGTGCCTGGTTGTGGCTGTCGACGATCACTAGAGCCTCCTCGCCGTAGTCGTCAACGGTCAAAGTGATCCTTTCCTTCTTCTCCCGTTTGTCCACGACCATGCAGATGAACCGGCTCCGACCCATGGTTCCGCCCGATAATGCGTCGGAGACGCTTCCCGTGACCCGAGTATCAAGCCTCTGTTTGAACAGCTCGCTCATCTTCTCGAATCTGTTACGGAAATAGTGGAGGAAATCGTCGAAGGCTCCAGTAGTGCCAAGCTTGCCTGAGGGGTCAGAGACGATTTCAAGCCGGGCTTCAATATCCTCAGCCAGGCGCCTTCCATGCCCCAGGCCAGTTTCGGGCAGACTGGCCTCCTTCATCTTCAGCTCGAGAAACTCAGCTGCCTTCAACACAATATCGGGGGTGATGGACATTGGCCTCGGCTCTTCCACGCTGGCTATTCGTACAACTTCCTTGACAAGCCGGCCAAGGGCGTCTGCCCCTCCCAGGTCAACTAGGGTTTTGAAAGCGTCGGTTTGGACCTGGAAGCCTGCTTCCAGTATGGTCCCGACTGCTTTCTTCACCTGTTCAGACATACGAAGGCTCCGCGTCCTAGCCGAGCATTCTGTTCTCTAGCCTGGTTTATCCAGTTATCTAGGAATCTCTCCTCGCTACCTCGTGATTGTTAGGTCTGATATGTCCACGCAGATCTCGCACATCCTGTTGAGCGCGATCAGGACCGCTACTATGTGGTTGACTAGGGGTCTTGGTGCTCTGCCGATTCCTGCCTCGGCCTGGGATAGAAGCTTCTTCGACTCTTGAAACCGGGTTGCAATGGACGAGGCTAATTTCAAATCGCGGGAAAGGACCGCCCCTACCGCGTCCTTGTACATCGAGTTGACCGAGGCTCCTATCTTGTTGAGGAGAACTTGCTGATCGCTGGGTATTCCGGCTTTGCTCTCCGTGCTCTCCGCCACGGTGACGGAGTAGTCGGCAAAGGTCTCAATGTAGCTGCCGAGCAGCCTGAAGTCTAGGCAGTCTACCGAGGATACTTTCATCTTTTCCAAGAGATACGTGTCCGAGATGGCGGCCCGGACGAGCCGGACGAGTAGGAAGTACCAGCGGTCAACTTCCTCGTCCCGTTCGATAACCCCTTTTGCCAGTTCTGTATTGCCGGTGACGAAGGCTTGGGTCGCGTCAAGTTCCATGGGCATGGAGAGCATTTCCAGCCTTCTCAGAATACGTTCGGGTACTAGGAGTGAAGGCTCGACGAGACATTGGAGTACCATCTTTTTCGAATCTTCTTCTAGAACTTCTAGCCCGACTAGCCGTTTCGTGGTCTTCCGGGCTTCCTCGCGGAGCTCTGGGGAGAGAGTGTCCTTGGACTGGACTCTGATTATGTCGTAGCCGAGGAGGTACCGTTCAATAATCTCCCGGCGGAGCAGCGGAGAAGCGTCCAGTACGACTTCTTGGGGTGGCTTCTCCTCGTCGGTCTTCGGGGAGAGGAGTAAGCGTCCGTCGATGCGTTCTTCGTAGGAGATTAGGCTTCCGGGTCCTAGGCCCGTTCGTTTTGCCCAGGCTTTGGGTATGGTGACGAGGTATGTTCCGTCGGGGGTTCGTTGTAGTTTTCGTAATTCCAACGGGTAACTACTCAGACGACTGGTGGTTCATTGTAGAATTTTAGGATTTTGATGAATCTACTATGATTGGTGGTACCTCTCTAGAGGGTGCTTGTTTGGCCTCGGGCTGGGACGCTTTGGCCAGGGTCTCGCGGGCTAGGTGGAGAACCTGGTCTAGGTTGCTGCCTTTCAGGGCGCTGAGGGATACTTGTGGAGTGGTTGGGAAGATTCTTGATATGAGTTTCTTCGCCTCGCCGAGTTGAGCCTCGGAGCAGTGGTCGATTTTGTTGACGCAGATGATGAGTGGGAGGTCTGGGGCAATCTGTTTGAGAGCATCGTTTGAGGCGGATAGTTTTCGGAAGATTGATTCTTGTTCCTCGCTGGCGTCGACGAATAATAGTACCAGGTCGGCGTTGGATATCTCGCCCAGGGTTGTGTTGAAGGCCTTCACGATGATGGGGTGCATGTCTTCTATGAAGCCGATGGAGTCGATTAGTATCGCGCCGTAGGAGTGGGTTGGGTCTTGGAGTTCTACTTTCCGGGCGAAGGTGGTTAGGGTGGTGAAGGGGCCGAGGCCGGTCTCTTTTTTCTCCGAGGCCACCTGGTTGAAGAAGGTGGTCTTGCCGCTCTGAGTGTAGCCGGCCAGGGCGATTATTGGGAAGCCCCGCTCGCGCCTGTGTTCCCGGGTCATCTTCTTCTTCTCGTACACGTTTTCAAGCTCTCTTTCTAACCGGGATATTTGCTTCCGGGCGCCCCTCTGGTATTCATGGTAGGGATAGTTTCCGGGCCCGCTCCAGCCTACTTGTTCGCCGAGTATTCCTTTGAGCCGGAGGAATTCTTTGCCCCAGCTGAAGGTGTACCGGAGCTTGGCGAGTTGGATCTGCAGCTTGGCTTCCTTGGTCATTGCGCGCTTGTCGAAGACTTCCAGGATCAACAGGTTGCGGTCGATTACTTTTACGTCTGTTCCGCCTAGGACTTTTTGGATCTTGAAGATTTGGGCGCCTGGTAGACGGTTGGCGAATAGGATGGCTTCGACCTGTTTCTCGTTGACGATTTGTTTTACTTCGTCGAGTTTTCCGGGGCCGATGGTGTAGGTGTGGTGGAGGCTTTGGCGTTGTTGGATGATGGTGTCGAGGACTTGGTAGCCTATGTTCCGGGCCATCTCGGCGACTTCTTGGGCGTGGCTGGGGACTGTGGGGGTTTTGGCTTCGATGACGAGTGCCCGGACCATCTGGAATACGCCTTGAGGAAATGGGGCGGTGCGGTTATTTGAACGCCTCGTGCCCGGGTTGGACTGTGTTGATGGCTGGGAACTGGGGCTTGTACTCCTTGTGAGGAGTCTCTCTCATGTCTTGAATGGCCGTTGATAGACCCCGGTTTTTCCAAGAACCGTTTTCTGTCTGGCAGGTATAATCAGCGAGTTTTCTGGTTCGGGGCGTGAAACCTGCCCGTTTCGGGTTTTTTCGACCCCTTGTTTCCACGACTTTTCCTTCATGATCGTTAGGTGGGTGAATGTAATCGGCTCTCAGATCGGCGATTGGAGGGGAATTTGGGCGATTTTGTTGGGTCTAGAACAGTGCCATACTCGAACAGTCATCTGTGATGGCTCTCAATACACGGTTGGCAGAAGGATAGACGAAACATCTGCCCGTCAAGGGCCTTCAACTTGGCGCCCTTGCGCCCACAACCACAGGAACATCTGCACTTGTCCGAAGCGGCATCAGGGGCCTTTCCCTGCCGAGATGGGTTGAGCAAGGTCTAGAGAAGAGTCCCGGCAGGTCCGACTTAGCCGACCTGTAACTTGGGCGGTTAGCTACAGCGGCATTCGAGGTTGGGACTGGCCTTCAGAAGCTTCCTATAGGCCACCACAGCCTAACTGTCCTGGGGTCGGACAAGATGCCTGAGATTCTGGAACCGGAGAACTTCTGCTCAGCCGGTTTGACCTTCGTCGCCGAGGAGTCACTGCTCTTTGTCAGGTTGGAATGTGCGAAGGCTCTTCGGGAGAACAGTAGTAGGCCGAAGCCTATGGCAGTGTAGGATAGGATGTCAAGCAATAGGAAAGCCCAGTCTATAGTCGCGTGGACACCATAAGGGCAACGGCCCACTATGCATACAGTGCATAGTGGGCATGTGATTGGGAAATAGGAAACTACCAACCAGGGGAACGGAAAGCCAAGCGTTTCTTGGAATACGCTGTCCCTCATGTAGAGGACGCTGAATAGAGTGGCCGTGACTCCTGCAAGAACGGGAACGAATAACAGTGACTTTTCGCCGAATAGGGTTTGAAACCTTGAACGGTGAGACCCAAGAGCGGTCAAATGACCCACATGCATGAAATACTCTCCTGCCCCAACTCTTAATGCCATTGAGCAGAACAGGGCGTTTCCATTCCAGAACAACAAGGAATGCTGGCGGCCGCGACCCGGTTTCGAATCCTAGGATTATGGAATCTGCTTGGAACATGCAGTATGAAAAACTGGGCCAGAGTTTCGGCCAAATGATCCCTCGCAAAAGAGGGGTCCTGGTCGAAGTTGGATGTGGCAAGGGCCAGCTCACTATTCCGCTTGCCAGGAGAGTCTCAGGCTACCAGATCGTTGTAGTGGACAATTTCCAGGGACCTTATGCTGGAAGCCGGATGCGGCTATTTTCCGCAATAGCTAGAGGTAGAATGAAGGGAAGAATAAAAGTCGTGAACAGCGACTACCATGCGTGGCTGGCCCGTCAACCAAGTTCGCGGTATGACGGAGTAGTTTCGAGCGAGTTCCTCCCCGAAATAGGGGCTAGGGATACGCGGAGCTTTTTCGCGGACTGTCACCGAGTAACCAAACGGGGAGGGTTCACTATTCATTCGTTCCTATCGGCTAACCCTCGGAATGCGAGGCAGAGACTGCTCATCGAGGCTGACTCGGACCCTAGGTGGACCAAGACTCCGCCCGTGGAATGGTTCTCCCCGCCCAACCAGCTGGCCCTTAGGGACCTGCGAAAAGCCGGGTTCAACAATGTCAGGCTAGTCAAAATCAAGAGCGGCCTAATAGTAAGTTCGAATGCTGCAAGACGCTTGTTGAAAGAATGGGATGTCAAGGACGCATTCTGGAGAACTCACAGGAGAACGCTCGAGGAGAATGGTATTGAAATCCCTGATTGGATCATCGTGAAAGGAACGAAGAGAAAGTGATCTAGCTCTCAAGAACAGGTTTTCCGCGCTCAGATAACGCTAACTACTGTTTAGCCTCAACCCATCAGATCGGTGGATGTTGGAACCCGACAAATTTGCCCAGATGGGATACCGTTTGATCGTGGTGGGCTTCGTGCTTACCATCCTCTACGGCCTCTACATCTCGTCCAATGGTCTCAGCTCAAGTGCCTGGGTCGTTACCTTCCTCTCTCTGGGACAGTCTTTGGTGCTTGTAGGCGCGATCTTTGCCGCAGCCGGACACATAACGGAACATCTAAGACCGGCGAAAACCCAGCCGTAGCTGATTACTGGACTCTGATCTCTACGCCTACGGTTCGTTTTATCAGGTCGGCCAGGAGGTCGACTTGTGGTTTTCCCCCGGCTTTTCTAGTCGGTATTGATACGACCAAGGGCAGTTCGATCTCCTTCTTCCCCGTTGCCACTTTGTGCTTTATCCAGTTGAACACGGTATCGGTGACGATTACCAGAGATACTATCTGTTTGGCTTTGATGTCGTCGAATGTTTTGAGCGCCTCGTCCTCTGACCCTACGACCCAGCTGTTCTTGACGCCGCCGAGCCGGAAGTAGATGGCTGTTTCCTTGTCCGCCATGACGCCGATTTTTCCCATGAGACCCTTGCCTACTTGAATATCCAGCCTGTCTCTTTGGACCAGAGTAGGAGGTCGAGGTCGGCCATAGGTATACCTATCTCCTTGGAGAAACGGCGCACCTTTTCCTCTATCTCCAGATACCTCTTCTTCGTCAATGTGACAGGAACCTCTGGGAGGACGCCTAAGTCTTTGAGGTTTCTCAATATGTGCCGGTCGAGGATAGCGAACTCTTCGCCTAAGCCTACGTTCCGTAGGAAGTGGCTGGATTCTTTGTAGCCTAGGCCTTTGACGTTCTCGGCTAACCATTCTCGCAGCTCGAAGGGGTTGAGGAAGCTGTTGAGGTGGGGTTTGACGCGCAGGTCTCCGCTCTTCGAGAATTGTTGCCGGGCTTCGACGATGTACTTGGCCTTCGACTCGTTGAACCGGACGTCGCGTAGTAACGGTTCGAGTTCGTCCGGTTCTCCCTTGAGGAGGAGGCTGCGCTCTTTCAACCTGTTGACTGCTCCCCAGCAAGTTTTTGCGGACGATTGGGGTGTGAGGAGGCAGAAGCATAGTTCTGCGAAGACATCGTGATCGTCTAGCTGGAGGATACTCTTGAATTCTTGGAGGCGGTTGTGGATTGGCTGTTTCTGTTTCTGGTAGAGCTGTTTCAGTTCAGCGATAGCTGTGGCCCCGGTGGGCCGGGCTGGGCTAGAATTGTTTGAGGACATCTGGTTTCTCCATTATCCGAGCGCAGTAGTAGCAGCGCAGCCTTAACGGGTCTTCTTTTTCAACCTTGAACCTTGGGGTTACGGGTTCGCCGGCGTTGCTGATGCAGCTGGGGTTGCTGCACTGGACTATTCCCCCGATGGTTTCGGGTAGTTTTACCCGGTTCTTCTCTGTTACCTCATATTCCCGGATGATGTTGATGGTGGCGCCGGGGGCGATGAGGGCTATCTTGTCAACCTCGGCCTGTTTGAGCTCCCGGCCCTCCACCTTGACAATGTCCTTCTTGGCTTGTTGTTTGCTGGCCACGTTTAGGGCGATGCTGACGATGTTGCCTTCGTGACCGTTGATGCCGAGTATTTTCAACACGTCTAAGGCGTGGCCGGCGCTGATATGGTCGATGACTGTGCCGTTACGGATCTTCTTCACGTATAGTTCTTGGCCGGGACGGGACAATGGGACGGGGCTCCTTACGGGTGAGGATGTTAAGGGGTCTTATTGTGTTTTGATGATTAGGGCGTGGTGTGGAGGTGTTCGGAGGCTCCCGAGGGTCTAGAAAAGAATTCTTTGTTTTTTACGGGTAGCGCGTCATTGTTGCGGGGCTGTGAGTGTGGTCCTGTGGGGTTTGGCTTTGTTGGCTGTGACCCATCCATTTGGACTGGGTAATGTTGTGACGTGGATGGTTTGGGGATGTTTTAGGGCTGTTTTCACTGTTTAGGCTCTTTCCAGGCAATTTCAACCGTTATCCAAGTATGCGGAGAGCCCGCTCGATACAGGACCGAAAGGACTGGCCTCGGCTCGCCACTATCCTTCGCGCAAAATTGCCTTCTGAGATGGGGACGGAAGTCACCCAGTACACCTTCTAATGTTCGCTTTCATGATTTGCCAGGGGCAAAGTACTTCCGCACACTCCGCCAGGTCACGCCGAATACAATCAATCCGACGCCAGCTGCACCAATGGTATTGTCGGTGATTGCGAAAACGGCTGCGAAGCCTATTACTGCACCGATGAACCCTGCCAATGCTGGAAGCCAAGGCCTGCCTGCTTCCTTCCTTTGCTGCACAACAACCCCTCCACTCCAGCTCGCTGGGAATGAACTATGTTAGTTCTTGGTCAGGCTCAGCCTTGAACAGTGACCACTTAAGTACAGCCTCAAGCCCTCCAGGGATGTGAGACGTTTATGCAAGTAACGACCCAAGCCGGGAAGACAGTCCAACAGGTCAAAGAATACGACTTATTCCTCGACATCGACTTTACCGGGCTCAAGTTCACTGGCAAAGTCAGCATCGACCTGGAGTCTAGCGGAGACGTTAGCCTGGATGCCGTCGGCCTGCAAGTCCTCAACGTCAAATCAGCCACTAGACCTATCCCCTTCAAACAAGTCGGACATGTCCTAGAGATTCAAACTGGAAGGTTCTCCGGCACCATAGAGGTCGAATACAAGGGTAAAGTGTCTGACAACTTCACGGGGCTGTACAAAAGCTCCTACGGCGACGGGTACATTCTCTCCACCCACCTCGAAGCCGTACAAGCCCGCAAGGTACTACCCTGCCTTGACCATCCCGCCTACAAAGCAACCTTCAAGGTCACAGTCCGAACCAACGCCGACCTTTCCGTAATCTCGAACATGCCCATAGAATCCGAAAAAAAGGAGGGTGCCAAGAAGACAGTCACTTTCCAGAAGACGCCGAAAATGTCCACCTACCTCCTCTACCTAGGCGTCGGAAAGTTCGCCGAAGACCGAAACAGCCACGGTAAAACCGAACTCTACGCAGCCTACGCGGCTCGGCCAAAAAGCATAGTCAAGACAGAGTTCTCCTTCGAAGCCGCCCAGAAAGTCCTAGACTTCTACGAACCATACTTCGGCATACCCTACAGCCTGCCCAAGCTCCACCAGGTCGCTGTCCCAGAGTTCGCCTATGGGGCAATGGAGAACTGGGGAGCCATAACCTACCGGGAGGTCCTGTTACACGTGGACAAGGACACGAGCGTCAGAGCGAGAAAGGCAGTAGCCAGCGTAATCGCCCACGAGATCGCCCACATGTGGTTCGGCGACCTCGTCACCATGAAGTGGTGGGACGACCTATGGCTCAACGAGAGCTTCGCCACCTTCATGGGCCACAAAGCCGTCGACTCGGCATACCCAAAATGGACAATCTGGCAGGACTTCGTCCGAACCCAAACAGCGGGAGCAATGGGCCGGGACGGATTGAAGAGTACTCACCCAATCGAGGCTAAGGTCCACGACCCGGAAGAGATTGAGGAATTATTCGACGAGATAAGCTATGGAAAAGGCGCCAGCATACTCAGAATGATTGAGGCCTACATCGGACCCGACAACTTCCAGAAAGGCGTCGGCACGTACCTGCAAAAGTTCCGTTATTCCAACGCTTCCGGCCGTGACCTGTGGACCCACCTCCAGGAAGCCTCCGGGACCGAGGTGAACCGGATAATGGAAGGATGGATAGGCAAGGCCGGTTTTCCTATCGTTACCGTCTCATTGTCCAACGGAAAGCTCGTCCTGGAACAGGAGAGATTCCTCTTGGCCGGCGGCGTAGAGAAGCATACCTGGCCAATCCCCGTTACAATGACGGTGGACGGCAAGACCCAGCGGCTTCTACTCGACAAGGAAAAGGCCGAGGTCAACATCTCCAACCTGAAATCATTGAAGCTGAACGTTGACCAGACGGGGTTCTATGTTGTGTACTACCGGGGCAAGGAGCTTCAGGACTTAGTATGGAACGGCAAGCTCTCCCCGCTTGACAAGTGGGGATTAGTCAGCGACGCCAAAGCCTTCCTCCTCTCAGGCCATATGCCTTTCAAAGAATACTCGAGCCTCCTTGCAAGATACGAGCATGAGGAGGAATACCTCCCAGCCTTCGAAGCCTCAGACCAGGTCGACTTTCTCTACCAGATCGCCCCGGGAAAAATGGCCGACACGTCCCGGAGATTCCAAAAAACCCAGCTAAAAATCCTCCAAGACAAGAGAGACGAGAATAGCTCGATGCTCAAGGGCATAGTCGCAGCCAGACTCACGCTATTGGACGAAGCCTACGCAAAAGAGCAAGGTGCGAAAATCAAAGACCTAGCAAACGTGGAGCCGGATATGAAAGTCTCAGTGGTCATGGGATTCGCACGGTCATCCAACGACTACGACGGGCTCATCGACCGTTTCAAGAATAGTACGACCGACGAGGAACGATTACGATACTTGCAAGGGCTCGCGAGCTTCAAGAAACCAGAGCTCGTAGCGAAGGCGCTGGAATTTGCGCTGGGCGGCAATGTGAAACGGCAGGATATCAGGAATATGCTCCTTTACGCAACAGCCAACCCTGATGCGAAAGGCGTGACATGGCAATGGTTCAAAAACAATATCGAGAGGCTGATCAAGATGTACGAGGGGACAGCCCAGCTCTCAAACATGATGCGAGCCTACATATCCATAGTCGGAGTCGGCCGGGCGG
>WNGH01004975.1_pt1 | contig 12662 bp, 9 predicted proteins | sample 5400631 | NCBI WGS metagenome assembly WNGH01 (sample SAMN13153373, study PRJNA577476) | soil metagenome | isolation source: 115 cm soil or saprolite under Garry oak tree replicate 1 | place: USA:California | collected 2016-06-15
ACTCTTGGATCGCTTCCACACCCAGGTTTTGACCGAGCACACTCCCTGGACCGCCGTTGGAGTAGTCGTTTATGCTGATGCCATCCAGCCGGTAATTGTTCTGCTGGGGGCGTGCTCCGGAGATGCTCAATTGCGCTCCGTAGCCGCGGTTCACGTTCACAGCAGCATGGGTCTCTGCCGCAACGACTCCAGGCTGGAGATTGGCAAGGTCGGTCCAGGAGCGGCCATTCAGAGGCAACTCGCGAATCGTCGTGGAGTTTACCGTGGCGCTCAGCGTGGACGAGGTCAACTCGACTGTGGGCGCTTCCGTGGTGACCTCAACTGTTTGGCTCATCTGCCCAACCTGCATCGTGAAATCAAGCACCTGCTGCTCTCCTACCGTCAACGTGATGCCTTTTCGCAGTTGCGTGCTAAAGCCCGTCGCCGTCACACGGATCTCGTATGTCGCGGGCAGCAGGTTAGGGGCTGTGTACAGTCCCCCTCCACCAGGCGAAACGGTACGCGTAACCCCGGTGGCCAAGTCTGTGATAACCACTTGAGCGTTGGGAATGAAGGCCCCGGAAGAATCTTTCACTGTGCCGGTGAGTGTTGCTCCCGCAACTTGCGCACACGCCTGACCGGTCCACAAAATACTGATGGCCACAGTAACGAATATCCAGACGGTCAAACTTCGCGTTTCCGCAAATAGTCTAATGGGCATCGAAATCCTCCTGTTTTACAGATGGATCGATACATTCGGCAACCTTATCGACCTGCGGATAAGGACTAGAATCTATTTAGGAAACGGATCAAGACACACTCGATATGACCGCGGATGTAACACTCGTTCACAAGTCATGTCAAGTGAAATTGCTACAATGCAGTTTACGAGCAGAGAAGGGAGCGGACGAATACGCGCCCCTGGTGAAGCCAACAGGTGAAGCCAGCTCCCAGCCCTTACTCCGGATGCCGCAGCTCAATCCCTTGTATATTTCGGCCGCGCAAGAATGGAATCACGAGGCGGAAATGTTCGTTTACGAGGCATGAAAGTAAGTGAAGTCGGCGCCAGGTAGAACGGTCCATGAGGAAAATCGTTGCTTTGGCGCCGGAGTTCAGCGGCTGCTTCGATTCTGCGGCTAGAACCAGGTGCCCTTATATTTCACGGAGCAGCCGTAGGGACGAGTTGCCGCTGTCTCGATGGGCTTACCGGCCAAGGCTTGCCCGAGCGCCAGATTGACGTAGTTTGTCGCGCCAGGAATGTCCCTCACGTCTTCGGTCGGGCGATTATCGATCGCTCCATCGTAGACGATGACTCCCTGCGGGTTGATAACGATCATCTGTGGAGTTGTCTTGGCATCGTAAGAATGGCCGATCGTGCCCATTGGGTCGAGTAGCGCCGCGGTTGGCGCAGCACCCATCTTCGACATGTAATTGTTCTCGCGGTTCGCATCCATGTATCCCTGTTTGCCCGGCGCCGAAGAGATAATCGTGAACCAAACGACTCCTTGGGCCGTCCATTGCTTTTGCAGTTTCTGCATATTGCCGCTCATATAGTGCTTTTGAGTGTACGGGCAGCCGTTGTTGTGCCATTCCAGGACCACAAACTTTCCGTGGTAATCCGCGAGGTGATAGGTCTGGTTGTTGCTCGCCGTCCCTGTGAAGTCCGGCGCGGGCTGGCCGACTTTCGCGGCTAAAATCAGAAGCGGAGCCGCAAGCACTCCCAGAAGGAAAAGCACCGAAAAAATGACGAAGCGTTTCATTTCCGTAATTCCTCCTGATCAGTATAAATAATCAAGATGTCCCGTTATCTAGCTAAGAGGGCGTCTCCAACCTCCGCGTCAATCACGTACGCCTGATCCCAAGAGAGTTCGAGCACGCCCTTCAACCGCCTGATCGGCTTGAGAAGCTGATCCGACTTCCGAAGAGTGAGCTGGAAACCGGTGGCCACGGGCACAACCTTCTGGGGCGCCGAGTTATCAACCTGAGACTCTTCGAGAGGGAAAAACGTCGCTTGCGTGGTCTTCCTGGCAAGTTTGGCGGTCAGGACGAATGAATCTTTCTGGTCGCTCACGTTGAATTCCCAATCACGCGGCGCCCGCCGTGGCAGAGATTTGCGTGCGGCAGTAAACAACTCGCTGCTCCGAGCGTCCACTGCAGGCGGCATCGAATTGATTGGAAGCGTCAGCGAAAGTTGCGCCTTGCCCGGGATACATATTTCTCTGCAAACGAGCACACTGATCTCCGCGCCAAGCTGCGCTGCCTGGTTCGCCGGCAGGGTGGACGAGGCACGCAAGGGGACGAGCAACATCACGGCGTCATCATAACCGAAATCCACGATCGTGGACGTCCCTAGACGCCGAGGCGCGGGCCACTCTATTTCTCCAGCGCTGAGCCCTTTCGGCAAATGCCATACGACACGTGGCGGCTGGCCCGAATCGCCTGGATTGACCCAATAAATGTGCCAGACTTTCTCGAGATGAAAATTCAAACCGAAATAAGTCTGGCGTCCCGGGGCGATCCATTGATTCTCCGCGACGAGATCAACCGTGCCGTGCGGGATAGACGCCGCCGAAGCCCGCGCGGTCGGCAGAAGAATCAAAACCAGCATAAACAGCGGGAAAAAACACAAACCTAAGTTCGGATTTCTCATTGGCTTAAAGACCATTCATTCCTTCATACATATTGTAATCCCAATTCGAGTCCGCGGCGAAATTTACCAAGCCTCGACACCTCTGCGTGGTTCGGGGACTGTACCCTTCGAATTATCGGCGCGTCTTTTTTGACGGAAAGGTGCGCACGGGTTCGTTCTTAGTATTCGAAATTCGAGTTGAGAACGCGACGCAGATCGGTTTCATTCACACCTGACCTGCCCGCGATTTGCAAGCGTGCCAATAGCGCAATCAAAAGACGCTTAGTGAAATGGCGCACGTTTGCTCTCTTTTGGCAATTGCTTAAGGCAAACAGGATGGTGCGCCTAGAATGTGACCTTCAAAAATTGGGCCGGTGCGAAACAAAGCTTTTTTCCCACGCACGCTCACTAACCCGTTTTGGGAGGGATTTCCCGTAACTCAGTTATGGTTTTATGAACTCAAAACCGTCCTTCCTCAACCCCGCCTTCCGATACTCCTCACAGATGACGTCTTCCTTCAGTTCAAAGTTGGACGGTTGCAATTGGTAGACTTTCTTCCCTGTCCAGGGCTTTGTATAGGCTTTGGGGTCCTCGAAGGTGACCTCGATCTCCAACGTGTCATGGGTCGGGCGCCGGATCCGCTCCACAAGGTGCAGAGCGTCGCTATGCGGATGGCCCAGAGTATCAATCCAAGATGTCTCGTTTATGGCAGCCGTATCAACTACCAGTGTATTTCCATCATACTTGCCAATCGAGTGCCCCATCCACGTGCTCGGATAGCCGTCAGGATGTTCTCGCACCTTCATGTGGATCCGGCGGACCCAGTGATCCATCTCGGAAAGGATGTAAACCACTTCCGCGGTCTGACGGATCTCGAAGGGCTGGGGCATAGTATAGAGACGTGTCGGACCGGGAGGGAAACAGCTATTCATTGGATCGGAATCGTCGCGTCCTTTTAATCTTGGGTCCGTGATGCCCTTCCGGTTGGCCTGGTATATCTGTAATGACGCGGGCTGCAGCGGGGGCTCTTGCTTGGTAAAGCCGAGGAAAGGGACACCGCCGGCATCATCATCAAAAATACCAGCAGCATTGTGCCCTATGCCCCTGTTCCAGGTTCCAGACAGGTTCGGTGTGCTCGTCACCGCTCCCGACGGCTTGGCAGTCTGAGCGAGCAAAACGGCCGAGAAGGCGAACGCCACGAGCAAAAGAGTCGAACCAAGGAAGCCTTTTCGCATTTGAAAACCCCTCCTTCAACAGCCGCTCCGGGCGCCGTACTATCGCACCCATCGACGTGCCTAGCAGTCACGGACACAAAGTGGATGCGGCCGGCATCTCCACGCATCCTGACTTCGCCTCCGCTCGGATAAACTGGCCGGTTGGCAGGACCCGGGACGCGCTCCCATTCGCTTCGCCGAAGCCGGTCCTCACTCGGTGGACCCCTGGGTGAGCACCGGAGCGTTGCCTCCCGTGAGCTTGATGATGCTCACGATCTTATTCCCGTCTTTGAGCTGCGCTCCCGTAACCGTGATCTTGTCCCCGGACTTCAAGGTCTTCGCGTTCCAACCAAAGCTGAACAGCCGCTGCGGAGAAGCCGTCTCGGCAATCCATTTCTCGACGCTGCCATTCTCGTCTTTCACGTCAAAATGAATTTGCACATGCGGGTTGGTAAACAGGAACTCCGTCACCGTCCCCGTCACCGTGACCGGATGCTTCGCGTCGTATTGCGCTCCGCCATGGTGCGCGAACAGCGGGCCCGAAACCAGGGAAAGAACCACCCCCGCAGCCAAAACAGAGAACAACTTACTTTTCATTTTCCCTCCTGCGAACATCCAGCTGATTGGACCTTGCCATCTTACCTAATAGGTTACTTCGCTTTCGATATCACTGCTTTGCAGCAACAAACCGGAGACGCCCGATTATTTATTGGACTTCACGGAGTAGTGCGTCCCCATCCCTAAGAGCTCCTCGCAGAGAACCCCTTCCAAGAGTTGAAATCCCGGCGGAAGCGAATCCTGAACGATCTTTCTTGTCCAGGGTTTTTTGTACGCCTTGGCATCGTCGATGGTGACCTCGTACTCCAAGGCCTTCGGGTTCAGGCGCCGGATGCGCTCCACAAAGTGCAGAGCGTCGCTATGCGGATGACCGGCACGGTCGACCCGGGTTTTGTCATTTAGACCGACGGTGTCAACCACGAGCGTGTCTCCCTCATACTTGCCAATCGAGTGCCCCATCCACGTGCTCGTATAACCGTCGGGATGTCCTCGCCCATCCAGGTAGATTCGGCGCACTAAGTGATCCTGATCGAACAGGAGGAGCACCATGTCCGGGAACTGACGGAGCTCGAAAATACGAGCCCCATCCAGCATTAGGTCCGTCGGGCCCGGCGGCATACAACCGGAGAAGGTGGGGTCCAAGTCTTGGCGGCCAAAGTCGTCTGGGCCCCTTCCCACCCTGGCAGCCTTGTATTTCTCCTCGGCCCAAGGCTGCATCTCGGGCTCCTCAGACCTCACCCCCATTGCCGCCCCCGTGACTCCGAGTAATCCGTTGCAAACGACCCGTATCCCGCAGAGTGCCGTCTCAGCCGTGATGGGTACCGGGCGGTGCCCTTCCCAAAATCCAGACAGGTCCGGTATCGCTGTTGCCGCTCCGGGCCCCGGCTTCGCCGAGGTTTGAGCCAGCATAGCGGGTGAGATGGCCAGCAGCGCTAACGCTATAAGGAACGAACCAGTTAAATTAATTCGCATTTGGGAACCTCTCCTTGTTTTGGAGATCGTATCCTCGTATCGTGTTCGGGTTTCACCTTGAGAGCCGCGAACGCGGTTAAACCATGATTGCCTATTTTTACTGTATCTTTGCGCACAATCCTATGCCAGCCGCCCCCCGGCGTCAATCCCAAAGTATTTCAGCAAGACCTGACATCAAAGATGCCAACAAAAAAATCTAATCTTACCTATTGGAACGATGAATTTGACAATTGACCCGTTCGTGTTTAGTATGGCTCCTGAACAAAAAGCCTTAAGTCCCGGAGGCTTCGATGACTCGTGAGTATGACGTCTTTGAAAAATTCCCCGATGGTTCATCGCTATGGCGGGTTTCCGTTGCTGGACTCGGGAACGCCCGTCTCCAATTACATGAACTGACCCGTAGGTCGGACAACCAGTTTTATGCAATCGACATAACCGGCGGAAAAACCCTCCAACTCGACAATGAGCGCGAAATGATTGGCTTTCGCACTCCAAGAAGAACTAGAAACCGAAGCAATGCAGAAGTCGCTTAGGCCCTCGTAGTTAACTTCTCAGAAAAAAATGCCTCCGGCCCAGCCCGGGTCTTTTTTCTTCCGCACGAAAACCCTTTCCTGATTAGTGTGTCTTGCCTGCCAAGCAGCGTAGTCCACCACCGATGACCGTGTTTCCTTGACTTCTGGGCCAAGGGGAGGTAATCAAGGACAACGAATTTACCCGGGGAAACGCGTTTGCAGATGCCGGAATCCAGGAGGAGACCATGCGGAATCGCAGGGATTTTTTGAGGACAGTGGCGGGCGCAACCGCAGGCGCGCTCGTTACCGGCGGAGGTTTCGCGGATGCCGCTCTCCAAACGCCTCAGTCCACTCCGGCAAAGCGCCGGGAAGTGTTCGTGGGAGGGAAGCGCGTAAAAGTGGTCGATATGCACGCCCACTGCGTCGTCCCGGAGGTGTGGGATGTCGTCAAGGATACGAGCCTCGCTTCGAATGCAGGCAATCGGGCTCGCGGACCCAACGTAATGGGGCCGGAACGTTTGAAATCGCTCGACGAACGAGGAATTGACGTTCAGGTGCTAAGTATCAACGGCTTCTGGTTCTACGCCGCGGACCGGGAACTCGCGGGCAAGATCGTCAAACTTCACGATGAAAAGCTTTCCGAGTGGTGCAAGGCCCATTCCGATCGCTATGTCGCCCTGTCGTCCGTTGCTCTGCAGTTTCCCGAACTGGCGGCTGAACAGCTAGAGCATGCATTCAAGGAATTAGGGCTGCGGGGCGCTGCCATCGGCGGTCACGTTGAAGGCGAGGATCTTTCGTCGCCCAGGTTTGACCCCTTCTGGGCCAAGGCACAGGAGCTGGGCGTCGTGGTTTTCATGCATCCCCAGGGTGCTGAAAACGTCGTTCGGAAAGACGGACTAAAGGGAAGAGGCGATCTGGGCAATGTTATAGGAAATCCGCTGGAAACCACCGTCTTCCTCACCCGGATGATTCTCGACGGAACGCTAGACCGCTTCCCCGGACTGAAAATCTGCGCGGCTCACGGAGGCGGCTACTTGCCGTCCTACCTCGGGCGAACGGAAGTGGCCTGCAAGATGCGGCCTAACGCCGATTGCGCGAACAAAAAACTCCCGAGCGAATACTTAAAGAAAAACATCATGGTCGACACGATTGTGATTTCCGAAGAGGGCTTGCGGCATCTGGTAGCGGAAGTGGGCACCAGCCAGATCGTGTACGGAACGGACGAACCCTTCAACTGGCCCCTCACTCTCGACATAATCCTTAACGCGCCATTCCTAAACGACGCCGAAAAGGAGGCCATCCTCGGCGGGAACCTGGTCAAGTTGCTTCGACTCTGACCCGGCCGAATTTTTGTGCTAGCCAGTGACTAAGTCCTGAAGCTTCTAAAACGGATGAAGCGCAATACTGAGTTTTGTTTAACCTCGCCGCCGCGACTGGGATAAGCTTCCACAGTACGATCCGCAATAGGCGCAAGCCAGAGATTTGAACCAATGGCGAATATTTCTCCAACGTATGCCCAGATCATGCCTCGGGAGAACTCACAAAATCTGCCGTCCGACCGTGTGCCAAGCGCGCCGGTGCGATTCCTCCGCTGTGCGGCGGCACTGGCCTTGCCTTTCCTCTTCTGCGGAACGGCTAGCGTCTGCCATGCCCAACGCCACGATGTGATCTGCAGTGACGGTGCCGGCGATTTCAATGCGGAATTCCGTACAGGCGTTAAAGTGCACGTTGGAGCGGCCAGGAACGGGGAATTGGCGACCCGAGTCTGTGATGCCGCCCTCAGTTGGAACAAGCAAAATCTAGTCATTGCGCCCGCGGCTTCGCAGTTGGATGTCGATGCATTCGGTGTGGATCTGGGCGCGGGCGTGCCTGTTGTCGCCTTTCAAGTGAAGGAATCAAACGCCGATTGCTGCATGGTATACAAGATTTATTCTCTGCAACAGCCGCCAGTGTTGCTGCGCAGCATTACTGGCGGAGAGTTCTTCAGCGCTGCGGACACGGATCTGGATGGCCGCGTTGAAATCTGGACCGACGATGCCGCCGCGCTGGAGGGCTTCGATAACCTGTTATTGAGCGATCTGGACTTCACACCGCCTATCGTTCTCCGCTTCGTGCGCGGTCGATTGCTGGACGCAAGTTCCGAATTCCAACCCTATTTTGACCAGAAAATCGCTGAGCAGCGGGCAAAGCTCAATCCGCAGGACGTCCGCGATTTCAAAAGCAGTGATGGCAAATTGGCGCCCTCTTCTGCCTTCCCGGCAGACCGGCTATTTCACCTGCGAAGCGTGAAAGTAAGAGTGTTGGAAATCGTTTGGTCCTACCTTTACAGTGGCCGTGAACCAGAAGCATGGCGTTCACTTGGCGACATGTGGCCTGCCGCGGATGTGGAGCGGATTCGTGCCGCACTCTTGGGCGCGCGTGCCCGGGGGATCCGCGCCCAAGTGGACGGTGTATCAAAGGCAATTTCGTCTGGGCGGGAAAATCACGCCAAGATCTTCGATGCCACAACCATTGTAGCCGCAACGCCAGGAGTAACGCCCAAGGACGTATCACCCCAACTGGAAATAACGCTTCCTAAGCCCATCCTGATGCAGCGTCCGCCCCCCTTGACCGCATTTGAGCTAGGGTTGGCGCAATCGGAGTCGCAGTTGAAACTGGTGATTGATTCCGCCGGAAAAGTTCGGTCCGCGGAAATGCTGGGAAACATTCAAGTTGACGAGGGGCTCATGAATTCGACTTCGAAATGGAAATTTATTCCCGCGTTCAGCGCCGACCAGCCCGTCGCCAGCCGGATCTTCCTGGGCGTCACTCTGAGACGATAAGCTGCCTCAAGGCCCGCCGTCACCCGCTGCATTGAGATTGCATGAGCGGCTCTTCCCAGCCCCCTCTGTCCGGTGATCCCAACAGGCCCCGGTAAGCATCGTTGGCGGAAGGGGCCCCCAGATTCTAATAATGCCACCTACCAGGATGTGGCTTTACGCTTGTAGAATCAACGACTTGGAAGTATTAACTCCAAAACCCAACGCAGCCCGCCAAGTACAATTGTACTATCCCTATGTTACCTCGGGGCCATTGGCTGGGCCGCTGGGATGCCCTACGATTGAACTTACCCAAGATGATTCGTCACGTAGATGATGTGGACGCGCTTCTAAAGGCTCGGGCCGAGATCGACGAGCAACTCCGAAGGCACAAGAATACCCTGACGGTGCTGTTCACCGACATTGCCGGTTCGACGAGCTTCTTTGACCGCAATGGGGATACGGCGGGACTGGCGATGATCCATCGCCACGACGAACTCGCCAAGACCGTCGTCCAACGACATTCGGGGAAAGTGATTAAGACGATCGGCGATTCTGCAATGGCCGAGTTTCCTGATCCCAGCTCGGCTGTGCGCGCGGGCGTGGAAATCGAGCGTCAATTTCTTAAATTGAATTCGACACTCCCTCAGAGCGAGCGCGTTGAGGTTCGAATTGGCATTCACAGCGGGGTGGGTTTCCGCAAGGGGAATGATCTATTCGGAGACGTCGTCAATGTGGCGGCGCGCATTGTGAAGCGCACGGCTCCCGCGCAAATTCTCATATCCCGCGCAATCTATGAAGCGGTTTCGAAAGAATCGGACCTGCACTGCCAGTGGCTCAGCAAGTTTACGATCGATGGCCGGGTAGAAAAGGAAGACATCTTTGAAGTCGCGTGGACCGACGCCGAAGCCTATCGCGAAGTGCGTGAGCGGCTGACGGGTCCTTCGAGCATCCCGCCGCGCTATGAAGTCCTGTCACAAGTGGGCACAGGCGGAACGGGCGTAGTCTATAAAGTTCGCGACCTGGAAACGGACGAAATTGTTGCCCTGAAAATTCTGAAACCGGAGATTGCCGCCGACCCGGCGGTGCAGGACAATTTCAAAAGAGAGTTGTGCCTCGCCCGGAAAATTACGCACAAGAATGTCTGCCGAATTCATGATTTCAGCCGCTCCAACGGAACAGCCTACGCCTCGATGGAGTTCATCGAAGGCGAGAGCCTGCTATCCAGGTTGAATCGCGTCGGCGCTTTGCCGGTGAACCAGGCGTTCGAGATCGCGCGCCAAATTTGCGCGGGCCTCCGTGAGGCCCATACCCAGGGAATCGTCCACCGCGACCTCAAACCGGCAAACATCATGTTGGACCGAAGCGGCACGGTGAAGATCATGGATTTCGGAGTCGCGCGGCTGATCGAGGGTAACGGTCCGATGACGGGTACGATCGTCGGCACCCCTGCCTACATGGCTCCCGAGCAGGCCGAACTCAAACCCGTGGGTCCGTGCACTGACATCTATGCCCTTGGCCTAGTCCTCTACGAAATGATTACGGGTTCTCCTGCGTTCCACGGCGACTCTCCAGTTGCCGTAGCGCTGAAGCAGATCCGGGAGTACCCGAAACGCCCTCGCGAAATTGTCCCTAAGCTCTCACATCCCGTCGAAGCGGCAATCTTGAAGTGCCTCCAAAAGGAGCCCGCGAAGCGCTTTCAGTCCGTCAACGAACTCGGCGCGGCCTTGGAGAGGGCGGCGAGGGCCAAAGCCGTTCCGGCCTGGCGGGTTTCCGTCGACCGGGAGCTTCGAAGAACGGACATGTATGTGCGCCAGGCTTTTCATCACTGTGTAGAAGCAGCAAGCGAATTCGTGATACGGCAAGACTGGCAAGTGCTAACAAGAATTCGCACGGAGCCGGCGACAGGGCTCGTCGTTTCGGTACTTTTGGGGAGCGCAATTGTGGCCGCGGTTTACGGTAACGGAAAGAGCAATGCGAACAGCACTCAGCTATCCAACCCTTCGGTCGCCTCGCAGAGTTCTCCATCCCCTAGTGCGGGTGCTCAAGGCTCGGTCTCCAACCTCGGCCAATTTCAGGCACCGAATTCCATTGGTATTATCACATCGCACGCAGTTGACCTTCGCCGGGATTCTAGAATTGACTTGGGGAATATGCAATTGCCCACGGCAAAGTCGCTGACTGAGGATCTTGAATCTGAGCCTGCTATGCCGTCAATGATGCCTTCGCATGTGTCGCCAGCGGTGAAACGCAAGCAAACGACAGCTCGCGCAATTGAGCGGAAGACGCCATCGAATACACAAGTCTCGGCGCAATCACAGGTGCTGACAAGCACAATCCAGGCCCAGAACTTGACCTCCGCTGAACCGTCGCCCTCTGCCGCTCCGGAAGCGACGACGAGACCGCCGCAGCCGAATATCGCGCCGTCTGATCCGCCCCTTGAGCGAGCGAGCCCAGCGAGCGAACAGAAAACAGCGGACTCCGGCCCCAAGTCGTCCCCCCTTTATGTCGAAGTAGGATCGTTCAAGGATGAAACTTGGGCGAACAACGCGGTGGAAAAACTAAAGCAATTGGGTTTTCACGCGGTTCTTATCCACAAGACTCTGTTGTGGACGCAATCCTTCCGTGTTCAGGTTGGTCCCTATGCGGACGCGAAAGATATCGACGCGGCTCGGCAAAGCCTTGCTATACAAGGCTTCAAGTCGCATCCTGTCAATTAATACCCGCCATAAATCATTAACAAATATTGAAAAGTGATAATTAGGGACACGCCCTGCCGTTCACGGAGAACGTTCTTTGCACGACTCGATTCTCTAGGGTGCTAACACGGGTCCGCCAAAGCTTCCATGCGCGAGAGCGGTATCATTTCGCTCACTTTCTTCTGGCCGGCTTTCACCTGGTTGTACTCGATCGTCGCTTCGCGAACGGCCATCGCGTTGTAGTCCGGGGTCAGGGTGCTGTCCCACTCCTCGTACCACCGGACGACGTCCATGATGAGGCGCTCCGGGCCGATCCAGTTATCGAACCTGCCCAGACGGATTTCGGCGGCCGCCGCTCCAGGGCTCATCTTTGCGTCATAACGCTTGCGCGCTTCGACGCCCAGGACACGGAAATAGTTCGCCATCTCGGCGAGCTCTTTCTTGCCGCCGATGGGCCCGTGACCGGGAACGATCACATCCACGTCCCATCCCGCGATCTTGTCGCACACCTCGATCCATTTGGTGATGTAGCTGTTGTTCGCATAGGGCGCGACCCAGAAGAACGCGACATCTCCGGCAAAAAGAATTTTGTATTGCGGCAAGTAGGCCATCATGTCGCCCCAGGTATGCGCAGGCCCGGCGAACTTGAACTGGACCTCGGTGCCTCCAATGAAATATGTCAAGTCATCCTTGAAGGTCACGCTGGGGGGCACAAGCTTGCGTTGCTCGGTGCCCTCCGCCACGCCGGGCACCTTGTCCCACATTTTCGGCGTGGTCGCAGCAGCCTTGACGCACTCGTCCCGGCAGTAGGGGTGGCTCAGGATCTCCGCATGCGTAAAGAATTGGTTCCCGTTGACGTGATCGCCGTGATGGTGGGTGTTCACTAGACGGCCGAAATCCTTGCCGGTAGTTTGTTTTGACGCGGCGATGAAAGCATTGGCGGGAATGGGCCCCTGCGCGGCGTCAATGGCCAAGAGGTAGTCGGACCCGGCGATCATGCCGGGATTCGAAACACCAGCGGCGCTGACGCCTGGACCACCTCCTTGCAAATACGCGTATACGTTTGGCGCCAGTTGGCGCAGTTCCCGGTTCCAAGCCGGCGGCATTGGATATTTCGGATCGGTCGCCGGGGGTGGAGTTGCCTGCACGGGCGCAGCCCCTTGCGCGGAAAGTCTCGCCATCTCACCTGCTCCCGCCAGTATCGCGGCGGAGCCGAGCAGCGCCCCCGCACCCACTTGAATCGCTTCGCGACGGCTCAGTCGCGACACTCCCAGATCGTTTAGCTTTTCCATAAAGCCCTC
>WNGH01014368.1_pt1 | contig 12662 bp, 7 predicted proteins | sample 5400631 | NCBI WGS metagenome assembly WNGH01 (sample SAMN13153373, study PRJNA577476) | soil metagenome | isolation source: 115 cm soil or saprolite under Garry oak tree replicate 1 | place: USA:California | collected 2016-06-15
CCGCCGGGACTTCTGCTTACCGGGATTGCGCTACTCGTGATCAGCGCTCGGCGCCGGCGGCAACGAGGGCAGGAGACGGAAGCGCAGAAGCTGACCGCGGCCGAGGAAACTCAACTAAGGAAAATCCTGGCTGAGGGCGATGGTTCATAGAGCCAGCAACTGGGTTGGGACACCCATAAGATTCCACGGCTCTTTGTCGTCGCCCGTGCGAGGCGTCATCTTGCCCAAGCGGTACTTACTATAAAAATCAGCGCCATCCTACATAACCCACTGATTTTAGAAATTTATCTCAGTCGGCCAACATTACAAATTTTTAATGCTGCCGACAGAGCGCGGTAAGGCGAGCCGCACCATCTTCCAACACAAGACCCGCGGCCCCGCGGAACTTTTGGATTTGGAGATCACGCATGAAAGGCTATTTCCGAGTGTCTCGCCGTACTCTGTCGGCGCGACGAGTGGCGCTTTTGGCAACGACCATTGCCGGCATTGGCGCGGCCGCATTGGTGTTCTCACCCGGCCCCTACCCGCAGGGCGCTTTCGCCGGCGCGGCGCAAGCGCAGAATTTGACTGAAAAGGTTCAGCAGCTGCCGCAGCGGCCGGTCGGTTTTGCCGATATCGTCGAGAAGGTGAAGCCGGCGGTGATTTCGGTCCGCGTCAAGATCGATCGCCCCGCCGAATCGAATCTGAGCGAGGACGACCTGCCGTTTCCGCCTGGCTCACCGTTTGAACGCTTCTTCAAGCGCTTTGGCGCACCGAACACACCGAGAGGCCATGAACAGATTACCGGCCAAGGCTCGGGCTTTTTCATTTCGCGCGACGGCTATGCCGTGACAAACAATCATGTCGTGCAGAATGCGGAGAAGGTCCAGGTTACCACTGATGACGGCAAGACCTATACCGCAAAAGTCATCGGCAGCGACTCGCGGACAGATCTCGCGCTGATCAAGATGGATGGCGATAATTTTCCGTTCGTGAAGCTCGCGGAGAGTTCGCCGCGAGTCGGCGATTGGGTTCTTGCGGTCGGAAATCCGTTCGGCCTCGGCGGCACCGTCACGGCGGGCATCGTATCGGCGCGCGGTCGCGATATCGGCGCAGGCCCCTATGATGATTTCATTCAGATCGACGCGCCAGTGAACAAAGGCAATTCCGGTGGCCCGACTTTCGATGTCGACGGCAATGTCATCGGGGTCAATACCGCGATCTTCTCGCCGTCCGGCGGTTCGGTCGGCATCGCTTTCGCCATTCCAGCCGATACCGTGAAGAGCGTAGTAGCGCAGTTGCGCGACAAGGGCACTGTCACGCGCGGCTGGATCGGCGTGCAGATTCAGGCGGTGACCCCAGACATCGCCGACAGCTTGGGGCTGAAACAGGCGACCGGAGCCCTGGTGTCCGAGCCGCAAAAGGACAGTCCAGCCGCCAAAGCCGGCATTCAGAGCGGTGACGTCATCACTTCCCTTAACGACGCCTCGGTCCATGACCCGCGTGAGCTTGCCCGCAAGATCGGTACGATGACTCCTGGCACGACCGTCAAGCTCGGCGTCATCCACAGTGGGCAAAGCAAAACCGTATCGCTGACGCTCGGTACTTTGCCGAACGATAAACAAGCCTCGAACGAGCAGAACCAGCGGGATCAGCGCGAGGTGCCCGACAGCGATATGCCCAACCTGGGCCTCACGCTGGCGCCTGCCAGCAAAGTTTCTGGCGCGGGCAGTGCCGGAGTTGCTGTGACTGCAGTCAGTGCCGGCGGCGTTGCCGCCGAGCACGGCTTCCAAATCGGCGATGTCATTTTGGAAGTGGGCGGCAAGCCTGTTTCGACGCCGGCGGACATTCACAAAAGCCTTGCCGAGGCGCGTGGTGAGGGCAAGCACACCGTGTTGTTCAGGGTGAAGTCGAATGAGGGCACAAAATTCGTCGCGCTGCCGCTCGGCAACGCCTGAAGCATGGTCGCGTTTTTACAAGTTAGGTCATGTTCGAACGAATGATGGAGTCCGATTCTGCTCGTCGGAGCGAACCGGGCTCTCAGTAAAAGGGGCATCCGCCGGCATCCGTCGCCCCCGCTGGCGGGCGTACCCTGGGGACGGGTCGCAAGATCCGTCCCCGCTTACACCGACTCTGCCGTCCGGCATGCGTCGCCCCCGCCGGGGCTGAGTGGTAAGGGGGTGGCGGGCTGCCGCTCGCCACCCCCTCGCTATTGTGCAGGCGGCGACAGGATTATCATCACGGCGCGGCGCTTGACGCGCCCGATCTTTAAAATGCGGCGACACACAACGAACCATGCATCTTCTCATCATTGAGGATGATCGCGACGCGGCCGACTACCTGGTGAAGGCGTTCCGCGAAGCGGGTCATATTGCCGATCATGCCGGCGACGGCGAAGACGGCCTGCAGCTTGCGCTTGACGGCGACTACGACGTGCTGATCGTCGATCGCATGTTGCCGAAGCGCGATGGCCTTTCTGTCATTGGTGCGCTACGCGACAAGTCCGTTGAGACCCCGGTTCTGATCCTCTCTGCGCTCGGTCAGGTCGACGATCGAGTCAAGGGATTGCGCAGTGGCGGCGACGATTATCTGGCGAAGCCCTATGCGTTTTCGGAGCTGTTGGCACGGGTCGAAGCGTTGGCGCGCCGCCGCGGCAGCCGCGGCGAGGAAACAGTTTACCGCGTGGGCGACCTGGAATTGAACCGCTTGTCGCACGAAGTCAGTCGCGCCGGACAGGAGGTGCAACTGCAGCCGCGCGAATTTCGCTTGCTCGAATATCTGATGCGGCATGCCGGCCAGGTCGTCACCCGCACGATGTTATTGGAAAACGTCTGGGATTATCATTTCGATCCGCAGACCAACGTGATCGACGTGCACATTTCGCGATTGCGATCTAAGATCGACAAAGGGTTCGCGCAGCCGCTGCTGCACACCATACGCGGCGCCGGTTACATGATTCGCGATGGCGCGCGCTGAGCGATGCACCCGATGCGTGGCAAGAGGACCGGGGATCCACAATGGGCGGCGACATCGCAAACTATCTAAGCTCAAATTCGGCCGCTCCGTTCGTCTCGGCGCGCGATTTCTTGCTGCAGCATCGTGAAGATTACGCAACTGCCTATCGGGATTTCGAATGGCCCAAACTTGATCGATTCAATTGGGCACTCGATTACTTTGACACCATTGCGCGCGATAACGCACAGCCGGCACTGTGGCTGGTGGATGAGGACGGCGGCGAAACTAAGCTGTCGTTCGCAGCTTTAAGCGAGCGATCGAACCAGATCGCCAATGCGCTGCGCGAAATCGGTGTATGTCGTGGCGATCGCATACTTCTCATGCTCGGCAATGTCGCGCCGCTCTGGGAATGCATGCTGGCCGCGATGAAGCTTGGCGCCGTGATCGTTCCAGCAACCACGTTGTTGACGCGCAACGATCTTAGCGACCGCTTCGCGCGCGGACAGGTTCGGCACGTCATCGCCAATGCGGAAGCGGCAGCAAAATTCGCCGACTTGCCGGGCGATTATACGCGGATTGTTGTCGGCCAGGAGTTGAAGGGCTGGACTTCGTTCGAAAAGGGCTACGCTGCGTCGACGCGCTTTACTCCGGAGGGTGAGACGCGCGCGAATGATCCCCTTCTGCTTTATTTCACCTCCGGAACGACGGCGCGGCCAAAACTCGTATTGCACAGTCATCAGAGCTACCCCGTCGGGCATTTGTCGACAATGTACTGGCTCGGGCTTCGTCCCGGCGATCTGCATCTCAATATTTCTTCGCCGGGTTGGGCCAAACATGCATGGAGCTGCTTCTTCGCGCCGTGGAATGCGCAAGCCGCGGTGTTTATTTTCAATCAGCGGCGCTTTAACGCGCGCGGCCTTCTCGATGCGATTGTGCGCTGTGGCGTCACAACATTTTGCGCGCCACCGACAGTGTGGCGGATATTGATTCAGGAAGATCTGTCCGCCTGGCCGGTCCACATCAAAGAACTGATCAGCGCCGGCGAACCGCTCAATCCTGAGGTGATCGAGCGGGTTAAGAGTGCCTGGGGCATCACCATCCGCGACGGCTACGGACAGACCGAGACGACAGCCTTGGTGGGCAATACACCGAGCCAAAAAGTAAAGGCCGGCTCGATGGGCCGGCCGCTGCCGGGCTATCGCGTCGCGCTCCGCGGTCCGGACGGTGCGCTCGTCAAGGAGGGGGAAATCTGCCTCACTTTGCGGCCGCGGCCGACCGGATTGATGCAGGGCTATCAGGATCAGGATAGCAATTCAGCGGCAGGGGCTGCTGGTGAGCTTTATCACACCGGCGATGTCGCCGCCGTCGATGAAGACGGCTACCTGACCTATATCGGCCGCGCCGACGACGTTTTCAAATCTTCCGATTACCGGATCAGCCCATTCGAGCTCGAAAGCGTCTTGATCGAGCATCCTGCCGTGGCCGAGGCCGCAGTGGTGCCGTCGCCCGATCCAATGCGGCTTGCCGTGCCGAAGGCGTTTCTTGCGCTCACACCAGGACATGCCCCGGATCGGGCGACTGCATTGTCCATATTCCGGCATTGTCGCGCCACGCTCGCGCCGTTCAAACGGGTACGCCGGCTCGAATTTGCCGAATTGCCTAAAACGATTTCGGGCAAGATTCGCCGCGTCGAGCTGCGCCGCGCCGAGGCCGCGAACCAGCAGAGCGGTAAGCGAGCATCGCTCGAGTTCTGGGAAGGCGATTTCTCTGAAGCCGAGATCAAGTAACGTGACCGCACTCGGCAAACTCATCCGCACAACGGCGTTCAAGCTGACGCTCGTTTATCTCGGCATCTTCGTTTTGTTCGCAGCATCGCTGCTCGGTTACTTTGCCCTCAACACGCGCCGGCTGATCACTGAGCAGATCACGGCCACCGTCAATGGCGAAGTCAACGGTCTCTCGGAGCAATACGGACAAGGCGGCCTGCGGCGTTTGGTGACGGTCGTCGATCTGCGCTCGCGCCGTCCGGGATCGAGCCTGTATTTGGTCACGACGCCGAGCGGCGAGGGGCTTGCTGGTAATGTCGGTTCGTTAGAGCCGGGGATTCTCGATCGTCCCGGATGGCTGGAAACGAATTACCGTCGTTTGGAATCGCCCGAAGGCGCTAACCACCATGCGCTGGTGCGGGTGGTGCAGCTTACGGGCGGCTTTCATCTCTTGGTCGGCCGCGATCTCGACGAACGCGAACGCTTGTTCGGTATCATCGTCAATGCCGGTCAGTGGTCGCTCGCGCTGGTCATCGTGCTCGGGCTGCTTGGCGGATTCTTCGTCAGCCGCCGCGTGCTCAGCCGCATCGACGCCATGACCGGGACGGCGCAGACGATTATGGCCGGAGACCTTTCCGGGCGCTTGCCGGTCGCCGGCACGGGCGACGAACTCGACCGCCTGGCCGATAGTCTCCGACAATATTGCGCACGATCTCAAGACGCCGTTGACTAGGTTGCGCAATCGCTGTGAGCAGGCGCTGCGCAGTGCCGCGGGTGAGGCCAGCTACCGCGCGGCGCTGGAATCGACGATTGCCGAATCGGACGATCTTATTCGCACTTTCGATGCGCTGTTGATGATCGCTCGCGCCGAATCAGGGCAAGCACGCGACAACATGACGGAATTCGATGCGTCTGAGATCGCCCGCGATGTCGGCGAGCTCTACGAGCCAGTTGCCGACGAGAAGGGCATTGCACTGAAGGTCGATGCGTCGGCGGTAGCTCCGGTACGCGGTAATCGCGAGCTGGTCAGTCAGGCGCTCGCTAATCTCATCGACAACGCCATCAAATATGCCGGCCCAAATGGGAAGTTAAACGGCATGCCCGCGGAGATCGTGGTTAGGGCCGACAATGAAGGCGAGCGCATTACGCTTAGCGTTGCCGATCACGGGCCGGGCATTCCTGATGCCGATCGCGGCCGGGTGGTGGAACGCTTCGTGCGGCTCGAACAGAGCCGATCCGAGCCGGGCTCGGGCTTGGGGCTCAGCCTTGCTTCGGCGGTCGCGCGCCTGCATGGTGGCGAACTAAAGCTTGAAGACAATCATCCCGGATTGCGCACTACGATTGCTTTGCCGCGCGCAGGGCCGGGCGGCGGTGCGGGCAAGGGATGAGGCGCCTCGCGGCCATCAAGAGGCCGAAGCGAAAACGTGATGACGCGGCGCTAGTTCATCGGCTCGGTGCAGCTCTGCCGAGGCCTTCGGCGCAAGCCGCTGCGCGCGTTGCGGCTTGGCTGGCAAGCGTGCGGCCAAAATCTGCCGGCAAGTCGCTCATGATGCTCATTCGGCGAGATCCGGCCGCGGCGCAGCTTCTCGGCGGAATCGCCGAAGCGGCGCCGTATCTATGGGATGCAATTGACGCGGATCCAGCGCGCCTGACCCGTTTGCTTCTTGCCGACCCCAATCGGACGCTGGCTGCACTCCTTGAAAAAACGCACATAGCCGGTGCCTCCGCGCGGTCGCAGGCCGAGCTGATGCGGATTCTCCGCGACATGAAGGCAGAAGCCGCGCTCCTGATCGCACTCGCCGACATTGCAGGCGTTTGGGAACTGGCGTTCATTACCGGCGCACTCACCCGCGTCGCCGATACGGCGGTCGACCTCGCTGTCAATCATCTGATCCGCGAAGCGGTAAAGCACAGAAAGCTGAAGGCCCCTGTTCGAAAAAATCCGCAAAGCAGCTCGGGATACATCGTGCTGGCGATGGGCAAGATGGGGGCCGGCGAGCTCAATTTCTCCAGCGATATTGATCTCATGGTATTTTTCGATGCCAGCGCAGCCAAGCTCGGCCGCGATGTCGAGCCCGCACCGTTTTTTATTGGTCTGTCACGCGACTTGGTCAAAATCCTGCAGGCGCGCACGCCCGAGGGTTACGTCTTCCGCGTCGATCTGAGGCTGCGGCCCGATCCATCCTCCACGCAAATCGCGATCTCGACCGCGGCTGCGCTCCACTATTACGAGAGCCGCGGCCAAAACTGGGAACGCGCGGCTCTGATCAAAGCGCGTGTCTGCGCCGGCGATAACGCGGCTGGCGAGCGATTCCTTCGCGACTTATCGCCGTTCATCTGGCGAAAATATCTCGATTATGCCGCGATTGCGCATGTGCATGACATGAAACGTCAGATTCATGCCTATCGCGGTCACGGCGAGATCGCCATTGAGGGTCACAACATAAAGCTTGGGCGCGGCGGCATTCGCGAAATCGAATTTTTTGTACAGACACAGCAGTTGATCGCGGGTGGGCGGCACCCCGATTTACGGGATCGCGGCACCATTGCGACGCTGTCCGCGCTCGCCAGCGACGGCTGGATCGATACGGCTGCCCACGATGAACTTGCGGCCGCCTACGCTTTTTTGCGTCGCGTCGAGCATCGCCTGCAAATGATGGCCGACGAGCAGACGCACATGCTGCCGGGGACAATCGACGCGCTCAATGTTTTTGCCCGCTTTCTCGGATTCCGATCGCGTGACGATTTTGCCGATGTGTTGGTCTTACATTTGCGTAATGTCGAACGCCACTACGTCAAGCTATTCGAGCGCACTCCCGACTTGCTCGCGCAGCAGCAGAAGCTTTTGTTCGACGATAGCGACGGGCGCGCCGAATTGTTCGAGCGGCTGACGCAATTGGGTTTTCGCCAGCCAACAGTGGTGTTTGAGGCGGTGCGAAATTGGCAGAACGGGCTTTATCGCGCGCTCCGTGGCGAGCAGGCCCGGGCTAATCTCCTTGACCTTGTACCGGTTATGCTCGATCAATTTTCGCGCGGCGAAAATCCCGATGCGAGTTTTGCGGCATTCGACCGGTTTTTAGCCGGGTTGCGCGCGGGTGGCCGCTTTTTCTCTCTGCTGCGGCAAAATCCGGAATTGATCCGCTTCATCGCTCTCATCATTAGCGCGGCGCCACGGCTCGCCGATATCCTGGCGCATCATCCGCATTTTATCGATCCGCTGGTCGATCCGGGCTTCTTCGGTGCGCTGGCCGACGAAGCAGGCTTGCGGGTGAACCTTAAGCGGACGCTCCAGGAGGTTCACGGCTTCGAATCGATGCTTGATGCCATTCGGCTGTTTGGCCAGGAACATATGTTCCTCATCGGCGCGCGCATCATTTCCGGATCGTTGTCTGCCGAGCAGGCGGGCGAGACGTTTGCCTGGCTCGCCGACGTTCTGCTCGGTGAGGTGTATCGGTGGGTGGAAGCCGATTTCACCGCGACGCATGGCGGTATGAGCGGTGGGCAGAGCGCGGTGCTTGCTCTCGGCCGCCTTGGGGCGCGGGAGATGACCGCGAGTTCGGACCTCGATCTTATCGTCGTCTACGACTTCGATCCGGGGCATCCGCATTCGGATGGCAAACGTCCGCTCTATGGCGGCCAATACTTCGCGCGTTTGACCCAGCGCATGATCAGCGCGCTGACCGTTCAGACCAATTACGGCGTGCTTTATCCGGTGGATATGCGGTTACGTCCATCGGGCCGGTCTGGTCCGGTCGCCACCCAAATCGAGGGCTTCAAAAGCTACCAACAGCACGAAGCTTGGACGTGGGAACACATGGCGCTCACACGAGCGCGTGTCGTGTCGGGATCGCCGGATTTTGGTGCGAAGGTCGAGGCGGTCATTCGCGAGGTTCTTTGCCAGCAAAGAGATGTGGCTGCGACCGCCGGCGACGTCGTCGACATGCGCGGCGCCATCGCCAAAGAGAAGGGCGACGCCGACCCATGGGACCTCAAATATGCCGCCGGTGGGCTGATCGATATTGAATTCATTGCCCAGTATCTGCAGTTGGTGCATGCGGCGGCACTTCCTGAGATCCCGGATACCTCGACCGCGCGCATGCTGGAAAAGGCCGCGCGGTTCGGCGTTCTCGCGCCCGAGGATGCTGCGGTGCTGCGGCCGGCAGTCCAGCTATTTCATGATCTCACGCAAATTCTCCGGCTGTGTCTGCCTTCGCGTTTCGATCCGCAGACCGCGAACCCTGGCATATTGGGATTATTGGCGCGCGCCGCCGACCTGCCGGATTTTCCAACGCTCGCTGCCCATCTCGCAGAAACTCAGCGCGCGGTGCGTGCGTGTTTTGTTAGAATTCTGGGCGGGCCGCCATGATGAGCGATCGAAATTCACTAAGCGGCAGCTTCGATGCCGTGGATCCGAACCGATGCTGTGGTCCCGGCTGGCAGCCGCACCAGGACCATCGTGCCTCGGCCAAGCTGCGAACGGATACGCATTGCGCCGCCATGGAGTTCTATCAGTGATTTCGCGATAGCGAGGCCAAGGCCAGAGCCCTGGTGGCGCTTGGTCAATTGACTCTCGACCTGTTCGAACGGGCGGCCGAGTTTATGCAGCGCCTGCGGCGGTATGCCGATTCCATTGTCGCTGATAGCGATAGTTACGATCCCACCGCGCACCCGGCCCCGCACGCTCACCGCGCCGCCGTCGGGCGTGAATTTTACCGCGTTGGAAAGAAGATTGAGCGCGATCTGCTTTAAGGCGCGGCGATCGGCTTTGAGCTGGATTCCGGGCTCAACCTGCGCGTCGAGCCTGAGGTTTTTTTCGCCGGCGCGGGTCGATACCACGCGGATGCAATCGGCCAGAAGCGAGTCAAGCTCCACCGCTTCCGGGGCAAGCCGAATTCCGCCGGCTTCGATCTTGGACATGTCGAGGATGTCGTTGATGACGTCGAGCAAATACTCGCCGCTTTCGCGGATGTCCCGTGAATATTCGATATATTTCTCGGCGCCGAGCGGGCCGAACATTCCCGACTCCATGATCTCGGAAAAGCCGATGATGGCGTTTAAGGGGGTGCGCAGTTCGTGGCTCATATTGGCCAGGAACTTCGATTTGGCCTGATTGGCTTCTTCGGCTCTGGTTTTTTCTTCGGCATATTTTTCGGCAAGGTCCGCCAGTTCGCCAGTTTGCTGTTCGAGCGCTTGCTGGGATTTGCGCAAATCGATAATGGTAGCAATTCGGCGCTTTTCGCCTTCGATTAGTTTTTGCTCGTGCTGTTTGATCTTGGTGATGTCCGTTCCGACCGAGACATAGCCGCCGTCTTTGGTGCGGCGTTCGCTGATATGCATCCAGCGGCCATCCTCGAGTTGAGCCTCGAAAGTGCGCGCACCGCGCGGCTCGCTGTCATGGGCCACAGTGGCGCGGATCAGCGGCTTTCTGCCGGTGGCCACGATCGTCTCATAGGACGTTCCCGCCACCACCGCTTCGTCCGGCAGCTGATGCAGCTCCTGGAAGTTGGAATTGCAGAGCACAAGCCGGTTTTCCGCATCCCACAGCACGAAGGCTTCCGGTATGGTCTCGATGGCGTCGCGCAGGCGCAAATCGGCGGCCACGGTGCGTTCAACCAGATTTTTCTGCTCGGTGATGTCGACGGCGATGCCGATTAGGTGTGGGCCGAGTTCGCCGTCTTGCCGCGTCAGCTCGCAGCGGACCCGCAGCCACAGCCATCTGCCTTCGGCATGGCGCATACGAAACGCGTGGTCGATTGATTGCAGCTCGCCGTCAGCGAGCTGACTCGCGAGTTCATAAAGATCGATGTCATCCTTGTGGACGAGGGCGTCGACCTCGCCGAAGCTGAGCAGCTCGTCTTTCTGCGGCAAGCCCAGCATGTCGTACATCGAGTGCGTCCAGAAAACGCGGCCGCGAGCGAGATCCCAATCCCAAAGCCCGCAGCGTCCGCGGTTGAGCGCCGTGTCGACCCGACTACGGACGGTGTCGTTGATCAGATCGGCTTCACGTGCCCGCGTCGCCTGCCAGTGGAATGCGAAGCCGAGTATCAGGACCACAAAGCCGGTCGTTGCCGACAACGTGACCGTCAGAGCCGTAATGGAGCGCCAGTTTGTGAGCGCGTCGTCCCGCGCCTGAATAACGGTCAACAGCCCGGTCGGATTCCTCAACGCTCGAACTGCCGCGAAAGCGGGTTCGCCGTTGCCCAGCACAATCTCGCGAGTACCGGCTTCGGCGCCGAACGTCGTGAGCGGCTGCAGGGGACCGAGTACTTCGAGAAGCGAACGTCCCACTGTCGGTGGAGCATTGGGCAAGGCCGCGACGATGTTGCCGTCGGCCTCGCTTACGAGGACGCGCTGCTTGGCGCCCGCCGCCCAGTCAGGCAATGCCTCCGCGAGTGCATCGGAGGTACGCGGCCAATGCGAGCGGCCATCGCGGCTCCGACGCTCAAAAAGCGTGGCGAAGTGATCGGCCACCGCTGCAATGCGTTGCTTGGCGTCGAATACCGCTTGCCGTCGATGTTCGAGAACCTCAACGGCGGCGCCGATGCATACCGTCACCATGAAGGCGATGATGAGAACCGGAACGGCGCGGCGCAGGAGCGGTTCGGCGCTCAGCAGGCGCCGATAGGCCGGATTGGCGATTGATTCCGCCAACCCTTTGATCGAATCGGATCGTAGAGACGCACTCGCCGCATCGGCGCGCGCCATCGCCTGCCCCCGCTCGGATTATTGCCTCTACCCGCGTTCGGAGATTGTGCCGCTCTCTCCGAATCATCATCAATAGAATCGATGCGCGCTGATTTGTCGAGAGTCCTGAGTCAATATTTTTTTAAGAAATGTCCAAAGCTTTTTGCGCCGCGAAAAGCTGCTGCCGGAGCGTTACCGCGCTTTGATTTCTGTTGCCGCACATGTTGACGACTCAAAACAGAGTCAAATCAAAGGGCTGAATCGCTTTTAATTCTCGGCGAGCGTGCGCGCGACAATGTCGTGGACATCGCGTGACAGCGCGGGTTTTGCCGCGATGCGGCGTAACATCGCCTCGGCGTGGCCGTGGCGTTGCGCCTCCAAAGTGCGCCAGGAGCGGAACGCGCTCATCAGGCGCGCGGCGACTTGTGGGTTCTTCGGATCGAGCTCAAGCACGAACTCGGCGACGAAATTGTAGCCGGCACCATCGCTCCGGTTGAATTGGGTGTGGTTAGCTAGAGCAAAGGCACCGATCAGTGCGCGTATACGGTTGGGATTGGCGGCGGAGAAGGCGGGATGGCGGGTCAAGGTGCGGACCCGATCAAGCGTCGCCGGCTCTGGGATGGTGGCCTGAAGCGAAAACCATTTATCGATCACCAGTGGGTCGTCGGCGTAGCGTGTGTAGAAATCCTCAAATGCGGCGGCGCGTTCCGGCCGGTCATGGGCCGCGAGCGTTTCAAGCGCCGCGATACGGTCGGTCATATTGTCGGCATTGCGGTGCTGCGCGAAAGCGCGGGCAATCGCGGCATCGGCTTCCGTCATCGCCAAAAGATCAAGGCAGGCATTCTTAAGCGCGCGCCTGCCAGTGCTTTGCGCGTCCGGCCGGTAAGCGCCGGGGGTAATCATCCGCTCGTAAGTTGCAGCAAGCAGCCCGCCATGGCGCGCGCCGATCGCCGCGCGCAATTTTCGCCGCGCGGCGAAGACCGCATCCGGATCGACGTCGTGGCCGATTTCGCGTGCGATATCCGCTTCGCTTGGTGGCGAGAGCGTCAGTGCGATGAAAGCGGGTTCGAGCGCGGGGTCGTTGAGAGTTGTCCCGAGCGAATCCATCAGTCCCTCGTCCGCACGCGGGCCGTCACCAGAGCGTATTGCAGCGACGTTGTTCTTCAGCAGCGTCATCGCCAAGGTTTGGATCGCCTGCCATCTATTGAACGGGTCGCAATCGTGAGCAGCAAGAAAGCGCAGATGCTCGGGGTCGATCGGCATCGTCAGCTTGACCGG
>WNGH01020368.1_pt1 | contig 12661 bp, 17 predicted proteins | sample 5400631 | NCBI WGS metagenome assembly WNGH01 (sample SAMN13153373, study PRJNA577476) | soil metagenome | isolation source: 115 cm soil or saprolite under Garry oak tree replicate 1 | place: USA:California | collected 2016-06-15
CCGAGGCAAGACGAGATCGTAAAGCTCCGTGGGAGCCACGCCCCTTTACGGAGTTAAGAGCGTAAAGCCGCGTAGATTTGTTTTACGCGGCCACGCCCCTTTACGGAGCCGTGAGATCAAGACGTCTTTTCTTTCTGGTCGCCGTAGCGTCCCGGTTTTTCTTGAACCGTGGTTGCTTCGCGAAATCTGGCACCCCGAATGGCGACGGCGCGTTCATGCAACGCGTCCAGCATTCGCAGCTTCTCGATAATCGGAGCGGTCGCGAGTCGCTGGCGCAAAGCTCTTTTGCTTTTCCAAATTCGTTCGAAATCAAAATCGTTCTTCATTCAAGAAATTGTCGCTGAAACTCGCGCCACTTATTGGTTAATCCGTGACGTTCTACTAATTGCTCGAATTTCTTCCGGTCAAGCGCGTGAGCTTCGATGAACTGAAGCAGTCGCGCCTTATCTTTGGCGCGGCCGGTTTGAAGTGCGACGGCAGCGAGGTATTCGGCGGTCAATACTCGCGCAGGCTCACTTTCAACATCGACTTCGACAGCGCTATCCAATGCGTCTTCGAGAAGAGGCCCGTTTGCGGGCAGAAATTGAACGGGCCAGCCGCTAATGACGATGTGCTCGCCTTCCATGTTGCAACCGGCCCGTTTAAGGTAATCGAATATCGGGGCGGGAGAAACAATGATGCTTTCTTGCCGCGGTTTGAAAGCAACGAACACATCAACATCGAACGTACTGACAGGTTCCAGGTAAAAGGTCGCTCCGACTGCTCCGCCGATGGCGTAACGTTGGATCACGCCGTCCCGCTCCAGCTGATTCAACATGACGATGACGTCCTGAATCTTCATGTCGCGAGCTTGAGGTTGAGTTCCTCCATCAGTTTCCAAAACAGTTCGCCGAACGCTTTGTAGATCGGGCCGAGTACGTTGTCAGCTTCGAGCTGCTCGCGATCGGCGCTGTCAGTTAGCGCTAACATAGTCGCGCATCTTTTCGACCCATGAAGCGGGGAGAATAGCAGAAAGCGAAGAAAGGTAGAAGGAAGAATTAGGGAGGAAGAATCCGCCTTCGCACGAGCCCACGGCGGCGACAGGAGGAAGGAGGGGAAAGTTAGAAGGATGAATGGAGCGCGCGGGACGTGCGACCCACCTTCGTCGAGACTACGTCGTGACCGCGTAAAGCTAGGCGACGCGGCCTATCGGCAGTGACGAGTGACGAGCAGCGGACTAGAGAGCCGAAGTTACCTGTCAGGATCCGAGATTAGCAGTTGTGATCCACGCCATCTGGGCGATAGTGAGAGGTCTTCGAAGCTAGAAGTATGAAGGAGGAAAGTCAGCCTCCAGTGCGCGCCATAGCCGGTGCGACGTTGGTGCCGTATAGGAGTCAGAATCAATTATGAAAGCCGAACTCATTCAAGCCGCCTCTAAAGTAATCACTAATCAGCAAATTCTGGTGAACATGGTTTCACGCCGCGTGCGACAGCTGACGCTCGGTCATCGTCCTCTCGTGGCATGTGCTCCGGGCCTCCGTGAAGCCGATATCGCGTTAACCGAGATCGCTAATGGAAAACTGACGTTCGAGTCGACCTTAGGTGAGAATGAAACCGCTGAGGCCGCCGCCCGGGTCGTGCAGTTCCCCGTTGTCACGGCGAGCAAAAACGCCAAGAAAGCTGCTTAAACCGAAGAATTGCGCCGCCGAGGCGCAAGGAAGAAGGAAAAATTAAGAAAGCTTTCTTAGTTCCTTTTCATCGGTTCCAGCTTTCCTGATTAACTCTTTGCTGCCGGGGATTTTCGAATTCGCACGAGCGAGGGAACCAAATGGCAACGATGGCACGAATTGTCGTTGCGTGATCGATGCCATGTAACTCCGAAAGGTTCGCCCGCCACGGCGGGTGAACTGAGTGCGCGGCTGAGGGAAATTAACAGGAAGGGACTTTGAATAGAACGCGAACATCCAACGACTAAACATTATTATTATGAAAAAACTTACCAGTTTATTGATAGGCTGTTCATTGGCGCTGGCTGGGGCCGCGCTGGCGCAACAGCCAGTTGAACAGCAATCACCATCAAAGGGCAAGCACGCCCCGGAAAAAGCGCACCCGGCTGAAGCACAGCCCAAGCCGAATGCGGCGCAGCCTCACGCCCCGCCTGCGACGCAGCAGCACGGCGCGATGAAGGAACACGGAGCTACGACTGAGCACGGAGCTACGAATGAGCCCGGTGCAATGAAGGAACACGGGGCTACGACTCAGCACGGAGCTACGAATGAGCACGCAACTGCGCATGAGCCCGGAGCGATCAAGGAACACGGAGCTACGAATGCGCCGCATGTTTCCGGTCAACCAGTGGAAGCGCAGTCGCCCAGTGCGAGAGAGCCGATTGAGCAGCGGAGGAAAGGGATGAAGGCTCCTCCCGCGGCGGCAAAGACATCTACTAGTCCGGCAGCGCCGGCGGGGGCTGCGGCAGGTGCAGCTCCGTCAGCTCCGGCAGGCGGCCAGCACAATATGCAGGCTAATGCGGGGGCCAAAGCGAAGAAGCCGGAACCGCAGCAGGTGCAACAGATCAAAACGCAACACGCGAACTTCCATGCGCAACCAAAACCGCAGCAGGTTCCGGCGGTTACCTACAACCAGAATCATCACATCGAAGGAAGCGAACATTGGCAGGGTCCGCAATACGAAGTATTCCGCTCGTATCATCCGGAACGGCACGATGAAGGCTGGTATCGATCGCATTACAGCCGTGTGGAGCTGATCGGTGGCGGTTACTATTTCTGGAATGCGGGCTACTGGTATCCGGCATGGGGTTACAGTCCTTCGGCCGAATATTATGCGTACGACGGACCGATCTATGTCGGTCAACATGCTGAGCCGCCCGATAAGGTGATCGCCGACGTGCAGGGCGTGTTGCAACAGATGGGCTATTACAAGGGTGAGGTGGATGGATTGCTCGGGCCATTGACCCGCGAAGCGCTCACCGCCTATCAAGCCGACCAGGGGCTCGCCCAGACAGCGGCGATTGACGAGCCGACACTCGATGCCCTCGGGATGAGCTAATAACAAACTAGAAGGTTAGATTTGAGAAGCCGCCCGGGCGCACTAATGCTCTGGCGGCTTTTCTGTTTAGTATTGCCGATTGCGGAAGTTGCGCCGGCAAAAGGGAATAAAGGAAGAAGGAAGAATCCCGCCGTCGCTAAAGCGATGGCGTGGCAAGCCGTGACCGGAGATCGGTGAACTGGAGGTTCGCCGCGGCAAATCGGCTAACTCGGACGGAAACGCGCGTGCTGGCGTCGTATTTTCTCGCAGTTCCGTAGGATTTTCACTTAATCTGGCAAATGCCTTGCGAAATTACGTCAAAGAAAAGTCGGATGGAACCCACGACATGGTGAAGTCGAGCGTATTAATCATCGAAGACGATGATGATAGTCGCCGGGCGATTGCCAATTTGTTCGCGAGAGCAGAGTGGAAAGTCTTGGAAGCCGCCGACGGCGATTCCGGAATCGAACTCGCTATCCGGAACCGGCCGGAAGTTATCTTGTGCGACTTGCTGATGCCAAAATCGAATGGCTTTCAAGTTTGTCGCACTATCAGGGAACAGCTTCAACCGACGAAGATCATCGTGGTTTCGGGGCGTGATTACGCAGTGGATCGTGCGAGTGCGCTGGAAGCCGGGGCGGACGAATACCTGCTTAAGCCGATCACATGGGAAGTCCTCTGCGATGTGATTGATCGACTTCTACCAATTTCGCGCCGGCCAGGGGCGACGAAGTCACTGGAGCAATTGGGTTCGGTGCCGCCACGATTGAAGTTGTGGGGCGTGCGCGGTTCGCTTCCGGTGCCGGGGCCGGGGACGGTCCGTTATGGGGGCAACACGAGCTGCGTGGAAGTGCGTGCTGACGGCGAAATTGTTGTGCTCGACGCGGGCACGGGGATCCGCGGTCTCGGTCTTGCGCTGGAGAAGGAACTGGGACCCGAGACGATCAAACTGACCCTCTTGATCACACACACGCACTGGGATCACATCCAGGGCCTGCCGTTTTTTTCCCCTGCGTACAACCCCAAGAATTTGATCCGGATCCTGGGTTATGAAGGAGCGCGCGCCGGTCTTGGCACGATCCTCGCCGGCCAGATGGAGACACCGTTTTTCCCCGTCCGTTTGCGTGAGTTGCCGAGCCATCTCGCGATCGAGGAGCTAAAAGAGATGGAGTTTTATATCGGCAAAGTGAAGGTGCAGGCAAAGTTTGCGAATCATCCTGGCATCTGCGCCGGCTATCGTCTCTTTACCAGCGCCGGATCGATCGCATACATTCCGGACACCGAACCGTACGAGGCTCTCAAACTGCAACTCGCCAGGAAGGATGGAATCGATGTCGACGAAGCACGCAACTTTGCAGCGGCCGAACGGGCGAAAATGGTCGAGTTTCTGCGGGATTGCGACGTTGCTATTCTGGACGCGCAATACACCGACGAAGAATATGAGCAGCATGTGGGGTGGGGGCATAGTTCTCTGAGCAGCGTGGTTCAGCTCGCGCTCGATGCGAACGTCAAAAGGGCTTTGCTTTTTCACCATGATCCGAGCCATGACGATGACATGATCGATCAAATGATTGAGCAGGCGCAATCCCTGGTTTCGAAGAGCGGAAAGGCAATGGTGATTGAAGGCGCTCGCGAAGGCGTTGAGATCCTGCTTGAGGCGAAACCGGCAAGCCGCAGTTGATAGTTGAGGGTTGAGCCGCCTTCGTTCAAGGCTTCGGCGCGCCAGGAAAGTTGAGAGCGGGGAAGCGGTGATCAGTGATCGGAAAGCGATTAAGCCGCACTGGGGTTCCGATTTGTCTTTCTTCTTTGCATCAAGTGATCGATTGAGAACTTGCCAGGGCCGGTGAACGCCAAGGCGGTGAAGATGATGAGGTAAAGCGCGGCTCTCAGCCAATCTTCGCCCATGCGGACACTGGTATAAAGCGCGCCGATCATTCCAAGGGCGACACTCGCCGCTCCGAACCGACTGAGAAAACCGCTGCCGATCAGGAAAGCGCCGATCGATTCATTTAGCGTGATCCACAATGCCAGAATGACCGGTAATGGGAAGCCCGTGTGCAATCAGCGGCGTCAGTCCGATCGAGGACCACGGTTTTCCGGCATGGAACGCCGTCCGACCGCCAATAGGAATCCGGCTGCGCGCAAAAGTAAAAGGCCGGCGTCGATCATTAGCAAAAGTTAGAAGGATGAATTAAGCCGCCTTCGTTGAAACTACGGCGAGCCAGGGAAAGGAGAAGGCTCGGGAAGTAAGAAGGCAGAAGGAAAAATTATGAATTGGGAACGCCGGAAAATCAGAGGAAACAATTAAGAAGGAGAGAAGCGCGACGGGCAGAGAGAGGCCGAAACCAGAGATGCTTAATGGTGTTGAATAATTGGTTAGTCAGTCTTGTCTAACCTGCCAAATGGAAAATTGAGGGAAAAAATATGAAACGAATAATTCTATATTCAGCATGCATTGGAAGCCTTGCGCTGGCGCTCACAGCGTGGGGTCAGCAAGTAAACGACAGACGGCCTGACAGAGCGAAGGCGCAGCGGACAGCGAATGTTCGGGCGACAAGGCCCGCGAACACCGGTGCGGCCATGGGCGCGCGCCATTACAATTCGACCGCGCCATATCGCCAGCGGTCGTACACGGTGCCGCGCACCAGTTCAAACGCGGTTGCCAATCGAAACGCGCGTATGCGTGCGTCTAGCGAGCGAAACTTGTCAAGGAATCAAGAGTTTCGCGCGCGAAACAATGTCGCCGTCAACCGCGAGAGAAACGTGGCGGCGAATCGGACAAGAAACTCCGACGTTCGCACTCGCAACAGCGTAGCGGTTAATCGCGAGAGAAACCTCGCGGCGAACCGCACGAAGAACGTTGAGGTTAATCGTAATCGAAACATGAACGAGTTTCGCGCCAGCAACAGCGCAGTGGTTAATCGCAACATGAACGAGTTTCGCGCTCGCAACGACGTAGCGATGAATCGGAATAGGAACGTCACGGTCAACGGCACACGGAACCTCGCCTATTATCGTGGACGCAATGTGGCGATTAATAATAACTTCCACAGTGCCGCTTTCCGCGGTCAACAGTATGCGGCCTTCCGCAATTACCACAGGCAATGGCACGATCGTGGTTGGTGGAGCAGCCATTACAATCGGATCGTGTTTGTAAACAGCGGCTGGTATTATTGGAATGCGGTGGTTCCCGGCATGGGGTTATGCCACGGATGCGTATTATCCGTACGACGGCCCAATCTACGGCTACAATGGATTGGCCCCTGACCAGGTAGTTGTCGATGTTCAGGAACAGCTGCAACGCGACGGTTACTATGACGGACCGATCGATGGCGTCCTTGGCCCGATGACCCGAGAGGCCATTGCAGCTTTCCAAGCTGACAACGGATTGGCGGTCACATCGGTAGTCGATGAGCCGACACTTGCGACGCTCGGCATAGCGTAAATCATTGGAGTTATTTGAGAGCCGCGTGATGCGTTCCATCATGCGGCTCTTTTTTTTGCAAGAAACCATCCGGTTCGTGGCACGATATTGAGGGATCGGCAGGGCCAAAGTTTTTGGGAGATACGAATTACAGGGGAAGGGAGGATTGTATGAAGATCCTGACAATAACAGCGATAATTGCGTTACCGTTACTGGCGTTAGGCCAGACGACGGAGCCGCAACAGTCGCAGGAGCAGACGAAAGAAACGCAGACTACTGCGCCGGCGAAAGGGAAGAAGATGCGCCCTGAGCAGGCGGAGCCGAACAAACGAGAGGCGAAACCCGAGACGGGCACGTCCGTCCGTGGACAGACGAACGTCAAGGGTGGCACTCAGGAGATGAACAGAAATGAACCTGGCGCACGTTCTAGCACCAGCACGAGCACTGGCACGAGCCAGACGAACGTGGGGGCCACGAGTCAGACGAACGTGGGGAGCACGAGTCAGACGACGACGGTGAACAAGCAAGAGTTCAGATCGCGTCACAGCGAAGTGTTCAGTCTTGGGCGGCACCCGAAAGAGTTCTTCGTCCAACGATACGGGGCGAGCCATTTCCGGCTGATCGGGAACACGTACTTCGTGTTCGTGGACGGCTGCTGGGTCGCGGTTGACGTGGACGGCTTTGTATATACGGAGCGCGTGATCTGCACAGGCGATCCGGAGTTTATTGAAGTTCAGTAGCGCATTCGCTGCTCGCTAGAAAAGCGCTCCGCTGGAAATGCGGGGCGCTTTTTTTTAGAATTAGTGCAAACGTCGAAAGTTCAGCGCTCAACGGGGAGCCCAGCGGAGGTCAGTAGATGAATGGGATTACCGACATAAAAGGGTAAAGCCGCAAACCGCGTCCGACGCGAACTTCTGAATACAACTATGGATACACCACAGCAGAGAAAAATCCTTCGTGGAACCGAAGGAATAGGAACTGTGACGCCGCAGATGATCGAGGAGCGGGCGCGCGAGATCGCGCGCGGCGACGGACGCGCGCAGTCGAATGACCTGGACCGAGCTCGTGCCCGCGAGGAACTGACCGGTGCGACACCAGACTCGGAGAAGCCCCCGACAAGAGAGGAGCCGGGCCGCGACTGGGGAATGCCACTTGTGTCGTCGGGCGAGAAAGCTCCGACGGTGCGCCCTGAAGATGACGAAAACATCCCGGACAAATTGATTCAGGAAGGCGTTGACGAAGCTGATCACGATCAGCGTTCAAGCTCTGGGCGGGGAGAAAAGTAGGAAGGAAGAAGGAAGAAGTCGGGAGCCGGAAAATTGAGGAGATCGGAAATCGGGCTCGGGCGGTGGATTCAAGATTTGCATCGCGTCTCGCAAGACTTCGAAGACTAGCTAATTGAGACGAGAACGATCCCGGCGGTTATTAGGAGCGCGCCAAGCATGAGTCGCGCGCTCAGGTTCTCTTTTAACGCTACTGCCGCAAGTAGCGTGATGAAAATCACACTCAAACCTTGAAAGGGATAGAGGTAACTCAGGTCGAAGCGCTGGAGCAAACCGAGGGTGAGAAAAAAAGAAATTGTCATCAGTGCGACGCCGATGGCAGCGAGGGAAACGAAACGGGAATTGCGCAGCCCATTCGCCGCTGAGAATTCCATCGCTCTTTTGAGGATGAGCTGGGCTGCCACAAAGCTCAGCAAAGAAACAACGATAAGAAAGAAGGCGAGAGCACTCACAGGCGTTCCTCTATTTGCGCCACTGGTTTCGCAACCAGCCCCAAGCCGACCACGACCAGTGCGATCCCGCACCAGCGCGTCGTGGAGATCAACTCGCCCAGAAAAATCCAACAACCCAGCGGAACAAGGATATCGACCACTCGCGAAAGGGGATAGGCCACGGTAATCGGGACGTACCGAAGCACGTAAAGCCAGCTGATGAAGCTGGCGATGATGAGAAGAATGGCCCACCACACCAGCGGCGATTTAAGGCCGTTGATTCCCGTCCAGGAAAAAGCGCTGTCAGGCTCGGCCACGTCTGTCGCGCCACGTTTCAAAAGAAACTCGGAGACGAACACACACAGAACGCTCAATCCGAGCTGCAGCCATGGATTGCCGAAACCGGTTGGGCGATGGCGCGTATGGTCATTTGTCATGTCGAGCGAAGCCGAGACATCTCTTAATGATCTTCAATGAATGGGCGAAGCGAAAACGAAGAGTTAGAGATTCTTCCACTTCGGTCGGAATGACAATGACTGTTCTCACGAGCGGGTGAGAGTAGGACATCAAAGCTGATCAGCGTTGGGAAATCGTTTCAAAATTGGTTCGTGCCGCGTCGGCCCTAGATATCCTATCACGCGACGGAATATTGGATTAAGCAGGGCGCTGGTGTGCCGCACATAAAGATCGAGCGGCACCAGTTCGCAATCCAGATGAAGCTTCGGCTCATAGTTAAGCGGATTGCTGTAGTAATATTTCAATCGTTGTTGGAGCGCCCACGAGATGATGTCGCGCAGAGTGTAAAAATACAGATGCAGATCGAGCGCGACGCTGTAATCAAGGCCAATGCATTCATCATAAATCGCCTCACCACAGATGAGGCAAAAACTGAATGCGACGATTTTTCCACTTTGCCGCCAGATAAAAAAACGCGCGCGTTCCGGCATTCGATCCGCGACTGCCAAGAAATAATCTTTGGTCAATGTTTCAAACTTTAATGGCGACCGCTCATGAACGGCCAGATACAGCGGATAAATTTCGTCGATGAAGGGCGCGATTTCGCTTAACACCTCCATCTCGATCTTCGCCGCCCGCCCGGCCTTCCGGAATTTCCTGCGCAAATCTTTCCGGGTCGCTTTGCTGAGTGAGCGAAAATATTCATCCCAATTCTCATAATGCAGTGGCAGCCGCGTCATTGGCATGCTCGGAATCCGCGCATAATCATTTGAGCGAAGCGTTGCCAGCGCCGAGCGATAGGTCGCCGGAAAATCCTTCAAAACCACCAGGGCAGCGCCGAGCGATAGGTGGCCGGAAAATCCTTCAAAACGACCAGGGAAGCTTTATTTTGCCTGGCAAAAGTCTGAAGACTCGTCCGCAAGGCGTTTGCCACCCAGGCTTCTTCCTTCTCGTCGCACGCGCCCAAGTCTCCCTTTCCAGCCGCACAGCCAACCATCAAAACGCGCATCGTGAGAAAGCGCGGGAAAATTTTGCGAATTACATCGACGACGGAACGAATTTTTCCAGGCACGCCTTCGACAAGATTTTGCCGGACAAAGAACATCGGCTGGATGGCGCGCACGTTGCCGGAATTGTCTTCGAGCAGCAGATAATAATGTTCGAAACCACACTGCAGCGTCTCCTCGACGATTTCGTAGTAACGATAATCCTTACACTGATTCTGAAACGCCTGTTTCCAAGCGCCGCAATTCTGTAGGTCAGACAGGGTGACAGCCCTCGCCGTGCCCTCTGGAAACGGAATCATGTCGCCGGGCGGCATGGGAACACTAGGGCGGTTTGGATACAGGTGCTGAGAAGTCGACCTAAGCCTGTGATCGTTCCACCTTTTCTTTGGCTCCGACGTTTTCCACCTTGAGCACGCCGTCGCGAATGTGCACGTCACGCTGGGGAAACGGAAACTCGATCCCGACTTCACGAAACTTCTCAGCGATAGCAAAGTTTAGGTCGCTCCGGTAACGGCTTGGGCGGGCGCTCATTTCACTGCTCCACACCATCAGCTTAAAATCGATCGAGCTGTCGCCAAATTTCTCGAGAAAAACGCTCGGCGCCGGTTCTTTCAACGTATGAGAGTTTTCGTCCGCGACCGCGAGCAGCACGTCACGAACTTTGTTGACATCGCTGCCATAAGCCACCCCGACGGAGATGCGAAATCGCACGCGACGGTCGCCGTAGGTCCAGTTGGTCACCGGTGAATCGATAAATTTGGTGTTCGGCACAATCATCATGATGTTGTCGTTGGTGCGAATGACCGTGCTGCGCGCGCGGATGTGTTCCACTTGACCGGCGATCCCCGCCACTTCAACGCGGTCTCCGATGGTGATCGGCCTTTCAGTCAAAATCACCAGACCGCTGATGAAATTGCTGGCGATGTTTTGCAGACCGAAGCCGAGGCCCACGCCGACCGCTCCGGCGAAAACCGTCAACGATGATTTGGGCAATCGCGTACTGAAGAGAACGATCGAGTCCACTTTGAGCCAGCACTCGGTTAAAAAGAAAACGTTTCGTCCCGGAGGAGAACCAAAAGACCGCGATCAGGAGGGCAACCAGCAGAAAAATTTGAATCAGACTCAACTTGATCGCCGGAAGCGGCGCGTCCCAAGGCAGCGGAATTCCAGCCGCGTTGATCGCGCTGACTATGAAAAAGATGAGCGCAGCCAGACTTAAGATAGTCGTGACGATGGCGATGAAATTTGTGTCGATCTTGAAACGACTGAAAAAACGCCGGACGACCTGACTTTGTAAGAATCGCGCGATGACGAGGCCCGCTGCGAAAAAGCCGGCGAACGCAATCAGGCCGAGAAACGTGACGTAATGCCCGCTTACTTCAAACAATGGTTTTTCCAATAGCGGGAAGCTCATCGAAACGTAGTCTGAGCCTCGCGTCTTAGGTGCGCAACCAACAAGCAAAAAACACGGCGCGAGCCATGTTAAATGCTTTTAAGATGGGCGAGCCCAAAGAGCGCTCGAGGTCGCGCTATTGTTTGGAGGATTTGTCCTCGATGTATTTGATGACGTCGCCGACGGTCTGCAGTTTCTCCGCGTCTTCGTCAGGAACTTCGACCCCAAACTCTTCTTCAAAGGCCATCACCAGTTCCACGATGTCCAGCGAGTCTGCGCCCAAATCCTCAATGAAAGAGGCCTGCGGCGTGACCTGTTCCGGGTTGACGCCGAGTTGCTCGACGATGATGTCCTTGACCTTCTCTTCAATCGATTTTTCCGCCATAAAAATTTGTTCGGTTTGTGTTAGTCGCGCGCCGGTAAGTCACCGGAAAACTTATCGGTTATCCGGGCACAGCAAGTGGAAGTAAATGAATTGGGCGGCTTGTCAATCATTTTCGGGAGCAGGTAGGGACATCGCGCTGCAGTGTCCGGACGGCGCAGCGCGCCGTCCCTACCAACCGCTATTCTTCACGGTTGCTTCCGCTTGTCGTTCGAGTAGATGAAACTGATGAGTTCTTCTCCTGTCGAGCCTGCCGATCTGCTCGATCTAAAGCTGCTGCCTGCGTGGGTTAAAGAACCTGCTGAGGCGAGGAACTATGAGCGTTATACGGGGGAAGAGAACGGAGCGAGAAGAGCGGAGCGGGGTGCTCCACGCGGTAAACAAAAACGCCGAACTCCGATAAATCGCGAGCAGGTGTCCAGTTCCGATAGATCGCGAGCAGACGTCCAACATCCAGCATCGGGTCGTAGGATCTTCGGCGGACCAGAAAGTAACCAGATAGGGCGCGACCGCCGGGCACGCCGAGGAAGACGCGTCGGACACGATGGCTCCTCGCGAGATAAGCATCTTCCAGCAACGCAAGCGCCACTGGAAATTACGATCCGTTTCCTCCCATACTCGCCCGCATTCGAAAATGTAGTCGCGCAGATCAAGTCGGCCTCAGTTGCGTATTCGCTGTTTGCGCTGGCGCGTTTGTTCCTGGAAAAACCGGTGGGGTACGAGGTCTGCCTCGCGGCCAAGCAGGAATCACCGCTTTTTCAGCTTGGCGATAACGGCATGGTGTCTGCGGATCTGGAATTTCTCGAGCGAAACGCATTCCGCTTCGCCCATCGGGATTTCTACAAAATCGACGTTTCCGAGACTGATCCTATCAAGGGAAACTTTTCCAATGTGGCGCGGTGCCGATTGAGCGGGACGCTTCTTGGACCCACTAACCATCACACCTATCAACCGCAGTTGCGCAGCCTTTACGAGCAGCGTTTCAGCCGCCGGATGAGTTTTGTCGATTATCAGCGGCAAGTCGAGATTGTAAGCGACACCACGTTAGTCGAGCGCTGGAAAGAAGAAGCCCGAAAGGTGACGAGCTACAAAACGCTACGCGAAGAGAATCCTGTGACGTTTTCTTCTGCGGTGGAAGCGGAACGGCATTTTCGGTCGCATTATCTGCCCGGGTTGATCCGTAGCATCGAGGAAGCGACCATCGGCGGGGCGATGAGCCGGCGTGTGCCGCATACGATGCTGAACCGAGCGATCGAGGAGG
>WNGH01023149.1_pt1 | contig 12661 bp, 15 predicted proteins | sample 5400631 | NCBI WGS metagenome assembly WNGH01 (sample SAMN13153373, study PRJNA577476) | soil metagenome | isolation source: 115 cm soil or saprolite under Garry oak tree replicate 1 | place: USA:California | collected 2016-06-15
TCCATAGAAAACAAGGTCGTGTCAGGATTTTCAGCCGACGACTTACCGACGTCACTGACAGTATTCCCGAAATGGTCGATTATGCCAAGACGAAGGTCAAGGCGTCAGAGTTCTTGATAGAAGGAGAAGTCGTCGCTCTAGGAGAGGGTGGAAAGCCGGTTCCGTTTCAGGATCTGATGAGGCGGTTTCGCCGGGTCCACGGGATTGAGGACATGGTCGAGAAAATCCCACTACGACTCTACCTCTTTGACGTCCTCCAATCCGATGGAATGACTCTGATAGATCTCCCATACTCGGAAAGATGGGAAATAATCGCTAGCCTGGCGCCAGCAGAATCTCTAGCGCCAAGGATCATGACCCGAGACCCCAAGGTCGTGAACGATTTCATGCAAGCAGCACTCAAGGAAGGCCATGAGGGATTGATGGCCAAGTCCCTCACAAGTGATTACTCTCCAGGTGCCCGAGGTAAGAAGTGGTTCAAGATCAAGCCTTCTGACAGGCTTGACGTAGTTATCGTCGCAGCGGATTGGGGTAGCGGGAGAAGAGTTGGTTGGTTGAGCAACTACCATCTAGCGGTCAGAGATGATACTACTGGTGAATACTTGGTTGTGGGGAAGACGTTCAAGGGCTTGACCGACGCAGAGTTTGACATGATAACCAAGCGGCTTCAGGAGCTGAAGATTCGCGAGACGAAATGGACGGTTCACGTGAAACCCGAGATCGTGGTCGAAGTTGCTCACAACGAGCTTCAGAAGAGTTCCCGATACAAGTCGGGATTTGCATTGCGGTTTGCAAGGATCGCGAAGTTCAGAGACGACAAGGCCCCCGAAGAAGCCGACACGATCCAACGATTACGCAAGCTGTACGAGAAACAGTTTGAAAACAAGGGACGATTGCTAAAGGAAGTCCCTTGAAAGTAGCGGTTCTTTTCAGCGGAGGAAAAGACAGCACCTACGCCACATGGATTGCTCAACACCAAGGCTGGAATGTGGAGGCTCTCGTCAACGTCCTTCCGATGGGAGTCGAATCCCTCATGTTCCACTTCCCTAACGTATATTGGACAAAGATTCAGGCTGAGGCAATGGGTCTTTCGCATCGTACTATCGACGTAGGTCGGGACGAGTTGTTGAGTCTCCAGGATGGACTACGCAAACTAGAGGACCAGCTCGGGATCGAGGGTGTTGTGACGGGAGCTGTTGCTAGCGACTATCAGAAATCTCGGATCGACCAAATCTGCGACACCTTAGGTCTCAAGAGTTTCGCTCCGTTGTGGCGGAAGGACCCGAAGATACTGGTCAATGACCTGATCTCCTCCGGATTCAGGATCATTCTATCGGGCGTTGGAGCAGCTGGTCTGAATGAGTCTTGGCTGGGACAAGAACTGACAGACCAGCGATGGGCATTGTTGGAGAAAGTGTCAAGAAAACATGGAATTCACTTGACTGGTGAGGGAGGAGAGTACGAAACCTTCGTCATCGACGCGCCCAACTTCGAGAGGCGAGTCAGCGTCGACAAGACCGTCAATCGGTGGGATGGACAAAGCGGTTACTTGGTCATCGAGCAGGCCTCGTTAGTGCACAAGTCGGCGAACTGAAGCGCCGACTCCTTCTTCGATCTTCGCAGGATCCAACCTGGAATACGTCCTGTTCTTCATCAGGACCTTCCCGTCTACGATCGTTGTATCAACGTTGTAGCCACTCGCAGAGTAGACAAGGTTGGAGATTACCGTCTCTTTCCCGTGAATGGGCATCATGTTAGGCTCCTTCAAATCGACGAGAACCAAATCAGCCCGTTTACCCTTCTCAATACTGCCAACCTCCTTTTCCTTGCCAATCGCACGGGCGCCATCGATCGTAGCCATATCCAGAACCTTCTGGGCACTAGCGGCAGTAGGGTCCCACCGGTGTGCCTTGTGAGCCAGAGCGCAAAATTTCATCGTATCGAACATGTCAAGGCTATTGTTGCTTGCAGGTCCGTCAGTTCCAAGTCCAACTCGGACCCCTGCCTCCCACATCTCCGGCAACGGCGCGACGCTACCTCCCGCGAGCTTCATGTTGGAAACCGGGCAGTGAGCGACTCTAACCCCCAGCTTTCCATACAGCTTGACTTCCGATTTTGTCAACCACACAGAGTGGGCGGCCAGAACCCTATCGTTTAGAAAGCCGATCTTGTGAAGATAATCTACTTCACGAGATTTCTTGTCCCGTTCGAACCGAGCCTGTTCCCCCCGAGTCTCAGCAATATGGATGTTCACCAGTACGTTTTCTTTCTCAGCTTCCTTTCGACACCAAAGAAGCGTCTCCTCGCTGCAGGTGTAGGGAGAGTGGGGGCCAAAGGCAAACGAAATTCTCGGAGACTTCATGGCGCGGACCTGTTGGAGCAGCTTCAGGGAGTTCTTTCGCTCTCGTTCTTTACCCTCCTGTGTGGAGGGGTCGATCATTCCATAGGAGAGTATTCCTCTAAGTCCCGCCTCCTCCGTAGCCCGGGCCACATCCTCCATGTGAAAATACATATCAACGAAACACGTAGTTCCCGTTCTCGTCATTTCCATCGCCCCCAGAAGGGCGCCGTAGTAGCACATTTCGCCCGTGAGCCGTTTCTCAAGAGGCCAGATTTTCTTCTCAAGCCACTGCTGAAGCTCAAGGTCATCGGCATATCCCCGGAAGAGAGTCATCGAGAGATGCGTATGGGCATTGATCAGACCCGGAATCAACACCTTACCTCTACAATCGATAACCTCGTCCTTTCCGGACCCTTGAGTAATGCCCATGTCCCGAATGGTTCCACTCTCATCGATGCTAACAGAGGAGTTCCGGAGAACCTCTCGATCAGCGTTCTGCGTGATAATCCAGTCGCACCCTTTCAGGAACAGTCCCGTGGTTCTACGCCTCTGCTCGAAGCTGGGTTTGCGAGTGGACGCCTTTTGAAGGCTTGTAGGAGGCATCTAGAAGGGCTCTCACGTTCAGAGCCTTGGCTTTACCGATCCCAGCTCCGACCGCCATTTTCGGCCGTGCGAGGTCCAATCCCGGGTACAGAACCCACGATTGATTCCTGAAGCCTCTTAATGTCCTTCGACCTCGGCTTCCGAACAACAAGGGGCGGTGGCCCGTGGCGGCCTTTGTAACGCCCCCCTTTGCCAAGAGTGATCAAGAAATCAGCGGTCTCTTCTGCGTCCCGTGTGAAAAAACAGTGCAAGCCGAAATCCAAGACCGCAGAAATCAGGGCACCCCAAAGAGAGCGAGGGTTCCTAGATCTCTTGAGTTCATCGTCCAGGCTGCCTTCGACGACCAGAATCTTATCTCTGTAAGACTCGCCTATCCTAAACGCTTGGTCGAAAAGTCTCCCACTAAATAACGAGGAGACAAAATCCCGAGCAGATTTTCGCTCCACAGCATAGTCGCCAACTATGTAATCAGCTACCTCAAGGACCCTAAATTCAACCGAAGCTCCCTTTGAACGCAGTTCATCAGGAACACCCGAGGGCTTCTCCCTTTCGTCAACGGCTATTCGAACCATTATGGGTCTGGAACCTCAATGATGTAGTCACAACAAAAGACTATGCAAGCGAATAGAGACTCGACCGGGTCTAGATTGTCATATGTTGCGTTACGCGGCGGTTTCGAGTTTGAGGAAATGCTTTTTGAAAGCAATCCTCAAAAGTAACTGTTCCCGTTTTTCGCATCGGCCATGATGGGCATCCCGAAATCCGCCGTCAGCCAGCTGTTGAAGGAGAGCGAAGACCACGCATGCCGGGACGCACCTGAGATTTGCGTTAAGGTCATGGCTATCGCAAACCTCCCGACTCTATACGGTGACTATCAGGCCGTCGCGTTCTGGAACAATTTCGACAAAAAGGAGCATGCGGCGTTTGTCCACGGCGATATCTTCGAGAAAGAGGACGTTCCCGTAAGGCTGCATTCCGAGTGTCTCACAGGCGATGCTATTGGCTCGCTGCGGTGCGACTGCCGAGAGCAGCTTCAGGAGTCCCTTTCGCGAATAGGCAAGATGGAACGGGGGCTAGTTCTCTATTTGAGGCAGGAAGGCCGGGGAATCGGCTTCGTCAATAAGATCAAAGCCTACCAGCTGCAGGATACAGGTTTCGATACCGTTGAGGCGAACAAGAAACTGGGCTTCAGGCCTGACGAACGAGACTACGACATTGCAGCCCACATGCTGATGTCGCTTCACGTGAAATCGGTCCAGCTTCTAACGAACAATCCGGATAAGCTGAAGGATCTGCAGCTTCACGGAATCAAAGTGGCTGAGAGGATACCTGTTGTGATGCCACCGAACCAGTTCAACAAGTTCTATCTGGAGACGAAAAGGAAGAAGCTGGGCCACATACTAGATTTAGAACAGCGCGACGATCTGGCAGCCTATCCTCATAATCAAGATTGAGATTGGCTAATTCGACTTCCCTGGCAACATCAACCCTCCTGTCATGAATCGGCTGTCAATAGGCTCTGAAAACGGTCGGAAGAAGCTGGGGAATAATGTACACGATGAACCATGTAAAAGGAATCGACGTAAGAAATGAAAGAACCACTTGTCTCCAAGTATGATATCCTAGCTTTACTCTTGTGCCTCCAACAATACCACCAATAACCAGCATCAGCAGAAAACCCAAGACCCCAAAGCTGTAAAGGATGGCAACCGAAGGACCCGTTATGCCCCAAGCATGGATGCTTACTTTGGTTAGATATCTTGTGATTACGGCGGCAAACGTAGTGTTGGCGAAGTAAGCGAACATCAAAGCGCTGAATATGAAGGGAGCCCCGAGATATCTCAGCAGCGTGAAACCAACAAGGTAAGAAAGAATCGCTATTGCGAAGAGTATTGGTCTGTCTTCTCGATCTTGCACATTCGCGTCTCTTTTCAAGAATCGCACGTACACCAGAAGGGAGCCCAGCTCAATCAAGCCAGCAAAGAGTATGGAAATTAGAAGGTACAACGGCGTTTCTTCGATTCCGTTTGCAATTGACAGGGCGAGAAAAACGTAGATGGATGATACCTGAGGCATGAATACTACCGCAATTGCGTTGCAGATTCGGTCAAGACGTTGAGGGCCAGAGAGTTGCGTTACCGGTTCTCTTGCAGCCGCTGACAGTATCATCGACATCATTGGACAGAGGGGGATTGTTGATTAATCAATCCTCAACCTTTCAGCTGCTTCGTACGAGAGATTCATCTCATGCTTGGTTCTTCGGAGACTAATGTTTGAGTTTCATCTTGTAATCGTTGATCAATTTCCTCTGTCTCGCATCCAGCTTGCCAAACCATTCATACCTCTCCGTGATTCGTAGATAGAATCCGAAGGGATCGACTATTCTGAAGTCGCGACGCCCCCATTTCTTCAACTCCAAAGGTTGGACGATCTTTGCGAATTTCTTGACGCTGTTATAGAAGCGCTCCACTCGGTCAACTGGAATGATTATCTCTACTCCATAACCACATTTTGTGGTTTTCTTGAATCGCCCGAAGTACGAGTGGGAGTACACCTTCTGACTGCCGCCATAGAAATTGATGACACTTTTCTTTCTTTTCATCACGAGATAGTCTGCAGTTCGCCACAGGAGTTTGAAACCGAGGCTTGAGTAGAACTCGATTGCTATCTCGAAGTCCGGGACGTGAAGCTCAATATAGACATCCGTTAACATTGCCATCGACCATGGTTAGAACGGTGCAATTATTTGAAGACCCGAACGTATCGATAGACCAATTATCAGAATTCTACAAGGTCGAAGGATCTCCCCACACCTACCTGATGTTTGTGACAACGATCGATGGGATTGCGGTCCCCCTCGAACCTGGCCAACGCGGAGGATCCGAAATCGCCTTGCGACACCTTAAGGACAATCCGATAGCTGCTGGAGGTCTCACGGACAATAGGGCTCTCCAGTACGGTTGGGCCACGGCCGACGCCGTCTTGGGAGGTGCCGGAATCCTAAGAGACAACCCGACGGTGACCTGGTATCCTAAAGACAAGGACCTGCAGGATCTCTTGACGAAGGGGAATCGTAAACCTGTCAGGGCAGTTGTAACTGGCAGTGGAGAGGTTGATTTGAAACACCCCGTGTTCAACCCGAAGAAGGACGAGTGGCAGCCGATCATTTTTACCACAAAGAAAGGAGAAGAGAAACTGAAAAACCAAGCAAAACGGTTGCAAGCCCAAGGCTGCAACCCTCTGCAGCCTACCAAAACGTACGCCATAGGAGAGACAAGCGTAGACCTTGCGAAAACCGTAGGGATTCTTAGAAAAGAACACAAGACAAAGCTCCTAGACATTCAGGGCGGACCAATTCTCGCTGGGGGTGCGGTCAACGCGATGCTCGTTGATGAGGTCAGACTTACGGTTTCCCCGCAGATCATGGGAGACATCAACTCCCAGGGAAAGCGAAGACCAAGCTTTGTCGCCGGTATCCACTTCGGAATCGAAGACTCTCCACTCGCGGAGCTTGAAGCTATAGGAGTCTCGGGGAGTCATATCTTTCTGAGATACTTGATGAACTACAGGAACTAGAGTGGGACAAGAATGGAAATGTTCGCGATGAGAGAGTTCCAGTTTTCATCCGCTGCCTCGCTCGATGTTGACGAGAAGGCCATGCAGGGGCACAACTACGAGCTAAGAGTCGTCGTCAAAGGGACCCCAGACAAAAAAGGAGTGATTCTAGACACACGCATAATCGAGAGAATCGTCAACCAAGAGATAATCGCGAAATTGGATAAGAAGAGTCTGAACGAGATAATTCCAAATCCAACAATGGAACGTATCTCAGTATGGATCTGGAACAAGCTCAAACCCTCAATCGAGGAACTGCACGAGGTCAGAATATGGGAAAACAGAAAGAAAGGGACTAGTGTGATTTACAGAGATTCAAGCCCCACATGATTCTAGGCTTTCGAGGCATTTCCCTTCCCTTTAGCTCGCACATATTCCAGTATGTCAAGCTCAAGGAAAACCTCACCGATATCTCCCATTGTCTGCTTGAAGTAATGCTTCTCGTACAGCTTCTTTGCGGAGGAGTGGATTGTGGATGTCTCAACGCCAACCGCTCCCACTGCTAGGGAGTCTCCAACCGCTTCAGTTAGAAGGAGCGTTCCCACTCCTTTTCCTCTGTAGGCTGGTGAAACGTAGAACGCTGTTATGAACGAGTTTAGGCCTCCGTCGATGATGTCCTCATGCATGACGTAGTGAATGAACCCGATAACTCTGGAGCAATCTTGTGCGACAAGCAATTCTCCTCTCGTAATTGCCCGTAGTATCGAATCTATTCGTCCTGAGTCTGGTTTCCAATCAAACCATTCAGATAAAAGGCTGTCCACGGCAAGGGCATCTGTCTTTGCGGCTCTCCTGACTGTGAGAAAGTTGGCCAACTGTCATCAATACCCCTCCGTACATCTTCACCACGTTCGAAGACGAATAAAGCATTATCGCTAGCTCCGAAATTCGCTCGTCTTCATAGAGCTGAGGTTGTGTTGATTCTCTTGGCCCTAGCAACATCAGGAGTGATTCGTCGACTCTCGGTCGATCCAGCCTTGCATCTTATTCTCGAGAACATCCAAAGCTAGTGCGCCGTCGCCGAGGAGCTCGTCGTGGAATTTGCGAATGTCGAATCGTGGTCCCAGCGCCTCCTTCGCTTTAGCTCGTAGCTCGCTGATTTTGAGCTGCCCAATCTTATACGCGAGCCCTTGACCGGGCCATGCAATGTATCTGTCCACCTCCGATGCTATGTTAAGCTCGGAGAGCGCCGTGTTCTCTAGGAAGAATTGGATTGCGCGCTCACGCGTCCAACGCTGATGGTGCATTCCTGTATCGACAACTAGGCGGGCGGCACGCCAGGCGTCGAAGCTTAGCCTTCCGAAATCAGAGAGTGCGTCCTTGTAGAACCCAAGCAGCTTAGGAAGTTCCTCTGAATAAAGACCCCAGCCTTCGATGAACGCTGTATATCCTCCATGCCTCCTAAACTTTGGCAGATCCGTCAATTCTTGCTGAATTGCCAGTTGCAAGTGGTGTCCAGGCACGGCTTCATGGTACGCCAATACCTCCATCGTGTACTTGGGCCGTTGCTCTGGTCGGAATGTGTTAACGTAGAAGTAGGCTGGGCGGGAGCCATCTTCGGGAGGACGATAGTAGTATGCGTCCGGGGCGGCCTCGGCTCTAAACGGTTCAATTTCTCGGAAACCGTATTTTGCTTTAGGCAATCTTCCGAACAATAAGGGAAGCTTCTTGTCCATCTGTTCCAGAATTTTCTGGAATCCGGCGAGGAGTTCCGCGGCTGAGTTATTGTAGTGTGATCTGTCCTTTCTGAGGGACGAGATGAACTCTTGGAGGGAGCCATTGAAACCAATCCGGTGTACGATCTCACGCATTTCACTGTGTATGCGCGAGAGCTCTTTGAGTCCCAGTTCGTGAATCTCGTTCGGTGAAAGGTTTGTGGTAGTGTAGTGTTTAACAGTGTAGATGTATCGTTCGGTTCCGTCGGGAAGAGACCAGATACCCACGTCCGTTCGACATGCTGGCAGGTATTCTTCCTTGAAGAAGGCGAGGAGCTTTTGAAAAGCTGGGACTACCCTCTGGCGGATTGCTTCCTCAATGTTGTTCCTTGCGTGAAAATTGCCTTGTAGAGTTCGAGCTTCTTGGCATCATGAACAGCGTTAGCTTCCAATTGGGGAATGATCTTTTGCGCTGTCACTTTGGCAAGAACAATTCTGGCTCTCACTCCGGCTCGCATGCTCTGAATCACCTGGTCTACAAGTTGGGGAAAGGCTCGAAGACGGCTGGAAAAATTCTCGAAATCCGAAAGCGACCCGAATGGATGATAGGTGACTAGCTCGGGGATGTCGATTTGCAGTCCGGATTGTTGGGTCATAGGCGTGAGATATGGACGGAACTTCGCCGCTTCTAGATTGTCTTCTAGTTCACGTTCGAAGAGTTCGTAGTTCAGCAGCTCCGGTTTCGAGGATGGTTTCTTTATACTCCTCAACCGGTCCAGATATTTCTTGGACTGACCGACTCGACGATGGAAAGCATCCTCCGAGGCGTCCTCTAAGGATCCGTCATGTCGATGGTCCCCAAGATAGGTTGCGCTGAGAGGATACTCTTTGAGGATAAATTCCCAATAGTCGTCGTACAATTGGTTAAGTTGAGTTGCGACATCCCTAGACGAGACTGATTTCCCGCGGAGCATATCTGTCGTTTGGCAACTAGGACGTTAGATTCTATTTATGCGCAGGGATCTGGGTAAGAGGTTGAAAACCCACGCCGCGAAGAAGCAGGTCCTGTCTACTCTTTCTTGACGTTGAGCAAGAGTCCTTGCTGTTTGAACCACGCGGAGAGTGTGTCAGTCAACTGGTCGAATTGTTTGTTGACCTTTCTCATCCCAAGGAGTCCTCCCGCAGCGCCTGAACCCACCTTGATTAGCCTGAGGGTTCCACCCTCGGTGGCGGGGTATATCTCGAACGTCACGGTATGGTGTTGAGCCATCGCCCCAAGGAGTATGTTGGCGCCCTTGCTTCCCTTCTCCGCCTTTCCTTTCGTAGGACCATCCCATTGGATTGTGAACCCGTTGGATGTGAACGCTTGAAGGGCCAGGTTCTGAATATTCTCCACTGATCCCTTTACCGCAATGTCAGCATACTTAGCCAAGCTACCTTCTCAACCCAATATGGAGGGATTCTTGTGGCAAATAAATTCATTGCGCCTCGGATTTGAATCCCTTTATCGCCAAGACCGCTTCCCGTAGATTCGAGAAGACTAATTACGAGAGATGGCAAGAATCAGCCAAATGGCCGGCAAAGAACTCAGTTCAGCTATGACCTACCACGAAGCAACAAAGCACTCCGAAGTCAGCATCGGAACGTCCGCTCACTACCTCGACTGGGACAACAAACCTGCACAGTTCAAAGAATACAAGAATCTCGCGTCCGTCGCCCTTCCACGTAACTTTCCTCGCCCTGAAAAGAATTCTATCAAGGCAATTGAGGGCGAGACGAAGGATGCAGGCGTCAAGCAGATCGACATAGGGCTGCTCTCCGAGCTTCTCTTCTTTTCCGCGGGTCTTACACGAAAGATGAGATTTGGTAAGGAGTTCCACTACATGCGGGCTGCCTCCGCAACGGGCGCGCTCTATCCCATCGAATTGTATGTTATCTGCGGTCGAATCCCCGACTTAGAGGCAGGAGTGTATCACTTCAACCCTCTACACTTCTCTCTAGCCAAGTTGAGAGAGGGAGACTATCGAGCCTCACTGGATTATGCAGGCAGCTCTGATAGCTTGTCCGCACCGCTCACCTTGGCATTCACATCACTGGCATGGAGGAACGCATGGAAGTATGAAGCGAGATCCTATCGTCACTGGTTCTGGGACTCAGGAGTTATCGCCGCCAACCTTCTCGCCACCTCAAACTCCGCCGGCTTTTCAACCAAGGTTGTACTAGGCTTCGTCGATTCCGAGATCGACCAGCTTCTCGGTCTGGAGGCAAAGAAAGAGTCTCAAGCGATGAGGTTGACTATCCAATAATTTGGGAAACTAACGAGGCCTCCCAATTGAGAAGCAAATCTGAGACCGAAACTTGGAGGAAGAGTCTAAGGCTACGCAAAGGAACAATTCCGACAACCACGCCAGCTTTCCCGTTGCGAGCGTGGAAAGGAGATCTGTCTCCTCCCCTAGATGAAGTGATTCTGATCCGAGGGTCCACTCGAAAATTCGCCCGTGAACCCATCTCCTTCGACGACCTCTCGACGATTCTCCAATCATCTGCGACGAAGATCCCTTTTGACTTCCTTCTAGGTAGCGAGTCGTTGATTGATTTCTACTTCATAGCCAATGACGTTCAAGGGCTCCCTCCCGGGTCCTATTTTTACAATGTAAACACAAACTCGGTCGAACAACTGAAGGTTCTCAAGAATCGCACCATGTCAGGTTATCTCTGTCTCGGACAACAGCTCTTTAGCGATGCAAGCGTCGTATTCTTCCTAATGACCAACCTCAACTCCGTTCTCAAATCTCTCGGCAACAGAGGCTATCGAGCAGCCCAGTTTGAGGCCGGCGTCCGGGCGGGGAAGATCTACCTTTCTTCTTATGCCCTGGGAAATGGAGCCTCTGGCTCAACCTTCTTCGACGATGCTGTCACAGAATTCTTCACACCCCATGCTAACGAGAAGAGCCCCATGATCGCTGTCGGAGTTGGAGTGCCCGCTTACAAAGCACGATCAGGAAAGGTTCTTCCACAAATGACGACGAAGTCCTAGGCATTCTAAGGATTTGTCGGTCGAGGTTTCGGATTGAGCAGTAATCTCTGTCCCCGGTGTCACAAGCCGATCCGAATACCTGAGGAAGAGGTAATCGTAGTTAGGACAAAGATGGGAAGGGGCAAGACCGAGGACAGAATGGTCCACAAAGTATGCCCATCGAGCGAGCCAGTGGCTCAAGTTGGGGGCCAGCAGTATTGCACCAATTGCGGGCACGCAAAGTTGATTCACTCGCCTAAGTGCTCGTATTCCAGTTTCGACTACCACTGCGATTGCAAGGAATTCCGCGCGTGACTCCGACAAACATTCTCGGTGCAATTGATCATGAGGATATAGATCTACGAGATATGAACCAATACGCGGTTGCTCTTCTAGCTCGGGCTTGAAATTGGAGACGCTCGATACGAGGCTGAGGCTGCTCAAACGGGCAGCCAACGGGCTCATTTACGCATCGGTACTTCTTGGAGTCGCTCTCCTGGCGCAACTATACGCTCTGATGGTGCCTCCTTGGCTACTGTACTCGATTCTTGCAGGTTGGGCGCTTTACTTGGCAGTCGCAGTTGGAGTGGCGACCGGCCGCGAGAAGGCATATCCTCCAGCCCTTGTCCTCTCAATCGCGACTTTGGCTGTTTCTCTCCCACAACCCGAGCATTACTCCCTCGCTGACGCTGGATCAACCATGGCATCATTGACCTTCGTTGCAGGGTCATTGCTCCAGGTCGGCGTGATATTCATCATAACTTCTTTTCTGATTCTAAGACGCAGACAATCTCCTGCTAGAACGATTCCAGTACAACGATAGCGGACGCGGTTCAGCCGGTAGTTCCATGAAGGGCGATCTAACGAGGTTGGCCCCGAAAGACCAAATATACAATATTTCTGAAGACACGCCGATGCAGCAGCAGACCGGTGGGGCCCATCCGCGACCACGAATTGAGACACTTGCTGATTTGATTTTCGGGCTCTCGCTTTCGATCGGCTCAATAGCTCTGATAGCGAATCCTCCGAAAAGCACCGGAGAGATAACAACCCACATACTCGCATTCGCCTACACCTTCTTTGTGCTCATCACTGCATGGCTGATCTATACTACGTACATGTCTGTCTTACCAATCGAGACAAGAACAGTCACATACCTCAATGTGGGACTACTCTTGCTAGTTGCGATTGTTCCATACCTGCTAAACGGTGTTGAGGTGGCAAGTCCAGCTCTAACTCCGGCCGAGGTGTCCATGATCCAGAACTATTCTTCCCAACTCTTTGCGCTAGATCTCGGAGGAATCCTGATGATCTTGGCCACATTCGCCCACGTTATCAGCTTGGAAGAGAAGAGGCTTGTGGCGCCTGAACTCGTTACACTCTTCCGGAACGGACGGAACCGAATGGCCGTACTCGCGGTTCTCACGCTGG
>WNGH01006873.1_pt1 | contig 12652 bp, 14 predicted proteins | sample 5400631 | NCBI WGS metagenome assembly WNGH01 (sample SAMN13153373, study PRJNA577476) | soil metagenome | isolation source: 115 cm soil or saprolite under Garry oak tree replicate 1 | place: USA:California | collected 2016-06-15
GTTCAGCTCCTGGTACCTGGTGGTGTGCGTTGTCGTCGGCGGGCTTGCGCTGCTGCAGTGGGCCTACCCGAGGTTGCCGTCCAGCCTGCGCCCCAGCAGCCGGCCGCCAAACGCGAACTCCTCCTCGTGAAGCGCACGGACGTCGTCCGCCAGCATCTCCGGATCGGTCTCCGCAGAGTCGTGGTTCATCCCCGACCGGATGACGTTGTGGGGTCGGCTGGACCTGTGGCGCTGAGGAGCGCGCCGCTCTCGAGGAGGCAGTCGCGCAGCTTCGCCACGTCGATCGCGCGCGGCAAGCCGCCGGCGGCCGCCGCCATCGCCGCGGCCGCCCCCGCCGCCTGGCCCATCGCCATGCACGTGGCCATCGACCGGGCCGATGCGTGCGCGTCGTGGGTGGCGGAAAAGCACCGCCCAGCAACCAGCATCCCTTCGACGCCCTGCGGCAGCAGGCACCGGTACGGAATCCCGTAGACGCCGCTCTGCGGCACGTACGTCCACCTCGTGTCCGGGCCTGCGGCGTGGTCCTCGATCGGCGCCCCGCACAGCGCGATCTCGTCCTCGAAACGCCTGGCGTTGAGGACGTCGTCGCGCGTCAGGCGGTAGTCGCCGACCACGCGGCGGCTCTCACGGACGCCGATCGCTGGGCTCGTCGCGACCAGCACGGAGCGCTCAAATCCGGGCACCCGGTCGCGGAGGAAGCGGTGGTACTCGCGCACCTGGCGGCGCCCCTCGATCTCGGCGTGCGTGAGCTGCTCGGGGTCGGTCGCATCCACGTTCGGGATGCGCGTCATGTGGACGGTGATGACACCGGGATGAGGCGTGCGGTGCCACGAACCTTCGAGCCGCGGCAGCATGTAATCACCTGACTCCGCGGCCGCGCGCATCATCGCCCACAGCTCGGTCTTGTGCAGCGCGGCCGCTTTCTCGACATCGACGTTGGCGACGCGGAAGATGGTCGAGAGCGACTGCAGGTTGGGAGTCGACTTCGCGTCCTCGTAAGGCACACCCGCCATCGCGCACAGGTCGGCGTCGCCGGACGCGTCGACGATCACCTCCGCCTCGATCATCGACTCGCCTCCCTTGTTCCAGACGCGGACGCCGCTCACCCGGCCGTCTCTTTGCTCGACGCCGGTCGCCCACGTGTGCAGGAGCACCTCGACCTTCGCGTCCTCGGCCAGCCGCTCCCACAGCACCTTGAGGACCTCGGGGTCGTAGGTCACACCCGTGCCTGCGCCGTACGTGTTGGGACGTTCGAACGCCATCCCCTGCTCGGTCATCCGCCGCGCGACCTCCCAGCCGATCCCGCCGACCACGCGCCGCGGGTGCTCGCCCGGCGTGTAGAAGGCGTAAAAGGTGTCGAGCACCGCCGTCGACGTTCCGCCGAGGAACGGCATGCGGTCGATGAGCATCGTGCGCGCGCCCTGGCGCGCGGCGCTGATCGCGGCGGAGCTGCCGGCCGAACCCGAGCCCACGACCAGGACCTCGAAGCGCCTGCTCATGGCTTCGCGATCGCAAACGCCCGCGAGGGGTTTTCGGCCAGGATGCCGCGCACCGCGTCGTCGCCGATGCGTTTGCGCAGCCGGGGCACAAACCTCTTCATCAGGTAGCCGAGACCTGGTCCGCCGCCGAACGCGCGGAAGTAGTCACGCTGCCCGAGGTCGAGGCCGAGCATGATCCGGTCCTGGCGGCCGCCGGCGATCAGGTCGAGCAGCTGGCTGTCGGGCCGGTACTTGATGCGACCGACGGTGTCGTACTCGAGCCACACGCCGCGGTCCGCGATCTCGCGGTGCAGCTCGAGGTCCGGGTTGCGGTCGAGGTGGGCGAGGATGATGCGGTCGGGCGCGACGCCCTCCCGCGTCAGCAGGTCGACGATCTCGTGGCCGATCGTGCCGATCTCGGTGTGGACGAGGATCGGCGCGCCCGTCTCCTTGCCTGCTACCGCAGCCGCGATCAGCCGGCGCTCTTCGGATGGCGTGATGCGCTGGTACGAAGCTCCGGCCTTGACCACACCGGCGCGCGCGGCCTCCCCGTCCATGCCTTGTCCAACGTCGCTGAGTGCACCCAGTGGCCCGGCGGGTAGTGCGCGTCGCGGTGGTAGCCGGTCGCCGCGACGATGTGGACGCCGGTGCGCTCAGACACCTCGCGCATGCCCGCGGGGTTGCGCCCCAATCCGATGGGCGTGACCTCGACGATCGTCTCCAGGTCCGAGCTCGCCACCTCCTCGACCGCCTTGTCGACGTCGTCGAAGTCCTGGCCCGCCAGAGCCGGGCTGCGCAGAAAGAGATGATCGTGCGCGTCCGTGACACCAAGCTCGGCCGCCGGAATCGGACCGAGCACGGTCATGACCTCAGGCATTGGCGGCACTATAGGCGGCGTGTCGCTCCACCTCGGCCTGGACCTCGGAGGGACAAACCTGAAGTGGGCGGTGGTCGAGCGCGGCGCCGAGCCGCGCCTCGTCAAGACCGGGCGCGTGCACACCGACACACGCGACGGCGAGCAGAGCGTCATGCGGCAGATGATCGGCGTGGCGACCGGGGTCGCCGGCGAGCTAAGCGGCATCACCTCGATCGGCGTCGGCATGCCGGGCGTGCTCGACCCGGCGGCAGGGGTCACGAGGTTCATACCGAACATTCCAGGTCGCTGGGACGGCCTTCCGGTCACAGCGGAGGTGGCCCGGGCGGCGAAGATTCCGACCCGGCTCATCAACGACGCGCGGGCATTCGCGCTTGCCGAGCATGGTCTGGGTGCGGGCCGCGGCGCCACCTCGATGCTCGGCGTCACGCTCGGCACCGGCATCGGCGGCGGGTTGGTGCTCGACGGCCGGCTCTACCTCGGCTACGAAGGCACCGCCGGAGAGTTCGGCCATCAGACGATCCTGCCCGACGGCCCGCTGTGCAACTGCGGCAATCGCGGCTGCCTCGAAGCGGTGGCGAAAGCTGAAGCCATCGCCTCAGCGTGCGGTCAGCCGTCCGTCGAGGAAGCGGTGGCGGCCGCGCGCGCCGGAGATGCCAGGGCACAGCGAGGAATCGAGGACGCGGGCCGGTACCTTGGGATCGGTGTCAGCAACGTGGTCGTGCTTCTCAGCGTCGACCGTGTCGTCATCGGCGGCGGGATCGCCGCGGCGGGGGACATGCTTCTCGACCCCATCCGTCAGGAGGTGGCGACCCGCGTGCACGTGACCGACGTCAGCCGGGTCGAGGTCGTGTCTGGCGCGCTCGGGGTATGGGCAGGTGCGATCGGCGCGGCGCTGCATGGGTCGGCCACACCAATCTAGGCCCCACTTGCATTCTGTCTAGATAGCTATACATTACCGGCGATGGCCGTGGTCGGCGCCCCCCGCGTAGACACGTTCACGCCTAGATACCGGACGATCGAGCAGTCGATCCGGCAGCGGCTGGCCAAGCTGACGCCGGGCGCCGAGCTTCCCTCCGACGCGGAGCTGTGCGAGGAGTTCGGCGTGAGCCGGATGACGGCGCGACACGCGATGAACGGGCTCATGCAGGAAGGCCTCGTCTACCGCATCCCGGGGCGCGGGACATTCGTCGGCGAGGCGCCAACGCACCGCCGCGCGAACAGCCTGCTCAGCTTCTCGAACGAGATGCACCGCCAGGGACGCATGCCGAGCTCTCGCGTCCTGGGTCGGGCGCTGCGCGAGCCGACGCGCGAAGAGGCGGTGCGGCTGCAGCTGAAGGATGGCGAGAAGCTGGTCTGGCTGCGGAGGATCCGGATCGCGGACGGGCACCCGATCGCGGTCGAGTCGGCGCGCCTCAACCGGCGTGCGGCCGCGGCGGTGCTGGCGGCGGACCTCGAGCGGGAATCCCTGCACGCGGTCCTGGTCCGCGCGGGGTGTCTCCCCACGCGAGGCCGGGCGACGATCGCCTCCGAGCCCGCGACGGCCGACGACGCGCGCCAGCTAAAGATGCGCAAGGGCGACCCGATGCTGGTCGAGCGCCGGCTCATCCTCGACCAGGAAGGCAATCCACTCGAGTTCACCGAGTCGCGCTATCCGGCCGACCGCTACGCGCTGGACGTCGACTTCGTCGTCGAGGGCCAGGGGGCGAGGCCGTGAAGCCGATCACCGAGATCGGCGCGGCGGTCGTCGGCACCGGCTTCATCGGGGTCGTACACGTCGAGGCGCTGCGCCGGCTGGGCGTGCAGGTCCACGGTGTCGTCGGCTCGAGTCGTGAGCGCGCCGCCGCGCGAGCAGAGGAGGCCGGCCTGCCGCCCGCCTACGCGAGCTTCCAGGCCATGCTCGACGACCCTCGTGTCGAGGTGGTGCACATCACCTCGCCCAACCACCTTCACCACGAGCAGGCGAAGGCGGCGTTGGAAGCCGGCAAGAACGTCGTCTGCGAGAAGCCCCTTGCCATGACCTCCCTGCAATCCGCCGAGCTGGTGCAGCTGGCCGAACGGAGCGGACGCGTCAACGCGGTCAACTTCAACATCCGCTTCTATCCCGTCCTCCAGCACGTACGCGGCCTGGTCGAGGAGAACGGCCTCGGCGCGGTCCGTCTTGTCTCGGGTCACTACCTGCAGGACTGGCTTCTCCTCGACACCGACTGGAACTGGCGCCTGGAGCCGGAGCTGGGCGGCGAGCTTCGCGCGGTGGCCGACATCGGCTCGCACTGGATGGACCTGACCAGCTTCCTGACGGGCAAGCGCATCACCGCCGTGATGGCCGACCTCGTGACGTTCATCAATACCCGGCGCCAGCCGGCCGGACCGGTCGAGACCTTCGCCACAGACCGCAGCGCCAGGACCGTCGACCGCGAGATTCATACCGAGGACTGCGCGACCATCTTGCTCCGGTACGAGGGCGGGATCCGCGGGTCGGTCACGGTGTCGCAGGTCAGCCCGGGCCGCAAGAACTCGCTGGTGTTCGAGATCGACGGCGCCGAATCCTCGGCGGAGTGGAACTCCGAGCGGCCCGACGAGCTGTGGATCGGCCATCGCGGCCGGCCCAACGAGGTCATCCTGCGCGACCCCGCGATCATGAACGCAGCCGGTCGCAATGCCTCGTACCTGCCCGGCGGCCACGCGGAGGGTTTCGCGGACACGTTCAAGGCGCTGTACGCGGCGGTCTACGGCGCGGTCGCCGCGGGCCGGCCCGGCGACGGCTACCCGACCTTCGCCGACGGTCACGACGAGATGCTCGTGTGCGAGGCGGTGGCGCGCAGCGCCCGCGAGGGCAGGTGGGTGGAGATCGCACGCGGCGCCGTCGTGAGCAGTGGGGCCCGATGAAGCTCGGCTTCCTTACCGCCGCGTTTCCGACGCTGACCCTCGAGCAGGTCGCGCAATGGGCGCACGAGAGCGGGTTCGAGGCCCTGGAGATCGCCTGCTGGCCGTCCAGCGGCAGCGAGAGCAGGCGCTACGCGGGCGTATCCCACGTCGACGTCGAAAACCTCGACGCCGGGCGCGTGCGCGACATCCTTCGGCGCCACGAGCTAGAGATCTCGTCGCTGGCCTACTACCCGAACAACCTCGATCCCGACAAGGCGACGCGCGAGGCGGCCAACGCGCACCTGCGCCGAGTCATCGAAGCGGCCGAGAAGCTCGACGTCGAGGTCGTGGGCACGTTCGTCGGCCGCGACCGGCACCGCTCGATCGACGAGAGCCTCGAGGACTTCAAGGAGGTCTGGCCTCCGATCGTGAGCTACGCGCGCGAGCACAACGTGAAAGTCGCGATCGAGAACTGCCCGATGATCTTCTCGCTCGACGAGTGGCCCGGCGGCAATAACCTCGCCTACTCGCCGGCGGTCTGGCGTCGGATGTTCGAGATCATCCCGGACCAGAACTTCGGCCTGAACCTCGATCCCTCGCACCTGGTCTGGCAGTTCATCGACTACACGCGCGTGGTCCGCGATTTCGCCTCGCGCATCTTCCATGTCCACGCCAAGGACCTCGAGATCGATGGCGAGGGTCTCTACCAGAACGGGGTGATGTCGCTGGGCATGGGGTGGCAGGTGCCGCGCCTGCCCGGCCTCGGCGAGGTGCGCTGGGACCGGTTCGTCAGCGCCCTGTACGCGATCGGCTACGACTGGGTCGTCTCCATCGAGCATGAGGACCGCAAGTTCGAGGGCGACCTCGACCTCGTCAAGCGCGGATTTCTGCTCGCCCGCAACACGCTTCAGCCGCTGATTGTTTGAGGAGGGGTTGATGTCTTCGTTTTTCGACGGGCTCGGCTACCGTGACGTCGCCAAGGCGATCGACCACTCGCTGCTGAAGCCGGAGCTGGACGACGCCTCCGTCGAGGCCGGCTGCAAGCTTGCAGCCGACTACGACGTCGCCTCCGTGTGCGTGCGGCCGCGCGACGTGCAGCGCGCGCGCGACCTCCTCGCCGGGACAACCGTCGCCGTCGGCACGGTCGTCGGATTTCCGCACGGGAGCTCGCGCACCGAGACGAAGGTCTTCGAGGCGCGCCTGGCGCTGCAGAACGGCGCGCGCGAGCTGGACATGGTCATCGACATCGCCGGCCTGATCTCGGGGGTTGACGACCGCCGCGTTCAGGAGCAGATCGCCGAGGTGGTCGAGGTGGCGCACGCGGAGGGCGCCCTGGTCAAGGTCATCCTCGAGAACTCTTACCTCACCGACGAGCAGAAGGTCCGGGGATGCAAGCTCGTGGAAGCGGCGGGGGCCGATTTCGTCAAGACGTCGACAGGCTTCGCTCCCAGCGGCGCGACGATCGAGGACCTGAGGCTGATGCGCCGGTCGGTGTCGCCGCGGGTCCAGGTCAAGGCGGCGCACGGGATCCGGACGCTTGACGCGCTTGTCGAAGTGCTGGAGATCGGGGTCACTCGGGTCGGCGCGACGCAAACCGCGGCGATGCTGGACGAGTTCAGAGCGAGAAAGGCGGCGGCGGGGGTCCGCGCATGAGCCGCACGGTGCGCATCGGCATGCTCGGTTCCGGGTTCGTGGCCGACTTCTACATGGACGGCCTGCGCGACGTTCCCGACACTGAGGTGGTTGCCAACTACTCTCGCTCCGAGGAGCGCGCGACGGAGTTCGGGCGCCGCTACGGCGTGGGCCGCCAGTACACGACCATCGAGGACCTCTGCGCCGACCACGATGTCGAGCTCGTCGTCATCGGCCTGCCCAACCATCTCCACCTTCCGGCGGTGCACGCGGCGGCCGCGGCACGCAAGGCGATCGTCTGCACCAAGCCGCTCGCCCGCAACTCGCACGAGGCGGCCGAGATGGTGAACCTCGTCAAGGCGGCGGGCGTCATGCATGGATACGCGGAGACCGAGGTGTTCTCGCCCGACGTGATGCGGGCGCGGAAGATGATCGAGAGCGGAGCCATCGGCGACGTGCTGACGGTCCGCGCGCGCGAGGCGCACTCGGGTCCCCACGCGCAGCACTTCTGGGACGCGGAGACCGCCGGCGGCGGCGCCCTCCTCGACATGGGCTGCCACACCATAGAGGCGGCTCGCTACTTCTTCGGCAAAGAGAACCGGGTCAAGGACGTGTTCGCGTGGGGCGCGACGATGGTGCACACCGACCGCACCACCGGCGAGGACAACGCCGTGCTCCTGCTCCGCCTCGAGGACGGGCGCACCTCGCTGACGGAGGCATCGTGGACCGCGAAGGGCGGGATGGAGCTCCGCAACGAGGTCTACGGCACGAAGGGCAGGATCGTCACCGACACCAGCTCGACTCGGGTCCGCGCCTTCATCGAGGAGCCCGCCGGGTACCTGATGGAGAAGGCGGACGCGGAGACCGGCTGGGTCTTCCCGATCCCCGACGAAGCGCGCGTCTACGGCTACCAGGAGGAGATGCGCCACTTCGTCGAATGCTTCGTTGCCGGCGAGCAGCCGCGCGAGGACTTCGTCGACGGCTACATCGTCAACTGCGTCCTCGACGCCGCCTACAAGTCGATGAAGAGCGGGCACTGGGAGGTGGTGCACGTCGACCCGAAGGTCGCCGAGGCATGACGACCGCAAGGCGGTGGATGGAGGCCGGAATCGCGCTCATGGAGCAGATCCTCGACACGCAATCGGAGGCCATCGAGCGCGCCAGCCGTGTCTGCGCGAAGGCCATCGGCGCGGGCGGCTTCGTCCACCTCTTCGGGACCGGCCACTCCCGGATCCCGGTCGAGGAGATGTTTCCCCGCTACGGCTCGTACCCGGGTTTTCACCCGATCGTCGAGCTCTCGATGACCTTTCACACCCAGGTCGTGGGCGCCAACGGCCAGCGCCAGGCGATGTTCATCGAGCGCACGCCGGGTCTCGCCGAGGTCATCCTCTCCAACTTTCTTTTCGCGCCCGACGACGCGATGCTCATCTTCTCGGCGAGCGGCCTCGGCGCGGTCGTGGTGGAGATGGCGCGCGGAGCCCGGAAAAGAGGCCTGCCGGTGATCGCCGTGACCTCGGTCGCGCAATCGAAGGCGGGCGAGGTCGAACAGGCCGTGGGCGCCCGGCTGCTGGACGAGGCGGACATCGTGATCGACCTGTGCACGCCCGCGGGCGACGCGCTGGTCCACCTCGAAGGACGGCCCGAGACGCCGGTCGGGCCGGGCTCGACCATCGCGGCGGTCGCGATCGCCGATGCGATCAAGGTCCGCACCGCGGAGCTGCTCCTCGCCGAGGGTAAGCTGCCGCCGGTGATCACGAGCGTCGCCGAGGTGGGGCGCGAGAGATCGGAAGAGCTGTTCGAAGCGGCCTACCGCGAGCACGCGCGGCGGGCGGCGCGCAGCCTCGCCATTTGACAGGAGGTGAAGACTGGAAGCATTTGAGTAAGCGACGAGGGTGGAAGCCAGAGGCCCAAGGGCCATTCACAGAGGAGGTGCTTGTCGATGACATTTGGTAAGCGGCCACTTCCGGCCGGGCGATTGGTGGCGGCCTTGCTGCTCACCGTGTCCGCCCTGGCCGCGTGTGGCGGTGGATCAGGCGGTGGTGGGGGCACGACGAAGTACGTCGTCGGCGTCTCCAACACGCTGCAGGGCAACGGCTGGCGTGAGGAGATGATCTGCTCGATCAAGGCGCAGGCCAAAGTCTCGGGCGTGGTCTCCAAGGTGATCATCGCCAACCGCAACACGGACGCGGCGGGTCAGATCGCGGACATCCGCAACCTGATCTCGTCCGGCGCGAACGTCATCGTCATCAACCCGTCCGACCGCGACGCGCTCAACCCGGTCATCAAGCAGGCGACCGACAAGGGCATCATCGTGGTCGCGGTCGACCAGGCGGTCTCCGAGCCCACGGCCTACGTGGTAAGCAACGACCAGGTGGCCTACGGCAACCTCGGCGCTGCCTGGCTCGCGAAGCAGCTCAACGGCAAGGGCAACATCATCGAGATGCGTGGCATCAACGGCGTCCCTGCTGACACCGACCGGCACCAGGGCCTGATGGCCGCACTCGCCGGCTACCCCAACATCCACGTCATCAAGCAGACGTTCACCAACTGGTCCCTCGACCCGGCCGCCCAGCAGATGAAGGACATCTTCAGCTCGGGCATCCACTACGACGGCATCTGGACCTCGGGCATCGACTCCACGGTCGTCGACCAGTTCCAGTCCGCCAACAAGCCGTTCGTGCCCATCGTGGGCGCCGACAACAACAAGTTCGTCCAGGAGCTCGCGACCCTCAAGGCCAAGGGCCTGGTGGGCGCCGCCGTGACCAACCCGCCGCCGATCGGCGGCGCGGGTCTCGCGGTCGGTCTCGCCGTCCTGCAGAAGACCCACTCCTACGACCACGTGATTCACCTCACGCCGCAGGTCTGGGACAACACGACGTCTGACGGCGTCTCCAAGCTCCAGTCGACCTACGACTCGAGCCTCGACCCTTACTACAGCGTCGCGTTCGACGTGAAGCCGTACACGACCTACACCAAGCAGGACCTGATCGCCTGCCAGGGTCCCAGCTAATCTGCGTTTTTGCGGGCGAGGGCTGCGTGCCCTCGCCCACTTCTCCTGAATGGCAGCAGCACCAAGCGATACCCCGCTAGCCGAATCCGCGCCGCTCCTCGAAGCGGGCGGGCTCGTCAAGCACTTTGGTCCGGTGGTCGCGCTTCGCTCCGCCGACCTCCGCGTGCGCGGCGGCGAGATCCACGCGCTGATGGGCGCCAACGGCGCGGGCAAGAGCACGCTGGTGAAGATCCTCACCGGCGCGCTGGGCGCGGACGGCGGGACGATCAAGCTCGCCGGCCGTCCCCGCTCCTTCCGCTCGACGGCGGAAGCCCGCAAGGCGGGCCTGATCTGCGTGTACCAGGACCCGTCCCTGCTTCCGGACCTCACCGTCCAGCAGAACCTCACGCTCACCGCCACTCCGCTGGCGAGCTTCCGGCGTCACCTGGATCAGCTCGGCCTGGGCGGTTTCGACCTCCAGGCGCTGCCCCGCGAGCTGGCGCGACCGACGCTGAGCCTGCTCGAGCTCGCACGTGCGCTCGCCATCGAACCGCGGCTGCTCCTGCTCGACGAGATCACCGCGTCGCTGCCGGCGGACCTCACCGTCCGGGTGTTCAACGTCGCCCGGCAGCTGCGTTCCGAGGGCCGGTCCGTGATCTTCATCTCCCACCGTCTTGCCGAGGTCAGCGCGCTGTGCGACCGGGCGACCGTCTTGCGCGACGGCCGGACGGTCGGCGTGGTCGAGCCCGCTCAGGGCGGCGAAGAACGCATCGTCAAGCTGATGCTCGGACCGGTCGCCGAGGAGGTCGCGGCCGAGTCCGCCGCGCCCGCGGCCCGCGCCATGGGCGACGTCGCGGTCGACGTGCGCGACCTGAAGGCCGGGATCTTGAACGGGGTCAGCTTCTCGCTCCATTTCGGCGAGGTGCTCGGCGTCGCCGCGCTGGAGGGACAGGGTCAGCAAGAGCTGTTCGACTGCCTCGCCGGAGTCCGGCGCCCGGAATCCGGACAGATCGCCGTCGGCGGCAGGGCGCGCAGCTTCCACCACCCCGCCGACGCCATCCGCGCCGGCCTCGTCCTCATCCCTGCGGACAGGGTGCAGTCACTCCTCCGCCAGCGCTCGGTGCGCGAGAACATCGCCCTTCCGCTGTTCAACCGAGTCGTGAGGTGGGGTCCCATCAACCCGCGAGGGGAGCGCCGGCGCGTCGAGGGCGCGGTCAAGCGTCTGCAGATCGACACCCGCGTCCAGTCCGAGGTCCGCCGGCTTTCCGGCGGGAATCAGCAGAAGGTCGGCATCGCGCGCTGGTTGGTCGGCGGATTCCGGACGCTGCTGTGCTTCGACCCGACGCGCGGCATCGACATCGGCACCAAGCGCCAGATCTACGGGCTGGTCAAGGAGGTCGCGGCCAACGGCTCCGCGGTGCTCCTGTTCACGTCGGAGCTCCCGGAGATCCAGCTTGCCTGCAACCGTGTGATCGTGCTCTTCGGCGGCAAGCTCGTCGACGAGATGCCCGCCGCCGAGGCGAATGAGCAGGCCCTTTTGCGCGCGGCGCACGGCCTGCACTCGGAGGAGGAGGCGGTGCAGCAGGCGGAGGAGGGCGCGTAGTGGCGGCGACGGTGACGGCGGCGAAGCCGCGAAGTTCGGCCGTAAACGTCCGCCGCACGCTTCGACGCTACGGCTGGACGATCGCCGTCTACATCCTTTTCGCGTTGCTGATGGTGGCCACGGTCATCGTCAAGCCGGACTACGGCCCGTTCGAATGGAACACACTGACGCTCGCGGCCCTGCCGTTGGCGTTCGCCGCGGTCGCCCAGACGATGGTGGTGCTGAGCGGGGGCATCGACCTCTCGGTGGGACCGCTGATGGCGCTGGCCAACGTGATCGCCCTGCGCGCGATGGTCGGCCACGACCTCGGCTACTCGATCGCGGCGTCGGTCGGCGTCCTGCTGGTGGTCACGCTCGCCGGCGCCATCAACGGCCTCATCATCGTCGTCACCCGCGTCCCCGACATCGTGGTCACTCTCGCGACCTCTTTCATCTGGGCTGGGGTGGCGCTGCTGGTGCTGGCGAAGCCGACCCCCGGCGTCCCGTTCGACTACCAGAACCTCGCCCAGGGGTCGGCGCTTTCGCCATGGATCCCGAATGCGCTCCTGCTTCTCCTGGTCATCCCGCTGGTCTGGGTACCGCTACGGCGGAGCCGCGCCGGCCTTTCCATCTACGCCGTCGGGAGTGACCGCAACGCGGCCTTCCGCTCTGGCGTGAACCTTGGCTGGAGCCGGATCCTGGCCTACGCGGTGTGTGGCTTCTTCGCCGCTTGCGGCGGCCTCGCGCTGTCGATGACGACCGGCATCGGCTCACCGTTGGCGGGAACCCTGTACACGCTGAGCGGCGTCTCGGCGATCGTCCTCGGCGGGGTCAGCCTGGCCGGCGGACGGGGCGGGATGCTGGGACCGATCGCGGCCGCGTACATCCTGTCGCTCATCCCCGCCGTCCTGATCTACCTCGGCATCGATCCCAACTACGGCCAGATGATCCAGGGTCTGTTGATCGTGATCGTGGTCATGATCGGCGGCCTTGGCGCCGTCCTGAGGCGATCGTGAGCGCACGCCTCGCCACGTCCTTCCGGATCGTGCAGCAGAACTCGATCCTCGTCCTGATCGCGCTGCTGGTGGCGCTCGCCGGCCTGATCGAGGTCATCCGGCCGGGCGCGGTGAACGCGAGCTGGATCTCCAACATCCTCGAGTTCGCCGCGCCGCTGGGCATCCTGGCGGCGGGCCAGACGCTCGTCGTCATCACGGGCGGCATCGACCTCT
>WNGH01006337.1_pt1 | contig 12649 bp, 13 predicted proteins | sample 5400631 | NCBI WGS metagenome assembly WNGH01 (sample SAMN13153373, study PRJNA577476) | soil metagenome | isolation source: 115 cm soil or saprolite under Garry oak tree replicate 1 | place: USA:California | collected 2016-06-15
ATTCTACGTAAAAATAGACCACAAGAATGGGAGTTAGGTAGTTGGCCTGGCGCGTCGGATCTCGGCTCCATCTTGGTCGGCGGTTCATGTGGAGAAGCTCGCAAGAAAATCGCCGGGTTCTCGTTTTAAGGTACGTATCTAATATCCTGTGACTGTGGAGGATGGCCGGGCTCCGCTTGGTGCGCGGGCTGTAGCGCCGACAGCGCAACCAAATTTTAATTGAGAGGAGCGATATCTCGCTTGACACGGTTCGCAAGGTTTATGTAAGTTTTTCTCTCGTTATTACGTTTCAAATGAGCGCGCCGTGCTTCTTTGGGCCAAAGGGTTTCTCAACGATGACCCGCGCATTTTTCATGCAATTCGAGCGTGCGAGGGACTCAACAACACTTGTGAAGAGCGTTGGAGGAATAGCCAGGTAGTGAGTGGGTCTCTCTGCCATGCCAGGGCGTTTCTCAGGCGATCGAAAGTTACGGGCTCCTGATAGTCGCCGCCTGCGTACCGCAACAAACCCAGCAGCTTGGCCATCACTCGCCGGTCGATATTTTTCCCATGCTGGTGCACGCTGGCGCGAGCGCGCTCCTGGAGATGTTCATCGGTCCTGCCCGCCCTTACGACGCCAATCACCGGACAATCGAGACGACCGCGTTCGACCATATGGTAGAGGGCTGGGAAAATCTTCCGATGAGCCAGGTCCCCCATCGCGCCGAAGAGAACCAGCGCATCGGCAGGTTCCGCATCCGGGCTCGAGCGTTCTGTCGCGCAGCTTTGTCTGAGATCTGGCATTGTTAGCCTAGTCCTTGCGCGAGAAATATCCCCGCGCAGCAACCCATGAATCAGGGCGCCCTCCTGTAGAATATGAACAACCTCGATTTGTTTGGATGATGTTTGAAGCCTGCCAGATGTGGTCTCCAAGCGCGAAGATTGCTGACGATGCCCGAACTACGAATTAATCCTGCGATCAGTTCCGTTGAGAGGCGATCCTTGCGGTCTGGACCGCACCGGATTTTTCTTTTGTCCCCGGCTAATGTCGCCGGAATACGCGCCAGGCTCCTCATGAGTGAGGGCGCAGACTCCGAGATCGCTCGCCGCTTGCGCCAGGATGGCGTGCCACTTGGAGAGCTGTTCAGTTTCATGAGCGGTCTTTATTTTCGCGGCAAATTGGCCTACGCCCGAGGCTTTGCCGACGCGCCGCCCGATTTACATGGAGCCTTCGTCATTACTTCGAGTGGCGGTCTGGTGCCGCCGGACACGCTCATTACATTGGAGCGATTGCGGAAAATCTCTTTTGGGAACGTTGATCCAGCAGACACGCTTTATAGGGTACCGCTTGAGCGGGATGCGCAGGCGCTTTCCAGCTCCACAGGTTTGAACTGTGAGATCGTATTACTGGGTAGCATCGCTACTCCGAAATACGTCGACCCTCTGCTCGGCATCTTTGGAAGGCAGTTGGTCTTTCCCGCGGAATTCGTTGGCCGTGGAGACATGAGCCCAACTCTTCCCGGCATCCGGAGCTCTTCCAGGCATCTTAATCTCGACCTATTTTACCGATCGTGTGATGATGGGCCACCTTCGCCCGTGATTCTTCCAGAAGACCGTCCAGTGTTTCGGGGAGTGTAGCGGTACGAAAATGAAGGCTTGTATGAGTCCCATCCGCGGAAGTTATCTCCAAGCCTTCATGCGCGCCTTCAAGATTTCGCTGAAAGACAAGTTTCATGGGATTCTTGATGGGATGTGTGATGTGGCTGCCGTCCTCGCTCACAGCTGAGAAATAAATCTCGTCGCTTGCACTCAGGTGATCGGAACTGATGCCGAGAAGGGGCCGCTCCCGCACTTCAGTCTGTTTTTCATCTCTTTGTGTGATGGTGATGGTGACCAGCCAGTCCTGGTGTTACCGGCTAAAGCTGTCCAGAAATGGGATCCATTGCTCGGCTGGAATTTCGACACTTCCGGTCTCGGGAAGGCTGGCAAGACTGTCTCGCCGTGTCTCCAGTGCTCCGAGCAATTGTCCGCCTTCATAATTGAGTTGAGAACTGCCGTGGTCTTCATCGCCTCCGGTGCCGCGTTCTCCCTGGCCCCAGGCTCCTGCAGTCCTGACTTCGGCCGGACTGGGCGGATGGGGGCCTGTAGGTCGCGATCGTGGAAATGTGCCAGTCACCGACGTACCCGTCGTGGTCCAGCAGCAAATGCAGCTTCACCGCCCCTTTGGTCAGGCGAAACTTCGCCCAGTCAAACATCGTGGCGCAGAGATCGATCACCGAGGCGTCCAAGCTCATCAGAGGATTCTTGAAACGGAACTTCTTCTTCTTGCGCGTTCCTGGTTGGCTGGCCGCCAGGCTCTGACACTTCGCCAGCAGTTGGTCGAACACCGTCCGGTACACCTGCCAAGGCCGATGTTGATTGGCGTAGGCCAGCGTCGAGCGGGCGGGAGCCTGAGGCAGTCCCAGATGACGAAGTTTTCCTTCGCTGGCGGCTAATCCTCCACAGATCTCGCGCAACGACTTGGCGTGTCCTAGCTGGCAAAAGAGCATGGCGATGAACTGCCCCCAACAACTGAAACCGCGCGCGTGTCGTTCGGCGCCCTGCTTGCGCACGGCAGATTCAAACTCCAGACGGGAGATCAACTGTAGGGTTCGTGAGAAAATACTGCAGACTCGAGTCAAGGCTGAGCCTCCTTAGTAGGTTTGTGATTGGTTCTTCCGTGAACCCAACCTCAAGCTACCAAATGCTCGGCCTCTTTTCTTCCACAAATCGAAATCCTAATTTGGACAGGCGTGATTGTCCAAGAATTGCACAGAGTCATTTTCTGCGCGAAAGTATTCATTGAAACCTGGCGTCTCATAGCCGCTGATATTCAGCGCGAGAATGCCCGTGTTGCCGCCGGGAGCGGTACCGGTATTAACGAAGATCTTGTTAAAGGGGTTTGCAGAGCTATTGAGAAATGCAATCTCCCCCGGAGTTGCCGTGGTCAGAGCAGCACTCCCAGTTGCAAAGATGAATTCGTTGGTCAAATGCGGGCTGAAGACATGAGCTTCATCGACGGTAATGAGGTAGGACTTGTCGGCCACGTCCCCTACGAATTCCGGGAAGACGCCGCCGCTGTTGTTGGCGGCTCCGCGGTATTGGGACCAAGTGCTGGCCCAAACTTATCCAGAAACGGAATGCTTGCGATGAAGACTCGTCCATTTGGGTTTCACTTATCAATCGTCTCTACTGAGTTTGATAGTCACGTGACAAAGTCACTTTCCGACCTGAAAGGATACTTTGCGAACGAAGCTGCTCATCAGGCGCTATTGAACTCGGACGACCACGTTGTGCATGAAGTGCACGAAATGAAGAGACCTGAGGTGTCGGGCGAGCTTCTTCATGGGTTATCGATCGTTCACCCCGGTCTAGTCGGCGATGAGTACCTCATGACCAAAGGACATTACCACTGCGTGCGTCATACCGCACAGATCTATTACTGCCTGGGCGGGAGCGGAATACTGCTAATGGAAAATACGAACGGTGAGTGGGCTGCGGAAGATCTACATCCAGATGCACCCGAGTGGGCTCACCGTTCTATCAACACCAGCGAAACGCGAGATCTCGTCACATTTTTTCTATATCCAGGACATGCAGGACATGACTACGGCGCAATCGTCAACAAACGATTTCGCAAGAGGGTTCTGCGGCAGAACGGCCGGCCGGTTCTATTGGACACAGAGGGCTAGGGCGTAACCAGAATTGCTGCAGAGGAACTGCCCCCTGGTCGAAAATTCAACTCGGTCTGCACGCGGAAGTAGCGTATCGCGGATATGGACGAGCTGCCGTCACAGACACGGATACTCCGGTGGATAGGCCTCTGGCGGGACTGGGCTTGAGACGACGCGCTGTACTTCGCATCCATTCGACTGCCGGTCAGAACCACATCCGTGCCAGGAATCTCTCAACTCATCTGCGCGCTCACAAACTCCATGGCCTGCCGAAAAACCGGAGTCTTTACAGACGGGGGATCACCGCTCAGGCAGTGGCTTCCCCCGGGCACGCGCAGAAATTCGTGCTGTACTTTGAATTGAGACAGCTTCTGGTCCATTTTTACGGATTCCTCATACGGCACGTCGGTGTCCGCCGTCCCGTGAATCAGTAGCGTGGGCGGGTACACCGCCGATACGTTGCGCACTGGGGAATAAGGATCGAACCAGTGGTTCTCACGATCCGGGTCATGGCCCGCTACTTCCTTCGGCCAGATCCCTTGTTGACGACAATACAAATAGAAGCTCCAACGGTCGTCGCCCTTTTCGGATGCAGTCGCGCAATGTGTTCCCACGGAGCGATAAGCCTGTTCTTTTGAAATTGCCGGCTGCCGCAAGTAGAAGGGACTCGGCCGGTTATACCAGGCCGAGGTGATGTCGCCGTAGCCGGACAATGAAAGGAGCGCGCTTGGGTGAGGGCTCAACACGAATCCCGACATCAAGGTCAAATAGCCGCCCGCCGAGAGGCCGGCCACGGCTATCCTCTCCGAATTCATGCGAAACAGCCCGGGGCCTTGCTCGCGTACCCATCTGTAAGCGTCTTGAATGTCCTCGATGATCGCCGGCAATTTTGTTTCAGGCGCCAAGCGGTAATCGATCGAGACAACGACGTACCGTCCGTCAGGGTCCAACCACTCGGGAGGAGCAGCTCTCGATCCCGTAATCAGCGCTCCTCCGTGAATCCAGAGGATGACCGGCTTCTTAACGCTTACGTCTGCGCCGTGAACGTCAGCTTTGATTTCACATCCACCGGCGGTTTTGTAGATGTACGTCTTAGGAACGGTCGGCGACTCTGCATGGAGGGATCGAGGAACAACCGCGTATACTGCCGCTGCGGTTGCCACTCTTAGAAATTCACGTTTGTTCATGTGTTGCTGACCCATGTTGTGACTTAGGCTATGCGAGCGAATCTCGAATCCATACAAAAAAGCGATTGTCGAGGCACCGCCGCGAATTGTCAACTCAAGCGCGCTAAGATGTACGACGTGATACCAGTCCGTTGCAGGTACGGGGATTCTATGCGGAAGATGTTTCTCTCAGTATCAGGGTTTGTGTTGTGCTTCGCATTGGCCACTTCTGTACACGCGGCGGACCGCCGCATCCGCGTCGCTGAGTACCGCGACAAAGTCTACGGAGCATGGGCGGGACAGATTGTCGGCGCGTCTTACGGCTTCAACTTTGAAGGTCAGGCGCGCAATGTGATTGCGCTCGACCACTTCATCAACGATTACGATGCTGCCTTAGTCGATGACGACTACTACTACGAAATGGTCGCTCTTTACGGCTTTGAGCGGTTCGGCACCGACATGACCGTCGAGCAACTGGGCGAGATGTGGAAGGAGTACCGCGCGGGAACTTGGGGTTCGAGTGAACAGGCGCGCCTGCTGCTGGAGCGCGGCATCAAAGCTCCCGACACTGGCAGCCCTCGCTACAATCGCTGGTTCCATACCATTGGCCCACAGTTTTCGTCGGACATCTACGGGATGATCACGCCAGGCATGATCAACCTGGCCGGCGCGACCGCCCGCAAGTACTCACACATTAACGGCTATGCCGAAGGATCGGACGGCGCAGTGTTTGTTGCCGCTTGCATCAGTGAGGCGTTTTTCGAAAAGAATCCAGCCAAAATTGTTCGTCAGGCGGCTCAGTTGATCGATTTGCGATCCAATTACCGCAAGGCCATCGATTTTGTCCTCACCAGTTATGGGCAGGGGAAACCGTGGCAGCAAATAGCGGCCGAGAGCGAAGCCAGGTGGCGACCGGAATATCCGCAATTGAACAACTCTGTCGCCAACGGCGCACTCGTGGCTCTTGGGATTCTCTTTGGAGAGGGCGATTATCTGAAGAGCATCAATATCGTCACTCGGACCGGCGACTTCACCGATGCGGACTGCAACGCGGCGAATGTGGCGTCGGTCGTAGGGGCGATGCGGGGCTTCAACGTCCTTCCCGCCCAGCTTCTCGAACCGTTGCACAACCGCGTCTATGGCGATCATATGGGCCCGCTGAACCTTGGGCGCACGATCGACGAGCGTATTGACGACCTGGCTCGGCGCGTCGCTGACATGGGCGTGAAGCGCTTGCTCGCGAACGGCGCACGCCTGAACGGCGATACCCTGATCATTCCCCGCGAGACAGTCGTTACACAGCCACTCGAATACTTTGACATCAACGATTACGGCCAGCTTTGGAATCCGGAGTGGCGACTGGACAACGCTTCCCGCGGCGGTGAGGGCGCAACCTACCTCGAGGAAAATGTGCTTGTAACGTTCCCGCGCGGCACGCGGCCGTGCATGCTGGAACGCACGCTGAGGATTCCGTCCAGCACTTCCAGGCTACATCTGGAAATCGGCTCGCTGAAGTACAGGTCGTGGCGGATGCAAGTTTTCGTGGACGATGACAACTTAAAGACAGAGATCATCGGCGCGGAGGAAACGATCAATGCCAAAGAGGTCCCGCCCAACGCGGCTTTCGCCGTTCCAAACTGGACGACGATGGATATTGAGCTATCGAAATACTCGGGCAAGACAGTGCAGCTGAGGTTGTATCAATGGCTGGTCCCGAACTCGATTCCCGGTGCTGCATATTGGCGCTCCGCGAACGTAGAGTAGGGGACAGCACGAGCAGTTCTCGCAAGCTCGAGTTCCTTTCCGACACACCCGTTCTGAACCGACCAATTGCAGGACGAGGTTCTCCGTCCTCGTCCATTCCCAGGAACAGAGGTAAACAATCTCGAAATTGTCGTAGTGACGGCACTTCAGACCTTCTTGACTTCCTCTCTGACCCTGGTCTAGAAGTTGAAACGTTTCACGATAAAGTCCTTCGAGCGATGAGGGTCCAACGATCGCTTGCTGTTTCAGCTTCGCACTACTCACCACTCGGCGGCCTGCTTTTCCAGATTCGAACCACGTCAAAGTATCGGGCGCAGAACTTGACGAGTTTTGAAAAGCACCGTGCTCATCCTTGGTTCTCAACGTTGTAGCCCGATTTTCATGCGAGCTTGCCTGACGAGCGAATGGAGAGTGTCACGACGCTGAAATCTTCTGTGACTACCGGCTTGCGAGGGCCGTTCATTGCCCGCTGGTGTGGAGTGGCATGGCGGGACTGGCGCAAACTGGGGCGACCACCACAGGGGTCGGAGTTATTACCTGGACAGCGAGCATGGCGCGGCACTGACCCAGGCACGCAGGCCGCTGAGGTGATGACCCGAATCGACGAAGCGGGCAAGACATTCCGCGTCCTATTCATCAAAAACTACGGCGACGATCCCGTACTCCTCGGTTTACATGCGGCTGGACTGCGGCTACATGAGCGACGAAGTGGAGCGGAAAATCAGAACTGCCATGGGAAGTGGCAGCGACATCCCGCCGAAATAGCTGCCACCTGCGACAGGTCGCCGGCGACTTAAGCCGACTTGCGCGCCGCAATCAGTCCCCGGATGAACTTCAGGTTCCGGCGCATGTCGACTTCCACCGATACGGGGCACTCGGTCTCGAGTTGGGCCCACCCGTCGAAGCCAATGTCGGCCAGCGAGTCGATTACCGCCTTGAAGTCGATCTTCCCTTCACCCAGGTAGTGAGGGTTGTCCTTTAGATGGACCTCGCAGATACGCGTGCCGCCCAACCAGCGGATCTCCTCCACCACGTCGAACCCGCCCTGAGTTGAATTGCCCACATCGTAGTAAGTCAGCACCGCGGAAGATTTGCAGCGATGCATGATCCGGACATTGTCTCTGGCGGAGAGCGTATCTTCGAGACCCAGGATGACGCCAGCTTTCTCGGCAGCCGGGGCGACCTCCTTGAGCACATCGCCCACCCTGTCCATCTCCGCGACGGTTTCCAGCGCCCCTTTGCCGAAGAAAGGAAGCAGCACGACTCGGACACCCATGGCCTTCGCGATCGGAATCGAATCGGCCACCCAGCGCTGGCCAAGAAGGTCTGATTTCAAGTAGTTCCGATGGAGGATTTCGAGGCAGAGGGATTCGATCTTTAGACCCACACGCTTCGATTCGTCTAGAAACGTTCTCTGCAGGGCAGGGTCGAAAAGGGGCAGTTTGTCTGTCCCCTTGCCGATGCTAATCTGCACGCCGTCGAAACCCAACTCCTTGGCCAGGGCAATGGACTCAATCTTGCCTTCCTGCCTCAGACTCCAGTCCGGGACGCCAATCCTGAACTTGACGCCAGCCTTGGATGCGAACGCGGCGAAGCCCGAAGTCGCAAGGACCGCCGAGGCGCTGACACCGATGCCGATAAAGTTCCGCCGAGTGACACGCAGCATGTTCTGATCCTCGCTTCATTTTGAGAATTGAGTTGTTGCGAAATCGGGAGTACACATTAAACTTACGCTGTCGCCTGAAAGCTTTCACATCCATGACAGTGAACGCTTTCAAGTGAAGTGCCCCCGTTTGCTGTACCAGTCCTAATGTAAGTTCTCGGTTGATTTTTGGTTTCAGGGGGATGAGGTCCGGAGCAGGAGATGGCGTTTGAGTCCCCTGCTCTGGCAGCCTTGTACTGCTTTCCTCATGCCTTTATCTCCGCTGCTTTCTTTGCCAACTCTGCAGGCGGCAGGTAGTCCAATGAGCTACGCAGACTTGCTGGTTGTAATCGAGCCGCCAAGTTTCGACTTTTCGTCGTGCATCCCTCAGATTGGTAAACCCAATCACCTTGCCTTAACTGAGCATCGCCATAGCAGATCCCCCTAGTTAGGCCAAGAATCAAAGCCATGGTAAGTTCAGCCACACCACGCGCGTTTGCTCCCTCCGCCCTGCATACCTTGATGTTCAACCTCTTTGCAGCTCCCAAATCGACATTATCAACGCCGGTTCCATTGCGACTGATTACACGCAGAGCCTGGGCGGCCTCCAGAACCTTTTCGGTCACTGGCTCTACGCCAGCCAGAAAACCAACACAATCGGGCAAAAGTTGCATGAGCTCAACTTCTGTAGGGAATCTTCCCGCTGGCGATAAAACAACTTTGTAACCAGCTAGCTCAAGTCTCAATAAGGATGGGTGCCCGTCCTTCGTCACAGATCTGGGAGTAACCAGTACTTTTTTCGTATCGGCCCTCCATGCAACCCCAATTATGTCTCACACTCGCTCTCTATTACTATTCCATTCCCCCTCTGAAACACCCTCTTGGGAAACCCCTGCTTGGCAATATCCCCATAATTATGACCAGCGTCTCCGGGATAAATGCAATAAGACACTAGCGGTTTACCGCCGACATTGATGGACCGATGTGCCCAGTAAGGCGGCACATACACCATGGTGCCGCGTGCCATTTTCTCGGCTGACCACCTGCCATCGGATGTCTTCATCGCCATGTACCCTTGCCCTTGTAGACAGAGATAAATTTCAGCCCTCTCTACCATCGAGTGGTAATGCCCTTTAGTCATAAAGAATTCGTCGCCTACCTGACCGGGCTGAAGCTTGCTGATGCAGTACATCAGGTGGCCACATTCTTGCGGAACCGGCACCTCAAACACTTCGTAATGAAGCGGATCATGTTGTTCTTTGATCAGTCTTTCTAAAGCTGCCTCATCCCTGTAATATCCGCGCATGTCGGATGCTGTGCGAACCAGATGATTTCGGGGATTCTCCATTTGTCCCGTTACCAGATCAATATTCACGCTAAACGGGTCGATGAATGTTGTGTTGCTAGCCATGGCTGGATTGCCCCCTTTCTTTGCTGCTGCCGAGGTCGCCCTTCATCGGACTCTTTCGGCGATTCGAGACAGTTCATCAAACACCGGCCCTGCTGTGGGAATATGAATATGGAATACTTCAGCAATCACGCGCGTCCATCCGTGAAGAAAATAGATCCACCCGTCCTCGATCTTGAGGTTTCGTACCTTTTCTTGCGCACGCGCCCGATCCAAGAAAAGCAGATCTCCGCGATAGTTAAAATCCCATGCGAAACCGCTTTCAGGAAACTGCGCAGCGTTGCTCAAGGGGGATCCGGGAGCATCTTTTCCGAGTCCGGTTGCGTTAATCACGAGTGAACCCGGTTTCAGCTTTGCGCAAATGTGATCGCTCATTCCGGGCCTGGGAGTGTGATGGTATTCAAGGGGAATAACAGTTCCCACTTTCTTATGTATCTTCTCTATTTCTTCAAGCCGGGATAGACTTCTGTTGGTCACAATGATTCTCGAAGGGCGATTATCACCGTGTGATTCCTTCATCAGATAACATGTTACGGCTATCGATGAGCCGCCGGCACCCAGAACAAGGACTTCGGCCCCCGTCTCCTTCCAGTAGTTGGCAGGCAGGAGAGCTTCCAAAGCCAACCCGCTGGTGATCGGATCCTTGGCATGCCCTACCAAGTTAGGTCCTTGTTTCGAGATACTGCTGATTTCTCCCATCAGTTCGGCGTATTCATCCAACAACTCAAACTGATCGCGGCAGGCTTTAAGCAAATCAATCTTGTGCGTGGTAACCAGTGAACCGAGTGAAAGAGGATCCTCTTTAATAAACTGTACAGCGCCACGATACTTCTCAGGTTCATCGTGCCATTTGAAGTCCATCCCCTTGATTTGACAGTCACCCAACCTCAAATATGCCGCCCAATCGGGAAACACCTTCATAATTGACGATTTCTCGGTCGTGACGCCAATGAAATATATGGTCGGCCTTGTCGCGGGTTCATAAGGGCCTTGTATCATCTAAGCCCTTCTCCGCCACTGATTCATACAATCTAACAGCGCCTTATAGTCCTGCAGTCGTTCGTGGTAAAAGCGGTTTGCGACGTGATTAGGCTCGTATCTTGCACCGCACGTGCACCAAGTCTCTGAAATCTGCCTTACGTCTTTAAAGAGTCCAACGCCTGCACCTGCAACCATAGCAGCGCCTTTGGGGGAGCCCTCGTTGTGCTGCATTTGCACTACCGGAATTCCCAGTGCATCGGACTTTATCTGGTTCCATAAAGTGCTCTTCTCTCCACCGCCTGTGATACGAACTTCATTCGGCTTGAACTGAGAATCGATTCCAACCAATATTTCCTGATAGACGCAGTACTCAAGTGCGACTGCCTCTAGGAGCGAACGATAGAGCTGAGGATAAGAATGCTTCCAGGTGAGCCCAGCCCACGCGCCACGCATTTCAGGCCAAGCAGGAGAAACGCGACCGCCGAGATGAGGAATAAACATAGGAAGCGAAGGATCTAGCTGAATGTGAGAGGCCGAGTCATCCAATTCACTAAGTGATCGTGGTTCATGACTGGAAGGCAACGGCATAACTTGGTTCCGAAACCATTCCAGATTCATACCGCCGCCATTGATATAAGCATAGGGGTGCCATAAGCCGGGGCTTACAGCCTGACCAACTCCTAAAGTTGCGTTTTTCAGGTCGGGTTGAAATTGAGCAGTAGTCGCGGCAAATACGGATGCCGTACCGGCCACATCCACACAAATGCCCTCGGTCGTAGCGCCGCAGGCGAGAAACGACGCTGCCGTGTCGCCACATCCAGCCACTACAGGAATACCTGCAGGTAAACCACATCTGTGAGCGGACTCTGGCGTGATTTCACCTATTACCTCTTGCGGTTCCCTGATTCGCGGCAATAGAGATGGATCCATGCCGAACTGTTCACAAAGAGCGGCATCCCATTGGGATTTCTGATTGTCCGCAAAACTGGAAAAATGCAAATACGTTGTGTCGATGAATGCATCGCTGCCTTTGAGATCGCATAAACGCATGGCGGCATACCCACCTGGCTGTACAAATGATTTGACGGACTTAAAAGTCTCCTTTCGCTCATGCATCCACCACAGTATTTTGGGTCCGTGATTAAAACTGGGAGCACAGCCGGTTTTTGTGAGAATAGCCTGGCCTGCAGTCTTTTGCATGCGCTCGATATATGCTTTGCATCGAGTATCGAGCCACGAATCATAAGGGGTTACAGCGCGCCCCGCTTTGTCGATGCCGAGGACACCAGCCATTTGGCCGGCAATCCCAATTGCTGCCACCGCGTCTCCATCAAGCTTCGACTTGTTCATGCATGCTTGAATCGTCTTACAAACCGTCGCCACCTGGTATTCAGGATCTTCTTCCACAATGCCGTGAGCAGGCTGATATAGTCTCGACGGTTCAAAAGCGATTGCACGACATTTTCCGATTTCTGAATATAGCGCCGCCTTTGTACCCTGGGTACCGATATCAATGCCGATGAGAAACTTATCCATGCGCATTCGATTCTGGGTTGAGCCTCTGCACTCAAGAAAACACTATTTCATGTTTAATTCCTTCGCCCTTTGTCGCATTCATAAATGCCTGGTTGACTTCCGACAAGTGATAGTGATGTGAGATAAGATCATCAAGTCGAACCAACCCGTCAGACACTAGGCCAATGCATGTGCGAATTTGAGACAAGCTTGAGCGTGCCGTACCGGTCACGATCAGTTGTCGATAATGGATGAGATTGCCGTTCAACGGCACGAGTTCGCTTTCTTTTGGCAGCCCCCCAAAGAAAATGACGCGGCCGTTGATCGCAGCCAACTCCAGGCTCAGTGATTGGACAGACGGTACCGGACATGCGGTGATAATGACATCCGCCCCTTTCCCCCCGGTGAGTTGCGAAATTTCCTGCCTTATCTCATTCTTAATGGGAATGAGAGCAGGATCGATTTGCGTACACGTACTCAA
>WNGH01004993.1_pt1 | contig 12642 bp, 14 predicted proteins | sample 5400631 | NCBI WGS metagenome assembly WNGH01 (sample SAMN13153373, study PRJNA577476) | soil metagenome | isolation source: 115 cm soil or saprolite under Garry oak tree replicate 1 | place: USA:California | collected 2016-06-15
CACTTCCGTATTGGAGGCGGGGGTGGGAATCGAACCGGCGTACACAGCCTTGCAGGACGAGTGCTACTGTCTTCGCGCTCTAAGTCATCGAAAGGATTTATCAGAGAACCAATTCTTTGCAGGGCTACTCCCGAGGGGGACGTATCGCATTTTGGGCACCGCAGCACAATCGGTAGGCGGCACGAATTCGCGGGGCACCGATCTTCAGAATAAATTCTGAGCCGCTAGCTCGGATCGGAATAAAGTACGAGGCTCGCGAGATCTCCATGGTCCGGCGGGCAGCAGCAAAAGAGGCATAGGGCACGGCGGAATATGCGAAAAATCAAGGCGGTCGATTATTGTTCCCGCCTCAACGCCTCAGAAGTTAGTGGTAGGATAATATTCGTCGTAGTGGTACGATAATAAGCATCTCGGGAGGGAGGGATGAGCGAAACGGCGCGCCGGGCCACGCCGAAGCGTGGCGTCGTACTTTCGCGGCACCAGACCTCGATGTCCACCTGCAGGCCCTTGCCACGTGTGCGTCAGTCTGTTACATCGCGCTTATCAATGCCGACGAGGACGTGAGCTTCGAGCAGATCGTTGCGTGCCCCGGGATCAAGGGTATCTTCTGCCGTGAGACTACAGAGTACAACTTTGTTAAAGGCATCCTTGCGATTTTCACGGGCGAGTGCTGGCTGCCGAGAAAAATGTTGTTTGCTCACTGGGAACGAACTAGCGCACACAAACGTCTCTTGCCTACTGAGACGACTCTCCTGACCCGGAAGGAGATTCGAAACTCTCAAACTTCTTTGTTGCGCCGGGCTCCGCTTCTCGATCATCGCCATTTGGGACACCTCAGGGCGAAAAGTACTGTCCCAAATAATCGGCTGGATTTCTATCTATTTTCGTTGCTTACTAAATTATTGGAGGCGGGGGTCGGAATCGAACCGGCGTCCACGGCTTTGCAGGCCGCTGCATGACCACTCTGCCACCCCGCCGCGTGCTTGAGACTAGGAACAGCGAAGGACTTCAGACTGTTCCTTCAGGATTCTGGAGCGGGAGAGGAGTCTCGAACTCCCGACCTTAACCTTGGCAAGGTTACGCTCTACCAACTGAGCTACTCCCGCGGGCAAGGCGGAATCTTACGGGCCGCTCCCCCTGCGGTCAAGCCGGCGGCGGTCTCCTTCCGCGCGCGGCGCCAGGGCGAGTTTCAGATAGTAGAACATCGACACCAGCGTCAATATCGCGGCGACATAAATGAGCCAGGTGCCGACGCGCTGCGGACTGAGCAGGCCGATCCGGTCGTAATAGAGCAAAAGGGGAACGGCGATCATCTGCGAGATCGTTTTGATCTTGCCGAGGAAGTTCACCGCGACGCTTTTCGACTGGCCGATTTTCGCCATCCATTCGCGCATTGCTGAAACGGCGATCTCGCGGCCGATGATGACCACGGCGATGACCGCGTCCACGCGCTGAAGCCAGACCAGCACGATCAGCGCCGCGGCGATCATCAGCTTGTCCGCGACCGGGTCGAGGAACGCGCCGAACGCCGACGTCTGGTTCAAGCGCCTCGCGAGGTAGCCATCGAGCCAGTCGGTGATCGCGGCCGCGATGAACAACGAGGTCGCAATCAGGTTCTGGTGCCGGCTCGAGAGCCAGATCTCGGGGACATAGAACACCCCGATCACCAGCGGGATGGTCAGGATGCGGAGCCACGTGAGAAGGATCGGAACGTTAAGCGGCATGGAGCTCCTGGTAAATTTTTTCCGCGAGCTTGCGGCTGATTCCTTCGACCTGCGTCAGGTCCTCGACGCTCGCGCCCATGACGCCCTTCAGCCCGCCGAAGCGCATGAGCAGCTGTTTGCGGCGTTTGGCGCCGATCCCCGCAATGCCCTCCAGCGTCGAAGTGGTGCGTCGCTTGGAGCGTCGCGCCCGGTGCCCGGCGATGGCGAAGCGATGTGCTTCATCGCGAATCCGCTGGATCAGGTGCAGTCCGGGGTGATCGGGCGGAAGCCTTACCCCATGATCGCCGACCCACAGCTCTTCGAGCCCGGGCTTCCTCTCCGGGCCCTTGGCGACGCCCACCAGGACCATGTCGGAGAGACCGACCTCTGCGAGCGCTTCCCTCGCCGCGCTCACCTGTCCCTTGCCGCCGTCTATGAAAATCAGGTCGGGTGCGACGCCCTCCCCGCCCGCTATCTTGCCGTAGCGGCGCGAAAGCGCCTGCGCCAGGGCGCCGTAGTCGTCGCCCGGCTGCACGCCTTCGATATTGTAGCGGCGGTACTCGCCTCGGGACATGTCCATGCGATCGTACACCACACAGGCCGCCACCGTGGCCTCGCCCATCGTGTGGCTCACGTCGAAGCATTCGATGCGCTGCACGCCGTCGGGCAAGCCTAGCGCCTCGCGCAGCGCCGCGAGCCGCGCTCCCTGAGTGCTGTGCTCGGTGAGCTTCGACTTCAAGGCCTGAAGCGCGTTCTGCCTGGCCATCTCGAGCCAGGCGCGTCGCTCGGCCGTGGGCCGCGTATGAATGCGCACACTGCGTTTCGCGTGTTCCGTGAGCGTGGCCTCGAGCTCTTCGACCTCGAGCTCTTCGCCGACGACCAGCGCCGCCGGTATCGGCCGCTCCAGGTAATGCTGCGCGATGAACGCCGCGAGCACTTCTTTTGCGTCGCGCCCCTCCGCATTCTGCGGAAAGAGGCTCCGGTCCCCGAGTTGCCTGCCGCCGCGCACCATCATCAGGTTGACGCAGGCGAAGCCGTGCTCCATGGCGACCGCGATGATATCGACATCGACGTCTGCACCGGTGTCGGCGTACTGGCGCTGGCTGACCTTGACGAGAGATTGGATCTGGTCGCGGTAGATCGCCGCCTCCTCGTAGCGCCGCGCGTCCGCGGCCTGCTGCATGCGGGCTTCGAGCCGCTTGAGCGCGGTGTCGCTGCGGCCCTGCAGGTAGAGCTGCGCGCTCTTGACGTCTTCCGCGTAGGCGGTGGCGGAAATGTGCCCCACGCAAGGCGCGGTGCAGCGCCTGATCTGGTAGAGAAGGCAGGGCCGCGAGCGGTTCTGGAAGACCGAATCTTCGCAGGTGCGCAACCGAAACACTCGTTGCAGCAGCTGGATGCTTTCGCGCACCGCGCCCGCGTGCGGAAACGGACCGAAGTAGTGGTGCGCCTTGTCCATCGCCCCGCGGTGAAAGCCGAGACGCGGGAATTCCCCGCCGCTCACCATCAGGTAGGGGTAGGACTTGTCGTCGCGGAACAGGATGTTGTAGCGAGGGCTGAGCGACTTGATGAGATTGTTCTCGAGGATCAGCGCCTCCGCTTCGGAGCGGGTGACCGTGATCTCGACCGCCGCGACCTGGCTCAGCATCATGGCGATGCGCGGGCCGTGCTGCGTTTTTTGAAAATAGGACGAGACGCGCTTTTTCAGGTCGCCCGCCTTGCCGACGTAGAGCGCCTCACCTTCCGCGCCGATCATGCGGTACACGCCCGGCAAACCCGGCAAGGTGGCAAGCAATGCCTGCGCGTCGAAGGCCGCCGTGACTGCGGTACCGCGGCTCTCTTCGGACGCCCTGTTTCGGAGATTCATCTGAGGAAAGCCGCGATATCGTGAACAACCGCTTCGAACATCGGTACGGTGAGCCGTTTCGTCTGCGTATTGTAGCGGCTGCAGTGGTAGCTATCGAAGAGCCGCGTGACGCGCGGAGCCGCCGTAAGCTCGTGAACGGCGCGGTGCGCGAAGCGATGCCGGCCCGGAGCGAGTTTGAAAGCCATCAGCACCGCCCGGTGGGCGATCGCGCCAAGCGCGAGGATCGCCCGCGGCCGCGCGGCGGCGATCTCCGCGCTAAGGTAACGATTGCAACGGTGCACTTCTTCGGGCTGCGGCTTGTTGTGCGGCGGAAGGCACTTCACCGCGTTCGTGACGCGGCAACCGATGAGCGCGAGGCCATCCTGCGGGTCGGGAGAGCCCTCGTGGCTGGCAAACCCATACCGATGCAAGGTCCTGTAGAGCAGGATGCCGGCATGGTCCCCGGTGAAAGGCCGACCGGTGCGGTTCGCCCCATGGAATCCCGGAGCGAGGCCCACCACCAGCAAGGCCGCGCGTTTCGGACCGAACGGCGCGACGGGGCGCGCGTGGTAATCGGGGTGCTCCTGCCTGACTCGATCGAGATATCCGGCCAGACGGGGACAGTCGCGGCAGGCGGGATCGTATCCGAGTTGCAGTTTCGACTTCGTCACCGGAGTGTTATAGAATGCCGCGCCTTGCTTCCAACGCGTCCTAACCATGGCCAAAGTTCTCGCTACCGAAATCCGCATCGGTCATCTGCTCGAATGGGAAAAGCGGATCTGGCGCGTCATCAAATGCTACCACGTGCACGTCGGCGGGCGCGGCGGGGCCTTCATGCAGGTCGAGATGAAGGACATCGAGAGCGGCACCAAGACCAACCAGCGGATCCGCACCGAGGACAAGGTCGAGCGCGCTTTCGTCGATCCGCGCGAGATGCAGTACCTCTACAACGACGGCACCGGCTACATTTTCATGGACAAGGAGAATTACGAGCAGCTGACCTTGTCGGATGAAATGCTCGAGGGACAGAGCGGCTACCTGCTGCCCAACACCGACGTGCAAGTGGTGTTCTACAACGACAAGCCGATCGGGGTCGAGCTGCCGCCTTCGGTCGTCCTCACCGTGACCGAGACCGACCCCAATATCAGGAACGCCACCGTCACGACCTCGTTCAAGCCCGCCAAGACCGAGACCGGCCTCATCGTCCAGGTCCCGCCCTTCGTCAACTCCGGCGAGAAAATCAAGGTCAACACGAACGACGGGGCGTATATCGAGCGGGTGTAGGTTCTTCCAGCGCTCTTGGCGTTCAGGGCCGGGGCCCCGATTCCCGGTTGCGAACTGAGCAGAGAAAACGCTTCGGTGAGCTCATCCTCAAGGGCCTCGGGAGCCGAAGGGCGATTCTGCTCCCACCAAACGGCGGCGCGTTCAATGTGCGCGTCGGCCCTCTTCGTAACCCGAATTCGCACGGCTCATTTAGCCGTGACGGCGGGCAAGCTTCTGAAGCACCTCTTCGGCCGAGATCGTCTCGCCGCGATCGGCCTCGGCAATAGACAGGAGAAGCTCGGCCTCCTCCTCGGGCGACAGGGTAAAGCCGTTCTCGGCGTCCCTGGCCAACACGGTCACCGACACCCCTTCCTCCAGAGGTGCCCCGTCGATCACGACTTTGCCGCCGATAACCTTTCCGGTCGCTATCTTCATGAGGGAAAGCATACTCCCATGTGTGCAGGTCTCGCCATAAGAAGTTGTGCGGCAGCCGGTGTTCATTTCATGGAATGCAAACCGAACATGTTTCCCTCGGTGTCGATGGCGAGGGAGGACGCAGAGTAGCTCTTCGGTGACATCTTTCTTCAATTCTCCCTACACCACATGATCCGGCGCGAGCTCGCACGGGTGCGCGCCGGTCTCGATCTGGATGGTCGCGTGATGCACGCGATAGCGCGCGCGCAGCTCCTTGCACACTTCCGCCATGAACGCGTCGCCGGGGTGCCCGCCGGGGATGACGAGGTGCACGGTGAGCGCGGTCTCGGTGGTGCTCATCGCCCAGATGTGCAGGTCGTGCACCTCGGCGACGCCCGCGAGCAGCGACAGGTAGGTGCGCACGACGCGCGGGTCGATGTGCTCGGGGACGGCGTTCAACGCGAGCGCGACCGAATCGCGCAAGAGGCCCCAGGTGCTCCACACGATGGCGACCGCGATGACCAGGCCGGTGAGCGGGTCGAGCCACAGCCAGCCGGTGAAGAGGATCCCGATTCCCGCGAGGACGACGCCGAGCGAGACCGCAGCGTCGGCCGCAAGGTGCAGGAACGCGCCGCGCATGTTCATGTCGCGCCGCCGATCGCGCGCGAACAGCATCGCGCTCGCCCCGTTGATCAGTATGCCGACGAGCGCCACCCAGATCACCGTTTCACCGGCGACGGGCGCCGGAGAGGCCAGGCGATTGATCGCCTCCCAGGCGATGCCCCCGGTCACCACGAGGAGAAGCGCCGCGTTCAGCAGCGCGACGAGGATCGACGAGCTGCGCAGGCCGTAAGTGAAGCGCTCCGAGGGCCCGCGCCTCGCCAGGGTGCTCGCGCCCCATGCGAGCGTCAGCGCGAGCACGTCGCTCAAGTTGTGCCCTGCGTCGGCGAGCAGCGCCATCGAGTGCGCGAGCACGCCGTATACCGCCTCGACCAGCACGAACGCGAGATTCAGGCCGATTCCCAGCGCGAAAGCCCGCCCGGCATTTCGCGGGTCGTGCGCGCCGTGATCGTGGCCGTGTGTCACCCTCGAATTCTAAACTGATACACCTTGAATCGCTGCAACCGCCGACGCATAGCGCGCATCCGAACCAAGGGGCATCAGCGCTCCTCTGCCGCGCATGCGCTTGGCGCGTGCACGATCGAGCGGGCCGGCCTTCAAGCCGTCCAGCACCTCAGCCGCCGCCTGCGGCGCGTTGCACACCAGGATCATGTCGCAGCCCGCGGCGAGCGCTGCTTCGGCGCGCCGCACCACGCCGCCGGCGACGCTCGCGCCTTCCATCGACAGGTCGTCGCTGAAAATCATGCCGCCGAAGCCGAGCCGGCCGCGGAGCACCTTCTTCAGCCACACCGGAGAGAATCCGGCCGGCCGCTTGTCCACCTTCGGATAAATCACGTGAGCCGGCATGATTCCGCTCAAACCCTGCTTGACCAGCTCGCGGTAAGGCAACAGGTCGCTCGCTTCGATTTCATCGAGGCTGCGCTCATCCACCGGGACATCGACGTGCGAATCCGCCTTCACGTAGCCGTGACCGGGAAAATGCTTGCCGACCGATGCCGCGCCTCCGGCCGCCGATCCGGCGACGAACGCGCCGGCGAGCGCCGCGATCACCGCGGGCTCGTCCGAGAAAGCACGATCTCCGATGATGCTGCTCGAGCCGAAATCCACGTCGAGCACCGGCGCGAAACTGAAATCGACCCCGTGCGAGCGCAGCTCCACCGCCACGACATAACCCGTCGCCTCCGCGAGGATCCGGGCCTGCGCCGCGCCGGCATCCCAGCGCTCCCCGAGCAGGCGCATCGGCGGGATGCGGGTAAAGCCCTCCTGAAAGCGTTGCACCCGCCCGCCCTCATGGTCCACCGCGATGAGCAGCTCGGGCCGGCGCAGAGCGCGAATCTCGGTCGTGAGCGCGAGGAGCTGCCGCGGGGACTCGAAGTTGCGCGCGAACAGGATCACGCCGCCCACGGAGGGGTGACGCAGGATCTCCTTCTCCTCCGGCGCAACCCCCAGCCCGGCTACATCGAGCATCACCGGGCCGAGCGTCATCTTTTCCTCCGAGCCTTCGGAGCGGCCCCTTCGACCACGACGAATGCGCAGGCCATGCCGATTTCATCGGTCAGCGACACGTAGACGTTTTCGATGCCGCGCCGCTTCAGGAACGCGGCGAGGGGCCCGGAGAATTTGAGCGAAGGCTTCCCCGAGCGTTCGTTTTCTACCCAGACGTTGTGCCAGCTGACCGGGAAGCGGATGCCGGTGCCGAGCGCCTTAGAAAACGCTTCTTTCGCCGCGAAGCGCTTGGCGAGATAGGCCGCCCGCTTGCGGTGGCGGCGAAAGCGCTCGAGCTCCGAAGCCACCAGTATTCTTTCGGCGAAGCGCTCGCCGAAGCGCTCCAGGGCACGCTCGATCCGGCCGACGTCGCAGAGATCGGTCCCGATCCCGAGGATCACGATGTCCTCTTCCGCTGGTCCGCATCGCCTCGACGAATCGCCTCGAGATACCGGCGCACGGCTTCGGCCAGGCCGAACTCCAGGGCGTCGGAGATCAAGGCGTGCCCGATGGACACTTCCAGCACCTTCGGCACCGAGCGCAGGAAGACGGGCAAATTATCGAGATTGAGGTCGTGGCCGGCGTTGACGCCCAGCCCCGAGCGCTGCGCGGCGCGCGCGGCTTCCGCGTAGCGTCCGAGCACCGCTTCCTGCTCCGCGGAGCCGAACGCGAGCGCATAGGGCTCCGTATACAGCTCGATCCGGTCGGCGCCGAGGCCGGCCGCAGCCGTCATCGCTTCCGCGACCGGATCCATGAAGAGGCTCACCCGTACGCCCAGCGCCTTGAGCTCCGCGATGACGGGCTCGAGCCGTGCGCCGTCCCTGCCGAGCTCCCAGCCGTGGTCGGAGGTGAAGGCTCCGGTCTCGTCGGGTACGAGCGTGCATTGCGCGGGGCGCACCTCACGAACGAATTCGAGCAGGCCGTGAAACGGATTGCCTTCGATGTTGAATTCCGTGCCGGGCCGGTCCCGCAGCACGGCGGCGAGCTCGCGCACGTCCTGCGAGCGCACGTGCCGTCCGTCGGGGCGCGGATGGACCGTGATTCCCTGAGCGCCCGCACCGAGCGCGATGCGCGCCGCGTGGACGACACTTGGAATGCCGATGGCGCGGGTATTGCGCAGCAACGCAACCTTGTTGAGATTCGCGCTCAGAAGAGTCATGCGGACGAGCGCCTCACAGCGCGAGCAGATCCCTGAAGATCTGGCGGCTCTTCAGCGGCTGGTGATCGAGTCGATGATTGATGAGCGTGCGCATCAGCGCCTTCGCCTGTTGCTGGGTCTGTGGATCGGCGTAGTCGTCGCGCGCCATGTCGAGAAGCGTCCGTCCGGACACGCGCGGCTCCGGTCCCGCGTCCTGGACCTCGATCGGCCCGCGCTCGGGATCGTACGTATAGCTCTTCGCCGGGTCGATCGCGCGACCGCTCGCGCTGTCGCGCTCGAGCGCCATGGCGTACCCGAGCTCCTTGAGCAGAGCCCTCTCGAAGGAACGCAGCGCAGAAGCCGAGCCTCCGTTCGGCACGAGTTGCCGCAATGCTTCCCAGTATCGCGAAAACAAGGCGTCGTGGGGGTCTTCGCGGGGCAGCAGCCGCAGCAAGAGCTCGTTGAGATAGAACCCGCACATGAGAGCTTCGCCGTGAAGCAGCGGTTGCCCGCCGACCCACTCGGCGCGTGCGAGCGTGCGCAGTTCTCCCTTGCCGAACCAGGACAGGGCGAGCGGCTGAAAGGCGAGCAACACCCCGCGCAGAGGCGAGCGCGCGCTGCGCGCTCCCCGCGCGACCATCGACACCCGTCCGAATGCGCGGGTAAACACTTCGAGCAGCAGGCTCGTTTCGCGATACGGGTAGCCGTGCAGGATGAAGGCTTCACGGCTTTCCTGTCTGGTACGCTCAACCATAGCCCATGCGTCTCAGCGCCGCTTCGTCGTCCGTCCAACCGCTGCGGACCTTGACCCAGACTTGCAGATAAACCTTGCCGCCGAAGAGCGTCTCCATGTCGAGGCGCGCGGCGGTGGCGATTCTCTTCAGCTTGCTCCCGCCCGATCCGATGATGATCGCCTTGTGTCCCTCTTTTCCCACCACGATTGCGGCGTGAATGCGCCGCATGCCGCCCTGCACTTCGAATTTCTCGATTTCCACGCCGGCGCTGTAGGGAAGCTCCTCGCCCAGAAGGCGAAACAGCTTTTCGCGCAGGAATTCCGCGGCGAGAAACCGCTCGTTGCTGTCGGTCAAGTCGTCCCCGGAGTGGATCGCGGGCTGCTCGGGCAGGTGGCGCTTGAGCGCCCCCAGCAGCTCAGCTAGCCCCGTGCCGCGGCTTGCGCTTACTGGAACGATTTCATCGAACTGCGCCTCGCTCCCGGCTTTTTTCAGAAACGGGAGCAAATCCGCGGGTCCGGTCGTGTCGATCTTGTTCACGACCAGGAACAGCGGAACCCCTGCGGGCGCCAGTTTCAGCAGCGTGCGATCCTCCGCCCCGAAGCGCTTCGCTTCGACGACCAGAGCCACCACATCGACCGCCTCGAGCGCTCCGCGAATTGCGCGGTTCATCGCTCGGTTGAGTGCACCGCGGCGCCGCGTTTGGAACCCCGGCGTGTCGATGAGGACGAACTGCGCCGTCTCGGTGGTGAGTACCCCGCGAAGGGATTGTCGCGTGGTTTGCGGTTTGTGAGAGGTGATGCTGAGTTTTTGTCCCAGCAATGCGTTCAGCAACGTGGACTTGCCGACGTTGGGACGCCCGATCAGAGCGATCGTTCCACAGCGATACGGCTCCGCGGCCATCACGGTACGGCCGTTCGACGGCGGATCTGCTCGAAGGCGCGCATGGCGGCCTCCTGCTCTGCGTTTCGCCGGCTGCTTCCCATTCCCGTGGTCCGCACGGAGAGCTGTGGAATCAGGCACTCGACCTCGAAATTCTGGCTGTGAGCCGCCCCGTGGGTCGCGACCACGGAATATTGAGGCAGGGCGATCTTCCTGGCCTGAAGCAGTTCCTGCAGAAGCGTTTTCGGGTCCTTACCGGGCGTCTTCGGATCCAGCGAGGCGAGCAGCGGCTCATACAGGCGCCGAATGGCTTCGCGCGCCGCCGAAAAACCCCCGTCGACAAAGACTGCACCGATCAGAGCTTCAAAGGCATCGGCCAGGATCGAAGGCCGCGCGAACCCGCCCGTCTTCAGCTCGCCTTCGCCCAACTGCAAATGATCGCCCATGCCGAGCGTCTGCGCCACCCGATACAAAGTCTCCTCGCGCACCAGCTGCGCGCGCAGCCGCGACAGGTCTCCCTCGGGAAGCTCGCCGAAGCGTTCGAACAGTTCGGCTGCAACGACGCAGTTGAGAATGCTGTCGCCCAGGAACTCCAGGCGTTCGTTGTGAAGGGCGCTGTGACTCCGGTGCGTGAGCGCCCGCAGCAGCAGCTCGGGCCGAGAGAAACGGTATCCGATATGCTGCTGAAGACGCTCCTGGCCCACGGACCGTGTCGAAGAGTGGGCCGAGCGTGCGACGGAACCCGATCCCGGTGTGTCGTTACTTATTGCTGCTCGCAGCGAAATCGAATACGACGCTGACATTGCCGAACAGCGAGACGCGCTTCGGATAGGCAAACGAGATCACGATGTCGTTGCCTTCCTTCGTGACTTCGAGGTCCCTGCCCCCGATCACGTCGATGTCGTCGATCACCGCGCGGCGATCGAACGCCTGGCGCACCTCCCCGACGGTGCCCTTGCTGTTTGCCTGCGCGATGCTGACGATCGCCTTCTTGACCTTGAAGTATTCGATGTAGGCGGGGGCGATCTTCAAACCGCCTACGGCAACCAGAACAATGACGATGCACACCACCACCATTCCAACCAGGGTAATGCCTCGCTGACTCTTCATGAATCCCCCTTCACCGAAACGTTCCGAAGCGCCGCGGCTCGCTGAAATTGAACCAGATGAAAAACGCCTTCCCGACGATATTCTCGTCCGGTACGAAACCCCACACGCGGCTGTCCGCCGAGTTGTCGCGGTTGTCGCCCATCATGAAATAGTGCCCGGGAGGCACGGTGCAGGCCACACCTTCGCTATTGTAGTTGCAATTTTCACGAAACGGGAACGGTCGCGTGAACGGGACCGCCGCAGGCGCATCGCCCTCGAGGAGAATTGCGTGCTCGACCCCGTTCACCGTTTCGACGAACTGTGCCGAGTAGTGGATCCGCTCGCGATTCAGATAGTCGGAAATCTGTTTTCGAGGCTGCGCGACGCCGTTGATGAAGAGTTTCTTGTTCTCATAGACGATCTTGTCGCCGGGAACGCCGACCACGCGTTTGATGTAGTCGAGTGACGGATCCTCCGGAAAGCGAAACACCATCACATCGCCGCGCTTGGGTTCCCCGACATTGACGATCTTCTTGTTGATGAGCGGGATCCGGATACCGTAGGCGAACTTGCTGACCAGGATGAAATCCCCGACCACCAGGGTCGGCACCATCGAGCCTGAGGGGATCTTGAAAGGCTCGACCAGAAACGAGCGCAGCAGGAAGACGATCAGGATGACCGGGAAAAAACTCTTCGGATATTCGATCCACCAGGGTTCCTTGTCGTCCTTGCGGCGCTGCTTGGAAAAATAGACTGCGTCGGCCAGCGCAAACGCCCCCGTAATGGCCAGCAAGACGAAGAGTATCAGCGCGAAATTCATTTGCTCTCAACCTGCAGTATGGCGAGAAAGGCCTCCTGGGGTATTTCCACCGTGCCCACCTGTTTCATGCGCTTTTTCCCCGCTTTCTGCTTTTCCAGCAATTTTCTCTTGCGGCTCACGTCGCCGCCGTAGCACTTCGCCAGAACGTTCTTGCGCAGCGCCTTGACCGTCTCGCGCGCGATGACGTGCGAACCGATCGCCGCCTGCACCGCCACGTCGAACATCTGCCGCGGGATCAGTTCGCGCATTCTCGAGACCAGATCGCGGCCGCGATAGGTCGCGTTTTCCCGGTGCACCATCAGCGACAAGGCATCGACGCGCTCTCCGTTGATGAGGATGTCGAGCTTCACCATTTCGGCGGCGCGGTACTCCTTGAATTCGTAGTCGAGCGAGGCGTAGCCGCGGCTCGCGGATTTGAGTTTGTCGAAAAAATCCATCACCACCTCGTTGAGCGGCATTTCGTAGGTCAGCATCACCTGGCGCCCGTGATACTGCATGTTCTTCTGCACTCCTCGCTTTTGCGTGCACAGAGTCATGATCGCTCCGACGTACTCCTGCGGCACGAAAATGACCGTTTCGATGATCGGCTCGCGAATCTCGTCGATTTTCGAGGGATCCGGCATTTTCGCCGGGTTCTCGATGCGCGCGACCGT
>WNGH01069925.1_pt1 | contig 12641 bp, 12 predicted proteins | sample 5400631 | NCBI WGS metagenome assembly WNGH01 (sample SAMN13153373, study PRJNA577476) | soil metagenome | isolation source: 115 cm soil or saprolite under Garry oak tree replicate 1 | place: USA:California | collected 2016-06-15
CACTGTAACAGATTCTAACGGTAAGAGCGCTATCGCTTCGACTGATGTCACCGTGGTCCAGCAGCCGTTCGTCGTCACTGTCACCTGTGGATCTTCGACTGCGGCCATCACTGCAGGTAAGCCATTCTCATGCACTGTGTCGGCTACAGGCGGTACAGCTCCATACCAAGGTACTGGTACGTTCAGCGTTACTCGACCGGTGAAGGGTACTTTCACAGAGTCCTCCTACGTCACCGATGCTAACGGAAAGGCCGCTACTGCTTCTACCCAAGTTACTGTTGTTCAGCAGCCCTTCGTAGTAAGCGTCACTTGCGGATCAACTGGCACACCTATCACCGCAGGCAAGCCATTCACTTGCAACGTCTCAGCTTCTGGTGGCACCGCGCCTTACCAGGGCAGCGGCAGCTTCACGGTTACCCAACCTGTGAAAGGATCGTTCACAGAGTCCTTCAATGTGAAGGATGCGAATGGTAAGACCGCTGTTGCGTCTACTCAAGTCAATGTTGTCCAGCAGCCGTTCGTCGTCAGCGTCACCTGTGGTTCTGTGGGCACTCCAATCACTGCAGGCAAACCATTCAGCTGCACTGTATCTGCGACTGGTGGAACCGCTCCCTACACAGGAATTGGGTCCTTCACGGTTACTCAACCTGTGAAGGGTACATTCCACGAGTCGTTCAACGTGGCTGATGCCAATGGTAAGACTGCAGTAGCTACGACCACCGTCAACGTCGTACAGCAACCATTCGTGGTAAGCGTCACCTGTGGATCAACGGGCACTCCAATCACTGCAGGCAAACCATTCAACTGCAATGTGTCGGCTAGCGGTGGTACTGCTCCTTACGGTGGTATCGGTACTTTCAGTGTCACTCAGCCTGTGAAGGGCTCGTTTACTGAGAGGTTCACTGTGACTGATGCTAACGGTAAGAGCGCTGTCGCCTCTACGACCGTAAATGTGGTTCAGCAACCATTCGTTGTAAGCGTGACCTGCGGATCAACAGGCACTCCTATCACTGCGGGTAAGCCATTCAGCTGCACCGTCTCGGCCAGCGGTGGTACTCAGCCTTACACTGGCACCGGTAGCTTCACCGTAACCCAGCCAGTAAAGGGCACTTTCACAGAATCCTTCAACGTCAAGGATGCGAACGGCAAGACCGCAACTGCTTCAACGCAAGTTACAGTAGTCCAACAACCCTTCGTTGTCAGCGTTACCTGCGGAACCGCTTCAGGCACTGTCACTGCTGGTAAGCCATTCACCTGCACTGTGTCGGCTAGCGGTGGTACTGCTCCTTACACTGGCACTGGTTCCTTCTCAGTCACTCAACCAGTCAAAGGTACTTTCACGGAATCTTTCACTGTCAAGGACGCTAACGGTAAGAGCGCAGTCGCTTCGACCACCGTAACTGTCGCCGCTCAACCATTGGTCATAACCGCCTCCTGCTCGGCAGGTGCTACTGCGGGCAAACCCGTAACCTGCACCGCATCCGCGACAGGCGGAACCGCCCCCTACTCGTTCTCTTGGTCTGCAGCGAGCGCGACTCCTTCCAGCGGAACCGGAGCGAGCTTCACCACGGTCTTCGCGGCAAAGGGTACATACTCCGTTGTAGCCACTGTCAGAGACGCCAACGGCAAGACTGCCAACGTAAATGTAGCCGTCACCGTTAGGGCTCAACCTCTGGTCGTGAGTTTCACCTCCCAGTGCGTCGGCGTACTAGTGAGCACATTCACCGCCACAGTCTCAGGCGGCACGCAGCCCTACGGTTACAGCTGGAACTTTGGGGACAGCACCACTGGGACGGGCAACCCTGTAACCCACACCTACACATCCTCAGGACCCTTCACGGTCACTTTGACCGTAACAGATGCCAACGGTGCCAGGCAGACCTCGTCCAAGACAGTTATCCCCTGCCCCGGCAGCATAGTCACGAACACGATGTTCTGCCCACTCCCCACGACTGGGTTCAACCTGATCTTCGTCACTGACCCAGCAAACCCGAGCACGTTCGAGCTCATATCGAGCAACCCAGGCCAGTTCTATGACAATGTCTTCGCCACCGGAGCAGCAACCACACCGATCACGATAAGCATCAGCATACCCTACCCGTTCGTCACCCAGGGAGCTTTCCCGATACAGGTGAGCAGCAGCTTCGCCACTGTCGGCGGATGCTTAGTGCCCTCCTTCGACGCGACCAGCGGCTTTACCATAACTACATCAGGCGGCGCCCTATCCACAAGTGGCCACCCTGTAATCCTCCTCAGCGACTACGGCAGCTCGCCCACAATGGGAGTCACCCAGACTACCGTAACAGTAGTGGGCAGCATACCCGCGACAGGCCTAGTCTACGTGACAATACACTTAGACTACGGTCTCAAAGGCACAACAGGCTGGACCAAGGGTGCAGCAGTAGGCACGACCTTTAACGCCGTAAACACCGGTTTAGGCCAAACAATCCTTCAAGGTCAAACCTACGCATTCTCCTCCACTCCCCCGGCCTCCACCACCTCGCCCATGAGCAACAATATCTGGAAGAAGGACCCAGGCTTCGCAGGCGTCGTCACCACTAGCATCGCTTCAGGTAGCAACCCGATAGTCGGCGCCACGATCAAGATCTACGACGACAACGGCATACTACTCGGGATAACAGCCACCGACCAGAACGGGGTCTACCTGTTCGTCTACAAGTACACAGGGACCAAGGGCGTGCTATACACAGTCAGGGCTATGACGCCGAAAGGCGCGGTTCAGACCGCGTCCGTGTCGGTCCAGTCCAACAAGTTCGTCCTTCAGAACTTCGTGTTCTAAGGACAACCCCCTCCTCTTATTTCGCCAGCCCACGGGAGGCTCTGGATTTTTGCAAGCTGCTGCGGAAAGGGACGCTGACATAATCGAGGCTATCGGAGTCATGGCCAAGAAAGAGGGGAGTAGTGCTAACGCGATTGTGAACGGAACCCTGAGGAAACATGTTGAGTGGGCTCATGACTGGGGAATGAAGCATTCTATTTACTATGAGGAAGCTGCTAAGACGCTCTTTGGAAGACTGGGCATCAAACCCGAAATATCAATGACAGATAGTCAAGTTACCGTGACAATTTCTGCCCGCGACGTCCACCGGTAGAACATCATGGCCTCGATTTAGTTCACGCCAAAGGGCTTCAATTTCCTCAAAACAAAACGGGGTCACGTTGTCTCGGAGAGACATGAGGTTGCTAGTCCTCGGGTTATTCCAATGACCGCTACAACTTCTGTTCCCTGCCTCATCCGCTCCAAGCAGATAACATAGGCATCGTTCCTCCGAAATCCTTAAACAAGAATGAACACATGTTATGTCTTTATTGTAGGAGTAGATAGCTCTGGATTCTTCCGGCTGGCTGCGACCGTTTCTCGTAACATTTCTACTCGGGATCCAGATTCTGGCTATGGTTCCGTTGCTCGGACCCGTCCACGCCTCGAACCTTACCTTCGGCAACTCCGTGAACCTGAGCAATGATCCTGCGGAGTCAAGCGGTGCCCGAATCGCTTCAGCGATTAAGAATGTCTATGTGATATGGGTGAATAACACGTCGGGAAACTCTAACATACTCTTCCGGGCCAGTAAAGACAACGGGACCAGCTTCGGGCCAATAATCAAACTCAGCACCACGGTGAACGGAGACGCCGGCAACCCACAAATTGCTGCTGTTGGGAGCACCGTTTACGTCGTCTGGCAGGATAATGTTTCGCTAACCAATAACGACATATTCATCCGGGCCAGCAATGACAACGGGACCAGCTTCTCGAATCCTATCAATCTTAGCAGCGACACGGTCGATTCGACCGTTCCTGAGCTTGCAGCCGTAGCGAACGATGTCTACGTTACATGGCAAACGGCCACGAAGCCCCCCGACATTGTTTTCAAGGTGAGCACGAACAGAGGAACCACTTTTAGCACCACCGCGAAAAACCTCAGCAACAATGGCAATAACGCCAAAACAGCTGATATGCAACAGATGGCCGCTTCAGGCACCAATGTCTATGTCACTTGGCGTGACGCACTAACATCGTCCTCTCCAGCCTTGACATTCTTCACTTACAGTTCAGACAACGGTACAAACTTCACCACGCTCAATAGTATCAGTAATGATCTGACTGGCGACATTCACCAGGCTATAGCCGCGGCCGGAAACAATGTGTATGTGACTTGGACCAATGATACGGCATCGACCGATAACACAATGTTTAGGGCTAGCACAACTAATGGGGTCAGTTTTGGACAGGTCATTAACCTCTACAAGGGTAATTGGACCGACCTAAGCCCTCAGCTCGTGGCTTCGGGCAGCAACGTTTACGTCGTGTGGACTAACGTTACCACGGCCGGTCCGCAACTGCTCTTCAGGGCGAGCAACAACAATGGAGCGAGCTTTCTTAACATAGTCAACTTAGGCAACGTCAACCTAGGCATTGATCAGGAGGCGATAGCCGCATCGGGTACAAATGTCTACATAACCTGGGACAACAGCAATTCTTCAAACGATGTATACTTCATATCTAGTAACGATAGCGGGCTAACCTTCGGGAATCCTCTCAGCTTGAGCCCCACTTCGGGAAATAGTTCCTTGCCCGGTGCTGCAATCGCGGCTGCCGGGTCAAACGTATACGTAGCCTGGGAGGATGATACTCCGATAAATGGTAATGGTGACATTTTCTTTCGTGGGACCGGTTCGCCGCCGTCCGTCCCTGACGTGGCTGTTTCAGCCATTGTCCTAGACAGGAATTTCACCTATACAGGCGTTCTCGCCAACATTACCGTAACTATCACCGCGGCCAATCCCGGAACGGTTCAGGAGACGTTTTCTGTGAGTGCCAATGCCAGCAGCACCATTCTCATCGGAAGCCAGTCTGTGACCCTGGCTCCTGGAGCAAGCACGGTTGTAACGTTCATCTGGAATACAGCGCCTATGGCCACGGGAACCTACACTCTCACCGCTCACGCTTCCAAAGTGACCGGGGAGACGAACCTGTTGAACAACGATCGGACTTGGGGAACATTCACGGTCAAGTTGAAGGGAGATGTGAGCGGGGACTGCAAGGTCAACATCTTTGACCTCACAGCTGTGGGGGGAGCGTTCGGAGCCACGGCCGGGTCGTCGAACTTCAGTTCTGCGGCTGACATGAATAACGACGGAAGAATCAACATATTCGACCTTACTGTAGTGGGCGGGAACTTCGGAGCAAGCTGCTAGGTTCACTGAACATTCCAGCTTGGTTCATTGGGTTTCACCCGTTTCGATGCTGCCAACTAGGCAGTCGTCCCAGTAGAATGTCTACGTTTATGTCGCCTGTTGATTTCTGCAATCCGCTCCGGCTACTCGAAGTCGAGAGGCTTGGAAAGCTCGAAAAAGGGTGGGGTTGGTTGAGGACACTGTTCTCACAGTATTGTATCGTGGAGGATCCTTGTTTCCTCCACGCGTCTCGTGTCGAGGTGAGACTAGTCCGTTTCCTTTGTTTGTGCGGTCGTTCCGCCTCCGCAGCATCCGCAGTTGCATCCTCCGCAGCAGCAACAACCCATTCACGCTTCACCTCGGTTAGTTAGTTACTATTAGAAAGTATTTAAGTGGCCAAGTTCCCATAGAGTAACCTGGTTACCACATGGTTAGGCTAAAGGAGGGAGCGCCCTGTTGCGTCTGTCCTTGTCCATGCGAGGGTCTAATTGACATAATCGGAAAGAAATGGGTCCTATGCGTCCTAGCCCAGCTAGGGAATAATGGAACAATGCGCTTCAACAAGCTACTCGGAACGCTTTCGAGAATTGACCATGCTGGTCGCGCCTCTCATGGTCTGGGCCGACCAGAAAACAGGACTGATGCCGCTGGAAACCTAAACAAGACATTTCCCCTATAGCTCTCGATTTCAGGACAGACTAGCGGAGTGGACTCCTCGAACGCAAGGCCCTTGTTCGGATTCTAGTGAAAACCGAGCTCTCTGGGGCTAATCGGTAGCATGAACGACCCATTCTGCTTCAAACCATAGTCTGCCCCTGCCTGTTTGTTTTTCCTTGCTAGTGCTTGGTCGTTTTTGACCTCGAGGCGACTATTCTCTCAATTTCTGCTCCAAGTGGGGTTGCTCTTGCTTTGGACTCGTTGACTTTTTCCAAGGCTTTCTCTGCGTACTTCTTGTCGTGGATGCTTTCCAGATTGATGAGGACGTTACTGGAGGCTCCCTCTACGGCTGCCTTTGCCGCCGCCACCGCTGTCACCACATCTGAGAATGCGCTCGTTGACCCAGCTTCGGCCACATCCCTGGCGAGCAGAATGACCTGCATTGAGCAATCAAGAGTTTCCAGTGGTACCTCGGCTGCTCTAAGGGTGGCTTCCTGAATTGCTTTCTGGCGAGCTTCAGCCTGGTCCTTGGATAGTTTGTAGGCTTGCATTACAGCATCGAATGCCTTCGCGTCTTCCACCACTAGCTCTAGTAGTCTCTGGCGTAGCTCCTCTCCCGTCGTTACAGCTCTCTCCAATTCTTCTCGATGTGTAAGGTCTTTCTTTCCCAGTGTTATTTTCGAGACCATGCATAGTAGGCTTGCTGCTAGTGCCCCCATGTAAGCGGAGACGCTTCCACCGCCTGGCGTCGCCTTCTTCGAGGCTACCTCCTCGCTGAAAACGTCCAAGCTCTGCTCGGTTAGCCCTGCCGGGTGTGGCTGGAACAGTTTTCTTTCTAGGACTTGGTCTCGGCTGAAATTTTCCAGTTTCAGATAGAACTCGGCCGTGTCGACTAGCGCGTCCATTGGTGTGAGTCCCACGATCTCGCTCCCCATCACCGGGACCCCGTATCTGTCCGCGAAAAGTTTGACCATTTCGTAGGCTTTGAACATCTGGCTCTTCCTGAAGCTGGTTAGGTTCATCGAGACCTGGACTAGGCCGCGTTCCTTCAGCTCGAACCCGAGAGCCTTCACATAGGACAGCCCACCGTCCTTGGAGCGTAGCTCATGGGCTATCTTCTTGGCCACGTCAACATTGCCCGTCCCTAGGTTCACATTGTATGCTATGAGAATCTCCCGGGCGCCCACAGCAGTCGCGCCTGCTGTTGGGTGAATCTTTTCGGGTCCAAAATCCGGCCTTCTCGCCGGGTTCTTTCCAATCTCGTCCCGTAGTCCTTCAAACTCTCCCGCCCGAACGTCAGCTAGGTTTCGCCGTTCAGGGGTGGTGGCTGCTTCTTCGTAAAGGAAGACCGGGACGTGAAGCTTCTCCCCCAACTCCTTTCCAAACTCTCTGGCCAGTCTTACGCAATCCTCCATGGTCACCCCTGATAACGGGACGAACGGGACCACGTCTACAGCCCCCATCCGTGGATGCTCCCCCTTGTGATGGTTCAGGTCGATAAGTTCCACTGCTTTCTGGGCGGCGGCCATTGCCGCCTCTCTGACCCGGCCTGGTTCGCCTACGAAGCTTATGACCGAACGGTTATGGTCCTCGTTCGACTCCACGTCCAGCAAGGTCACACCTTCCGCCGACCGGACAGCATTCGCGATAGCCTCTATCACGTCCTTCCTCCTTCCCTCGCTAAAGTTAGGGACGCACTCCACCAGCCGCAATCCTTTCCCCTCGAAGACCCGTTGACCCTGGGGTCATTAAAAGATAGTCAATTGGGGATTCAAAGCCCAAAACGAACCGTTTTTCTTGGTCTAAACCCTCGACTTTCCATCGGGCGCATACCCTTTGGGATCCAGGCCGTTTCTCAGGGGGCTTCCAAAACCCAGGACATGCCCAAGCGCCTTAAAACCGCTAGAAAACCTGCCAAAAAACCCTGAAAACCGCCCTTTCCTTCTTGAAAATCGTTCAGACAAGGGGTAGGGGGTAGGGACTGCAAAGCAAGAAAAACAAGCACGGCGTCCCACCGGTCAGGCCATGTCTTCTAGGAAACCCAAGTCGAAACCAGCTCCAAACCCAAAGCCCCCACGCAAGTACAACAAGAAAGCAATAATCGGCCTCATCATCATTGCCATCCCCTCCGTAATCCTTCTCGCGCCCGCCCTCTACTATGGAGCCTTCACCCTCCACGTTGCCAAGATAGTATTCAGCGAGACCACAACGGTCGGCGAACCGAACCCTTTCACCTCAGGAGGCCTAGGAAGGGTTGAACCGCACAGTGTCTACGACTACTCGTTCAGCATCGAGCCAGGCGGAATATTCAGGACCAACGAGACATCCGTCTCGACCACCCAGGGCACTACCAGCCTAACGATCAAAATCTCCATAACAACCCCTTCAGCCCAGAAACTGGTTTTTGGAAGCAGTTCCATAACGGGTGGAGTCGGAGTGCGATCCCACACCATCTATCTGGGGCCTCTAATGAGGGCGTCCGGGACCCCGGCCTTTACGTGGCAACAGTAACCATTACTTCCACCGTTTCCCCCGCCAGCGGTCCGACCCAGTCAGGGTCCGCGACCATACCAAACCTGTTCTTCCAATTACCCGTTTCCTAGGTAAGGCCCCGCCGGGGGCAGAATCACGACCCATCTCAGCAGCCTCCAAAATTCCTTCTCAACGCTTCTGTTTCAAAAGAATGATCGCCTGTGCCAGGTCACCAGCCGACTTGCGAAGCGCCTCCGATGCTTCTTCCAGAGAAACGCCTGCCTGGGCGGCCACGAGTTTCGCATCGTCCACCGCGCCCTGGCTCCCGGCAGCCTCTTCTCTCACGTTTCCACCGCCAACCTGGTAGATTGTCTGGCCTTGAACAGTAACCGTGGCCACCTCCGGGTTGTCGATGATGATTCGTTTCGTGGAGGTTTCCATTATGACCCTTGTAATGTCATCCATCTGTTGAACCTGCAGTCCCATCTTCTGCATCATTCTCTGCTGTTCCCTAGGGTTCATCTTCCGCGGCATCAAAGCCTAAACGTCCGAAAAGAAAAGATTCCTGACTGTTAAGCCTATCACAGCCCCTCCGCGCCATGACGGACCTTCACAGCCACCCCAACCCGAAAACTCAACATCTCCCGGGCGTTGAAGAAGCTCCTGCCAACCGCCAACAGACGATCTCGCCCAGCCACTACGAGGACCTCTTCCCCGGGCCTGAGCTCAGGGTCCACACTCACTACGTGCTTGGCAAAAACATTTCCGCCCTTTCGAATGAATTCCTCAACCCCCCGTATCACTTTGACACGGAGTCTCGGCGGGTGGAAAAGCAGCTTCAACCTTGCACCTCCCTCGGCCGTTAGGGCCAGGAATCCATCCTTCGCCCGGAGAGTAGCCAATAACTTGCCATCATCGTAGATGTGCCTTATCTTGTGGGTATGGGGAGACCTGACAATTCGGATGGTTCTCGGGAAAAGTCTCTCAGCCCCTCTTCCGAACTGGTACGCTGCGATGGTTCGGACCCGGCGGAGCTCATGAAGTTGAGGTTTGACTGGTTCGACTGGCATTTGGAGCGATAGCTAATTAAGCAGGGTAGATGACTATTTTCATAGTTCTCGGCCGAGGTTTCTAGAGCATTGTTCTGTGAGGTTTGTGGGCAAGAAATAGTCGGCAGGCCCGCGAGGTCCCTGGTGGAAGGAGCAACTCTGGTGGTGTGCGGGAACTGTGCGGGTCTTGGGACAGCTCTTCCCGGCTTTCCCGACCGGCCCCGCCCTAGAACTCCAGCAATGCCAAGAGTACTATCCGTAAAACCGCCCATTAACAGGTTGCCCAAAGCAGTAGAAGACTCGGAACTACTAGAGGAGTACCCGCGAATAATCAAACAGGCCCGGGAAAAACAGGGGATTTCCCAGCAGGACCTGGCCTTCAAGGCCAAGGAAAAACTGACGATGATTCAGAAGATCGAGCTGGGAAAAATGCTGCCCACCATGCGGCTGACTATGGAGCTGGAGCATATCCTCCGGGTGAAATTACTTGTTCCCAAGGAAGAAGTTGAGCTCCCAACCCCGCCGGTCAGACAGTCCGGTGACACCGGTCCCACTCTAGGCGATGTGGCCCTGGTACGTCACAAGGAGAACTCTCGAGCCAACCCCTAGCCCTGACAAGCGTGCGAAGACAACTTTCCACACCAAACGCTGATTGATAGTTCAGCAAGGAACCCGTCCCTTCTGCCTCACCTGTTTTCCATCTTTGGACGGGATGATCTCTAGTTCCGGCTCGGGAAAACTTAGGTCAAACTCCCCATGTCCCTGGTACCAGTCGAGGAAGATTGCTAGTGCTCCGACTTCGCTCATAGGCTGGTTTGTGACCGACACGTTCCAGTCGGCCAGCTTGAACATTTCTCCGGGCATTTTTTCAGAGCCGACAACCACTAGCACATCCTGGCCTGCCTCTATGATCCGGTCCAAGACTTTGGGAAGGGGTAGTCCATAGACTGTTAGATGGACGATTCGGCCGCCGGATTGCCGCCATTCACGGACGACTCGTCTCCAATCAGCCCCACTCTCTACCGAGAATTGTCCTCCAAACCGTTTGGCCACCTCTGCAACCGAGGACTCGACCTGTTTGTCCTTTCTATTCGCAATTATTACGCCTGAGGCGCCTAGAGCCCGGGCGGTGAGGCAGACGTGGGTGGTTACCCGGGAGTCCCGGAAAATCCGGTGCCCCATTCGGAGCACTATGACCCTTGCCAAGGTAATTCCGAATCCTGTTAGGGCATACATTAAATTGGAGAATGGCACAATATAGTGTAGAGGGGGTTTCAGGGGTGGCGTCTAATCATGATGATCTTGCACGATTGGCAAGTTTCTTTGGAGGAGAGGAGGCCATCAACGTTGTGAAAGCCCTTGCCCAGGCGGGCACCACCACACCTCTACAAGCTCTACGACCACGCCCTGGTCACCTGCACTAGGAACCGGGACGAGAACACTGGCTGGTTCATCTACCACTGGAAGCTCCAGCCAGACCAGCTGGACGCCTTCGTGCGAAGCCGGAAGAAAAAAGCCCTGGGAAAGATCCATCAGCGCCTCGAATATGAAAGAGGCCACAGTTTCTTCATGTGCAAAGACTGCCTTAACATACGTGTCACTTTTGAAGAAGCAATGGAGTCGGCCTTTCGGTGTAGCGGGTGCAATGGCCAGTTGATCAATGAGGATAACGGGAGGATTATCCAGGTTCTAGAGGATTCTGCTCAAAGGCTAGAATCCGACCTTTCCGAACCTCCCTCCTTCTAGGACGAGGCGGGTTCTTTGACAGAGGGCTGGCTGAAAGCCAGCCTCGGAGAGAAAATTCCAGAACAGGTTAGCAGGTCAGGCCTTGAGCCAGTCCGGAGGTTCCTGGCTGGGAAAAGCGGGGATCTTCACGTCGAATGGGAGTTTTCTACGAGGCGAGGATGGCTAGAGGTAAAGGTGCGTGGCGAGGATGCTGAAGCCTTTCTCAACCTTCTCAAGGAAACGCTTGGCATAGTCCCTGTAGATGGGTCCAGGGTTGAGAAATGGGACATTGTCAAAGGCTCTCTAGTGGGGGCTGGAAGGGTTGGCTTCGGTGTGTATGTTGACCTGGGGGTTCTTGAGCCTGTTGCCAAAGACGGGCTTTATCCCTTGCACCGGATGAGGGCGCAGCTTGCTGATGGCGTTCCGAAATCTTGCCGTGAGATTCTGGGCGAGTACGGGATGGTGGACTATTTTCCTGTGAAAGCCCGGGTCACTGCCATTGAGGGAGAAAAGATTTCCCTAGAACTTGCCGACCAAACCTATGGCCTCCTTCAGTCTTGGCGGAGGTTGCCTTTCGACCGTGTGGTGGCCACTGGAGTACTGCGGGAGGAGGCTGAAGGCGCTGTTAGGATGGCCCGCCTTCAATTTGACGTGATCAGAGTTGAACCTCTCTCTTTGTTCTCTCAATGTCTGGTCTGCAAGATGGGAACAGATGCGCCCGGGGTGATTGCTAAGGTGGGCACTCGTCTGAAAGGGGTAGGGTTGGCAGCCTACAGAGCCCGGGCGAGATGATTCGAAATCATGCCTGACTAAGGTTAGGGTTAAGCGGGGTTCCTGGCAGCGGGTTTCCCTGAAGGGGCTCTTGAGTCGTAGCCTCCACTTGACGCTTGCCAGCGTTTCTTCTATTCTGTTTTCGTTTCCTAGGCTTTTTCAAGAGGACGGTCCCGGCCCTCCTTCTTCGGGGAAGCTATAAGGTGAGTTTACGGTTCGCGATTCGCCGGGCTTAGGTTTCTATTCGAAGTCGTCTTTCCACTTTTTCTCGCGTTGGTGGCGGGCAAGCATGCTCCGCGGACTCTCGCCTAGCCCTCCGGTGAGGCTAGTTCCCAGGACGAGTACTCCCAGGGGGAGCATGAGTGTTCCCGTTAGAAAGAGCAGGGGGGAGTAGAACCCGTCGGCGGAGAAAATTATCCAGCCCCCTAAGAAGGTGGCAAGGCCTAGAAGTACTCCTACAATGGTTTTGAGCATATCGGCCGAAGGGTCTTCCAGGGCGCGGGACAATGGCCTAGTTAGTATGGTGCCGTCCCTCCTTTATTCTTGTCTGAAGGAGAAGGAAACTAGCGTTTCTCAGCGTGGGAAATGCTTCTCAGAAGGCGTTTTCTGCCCAACTGGGGTTATGGGGCGATTCCTGGCTTAAGGCGTAGAATCCACCTGTCCCGGGTGTTCATGACCCCGCTCCAACAGTTCCCCTTCGTGAATTCCTGGCCGGATGATGTCTAGGCTTCGGACTGCGAAAACGGGCTAGTTCCCGGCCGTTTTCAGCCT
>WNGH01011719.1_pt1 | contig 12640 bp, 12 predicted proteins | sample 5400631 | NCBI WGS metagenome assembly WNGH01 (sample SAMN13153373, study PRJNA577476) | soil metagenome | isolation source: 115 cm soil or saprolite under Garry oak tree replicate 1 | place: USA:California | collected 2016-06-15
CGTCCTTGACGGCGGCGCTTGGACTGTGGCTCCTCGTTCATGCCCCAAGTCGACTACTTCCTAAGCGAACCTCTAACTCAGGACACTAGTGTCCTGCGCCGGAGATCCGTTGACAATATGCGGCGAGCGAATCGAGGATCTCGTCGGCAGTCTTGGTCCACACAAACGGGCGTGGGTCCTCATTCCAGGTCTCGATCCACGTCCGGATGTCAGCCTCCAGGGCCTGAACGCTCTTGTGGACGCCGCGTTGCAACGACTTGGTGGTCAGCTCGCTGAACCACCGCTCGACCAGGTTGAGCCACGACGAGCTGGTCGGGACGAAGTGCAGGTGGAAGCGGGGATGGGCGGCCAGCCACCGCTGGATGGTGTCGGTTTTGTGGGTGGCGTAGTTGTCGCAGATCAGATGGACATCCAACTCGGCGGGCACCTGCTTGTCGAGCTTGACCAGGAACTTGCGGAACTCCACCGAGCGGTGCCTGCGGTGGATCGAGCCGATCACCTTGCCGCTGGCCACGTCCAAGGCCGCGAACAGGCTGGTGATCCCGTTGCGGGCGTAGTCGTGGGTGCGCCGCTGGGGCATGCCCGGCATCATCGGCAGCACCGGCTGGGACCGGTCCAACGCCTGGACCTGGGACTTTTCGTCCACGCACAGCACCAGGGCATGCTCGGGCGGGTCCAGGTACAGCCCCACCACATCACGCACCTTGTCGATGAACTGCGGGTCGGAGCTGAGCTTGAAGGTCTCGGCAAGGTGCGGCTTGAGCCGGAACGCCTTCCAGATCCGCCCCACCGTGGACTTCGACAGCCCCGAGCGTTTGGCCATCGACGCCCGCGACCAGTGCGTGGCATCCTTGGGCGTCTCCTCCAAGGTGGCCACCACTACGGCCTCGACCTGCTCGTCGGTGATCGTGCGGGGTGCGCCCGGCCGCGGCTCGTCGACCAGCCCGGCCAACCGGCCCGTGATGAACCTGGCCCGCCACTTGGTGACCGTCTGGGGCCAAACCCCCAGCTCGGCGGCGACCGCCTTGTTCGTCGTGCCCTGGGCGCAGGCCAGCACGATCCGACACCGCAACGCCAACGCCTGCGACGATTTCGCCCGCCGCGACCAGCGCACCAGCGTCTCGCGCTCCTCATCGGTCAACACCAGTGGCACCTTGGGACGACCTCGCTCAGCCATAGCCGAACCATACCAGATTATTCATCTAATTTCAGGCGCAGGACACTAGGAGGGCGCTGAATAATCCGTTTGCGGCCCAGTCTCCAATGCGCTGACCTGCGGTTTTACAATCGGCGAGGCGCCAGATTGGCCCTTGTTCAGCGCCCTCCTGTCTCGCGTTCCGCACTTCCGAGTCGCGTTTTGCGCCCCCGCTTCACCGGATTGGGTGGGGGTTGGTGTAGCTGGCCGCGGGCACGCCGAGCAGGTCGAGGACTTGGTGTTGCAGCGGGGTGAGGTCGGCTTCGAAGGTCTGGACGAGTCTGCCGTCGCGGTGTAGTTGGTGGCGGGTGACATCGGCGAAGATCTGCGGGATGCGTTCGGCCGATGGTGACGGGCAGGCGCGTAACTGCGGGTCGAGCGGGATGTGTGCGGTGTTGGCGTTGCGCATGGCGGTGCGGATCTGGCGTTCGATGAGCGCGCCGAGGAGCAGGGCGAGGAACTGGCAGCAGAAGAGTGCTTCGAGACGGGCGGGGTCGCGTAGCCAGAGCGGGTCGGCGTTCTGGACGCTCTTGAGCAGGTGGTGGCGGCGTTCGAGGTTGGGCTGGTAGCGGTAGGCGCCGAGCACTTCGGCGTCGGGTAGGGCGGTGTCGTTGGTGACGAGGGGAAAGCAGCCGTCGGTGGCCGCGTCGTAGGCGATGACATCGGTTCGGGGCTGCCAGCCGATGGTGTACCGGGTGCGGGTGCTCTTGCGGTAGCGGGTGTTGGTGCCGGGTCGGCCGCGACGCTCCTGCCGGTAGGTCTCCTCGACCGTTTCGCCGATGGTGACGGTGATCCACCGGGCCGCGCCGGCGTCGGCCAACGCGACAGCGGCGGCTTGGTCGACCGCTGCGCGGGTGCGCAGCCGGCTCTTGGGCTGGCGAGCTTGGCGGCCAGCGCGTCGATGGTGGCGGCGCCGGCCTCGATACGCCCTTGCCGTGCGGTGGCGTCGCGGGCGGCTTTGGCGCTGCTGTGGACCCAGATGATGCGGTCGCCCTCGGCCGAGGGTAGCGGGGCGGGGAAGGTGCGGTCCACGCTGTCGGGTTCGCCGGCCCGGATGCCGGGTATGCGGATCGCTTGGGTCCACTGCGGCTGGTTGGTCTGGGCCCAGTCGCGGAACCACTTGTCCTCGGCGCGGGTGCGGGGCAGCACGGTGACGAACCGGCCACCGCCTGCGTCGATGTGGCGCATCGCCGTACCGGAGGCCAGTTTGGAGTCGGCCACGTCGAGGAAGTCGGCCCGGCCCAGCAGGGCCACCAGATGGTCCCAGGTCGGGATGTGGGTGGGGTCGTCGCTGGTGTTGCCGTCGGCGAGCCGGTACGCCATCGGCACCGCCCCGTCGGCGCAGACAGTCAGGATCCACACCAGTTGCTTCAGGTCCGGCCGGTGGTCCTTGGAGTGGCCGAGCGTGATTGCCGTGGTGGGCTTGCCACCGCGCGGCGTGCCGTCCGCGCCCCGGTAGGCGCCGTGCACGCTGACCGAGGTGGAGTCGTTGTGCAGCTCCGAGGTGTCGATGCCGAACTCGGCCACCACCCCCACGATCAGCTCGGTGAGCAGGCTGGCCCGGTCGGCGTGGAACAGTTTCCCCAACGCCCGCCCGACCCGGTCGTCGTTGCGCCACGCGGCGTCGGCGTCGGCCAGGCCGAGCAGACCGGGCGCGAACGGGGACGCCCACTCGCCCAACCCGTACAGCGGCGCCCGGCCGACGAGCAGGTTGACCACGACCAGCCGGATCGCCACCGCCGGATCCAGCCGGAACCTGCGATCCGGCGCCGGCAGCCACCGGACCAGCAGATCCGACAAGCCCATCCGGCCCAGAAAGTGGTTGACCAGCGGCAGTGCCCCGAGCCGGTGACTGACCAGCTCGAACGGGCTGCCCTTCGGCGTGTCCATCGCGACCTCCTTGACCCGACCCCCACTGCCAGACAGTATGTCTACTGTCTGGCAGTGCGGTCGAGCGACACGCGGAAGGGAGGATCAACCGATGGCCGACTCCGAACTGGCCCGACTCCAGCGCCGCTACCGCGTCCTGACCGAGCAGATCCGCGACCTGGGCTTTATCGCCACTGGCAGCGTGATCGAGCGCTACACCGTCTGCGCCGCCGCCGGCTGCCGCTGCCACGCCGACCCGCCACAGCGCCACGGCCCCTACTTCCAACACACCCGCAAGGTCGCCGGCAAAACCGTCACCGTCCGGCTCACCCCCGAGCAGGCACAGCGCTACCGCGAGCAGATTACCAACCGCCGCCGCCTGGACGAACTCATCACAGCGATGGACGAGATCTCCACCCAGGCGCGCGAGCTACTCCTCGCCCCGCTCCAACCAACCAAACGCAGCCGCGGTTCTCGCAGCTGACGCGCGAGGACGTGGGGAGCGACATCGACGCAGAGAAGTGCGGAACGTCAGCTCCTAGCATCCGGCCCGTGTGCGCTGACCGTCGGCTGTTGCCCTGGCTTGGCTGCCTCCGCTCCTGATTTTGCCTCCACGTCAAGCCGATCGGACCCGGGTGAGCGAGTTCCGCAGACCCTCTCCGCGCACCGTTTCGCCACCTTGCGCATCCGTGTGACCGAGAGCTCAAAAGGCCATCCACACGAGGACGGCCACAAGGGTGGAGGTGAGCCAGATGGCAGTGCTGCTGCACTGGGAGCCCTGGCGGGTGACCAAGGAGCTGGAGCGGGAGATCGACCGGCTGCAGAGATGGGACTTCGGCCCGTGGACGGACACGTTCCGGCGCTGGGTCCTTCCCCTGACCGAGGAGGGTCGCTGGGTGCCGGCCTGTGACCTGTTCGCCCGAGGGGACGACCTGGTCGTCCGGATCGAGCTCCCCGGGATCGACCCGGCCACCGACGTCCAGGTCAGCGTGCAGGATGGGATCCTGTGCATCAGTGGGAAGCGCAAGTACGACGCCGCCATGGAGCAGGCGGAGTACTACCGGCGCGAGTCAGCCTACGGCGCCTTCCATCGGAACATCCCGCTGGCCCAGGGGGTCGAGGCCGAGGACATCACGGCGAGCTACGACAACGGCGTGCTCGAGGTCGTTATCACAACGCCAGCCCAGCTCCGGGAGCCGATGCGGATCCCCGTGCACGCTGGCAACGGCAAGAAGGCCGTGACCGCGGGTGGCGCGAAGCCCTGAGCCCGGCCTGCGCCGCATGTGGCCGGCCCGGCGGGTACGCAAGTCGCGGCCGGGCCGGCCACGAGACCGATGAGAGTGCGAGGAGGCAGAACGTGGGCTATGGAATGACGACCCGGGTGCGGGAACCGTTCGCCGAGACAGTGGAGCGCGTACGCGCCGCGCTCAAGGACCAGGGGTTTGGCGTGCTCACCGAGATCGACGTGCGCTGGGAGCGTGCAATCCCCCACTGGCGCACCGGGCGCTCGGCATCGACCGGCAGATCGGGCTGCTGCTGCCCTGCAACGTCGTCGTGCGCTCTGACGGCGGCGATACGGTGGTCGAAGCGCTCGACCCGCAGGTGATGGTCGCTGTGAGCGGGCAGCCCGCATTCAAGCCGGTCGCAGAGGAGGCGGCAGGCCGGCTGGCGGCCGCGCTGGACACGCTGCGTCCCTGATCAGTCCACCTCGAAGGTCGGGCTTGCCATCCGGCGCGTCTCGGTCAGCACGAGAGCTGCCGCGACCGCCAGCGCGGCCGGGAGGGCGGCGACGACGAGCACGGCGGTGCCACGACCGGCGACGGCGAAGAGCGCGCCGGCGATCGCTGGACCGGCGATCACCCCGAGGTCGCCGTAGCAGCGGAACCTGCCGAGGCGCCGCCCGACACCGCCGGACTGGCTCCATAGCGGTCAGTCGCGGCGCTCAGGCAGGCTGGTCGCGGGCTCAGGCAGGCTGGTGGGAGGTGGAACCAGCGCAGCCGCTCGAAGTCGCCGGGCAGGCCGGTCGGGCGGTCGTCGAGCTGGTCGGGCCGGCTGGACAGCAGGGCCTGTGCGTGTTCCAGGTAGCCGGCCAGGGCGTCCTCGCCGGCGGTCGCCGAGGGACCGGGGACGCTCAGCCCGACGTGGGCGTCGTAGCGCAACTGGGCCAGGCGCAGCGGCGGCTCGGCTGGCGCGTTGCTGTGGTGCCACAGTCCGGTATGCGGGTCGAACCGGTAGTCGCCGAGCAGCCGGTGCCCATGGCTGGCGGCCAGGTCGACCGCGTCGATCAGGTAGTCGCGGACGGTGTCGGAGATGAAGTAGTTGAAGTTGACCCGCACCCAGCCGGGCTTGATCCCCTCGCAGCCGCGGCCCACCTCCTCGCGCAGCGCATGCGACCGCTCGGCGTCGATGGCCAGCAGCCGGTGCCCGTACGGTCCCGCGCAGGAGCAGCCACCGCGCGCCTGGATGCCGAACAGGTCGTTGAGCAGGGCCACGATGTAATTGTGGTGCAGGTAGGCTTCTCCGACCCGGATGCGGAAGGAGACGATCGACAACCGGCGGGCGTGGGGATTGCCGAGGATCTCGATGTTCGGGTTGGTCAGCCAGCGGTCCAGCGCACGGCGCCAGAGGCGCTCCTCGCGCGCCTGGATCAGGTCGGTACCGACCGCCTGCTTGAGCCCGACGACCAGCCCAGCACGGATCGACTCGACGATCGCCGGAGTCCCGCCCTCCTCCCGGGCGACCGGATCGTCGAGATAGCGGTGGCCGATCGGGTCGACGAAGGCCACCGTGCCGCCGCCCGGCGCCGTGGGGACGCGGTTGTGGACCAGCTCGCGGCGGACCACCAGCACGCCGGGCGTCTGCGGCCCACCGATGAACTTGTGCGGAGAGAAGAAGATCGCGTCCTTGTGGTCGGCCCGGCCAGGGGCGCTGGCGACCATGCGGATCGGCACGTACGGCGCGGCCCCCGCGTAGTCCCAGAACGACAAGGCGCCGTGGCGGTGCAGCAGCGCAGCGATGCGGTCGGTGTCGGACAGGATGCCGGTCACGTTGGAGGCGGCCGAGAAGCTGCCGATCCGCAAGGGCCGTTCGGCGAAACCGACCAGCCGGGCCTCCAGGTCGGCGAGGTCGATGTGGCCGTCAGGGTCCTCGCCGATGACGACCACGTCAGCGATCGACTCGCGCCAGGGCAGCTCGTTGGAGTGATGCTCAAATGGCCCCACGAAGACCACCGGCCGCTCCGCTGGTGGGATCTGGTCCAGCAGCCGGTAGCGCTCGGCCAACCCGGACGGCAGGCGCAGCTCCAGGATGCCGACCAGCTTGTTGACCGCGGCCGTCGCCCCGGATCCGCAAAAGATCACCAGATCCTGCTCAGTCCCGCCCACCGCGTCGCGGATCAGCCGGCGGGCGTCGTCCCGCAGCCGGCTGGTCTGCAGGCCCGTCCCCGAGCTCTCGGTGTGGGTGTTGGCGTAGCGCGGCAACACCTGCTCGCGGATGAACTCCTCGATGAAGTCCAACGATCGCCCCGAGGCGGTGTAATCGGCATAGATGATGCGCCGGGCACCATACGGTCCAGCAAGGACCTGATCGTCGCCGATGATGCCCCGTCGCACCCGCTCCAACAGCGCCGTGGTGACCGGCGCGTCTGTGCTGGCAGCCTGCTCGGCCGAACTCCTCACGACGACCTCCTGACCGCGACAGGTCGACGGACATCTCCGCCTGCCGCTCCCAGCCTGCCTTCACCACAGCCAGCCTGTCTGGGGCTGTTCGCCCTTCTCCCCCAGGGACCTTCGCGCCGTGCCGAGCTGGACTACCCTGCCGGCGCAAGTGCTGGGCGGCAGCGTGCGCGCCACTCACCGACGCCGCCCGTGCCCACGAGGCGGACGGGGATCCCGGCCCGGTCGAGCAGGCTGGCGGCGATCGAGGCGCGGTGCCCGTTGGAGCACACCACCCAGTGGACTTCGTCGCGCGAGAGCTGGCCGATACGGGCGGGGAGGTCGGCGACGAAGACCGGCTCGCTGCCGGGGATCGCGCCCCATTGCCATTCGAGCTCTTGGCGGACGTCCAGCACCCGGGGAGCCTCGCCCGCCAGGAACGCGTCGCACAGCTCTTTCACCCCGCCGGACGGGTAGGAGCGCAGCTCGCCGCAGTTCGCCCGCCAGGCGTCGACACCGCCGGCCAGCCACCCCTCGGCGTGGCGCCAGCCGATGCGGAGGAGCTGTGTCACGGCCTCTTCGAGCCCGCGCTCGACCGGGTCGGGCAGGACCAGCAGCAGTGGGTGGTCGAACGGCAGCACCCAGCCGACGTAGCTGGCGAACCCGGCGTTGAGCTCGATGTTGACCGAGCCGGGGAGGTGGGCGGCGGCGAAGTTGTCGCGGTCACGGCCGTCGACGATGACGGCGCCGGCACGCGCCCGAGCCGCCAGCTCCTCGGGACCCAGCGCCTGGATCGCTGGCAGGCCGCCGAGCACCGCGGCGCCGGCCCGGTTGATCGGTGCCATGTGCCGGTAGTACGCGGGGTAGGCCAGTGGTTCGCCGCGCAGCTCCTCGTCGAACGAGGTCAGGTCGGCGGCGCGGAGCAGGGGGTTCTCGCTCCGCTCCAGCGCGATGGTGGAGGTCCTTTGGGTGGCGGGCATCGCCGCGACGCAGAAGCTGCCCGCCCCGTGGGTGGGCAGCACCTCGACCTCGTCGGGGAGCGCGCCGAGCTTGCGGATTGTGGCGAACTGAGCCGGGGTGAGCTCGCCGGCCAGCTCAGGGCTGAGCAGGTCGGTGCGCCCGGCGCTGCCCACCAAGAGGCTGCCGCCGGTGAACACCGCGCGCGGCGTGGCCGCGTCGCCCTGGTAGAGCAGCCAGGCAAGGTGTTCGGGCGTGTGCCCTGGGGTGGCCATGGCGATCAGGCGGAGCTCGCCGATCCGTACCTCGTGGCCGTCGGTGGCCGGCCGGTGCGGGAACTGGTAGCCGCCCTGGGCTGGGACGACGAGTTCCGCGCCGGTGGCCTCGCGGAGCTCGTGGGCACCGGACACGTAGTCGTTGTGGACGTGCGTCTCCAGGACCGCTCGGATCCGCGTGCCGTCGGCCTCGGCGGCCCGCAGGAAACGCCAGGCATCCCGCTGCGGGTCGACCACGGCGGCCTCACCCTCGGACGACACGAGGTAGCTGTTGTCCCCCAGACCCGCTGTCACGAAGACCGCGACGCCGTTCAAGCGAACCTCCCGCGCGGCGACATCCACCGGTGCTGCAGACTCTACAACAATCTATTGATTCATTGAAAGATTGACTGTAGAGTTCCCCTCATGCCCGTCGTCCCGGATTCCGTCCTGGAGGAGACCGCCAGGCGGTTCGCGCTGCTCGGCGATCCGACCCGCCTGCGGATCGTCAGCGTCCTGCACGAGTGCGGGGAGTGCACGGTTGGCGAGATCGCGGCGGCCGCCGGGGTATCGGTCGGCAACGCCTCCCAGCACCTTGGGCGGCTGCTGCTGGGCGGGATCGTCGGGCGGCAACGCGTTGGCAAGTCCGTGCGCTACCGGATCGTGGAGGACTCGATCGAGCAGCTCTGCACGATCGTGTGCGCGAGCGTCCAGGAACGAGCCCGCGTACTCGGCACCACGAGCCAAGCTAGCTGACCCGCTCGGCCAAGGGGGGCAGTGTGGATCACAGCGAGCAGGACCCCGCCGGTTCGTTTGCCTACCCGGGCTTGCTGGGCGAGGCGTTCACCGGCGACCAGGATGAGGCATTCACCGGCGACCAGGACACGGTGGCGGCCGATGGCGCGCCCGGCCCGTGGATCAAGGTCATCGACCAGACCCGCTGCATCGGCTGCCACGCCTGCACCACCGCGTGCAAGAGCGAGAACGAGGTCCCACTGTCGGTGACCCGGACCTACGTGAAGTCCGTCGACGTGGGGACGTTCCCTCAGGCCCGCCGGGCCTTCCAGGTGACCCGCTGCAACCAGTGCGCCGACGCGCCGTGCGTGACCGCCTGCCCCACCAGCGCGATGTACACCCGCGAGGACGGCATCGTCGACTTCGACAAGTCCGTGTGCATCGGCTGCAAGGCGTGCGTGGCGGCCTGCCCGTACGACGCCATCTTCATCAACCCGGAGGACCACTCGGCCGAGAAGTGCAACTTCTGCGCCCACCGCATCGACCTGGGTCTGGAGCCGGCCTGCGTGGTCGTCTGCCCCACCCAGGCGATCCTGGTCGGCCACCGCGACGACCCCGGCTCGGCGGCCGCCCAGATCGTCAACCGCCGCCCGGTGGCGGTCCGCCGGCCGGAGAAGGAGACCCGCCCCAAGCTGTTCTACCACGGCGCCACCCAGGCCACCCTGGACCCGTTGGCGGCCCGGCGCCCGCAGGGCGGCACCTACATGTGGAGCGAGGTCCCGGTCGGCGCGGAGCAGGTGCCCTCGGGGCACCCGGCGCCAGGGAACTCCAGCGCCGCCGCGCTGCTCTCCTACGACGTCGGCCACACGGCGCCGTGGGACTGGCGGGTGAGCCTGTACACCTGGACCAAGGGCATCGCCGCGGGCGCCTACCTGGTGCCGCTGCTCCTGCTGCTGGCGGGCCGGCTGTCGTGGGAGAGCACCTTGTGGCGCTGGGCGGCGCCGCTGCTGGCCGTCGTGTTCCTGGCGGCCACCGCGGGGTTGCTGATCGGGGACCTGGAGCATCCCGGCCGCTTCCACCTGATCGTGACCCGCCCGCAGTGGCGGAGCTGGCTGGTCAAGGGCGGGGTGATCCTGGCCGCGTACGCCGCGACGCTCGGGTTGCACGTGCTGGGCAGCCTGCTCGGGTCGACTGGCGTGTTGCGGGCAGTGGCGGTGCCTGGCCTGCCGCTGGCGGCCCTGGCTGCGGTCTACACCGCCTATCTGTTCGCCCAGGCCAAGGCCCGCGACCTGTGGCAGAGCCCGCTGCTGCCAGCGCACCTGCTGGTCCAGGCCGGACTGGCCGGGTCGGCCGCGCTGCTACCGCTGGCCTGGTGGCTGGAGCCGGGGGTGGTACGCCCGCTCGCCTTCGTGCTGGCCGGCACCTGTCTGGCCCACCTTCTCCTGGTGCTCGGCGAGGTCACCCTCCCCCACCCCAGCGCCCACGCCCACCTGGCCGTGCGCGAGCTGGTGCGGGGACGGTTCGGGCGCTTCTTCTGGGCAGGGATCGTGCTCGTGGCGGCGGGGATCCTCGCGCCCGTTGCGGGAGTGTGGGTGGCGCCGCTGACCGTTGCCGGACTGCTCGCTCATGAACACGCATACGTCCAGGCGGGCCAGTCGGTACCGCTGGCCTAGGAGGCGATGACAACGTCCGCAACCGCAGACGGTCCAGACCGCCGGCCGACGCTGGAGGAACTCGGCGCCCGGGTGAGCGCCGCCCGCCAGGAGGTGACGGCCCGGGGCGAGACGTTCTACCCCGGCCCCAGCCGCATCCACCTGGCCGCGTTCCCGCCCAAGGAACGCTGGGACGACTGGGTCGAGCTGGACGCCAAGGCATGGCCCCGGCGGGTCGAGCGCCGCTACATGCTGGTCCCCACCACCTGCTTCAACTGCGAGTCGGCCTGCGGCCTGCTCGCCTACGTGGACCGGGAGACCCTGCAGGTCCGCAAGTTCGAGGGCAACCCCGAGCACCCCGGCTCCCGGGGCCGCAACTGCGCCAAGGGGCCGGCCACCCTCAACCAGGTCACCGACCCCGACCGCATCCTGCATCCGCTGAAGCGGGCCGGCGCCCGCGGGGAGGGCCGTTGGGTCCAGGTGAGCTGGGACGAGGCCCTGGACGACATCGCCGGCCGCATCCGCCGGGCGATCCAGGAAGGGCGTCCCAACGAGGTCATGTACCACGTCGGCCGGCCCGGCGAGGACGGCTTCACCGAGCGGGTGCTGGCCAGCTGGGGCGTCGACGGGCACAACTCCCACACCAACGTCTGCTCCAGCGGCGCCCGCGCCGGCTACCACCTGTGGACCGGCATCGACCGGCCCAGCCCCGACCATGCCAATGCGAAGGTCATCCTGCTGATCAGCGCGCACCTGGAGTCCGGGCACTATTTCAACCCGCACGCCCAGCGGGTGATGGAGGCCAAGCAGCAGGGCGCCAAGCTGATCGTGCTCGACACCCGCCTGTCGAACACGGCCACCCACGCCGACTGGTGGCTGTCGCCCTACCCGGGCTCGGAGGCGGCGATCCTGCTGGCCATCGCCAACCACCTGATCCGGACCGGCCGCTACGACCGGGAGTTCGTGCGGCGCTGGTGGAACTGGGAGGAGTACCTGGCCGCCGAGCACCCCGGCGTCGAGCCGACCTTCGAGCGCTTCGAGGCCGCCCTGTGGGAGCTGTACGCCGAGTACACCTTCGAGTTCGCGGCTGGCGAGTCCGGGGTGGCGGCGGGCACGCTGGCCGAGGTGGCCGAGGTCGTGGCCACGGCGGGCACGCGCCTATCCACCCACAGCTGGCGCTCGGCCGCGGCCGGCAACCTCGGCGGCTGGCAGGTCGCCCGCACCCTGTTCCTGCTGAACTGTCTGCTCGGGGCGGTGGCAACCGAGGGCGGCACCTACCCCAACGCCTGGAACAAGTTCGTGCCCCGGCCGATCCACGTCCCGCCGCACCCGCCCACCTGGAACGAGCTGACCTGGCCGCTGGAGTACCCCCTGGCCCTCAATGAGCTGTCGTTCCTGCTGCCCCACTTCCTCAAGGAGGGCCGCGGCCGGCTGGAGGTGTACTTCACCCGGGTCTACAACCCGGTGTGGACCAACCCCGACGGCCTGAGCTGGATGGAGGTCCTGCGGGACGAGCGCCTGGTCGGCCTGCATGTCGCCCTCACCCCGACCTGGAGCGAAACCGCCTTTTTCGCCGACTACGTGCTGCCCATGGGCGTGGGCTCGGAGCGTCACGATCTCCACTCCTACGAGCAGTACGACGCCCAGTGGGTGGCGTTCCGGCAGCCGGTGTTGCGCGCCGCCCGTGAGCGCGCCGGCGAGCACATCACCGACACCCGGCAGGTCAACCCAGGCCAGGTGTGGGAGGAGAACGAGTTCTGGATCGAGCTGTCCTGGCGCATCGACCCCGACGGTCGCCTCGGGATCCGCAGGCACCACGAGTCCCTCCAGCGTCCGGGTGAGCCTCTGGGGGTCGACGAGTACTACGGCCACATCTTCGAGCAGTCGGTCCCGGGGCTGCCCAAGGCGGCCGCGGCCGAGGGCCTCAGCCCGCTGGAGTACATGCGCCGCTACGGCGCCTTCGAGATCCGTGCAGGGGTTGGCGCGGTGTTCGAGGAGGCGGTGCCGCCCGAGGAGCTGGTGGACGCGGTGGTGGGGCGCTTCGGGCGGATGTTCTCCCGAGCCCCCAGGCCCGACGCCGTCAACCTTGTCCCCATGGCCACACCCGGGCCCGACCCGCAGGGTCGCCGCCCGGTCGGGGTCCTGGTGGACAGCATAGTGCGCCGCGGGTTCCCGACCCCGAGCGGCAAATTGGAGTTCTGGTCCCGGACACTGGCCGAGTGGGGCTGGCGGGAGCACGCCCTGCCCGGCTACATCCGCAGCCACGTGCACGCCAGCCGGCTCGAGCCCGACCAGATGGTGCTGATCTCCACGTTCCGCCTGCCG
>WNGH01017791.1_pt1 | contig 12639 bp, 12 predicted proteins | sample 5400631 | NCBI WGS metagenome assembly WNGH01 (sample SAMN13153373, study PRJNA577476) | soil metagenome | isolation source: 115 cm soil or saprolite under Garry oak tree replicate 1 | place: USA:California | collected 2016-06-15
GAGGCCGTCGAAGATCTGCTGTGAAACGGAAAAACTGTAGATGTCGCTAATCCGTGCAGGATCGAGCGTCTGAGGGTCGTGGCCGAGCGGGCGGCGATAGATCCCGCCCGTGACGACAACGTCCTTTCGCTCCTGCGCGGTGACCGGCGAGGGCTCGACGCCAGAGAGCGTCAGCAGGAGGACGGCGAGAGGGAAGAGGGCGAGAATTCCCCTCTTCCCCCCGCCGCGTCGCAGGCAGCCGTGTCGCAGGCGGCTGGGCTGCAACTCCGGTATCCGCAACTCAGACAACGGATGCGGCGGTGGCTCCGCTTACCACCCGCCGCCTTCGGCGGTGCCGATCGCCTGGAAGAATTGAGTCGAGCCCGACGTCCCAGACTCGATCACCGGAGCCACCAGCAGAAACGACGCGATCAGTGCAAGAACCGCCAGGACCTTCGCCATGACTCCCTCCTCGATTTGCTCGAGTTGCGGAAACCCTCCCCATGAGGGTTTCGCCAAAGCCCACGGCATACGAGCAATTCGCTCGCCAGGTGGGCGTGAGGAGGGAAATCTCCAGACCTGTCGGCGGTTGCGAGCCACGCGGGCGCACGTTGGCTCGCGCCCGGCTGCACCACGGCGGTGCAAGTGCACCAAGGTGGTGCACCGGGCTCACGTTTTCGTGATTCTCACGAAGACTTCCAGCGTGCGAGCATTCGCTTGAGCGAGTTACGGAGCACTCCGAGGATCCTTGCGGCCTCACTCTGGTTGCCCTTGACGCGCTCCATGATGCGCAGCACGACCTGACGCTCGAACTGCTCCGACGCCTGCTTGAGGGGCAGGCGCTCGGCCCGCCGGACCTTGAGACGGTGCTCGGGCAGCAGAACGTCGAGGGGCAGGTCGTTCAGCTGCACGAGCGGGCCTTCCGCCAGGACCACGCACCGCTCGATCACGTTCTGGAGCTCACGGACGTTGCCGGGCCATCGGTACTCCTCGAGCGCGGCGAGCGCCTCGTGGGACAGTCCTTCCACCCGCTTGTTGAACTCGCGGCTGTAGCGAGAGGTCCTCGCGAAAGGTCCCGCTCCGCATCGCCGCCTTGAGGTCCGCGTTCGTCGCCGCGACGACGCGCACGTCAATTTTGATGGACCGCGACCCGCCGACGCGCTCGATCTCGCGCTCCTGGAGCACGCGCAGGAGCTTCGCCTGGAGCTCGGCCTTGAGGGTGCCGATCTCGTCGAGGAACAGCGTGCCGCCCTGCGCGAGCTCGAACTTGCCCAGCTTGCGCGCGTGGGCGCCCGTGAACGCGCCCCGCTCGTGGCCGAACAGCTCCGACTCGATGAGCGACTCGACGATCGCCGCCGGGTTGACGGCGACGAACGGCTTGTCGCGGCGCGGCCCCTCCCGGTGGATCGCGCGCGCGATGAGCTCCTTGCCCGTCCCGCTCTGCCCCGAGACGAGCACCGTCGCCGTCGTGCGCGCGACCTGGGCGATCACCCGGCGGAGCTTCTGCATCGCCGGGTGCTGGCCCACGATCTCCTCGGACTCCTGGGTCCGGGCGAGCTCCGCGCGCAGGAAGGCCACCTCGCGCTCGAGCGAGCGCTTCTCGAGAGCGCGGCGAACGAGCTGGAGGAGCTCGTCCTCCTCGAAGGGCTTCGTCAGGTAATCGAACGCCCCGAGCTTCATCGCGGCCACGGCGGTGCGCACTGTCTTCACCGCCGTGACCAGGATGACCTCGATGCCCTCGTCGATCGCCTTGGTCCGCTCGAGGACCTCGATGCCGTCCATGTCGGGCAGGCGGATGTCGAGCAGGACGAGGTCCACCTGGGCGGAGCGCACGACCTCGAGGGCCCGCGGCCCGTCGGGGACGTCGAGGACGTCGTAGTGGTCTTCGAGGATCAGCCGGAACGATTCCCTGACACCCGGATCGTCGTCAACGACCAGGATCACCGGCCGAGGCATCGTGGATGGACTTTACCACTAGGTCCGGGAGCCTGTCGGAGAACTGCGAACCCGGTTGAACTGTCGCCTTCGTTCCCCGCGGATCCGGGCGCCGCCGGTTGCTGTGCGACGATCTCGCGTAAGGTTGTGTCGCTGACCGCGCCACTCAGGAAATGACGACGCGTCTCGGAAACGGCGCGAGTCAGTGGATGTGTGCAATCGGACGGCGTCAACCGGCAAACTTTTTCACAACTGATGCAGGATCCCGAGATTCTGGGTGCCGCAAGACATTCGATTGATTATGTTCGTCGTTTGGCACGGAAGATGCCGGTTTTCCGGAATGTTTACGGCTATGAGGACATGCTCGGGCATCGACGGATGAAGTCCATTTTTATCTTCCCATCGGGATTGCCACAGGAGCCAATGGCGATGTTCTCGTTACAGCCTTTTTCTCGTAACAGCATTTGTCGATAACGCGACTCATTTACCCACGAATCAGGACTCGTTCGAATCGAAGCGTGGAAAGGCGACAGTCTCTTCCGCTCGTGGGAACTTCGATACGCCGCAAGACATCGCAGTCGCCGCACACGGCGACACCTTCGACGACGACTGACAGGGGCCCCTGGCGCTGGAACCCGGTCAACCTGGCTTGCGGAAATCGCATTTGATAGCGCCTTGAAGTATGGGAGTGCGGTGACATGAGAAAAAATGCGCTGTGGCAGACTGGGCGCACTGGCGTTCTCTGGTTAACCTTGACGGGAGTTTCCCTGTCTGCGGCCCTCGGAATCGGGCTGGCTCCGGCGGCGGCGGCGGCTCAGAGCAATCCTGTCGTGATCGAGAATCAGGAGCCCGGGACGAGCCAGTGGCGGATCGGCCTGAGGGGGACGGACGCAGAAGGCCAGATCAAGGGGTATGCGTCCGCCGCCAGCGTCAACAAGGGCGAGAACATCACTTTCCACGTGAGCGTCAACCCCGCACAGACTTACACCATCGACGTCTATCGGATGGGTTGGTACCAGGGGCTGGGGGGGCGCCTGATGCAGCATGTGGGCCCGCTCAACGGTGTCCAGCAACCCACCTGTCCGACGGACGCGACGACGGGAATGATCGAGTGCCACTGGACGCCAGCCTACACATTGGCCACCCAGACCTCGTGGACCAGTGGAGTCTACCTCGCTCTCTTGACGAACGCGCAGATGTACCAGAACTACATCGTGTTTGTCGTCCGCGACGACAGCCGGGTCGCCCCCCTGCTCTACCAGCAGGGCGTGACGACCTATCAGGCCTACAACGACTATCCCTATGACAACACGACCGGCAAAAGCCTCTACGGCTTCAACAGCTATGGCGCGACGACGGTGACGGGGGGCAAGAACGCGGCGAAGGTCTCTTTCGACCGCCCGTACTCGGACGACGGCACCGGCATCGTCTGGGGCCAATCCTTCTTCTCGTGGGAGATGAGCTTCGTCCGCTGGATGGAGAAGTCGGGGTACGACGTGACGTACTCGACCGACATCGACACGCACACGGACGGCGGCCGCCTGTTGAACTACCGCGGTTTCCTCTCGGTCGGGCACGACGAGTACTGGTCGAAGCCAATGTATGACGCGGTCATCGCCGCGCGCGATGCTGGGGTCAACCTCGCCTTCATCGGCGCCAACGCGATCTACTGGCAGGTGCGGTTCGAGCCTTCGAGCAGCGGTGTGCCGAACCGTGTGCTGGTCTGTTACAGGGATGCCACCCTCGACCCGATCGCCGATCCAAGCCTGAAAACCGTCTACTGGCGTGACCCGCCGGTCAACCGTCCGGAGCAGACGTTGATTGGCGTCCAGTACACCAACGGGGTGCCGTGGAATAATGGATACGCTCCGTACGTCGTTACGAACAGCGGGAACTGGGTGTACGCCGGGACGGGCTTCAAGGACGGCGACAGCGTGCCGGGGATCGTCGGGTACGAAGCCGATCGCTCGTTCAGCCAGTATCCCCAGGCGAACGCGGTGAGCGGCACGTACACGCTGCTGTCGCAGTCGCCTTTCCCTGGCCCGAGCGGCACAGCGGATTACTCCAACTCATCCGTGTACCAGGCGCCGAGCGGCGCTTGGGTGTTCGGAGCCGGGACGAGTAACTGGAGCTTGGCGTTGGACAATTTCAGCGGATCGAACCTCGTCGACCCGCGCATCCAGCAGACGACGGCGAACATCCTCGACCGGTTTGTCGCCACTCAACAGGGTGACTTCACCATCACCGCCGCGCCCTCGAGCCAGACAGTGGCGGAGGGCGACGGGACGAGCTACAGCGTCACGATCAGCCCGACGGGCGGCTTTAGTGGCCAGGTCACGCTGAGCGTGAGTGGACTGGCAAGCGACGCCAATGGCTCCTTCACTCCGAACCCGGCGACCGCGTCATCCACGCTCTCGGTGACGACGGGCGCGAGCACGCCGACCGGGGCCTATACGGTCACGATCACCGGTGTCAGTGGCAGCCTGACGCATACCACCACGGTCACGCTCGTCGTGAACTCTCCGCCACCGACCGCACCGTCCAGCTTGACCGCAACGGCCACCAGCAGTAGCCAGATCAATCTCGCCTGGACCGCCTCCTCCGGCGCCGTGACCAGCTACCTCGTCGAGCGCTGCCAGGGGACCCCCTGCAATTTCACCCAGGTCGGGACCTCGACCAGTGCCGCGTATAGCGACACCGGGCTCTTCGCCTCCACGAGCTACAGCTATCGGGTCCGCGCCAGCGGACCCGGCGGCCTGAGCGCGTACTCCAATACCGCCAGCGCGACCACAGCTAACTTTACCGATGTGACAGCACCCATTTTGTCGCTCCCCGGCGATATCATCACGACGGCCACTAGCTTCCTGGGAGCCATCGTGACATTCAAAGTGACCGCGACTGACAACGTCGATCCCTCCCCGACGGTGCGCTGCTCACCCCCCTCGGGGAGTATCTTCCATATAGGGATCACGACCGTGACCTGCACAGCGACGGATCGTGCCGGCAATGTCGGCAGTGGCAGCTTCCTGGTAACTGTTCTGCGGCTCTGAGGGCCGCGCTAGTCCAACACGCAACTAGCGCGCCCTCGGGATCGCCCCCTCTACGGGCGACAGTGAAGGTGGGACGCGGCGGTGAAGGCGGGACGAGCGGTCACGTCACCATGGAGTGGGCGAGTCGGTCGGTGACGCGCCAAGCCCTCCTGGTGCTATTGCTGGGCAGAGGCGGCAGGGCATGTCGCCGGATCAGTGCTGAAGGACCCCGAGGTCGAGCGGTTCGGCTTGTGGAGCTGGACGTTGCCGCCTCCGGGGCGGCTACCACCCGTCGTGACGTCCGGATCAGGGAACGTCGTATAAATGACGGCCCCGAATTGGCTCAGCTGGATCGAGAACACGTTATTGGTCCCCGGTTCGCCCGAGTCCATGGCCCTCACGACCCAGTCCACGTCACCGGATGTCCGGTTCGTCCGTGCCGTGCCGCAAACAAAACGGGTGCCCGTGGGCTGGTGGTCCATGCCTGCGCCCACGATATCGAAGAAGTATGCCGTGATGCGGGTCCACTGCACCTGCAGCCCTTCGCCACGGTCGGTGTATTCCAGATGGCCCCAGGTCGGCGAACCGCCCTTGCACCCGCCAGCGACGCCGAAGTTCGCCTTGGCGCCGCTGGGCCGGATGATGAACCCGCCGCCGGTCAGGAAATCGCACGTGGACTGGGCGCTCGCCGAGCCTCCGGCGAGCACCAGCGTTGCCACCCCAACGAGAGAAGCGACTGCGAGCAGGGAGGTGACTTTACGCATTTTCTTTTCCTCCACTCGACGCCAGATATCCGCTGACCTTTCCTCGGCCAGGCCTGGTTGGAAAGCGTTTCGTCGAAGCGCGGCATTTTCGGCCCTCAGTAGGAGGCTTGCACTGCCTTGGCTTCCCCGCCGCTGGCACCGGCCGTCGCCGACGCGACCACCACGTCGGCCACGCCAGAGATGACCGCGTGAAGCGCGTTCACCACGGTGGTACCGTCCGGGGAAACTCGCTGCTCGTTGATGACCACCACGCCTCCGGGGACGTCGATCCTCTGATTCGGGTCCCCGGTCACCGGGATGGGCAAGCCATTGATCGAGAGATTGTCGACGCTGGTGAGGGCAATACCGGGCGACGCTCAGGTCGAGGGCGGCGAGTGAGGCTTCGGCGGCGATCTGATCCGGCCAGCCGATCGTCACCGCGTGAAGAGCCTCTCCCGTCAGAAGGGACGGGATGTCACCGGTCAACGCCGACGCCTGCAGGGCGTCGCTCGTCCCTCCGACAAGCGTACCGGTAGCGGCTAAGATCGTCGTCGTTCCGAGAGCAGCGCCGACAAGGCCAGTCGTACCTGTCGCCGGATTGGGCAGCGGTGTCGTGACCGTGTCGACAAGGCCCGTGAGTTGAGCAGCCGCATCTGCCATCGGCCAGACCAGGAGAACCGCCCCCAGCGCAGCGGCTGCGAGCAACCCTGAACCACACGAACCTGCCTGACGCATACCGACCTCCGTTCCGAATCGGTTCTTCCTTGCCGTGCGGAAATGTCTCTGAGCCGCAAGGTACGGTGGTAGGCGCAATGGACAATCGGGGAAATCCCGAGTTTCTTCGCGGAATTTTCCCGGGGTCTACGCTGGGGAAACCAGGCATGGCTCAAGTTTGAGGGCGCCTCCGGCACGCCGACTGACGTATCCGACCCGCGACATTGACGAGCCGCGAGGACCACCGAACAATCACGGCGTGATCGCGCGCGTGCTCTCGGCGGCCCTCGTCGGCGTGGAAGCGGCGCTCGTGCGCGTCGAAGTGGACGTCACCGCCGGGCTGCCGGCCTTCACCACAGTGGGACTACCGGACTCCGCCGTGCGCGATAGCCGCGAGCGCGTGCGCACCGCGATCCGCAACGCCGGCTTCGCCTTCCCCGTGGACCGGATCACCGTGAATCTGGCGCCCGCCGACCTTCGCAAGGAAGGCGCGTCGTTCGATCTCCCGATCGCCCTCGGCATTCTCGCCGCCACCGGCGCCGTGAAAAAGGGAGCCATCGGACCGTTCGCCGTCGTTGGCGAACTCGCGCTCGACGGCCAGATCCAGCCGGTCCGCGGCACGTTGGCGGTCGGGCTCGCCTGCCGACGCCAGGGGATCAGCACGCTCGTGGTGCCGATGGAGAACGCCGCCGAGGCGCTCGCCGTGGACGGACTCCGGGTGCTCGCTGCGCGGACGCTCGCTGACGCGGTCGGCCTGCTGAACGGCGACCACGCGGCAGCGGCGGTACCTCCCGCGCCGCCCGTCGAGGCGGCCGCGGCCGACGACCTCGACCTCGGCGATGTTCGCGGCCAGGCGCACGCCAAACGTGCGCTCGAGATCGCCGCGGCCGGCGCCCACAACCTGCTTCTGGTCGGCCCGCCGGGTGGCGGCAAGACCATGCTCGCGCGACGCCTCGCGGCGATCCTCCCGCCTCTCTCGAGTGACGAGGTCCTCGAGGTCTCGGCGATCTGGAGCGTCGCGGGGCTCCTCCCGCGGCACGGCGAACTCATGACACGGCGGCCGTTCCGCGCCCCGCACCACACGATCTCCGTCTCGGGCCTGATCGGCGGCGGCGGCCCGCCCCATCCGGGCGAGGTGACGCTTGCCCACCTCGGCGTGCTCTTCCTCGACGAGCTGCCGGAGTTCCAGCAGCACGTCCTCGAATCGCTCCGTCAGCCACTCGAGGACGGGCGCGTGACGATCGCCCGGGCGAGCGGCGTGGGCGACTTCCCGGCCCGGTTCCAGCTCGTCGCCGCGGCCAACCCATGCCGGCGCGGCTGCCCGTCGCTCGAGCACTGCCTGTGCACGCCGGCCGAGCGGCACCGCTACCTCGGCCGGATCTCGCGTCCGCTTCTCGACCGGATCGACCTCCACGTCGAGCTGCCCGCGCTCGGCCCCGCTGACCTCGACCGCCGCGGGGCCGGGGACAGCTCGGCGGTCGTGCGCACGCGGGTCGCGGATGCCCGTGAGCGCCAGCGGGAGCGTTTCCGCTCTTCCGGGATCCGCGTCAACGCCTCGATCACGGCGCGGCAGGTCCGGCGCCACTGTCAGCCGCCGCCCGAGGCCGAGCAGCTGCTCGCCGCCGCTATGAGTCGCCTCGGGCTGTCGGCGCGCGGCCACGACCGCGTGCTCAAGGTCGCGCTCACTATCGCCGATTTGGCGGGCAGCGATGCGATCAGGCCCGAGCACTGCGCCGAGGCCATCCAGTACCGCGGCCTCGACCGCGCCTGGCGCGCGTGAGAAGATGGGTCGGCCGGTCGAGCTCGCCCCCGGGAGGAGTCATGCCGCAGCCGGTCCTCGTGGTGGTCGACGTGCAAGAGCGCCTCTTCAACGCGATGGACGCCGAGCGCCGCGACGAGATGGTGCGCAACATCAAGATCCTCGGCGCCGCCGCCCGACGGCTCGGCGTGCCGGTGCTCGTCACCGAGCAATACCCCCGGGGGCTCGGTCACACGCTCCCCGAGCTGCGGGCCCTCCTCGACGATGTCGCGCCCCTCGAGAAAACCGCCTTCTCGTGCTGCAGCGCCGAGGGGTTCACCGAGCGGCTGCGGGGGCTGCGTCCGAGCCGCGTGATCCTCACCGGGATCGAGGCCCACGTGTGCGTGTTGCTCACGGCGCTCGACCTGCTGGGTCAAGGCTTCGCGGTGTCGGTCGTGGCCGACGCGGTCTCCTCGCGCACGCCCGCGAACCTCGAGCTCGGCCTGGCTCAGGCGCGCCAGGGCGGCGCGGTCGTCACAGCCACGGAGACCGTGGTCTTCCAACTCCTCGGGCGTGCCGACACCGACGCGTTCCGCGAGATCGCGAAGCTGCTCAAATGACGCGCCGACATTAGGCCACCCACGTCGCCTGCGGCCTTGCGCTCCGGTAAGCAGATGGCGACGGAGGAGAAGCGCGCGGCCCTCGGGGGCATGGACCAGGCCGGGACACGCACGGCGGTCGAGGTGTTCGTGCAGAACGGCTTGCTGGAGCGCTTCCTGGAGCCGGTCTGGCGCCGCTGACTAGCGGTGGCCGCGCGGCGGAATGTTCGTGTAGGTCACGGTCCCCTCGTCGTCGACCGTCCGGTAGATCACGCTCGAATCGGCGCCCTGCCACTCGCCGTCGAAGATTCTCAGGATCCGCGTCACGTAGTCGCGTGTCTCCGGATAGGGTGGGATCCCGCGGTACGCCGTGACGGCCCGCTCGCCGGCGTTGTACGCGGCGAGTGCCAGCGTCAGGTTGTTCCCGAACCGGTCGATGAGGCCGCGGAGGTGCCGGACACCCCCGTCGATGTTCTCGTACGGGTCGAACGTGTTCCGCACTCCGAGGACGGACGCGGTCTCCGGCATGAGCTGCATCAGGCCGCGGGCGCCCTTCGACGAGACGGCTCGCGGATTGAACGAGGACTCGACGCGGATGATCGCCGACACGAGCCGCGCCGGCACCCCATAACGATCAGCGGCCCCCCTGATCTCCGTGGTGTACCAGCTCGGGTCACCGCCCGGCAGTCTGAGCCACCCCGCTTCGGTGCCAGACGAGAAGCCCGTGACGCGCTGGTAGCGCGGGTCGGTCGGGGCGTTGGTGAAGTGGACGGTACCGTCCTCCATGCTCAACCTGTACGTCTCAGCGGAGGCAAGAGCGGCGGCGGCTGTGGCAGCCGCAACGATGGCGAGGGCGACGAATCGCTTCACGTGAGTATTCTACCGGGGTGCCCGTAGACCCTGTCAAGTCTACCGCAACGCAGGTTCCGAAAAAGCTTTACGCCACGGAGAGTTCCGCGGGTTCCGGCGGGGCTGGCGCCTTGTCCAGCGCCAGTCGGACCGCCTCCCGCACCGAGTCCACCAGATGGACCGTCATCACCTGGCGAACATCGTCCGGCACGTCCTCCTTCAGGTGCTTCTCGTTCCGCTTCGGCAGGATCAGGGTGCGGATCCCAGCCCGGTGAGCCGCGATCACCTTCTCCTTGATCCCCCCGACCGGGAGCACGCGTCCGGCCAGGCTAACCTCGCCGGTCATGGCGAGCCCCCGGAGGACGGGACGCCCCGTCAGGAGCGAGACGAGCGCCGTCGTGATCGTGACGCCGGCCGAGGGCCCGTCTTTCGGGATCGCCCCGGCGGGGACGTGGATGTGGAGATCGGAGGTTTCCCAGAAGTCCGGCGCGATGCCGAGCGACGCCGCGTGAGAGCGCACCCAGGAGAGCGCCGCCTGCGCCGACTCCTTCATGACGTCGCCGAGCTGGCCGGTCAGTGTCAACGAGCCCTTACCCTTCATCCGCGTCGCCTCGACGAAGAGGATGTCGCCGCCCGCCGGGGTCCAGGCGAGCCCGACGGCCACCCCCGGCACCCGCGTGCGCTCCTCCAACTCCTCGTACTCGAACTTCGGAGCGCCCAGGAACGCGGTGACAAGGTCCGGCGTGACCCGGACGGGCTCCGCGTGGCCCTCCGCGTGCCGCCGCGCGACCTTCCGGCAGACAGAGGCGATTTCCCGCTCGAGGTTGCGCACGCCCGCCTCTCGCGTGTAGCCGCGAGCCAGCAGGCGCAGGGCCTCCGGCTCGAACGCGATGACCTTTTCGGGCTCGAGCCCGTGCTCGCGCGCCTGCTTCGGCACGAGGTGGGTCTGCGCGATCCGGATCTTCTCCTCCTCCGTGTAGCCCGCCAGCGGGATGGTCTCCATCCGGTCGCGCAGCGGCGCCGGCACCGTGTCGGTCACGTTCGCGGTGGTGATGAAGAGCACCCGCGACAGGTCGAACGGCACGTCGAGGTAGTGGTCCCGGAATGTGGCGTTCTGCTCGGGGTCGAGGACTTCCAGCAGAGCGGCGGCGGGATCACCACGGAAGTCCATGCCGAGCTTGTCGATCTCGTCGAGCATGAAGACCGGATTCCGCGTGCCAGCGCGGCGGAGCCCCTGGATGATCTGGCCGGGCAGCGCGCCGATGTACGTGCGCCGGTGGCCACGGATTTCGGCCTCGTCGCGCATGCCGCCGAGCGAAATCCGGTGGAACTTGCGCCCGAGCGCCCGCGCGATCGATCGCCCGAGGGATGTCTTGCCGACACCCGGCGGGCCCACGAAGCAAAGGATCGGATCCTTGCCCGACGGGCGGATCTTCTTGACGGCGAGGTACTCGAGGATCCGGTCCTTGACCTTCTCGAGCCCTTCGTGGTCCGCGTCGAGGACCGCCTTGGCGGCCTCGATATCGACGTTGTCGATCGTCGCCTGCTGCCATGGCATGGAGACGAGCCAGTCGATGTAGGTCCGGGCGACGGTGTACTCCGCCGCCGCCGGGGGCATCTTGGCGAGCCGGTCGAGCTCCCGGAGCGCCTCGCCCTTGGCCTCCTCGGGCATGCCGGCGGCCTCGATCCGCTGGCGCAATGCCTCGATCTCCTGCGTGCGCTCGTCAGCTTCGCCGAGCTCCTTCTGGATCGCCTTCATCTGCTCGCGCAGGTAGTACTCGCGCTGCGTCTTCGTCATCTCCGACTGGACGTCGGACTGGATTTTCGAGCCGAGCTCCAGGACCTCGGCCTCCTTGCCAAGCGCGCCGACGAGCCGCTCGAGTCGCTGCTTGACGGCGGTGGTTTCAAGCAGCTCCTGCTTGAGCGCCGTCGGCAGTGTCGGCAGCGACGACGCGATCAGGTCCGCGAGCGCGCTCGCCCCCTCCGCCGCAGCCGCGACGTTCGCGAGCTCGTCGGGGAGCGTCGGTGAGAGGGACACGACCTTCTGGAAGAGCCCGAGCGCGCTCCGGGCGAGCGCTTCGACTTCGACGGTTGGCGAGGCGTCACCGTCGTCGGCGATGTGCTCGATCCGTGCGCGCAGGTACGGAGACTCCTGGACAATCTCGACGATCCGGAAGCGCTCAAGCCCCTGGACGATCAGCCGCAGAGTCCCGTCGGCCTGCTTGAACGCCTTGTGGATGACGACGACGGTCCCCACCGTGTAGAGCCCCGCGGCGCCCGGCGCGTCGTCGCTAGCGTCGCGCTGTAGCACGGCGCCGACGAGTCGGCTCCCCGCGAGCGCCTCCTCGATCAGGCGCAGGGAGGACGCACGGCCCGCGCCGAGCGGAACCACCGCGTGCGGAAAGACGACGGCGTTCCGCAGCGGCAGGATACCCAGGACATCCGGCACCGGCCGGTCCTTTTCGTCCCGAACGTCAGTCATGCGTCACCTTTCCCCATGAACGGAGGCCTAGAAGAGATCGACCGGCTTGAGGTGGCCAGACGCGGCCCGGACGAGCGCCTCGCGCGGCACCCGCTCGGCCTGGTCTCTCACCTCCGCACCGTTCTCGCGCAGGTACGAGACGAGGTCTTCGATCTGCTTCTGCATTTCGAGCATCCGGCGCCTCATTTTTAGGATGATTTCGATCCCGGCGAGATTCACACCCAGATCACGCGTGAGCCGGAGCACACGCGAGAGCTCCTCGACATCCTCGGCCGAGTACATACGCGTGCGACCCACGGTTCGGCTCGGGCGGACGAGCCCCTTCTTCTCGTAGAACCGGAGCGTCTGGGGATGGACGTTCAGCATCTGGGCGACCACCCCGATCATGTACAGCGGCTTGCCTCGGTCGGTCACGTGGCTCCCCCTCGATACCGCTCGAGCGCCGTCCGAGGTGCCAGCGGCATCAGCCGTTGGAGCTCCCGGACGAGCTCGTGGGTGCGCGCGTCGAGCCCGATCGGTATCTCGATGCGCACCGCCACGAACAGATCCCCGATCGCCTCGCCGGACAACC